>Ga0102944_1000570_pt1 | contig 27678 bp, 25 predicted proteins | sample SalPonD_shore_MG_FD_78172 | JGI IMG/M metagenome (GOLD analysis project Ga0102944, IMG submission 78172) | Salt pond soil microbial communities from South San Francisco under conditions of wetland restoration - Salt Pond MetaG... | ecosystem: Environmental > Aquatic > Marine > Intertidal zone >...
AGCAGATCCGCTTGGTGCCCTTTACAGCCGGCGCTATCCTCTGCTCTCAGCGATGGAGAAGGAGTTTGCGAACTTTTGCAGGCGGACCCTTGGCGGTTCGGGCGTGACCCTCCTGGCTCCACCCTATTTTGAAGGCGGCTCGTTTGGCGTGCAGTTTCGGTTTCGCAGCAAGGCGGAACTTGCCCGCCGAATAGGGGCGCTGCAAAAGGCAGGAGAAGAGGTCGATGAATTATTCCGCTTACTATAGCGCTATAATCTCCCGGATTTACGTCACCGGTGATGCCGCACGGTTGCCCGCAGTAAGGCAGGCACGGGAGGTCGCGCCGTCCATACCGCACGTTGAAATTTCCTCCCGCGAGGAAATACCTCTGTCCCGCCTGAACCAGCGTTCACTGTTTGTGACTACGCGGCGCGGTGAAGCGGTGACGCGCTGCCCCGGAACTCACGGGCACCTGTGCTGCAACTATTTGACAACGGAGCTCTATTCCGGCTGCACCCTTGGCTGCAGCTACTGCATCATGCAGAGCTACCTCAATTTTTCACCTATTACCGTGTACGCGGACGTGCAGCCGGTCATTGACGCTGTGAAGAGAATCAGCGCGGCAAACCCCGGGAAATGGGTCCGCTTTGGAAGCGGAGAGACGGGAGACTCACTTCAGTTTGACCCCCTCTTTGGACTTTCCCGGGAGGTCATAACCGGGTGCGCGGACCTGCCAAATGTAAGCTTTGAAATGAAGACTAAAAGCGACTACGTCGACCACCTGCTTTCCATACCGGAAAAAGGGAACGCCGTGGTCGCCTTCTCGCTGAACCCGTCTGCGCTCATTGCGCGTGAAGAGCCGGAAGCGGTTTCCCTGGATCGGCGCTTAGAGGCCGCTCGCAAGGCGTCTGAGGCAGGATTCCGCCTTGCCTTTCACTTTGACCCTATTATTGCCGAAACTGAATGGGAGCGGCAGTACGCGGCCGTGGTGCGGCGCCTGGAGGCGTTTCCCGCCTCCTCTGTTGCGTGGATCAGCCTGGGAACCGTTCGGTTTACTACCGCGCTGCGCGAGCGAATTGCAGAGCGGCCCTACCTCTTTGACGAGTTTGTGCCGTGCCGCGACGGTAAGTACCGCTACCTGCAGAAACGGCGCACAGCGGTCTACCGGAAAATGCGCCGGATGCTCAGTGCGGTGACAGACGCGCCGGTTTACCTCTGCATGGAATCTGACGAGGTGTGGCGCCGCGTATACGGGAAAGGCCCGGGTGCCACCGGCGGGGTTGCGGATCTTTTTGGCCGAATTGAGGTGCCGGTATGAGACCTACCGTGTTGATAATCGTTCTCAGCGTAGCAATTGGCGCAGTGGCGGCAGGACAGGACGCGGTGCGCTACGGTTCCGGAACCGTTGCTGTAGTGGACTACCTGGAAGGAAGTCCGGAAGCAATACGCGATGGCCAGCCGGTCTATGCGGGTATGGACTTTGGCTTTCCGGTAGAGAACTTTGACTGGTTTTACACCGGTGCGGCCGATCTCCTGCACATGAGAACGGTCTCCGGGATCGGCGTGGACGCACGTATTGAAGCACAGCCGGACACGTCGTTTTACATCGTACTTTCTCCTGATCTTACGTCTCAGAGCGCGGTGGTGATGCTTCTCTCCGGGACGGTTTCCGTGGATGTGCACGCCCTCTCATCGGACTCTGACTTTCAGGTCCAGAGCGGGAACGTGGTAATGAGCGTGCGCGGCACGCGTTTTACGGTCACCCGGACCGCCGCCGGGGATCTGCTGGTAACGTGTGACGAGGGACGCGTAGTCTGCCGCAGTGAAGACGGAGAGCTTCTTTTTGCCACCCCACAAACCGCCGTAGAGCGTACCGGGAGTGACGTATTTCGCAACACTATGGATGACGGACCTGCGGGTGTGCTCAGGAGGAGCTGGATATCAAAGCGCATTGACGCGCTGGAAACGGATCCGCTTCCGGCCGTGAAAGGGAGACTGGAACGCTATTCCCAACTGAGAGACCGGTTTAACCGTGCGTTTGCGGCACTACTTTCCGGGCGCGAGACGCTGGAGAACTGGATGAAACATGACCGGCTTGCCGCGGCGGCTGTGTCTGATGAAACAGAGAAGGCAGTTCCGCCTGAAGCGCTTGGGGCACTTGCCACCATCATGCCGTTGCAGGCTGAGCTTGAGGAGGTGATTCGTTCTGTCGGGAAAGTGGAGGAGTTCTACAACAGGGGCGTGCTGGAGTTGCCGCAGGAAGAAGAGTCACACGCGCGTGCTCTGTTCCGCCAGGTTACCAATGACAGGCGGCTGCTTCTCTCCCGCATTGCGACGGTGCGTTACATACTGAAACTCTACGCGGCCTGGAACGGGGGGATGCTTCCCGGAGACGTTGCCGTCGGCGACGCTGAACGGGCAATGCAGTCCGGGCAGCAGGGGCGTTAAAAGAGGGTAATCTCTCCGCGCCTGTCCTTTTCCTTTCTGATCTTCTCCAGGTAATTCTCTTCCTGACGTTCCACGTCCACAATGAGCTGCCCGGTAATTCGTTTCAGCAGAATGCGGGCGGATTGAGGGAAGAAGAATATCTTGCGCGCAATGGTGCCGCCTACATCGGAGGATTCAATCTTGATCCCTTCATTTTTCAGGAACTCGAACGCAAACTTGATGTTGCCTTCCGGAATGCTTCCTTCCTTTTGAATACTTCCGCGCAGCACGTGCCCTCCGCCAAAGACTTTGGCTACCAGGTCAGATTTCCGCGAACCCATTTTCATCAGTTCGTTAATGAGCAACTCCATGGCGAACATGCCGTACTTGCCGCTTTCACTGAACATAAACTCTTTCCGGCGAAGCGTGCCGGGCAGCATGAAGTGATTCAGGCCTCCCCGGGCATTACGCGGGTCAAAAAAGGCAACGGCAATGCAACTTCCGAGTACCGTAGAAATGACTATGTCATCGCCGGAGGCATAATACTCTCCGGGATGAAGGATTGCGACTTCTTTCTGAAACTTGGGATGAAAGTGTCTGTACATGGAGGTGTATTGCCCCTGGATCAGAAGAGGGTGAACTCGCCCTGGTGGGCTCCGTCTTCTACGTCAAACCCGACAAGCTCTCCGGCTGACTTTTTATGGGTGAAAATGGTGAAGCGCTCTATGATGTCCTTTAATCGGTCACTGCCAATTTCCCAGCGTTCAATTTCCCGTGACCGGAGAATAGGCTTCATGCGATCTTCAGCGCTTGCTTTAATGGATGCGAGCTCACTCTTGATTGTCTCGATGTCCTCCATGAGTAGCTCGAGCCGTCCCAGATTTCCCCGCGTGGTTTCAAAGAGACCGAAAAATCCACGCGTGAACAGGGAAAAGCCGGAAATGGAATCAGTGAGCTTTCTCCGTGCCTCAAAAAGGCGGTCAAACGACTCCCGGATGCGGGTGCCAAAGTGCTGCCCAAACTCCTCTTCCTCCCGGAACGTCTCCTGTACGGAAGTGATAGTGCTTGCGGTATTGGCAATAAACGCCTTGGTAGAATCCAGAGAGACCGAAACATCACCCTCAATCTTGCGGGTGAGCAGAGTCATCTGCTCAACTGTTCCTGACATACGCTGCAATACCTGTTGTTTGGCTACTTCGATACGCGAGGCGACGTCAATGCTGTGAAACCTGGTGATGAGCGCCGCAAAAGATTTAAAATTGTCCTCCAGTTGGCGCACGTCTTTCATGAGCGCGGAGCCGCTTGCGGCAATTGACTGCTTCATTTGCATGGAGCGATCCAGGTCATTCAAAAGGTTTTTCAGCATTTCTGCGGAGTGCGAGAAAAGCCGGGCAAGGGATGTTTCGCTTTCACTCTCCGTGCTCAGGATGGAGGCAACAAACTCCTCACGGCGGGATTCAGTGTCTGTGATAACCCCTTCTGCCTCCGTTGCCTGGTTGCGAAAGAGGGTCAGACTTTCGGAAATTTTCTCCTTAATGTCATCAAGCAGCACGGAGCAGAGATCCGGAAGGATTTTAAAGAACGATAGTTCATCCAGGAGATGATCCTCATCTTCTGTTTCTTGAACGTCCTTCAGTTCTTCAAGCGAGATTATGACATGATCCGTAGATTGCTTAATGATGTCCTGTAGCTGCACGCCTTCAACAATGCGTGAAACAGGTTGACGTACGGCTTCGGAACGGGAACGAATGGACTCGAGTGCGGAAACCATTTCCGTCACACCGCGGTTAAAATCTTCAAAGCTTGTGTCCAGACGTGTTTTGAACTCTCCGAAGAGGCGTTCCTGAAACGTCCGCACTTCCTGGATCGCGGAGCGAAAGGTGTAGAAGTTCTCCAGCAGAGCCCCGCCCTTTTCTGTGATGCGTTCAGTAAGGCTAATGGTCTCAGCGGAGAGCCGCTTGAGCTCCTCGGTTATGTAGGAGAAGGCGCGGCCCGCACTTCCGGCCTTGAGCGCAACAGTCATAGCGTTCAGTGAGATGAGCTCCATTTCTACGGAGTCTTCTTTGATGTTGGAAATCATCTCCTCCAGGGATGAGAGGCGTTTAATGCCGGCATCAAGCTGGGAAAAGAGTTCCTGATCCCGCCGGTGCATGCGGGAAAACCCCGCACTTCCCTCTTCAATGATTTCACGCGTGGCCGCAATCACGCCGGATAGCTCTGCCTCAGACTCGCATCCGGACGTGCGGGTTCCGTGGAAACAATCTACCAGGCGGCGGGATCGTTCCAGACTGGTGTTCATTTCCCTCGCCAGGGCGGGAAATTGATCTCCCAGCGCAAGGAAGATCTCTTCGGTGTGGTCCACCAATCTCTCAAGTGACGATATGAGGTCTCCCCGCATGGAGATTTTAAACTTTTCCATCATTTTAATTATAATGATACGATGCAGTTATAGCAACACCGGAAAAACGAAAAAAGGGCCGAAACAGTAACGTTCGGCCCCATTTGTTCCCGTGTCGGCGAACCGGTCTTTCGTCTATTTGGGCGGCTGGGTATCCACAGTCAGCGCCTGTTCGGAATCCGGGTCAAAGAGCACCACCTTGTCCATGGTGGGTACCAGTTTCACCTCGTTTCCCACATGAAGCTCAACATTGGGGTTAACCCGGGCAATGAACTGATGGTTGCCGGTGTTGATATAGATATGTGTTTCAGCACCCAGCGGTTCAATAACTTCCACGGTGGCTTTGATGTATTCACCTTCCTTGGCGTTGGAGTCATAGCGGAGGTCTTCCGGGCGAATGCCGAAGATGATGGACTTGCCCACGTAGTCCTTTGCCACTTCAGCGTGCTTGCCATGAACGGCGAGCTTGAAGCTTGGCTCGGCAAAACCGAGCTTACCGCTCTCTTCCTCCACGGTAACGTTCATGAAGTTCATGGGAGGAGACCCGATGAAGCCGGCCACAAAACGGTTCACCGGTTGGTTGTAGAGCGTGAGCGGATCACCAATTTGCTGGATGACGCCGTCTTTCATAACAACGATCTTGTCGCCCATGGTCATAGCCTCTACCTGGTCATGGGTGACGTAAATCATTGTTGCCTGAAGGCGGTTATGCAGTGCCGAAATCTCCGCACGCATCTGAACACGGAGTTTGGCGTCCAGGTTGGAAAGCGGTTCATCAAAGAGGAAGACCTTGGGCTTGCGGACAATGGCGCGGCCTACCGCCACACGCTGTCTTTGACCGCCGGAAAGCGCCTTTGGCTTGCGTTCAAGAAGCTGCTCAATATCAAGGATCTTCGCCGCTTCATCTACGCGCGTCTTAATCTCTTCCTTGCTGAATTTGCGGATCTTCAGACCAAACGCCATGTTGTCATACACCGTCATATGCGGGTAGAGCGCGTAGTTCTGGAAAACCATCGCAATATCCCGATCCTTGGGCGGGATATCATTCACGATCTTGCCGTCAATGAAAAGCTCGCCATTTGTAATGTCTTCGAGACCGGCGACCATACGCAGCGTTGTGGTCTTGCCGCAGCCAGAAGGACCTACGAGAACGACAAACTCCTTGTCCTGGACGGTAATGTTGGCGCTTCTGACCGCCTCCACATTTCCTTCGTACACCTTACCGATGTTTTTGAGTTCAACTGTTGCCATTGAAACCTCCACTTAGGGTTATCTTATGGAGTTCATGGTACGCCGAAAAATCCAGGTTGTCAACGAAATCGATGTTGCCGGTAGAGTTATGAGAGTTATTCACCTTTTTGAAGCATCCACGCGCGAACCATGCTTTCAAGGTTATCCGTATGTTGCGGATCGGAGAGCTCGCCGTACATCCACGGTTGAATCACGTCTTCACGGATATCGTTCCAGTTGCGCGGAACCCTGGCCGGGAACGCCAGGCGGTCGGGGGAGGGGATTTGCCCCAGTGTCTGCCCGTAGTAGCGTGGAAAGAAGCGTTCGTTGACATCACTCTGGGACGAGAAGCCGCCTGCTATGCCAAAGCCGTCAATACGGTCTTCAACGGAAACGCGCAACAGCTGTGCCTGCGTGTCGGGTCTGAACAGCCACGTGATGAAGTCTGTCGCGCCGCGGCGTTGTTGGCTGTCGCGGGTCATGCCCACAAAGACAATGTCCTCAAGAACCGGGATTCTATCTTTTCCCGTTATCCATCGGAAATCCAGGTTATCACGCCGGTTTCCGCTGTAGGAGAAGTATTGCCCGGAGCTCTCGTACCAGAAGCGCACCCGTTCATTCATCAGAAGCTCATACGGCGGATCATAGAGATATTTGGTGTGAAACTGGTTCTCCAGCTCCACGCTCTGATTGACGTCACGTATCCAGTTATCCAGGTAGGAAAGGGTAGCGCGCAGCGCATCCTCGTTCCAGGCCGCAGCGGCCCCGTTGCCCGCGGTCTCATGAAAGTTTACTCCCATAGTCCGGCCGGCCACGTAGAGAAACTCGCGGTTCCACCGGGGAGAAAACCCCATGTGGGTGAAATGCTCTCCCGAGCTTTCGTTGTACTCCGCTCCCAGATCCCGCACTTCGTCCAGGGTGACGGCGAAATCAGGAATGTCCGTGTTCTTTGAACTGCGCGTGAAAACTACCGCAGGCAAATTAAAGGAAAGAGGAAGCAGGCGCTGCTGGCCGTTCTGCGTGCCGGTGGGCAGAATGCCGGGATAGAAGAGTGTCTTGTCCACGGTGCCGCGGTCAAGCAGCCGCTGCACGGAGTCAAAGTAAGTCAGGGCCGCGGAGTTGTTCACAAAGCTTCCAATTGCCACATCAGGGTGTGAACCACGCTGCAAAAACGCGTCCGTGATATCCCCCACTGCTTCGAGTTGAACACGGTAATTGTCCTGTGAAGCGTTATAAAGCTCAACGTAGGGTGCAACCGAGGGGCGGTCCGTCCAGAGCACCAGCGTCTTCGGCTCACCGGTGGAACAACCTGAGAGGAGCAGCAGTGCAAGAAGCGTGCTTCCAGCAAGGAAGGTAAGGCGCAGGCGGATGCTCATGGATCGCATATTAGGGTTCGGCCGGGACCGTGTCAACGGCCGGTTGGAATGACCCGGGCGCAGGCAACCCGGTAGCACAGCACGGGGATCGTGATATAATGGACGCGGTGGCAGCTCGCGCATGGACCAGAAGCCAACAATCGGAATTACCAGACCATACAGATCCTATAGTGACTATTTTCGTGAGCAGTACGGGCAAAAAGCGTACCGGGTTGCGGTAGACGCAGGTTTTTCCTGCCCAAACCGCGCCGGTCGTGACCGTCCCGGCTGCACCTACTGTGAGGTGAGCGGAGCCCGGGCTCCCTACCTGGACCAGATCGAGGGCCTGAATGACCAGGTTGAGCGCGGGGTTGCATTTCTCAGGCGCCGGTACAATGCCGCACTATTTGTGCTCTACTTTCAGGCCTACACCGGTACATTTGCGCCGCTTCACAAACTGCGGCGGCTCTATGATCACGGCCTCTCCCTCCACCCGTTCAGGGAGCTAGTTGTCTCCACCCGCCCGGACTGTGTGAACAGTGCTGTGACGCGCCTTCTTGCCTCCTACCGATCTGAAACACGCGATGTCTGGGTAGAGCTGGGATTGCAGTCCGCCCATAACCGTACCCTGGACCGTGTCAGGCGGGGGCACAGCGTGGAGGACTTTGCCCGTGCTTTTGACCTGTTGAAAACGCACGGCATAAAGGTCGCGGTGCATCTTATGTTCGGGCTGCCGGGCGAAGGTTGGTCGGAAATACGACAAACCATTGACTATCTTGCCCGCAGGAAACCGGACGGCGTGAAAATCCACAACCTGCATATTCCCTATGGTGCCCCGCTCTACGGTCAATACCTGGCAGGCGGAATGCCGGTCATTGGCCCGGAACGCCACCTCCGTTATACCGTCGGAGCCATTGAGCGTTTGCCGGAACCTACGGTTATCATGCGTCTCACCTGCGACTCCTACCGTACGGATCGCGCGGCGCCGCGCCGTTTCTGGGACAAACAACGCTTTGCCCGTGAAGTTGAACGGGAAATGCGCTCGCGGTCAACGTGGCAGGGGCGGCTGCTTGGCCGGCGGTGAACGCAAAAATGGCAAGAATGTTAATTGCACATGCCGTCTAAACGGGATATGCTATTGATCTGTTCATCCGGAGAGTACACATGCAAGTCAAGGATCAGGAAACATTTACCCTTATTGATGCTATCGGAAGCCACTATCGCGCAAATCTGAATAACAGATATGTACGGCAGGCGCTGGTCCACATGAGTCTGGATACCGCGTCCTGGAATCTGATAGAAAGCATTACGGAAAAATCGGACTACTACCGTTTGCAGGGCTACCATTTTGACGAGCTTTACGAACGGGTACTGGCGCTTGCGCGCTTCATTTATCATGCCCGCCGGGAAGTGCAGCCTCACCTGCGGTCTCTGCTCGGCCGCGGCGCGTCTTCCGGACAGAGCCCTGTCGGAGGCAATGACCGCGTACTGCGGGAAATGGCCGTCAACAACTTTGGTTCCAACCTGAATATACTTGCTGATCTGGTTGACAAGCTTTACCAGCACGTAACGAGCATGGATACACATCAGCATAAGAATGAAACGCCGGTGTATAAGCGGAATAGAGAACTCACTGAGTTGGGACGATATCTGGTGCCCAAGTGAGCGTTTAGCTCATATTGAGTTTGTCCGCTGCTTCAAAGATTGACTGATAGAGGTCGTCCAGTCCCGTGATATCCACCGCAGAAAACGCTACCCGCAGGTAATCTTCTCCAACGGATATCGTGCCAATCCCCTCTCGCAGCAGTACCTGCCGGAGGCGTTCGGCAGATATATTTCTGCACTGAAATGTCATGAAATATCCTGAATTGAACGGAAGTTCTACAAGCGGTTTCCCCGTCTTTCTTGCGGCCAGGATATTCTTGATCTTGAAATAACGCTGCCGCAGCAATTCAATCTTGGCTGCCTTTTCCGCCCGATAGGAATCACTTGCAAGTAGTTTCAAAAGCAGGTGCTGCGCGATGTTGCTGGAATTTGAAAGCGAGGAACGGATGGACCCCATTAGCTTGCTGCAAAGCGCATCATAGTGACGCCCTTCCAGTCCACGAGAGCCAAAGGTCACAAATCCAAGCCTGAGCCCCCACATGAACTCCTCTTTGGTCGCGCCGTCAACCTTCACGGCCAGGATATTCTCATGCGCGCCTGAAAGAGGCGTAAAGAGAGACTCCGGATAAATGGCCGGCTCATATGCCAGTCCAAAATATGCGTCATCGCTTATAACCAGAATTTTCTTGCCGGACTCGGCCGCTTCCACCAGCGTCTGAATGACACGTTCCGCTTCAGCTACGGTCGGCGAGTAACCGGTAGGGTTATTGGGAAAGTTGAGAAGCAGCGTCACCTGTTCCGGCGCACCGGATAACACCTCTTTAAATCCGGAGAGATTGAACCGGCCTTCCAGGTCGAAAAGCGGAAATGTGGAAATGGTTGCCTGCCGGCGTTCTGCAAATATCAGACGGTAATTCCCCCAGAATAGATCCGGAATAATGACCGTGTCCCCCCTGTCGACAAAGAGATCCGCAACCTGAGCAATGCCGGCGGTCAGACCGGGGGTAACCATGGGAAGTGAAACGGTTTTCAGGTCAAGCGATGGGTTTTTCCGGCCCATTTCCTCTTTCCAGCGCAAACGCAGCTCTTTCACCCCGGGAGTCGGCGCGTACGCTACGCTTTCCCGGGCCGTGAGATCCGTCAAATGGCGTGCTACCGAAGGAAGGATAACCGGCTGGCCATCCTCAAACGCCATGCCAACGGTGGCGTTGAACACCGTTGCACGTTCGCTTGCCTCCGCGGATTGTGCCACAATGCCCCGAGGAAAATAGATCCGTCTGCCAAAGTCGGAAAGCAATGATTCCGCCACCGTTCCGGAGAGAACACCATTCAGTTCTGCAGCAAGTTCCGTCATGTGTACACTATACGAGTGGCCCGAAGATTGTGCAACCGAAGCACATTGCGCGTGAGCCCGCGCCACCAAGCTGGCAACGCTCCGAAAATTGCGCTACACTCTGAACTAACAAAAAAGGAGGATACTGGTCATGAAAATGTCCGCCGCACGGGTTGCCCGCATTGCCGTCATTGGACTATCCGTACTTGCTCTTGCCGGCTGTTTGCAGAGCAAAACGGTCATATCCGTAAATCGTGACGGAAGCGGAACGGTTGAGGAAACGTTCCTCATGAAGAATGAGTTTGTTGAGATGATGGCGGGAATGTCCGCCGAAGCCGGGCAGGAGAAATTCAGTTTGCTCGACAAGGAAGAGCTTACTACAAAAGCCGCTGCAATGGGAGAAGGAGTCGTTCTCAAGTCCGCGGAGCCTGTCTCAAATGAGTGGGGTCAGGGCTACGTGGCAACCTTCTCATTTCCGGATGTGAGTAAACTCCGCGTCAATCAGGATCCCTCGAGCGACCTTCCTTCCCAGGCTGCAATGGCCGGGGGAGAGGTGCAAAGTGAAACTCCTGATTTCGTCACCTTCTCTCTGAACAGGGGTAATCCCGCTACCCTGCAGATTATCCTTCCTGGGGACCAGGGTTCAGGAAATGATACTTCCGAGCAGGACATGAATGACAGCGGTGGAGAAGAAGCGGTGAGTCCTGAAGACATGCAGGGAATCCAGGAGTTCTACAAGGACATGAAGATGTCCGTAGTGGTAAAGCTGAACGGCCGGGTTGTTGATTCCAATGCCTCGTTCCGTGACGGAAACGTGATTACTCTTATGGACATTGATTTCAACAAGATTCTGGAAAACCCGGAACAAACAAAGAAGTTGATGGCTTCGCAGCCGGACTCAGTACTGCAGTTTGAGCAACTTATGAAGGACGTGAACGGCATTAAGTTTGAGACCAAGAACCAGGTTCAGGTCAGGTTCCGATAGGACAGACCGTGAGAGATTCATGGCCATGCCAATCGGCCGCTGAATTGACATGAGACCTCATTTTCCCGTAAGGTATGTCCATGGATCCTCAAGGGTTAGGTGCCGGGGAGGGAGCTTCTGTCACGCCCCGTGATCAGTCGGCTCCAGAGTCGCTGTGGGAAAAGCTGTTAGCTCTATTTCTCGGCCACGACGATCCTGAGCGGGAAAAGAAACGGCTTCTCAAGCAGATCACCAAATCACTGAACAAAAGCAGATTGAAGTTCTATAAGCCGCGGGGAGAGTCCGCACTCCCCGGTATGGCCAGGTTCTTTTTTGAGATCTACAAAGTAGTCGGACCGGCTCAGAATCTCCTTCAGCACGCAAAGAATTCAAACACGCTTCGCACCATAGTCATAGAGCATTTCATGACGGAGGAACAGAAGCAGACGCGGGATGTCTTCTCTGAAGAACGGATACGCGAACAGGCGGATAATACAGACACCAGGCAACTTGCAGCTCGACTCAAGGATGCCATGATTGGATTTTTTGGGTCGTTTGACAGCAAGGTAGTGCGGGAAATCAACGCCCTTTACAATCAACTGCTGGGTTTTCTCAATTTTGTAAATTTTGACTACTACTTTGTCCTGAAGAAGTTTGACGCCTCCATCGGGGAGCATGATTACAGTTATAAGCCGAAATTTGATACCATAAACGCGGATTACATCACGGATGATCTGAAAGACTTCATGGAGGTCTTTCTCTTGATTGAAAAAAGTGCTGACTGGGAGGCGGTGTTTGACGTGCTACACGTCTACAAAGGCGTGGACGTGGTGGCCCGGCCGGCCTTCCGGAAACTGCTTTCTTTACTTGAAGAGATTAGAAGAAGTGATGTGCTTACGCTCATCGTGCAACATGCGGAAAAGGACCCGTTATTTCAGCCATCCATTGCTGTTCCGCGGGAGCGCATTGTTGAGACATACCTCAACAAATTGAAGACAACCACGGAAGCCACCATCCAGAAGATTCTCAATGAGCGGCGCAACCACAAGGTTGAGCAGCTCTTAAAGCAGATCTACGGCACTACGGTTATTACACGGACAAAACATTACACGGATAGCGCAAATCTGGTGTTCACCAAGCGCATGATGGCCGGATTTACCCACACTCAGGCATTAAACTACCTGAAGGCATTTCTTCTGGACTACTTCAAGAAGGACGTGAGGGAGGTAGTGCGCGATCTTCTGCTGGTTCGGGGAAAGTGGACCGCCAATATGCAGTCGCAGCAGCTATCCGAGGCGTTTCACCAGGTGCTTTCCATATCTGAGCAGGTTGTGGCCTTTGATGATAGCCTGGCGGAAGAGGGCGAGCTGGGAATGAAACTCAAGAAGGCGAGCGGGCGGGTGGTAGACAAAGACCCGGCAACTACCAAGTTGCTTCGTCAGGCTCTTGCCGAGGTGAATGAAACTGCTGTTAACATGATTAATTCCGCAGCGTCCAACCTCATTTCCATTGCCAAAAACTTGAAGCTATTGCTCGATGATCTGGGAAAACAAAATCCTGAGCTCATCCTAAATTGGAAAGAGCTGGATTCTGCAGCTGACCACAGACTCAAGGAAAAGTTTGTGGAAAACTACAAACAGATTTACTACTTTGTGCAACTCATGCAGATGTTTGTAAAGAAATAGAAGGCAGGAAGTTCCGGAGCTCCGGGCTCATGCAACCGCGTGATCTGATAGTGCGCCCTCGAGGCTGAGCAACATGCGTTTCAACTCCGTGCCGCTGCCGTCTTTCAGGGAACGAAGCGCGTAGTTACCTACTTTCCCGCTTGCCGGAAGGACTCGGTGGCAGGGCACAATAATGGGAATTGGATTGACAGCGACGGCGTTTCCTACCGCCCTTGCAGCACTCTTCTTTCCGATTTTCCGGGCTATCTCTCCGTAGGTAATGGTTTCTCCGTACCCAATTTTCAAGAGGCTATTCCAAACGGTGCGCTGAAAATCTGTACCGGTAAGGGCCACGTCAACCGTAAATTGTGTGAGGTCTCCGGCAAAGTAGTGGTCAAGCTGGTACTCGACTTCTCCGCACGCGTACTTGTTCTCTTCCGTGATCTGTTGTGACCCCACCTCCAGTTCCGAGCCAAATACTATCTGAAGAACGCGTCCCCTCCGGTCTACGGCGATTGCCAACGGCCCAAGGGGTGACTGGTAGGTATGGGTGTACACACGTTTGTGAAGGTCTGCCATCTAAGCCGTTAACTATAACATCGATTTTGAATTTACTGAATAGGTGAGATCAAGTATACTCTCTATCTATGGCAAATCATATAGAGATTGTGGACATTCCACAGGGAAACCGGAAGCTCGAACGAGAGTTCATTCAGTTTCCGCACAGATTGTACAAGGACTCCCCGTACTGGGTCCCGTGGTTCAATCTTGATATGAAGACTATTCTCCGGCGCAAGCATCCCTTCTTCTTGCACGCTACCGGAGATTTTTTCCTGGCACAGCGGGATGGGGAAACCGTTGGGACCATGTGCGTGGTGGAAAATCCGCGCTACAATGATCAGCATAAGGCGGACACTGCGCACTTCTACTTTTTTGAGACGCAGGAAGATCAGGAAATTGCGAATGCGCTGTTTGAGCGAGCGTTTCGCTGGACGCGCGAGCGCGGCCTGAAGCGTTTGTCCGGTCCTATGCTTTTTGGCGGCGCCTCTGGAAGCGGAATTCTCATTGAGGGTTTTGAACAGCGGGCTGCCATGACCATGATGCGCTACAACTACCCGTACTACCAGACATTTATGGAAAACCTTGGTTTTGAAAAACAGGTCGATCTGCTCTCTTCCAGACTTGATCCACAGACGTTCATCCTTCCGGACCGCGTTCGGTCGGTGGCAGAAAAGGTGCTTGCGCGTGGCAGATTCAAGGTGCTTCGATTCAAATCAAAACGTGACCTGAAGCGCATTGGAAACCGCGTTGCCTCTATGTACAACACAACCCTTGGGGACCATCCGGAGGACTATCCAATGAGTGACGCTGAACTGAAGCAGCTCATTAAAGACCTCATCTTTGTTGCAGACCCTGATTTGATAAAGATCCTCACTTACGACGACGAGGTGGTGGGCTACCTTCTTGCCTTTCCGGATCTTTCCGCAGCCCTGCAACGCGCCAAGGGTAGGATCACGCCGCTTGCCATCATCGATATCCTGCGGGAGTTCAAACGGACAAAGTACCTTATCATAAATGGTGCGGGCATCCTGCCGGAATATCAGCGGCTGGGCGGAAACGCGCTTTTATACTACGAACTCGAACGTACGGGCAAGAGCCGGGACTTGATCCATGCGGACCTTACCCAGGTGGCCGAAAGTACCAGCCTGATGCTGCGCGATCTTCAAACGCTCGGCGGGGAGGTCTATAAGGTCCATCGTATGTATACCAGAACGGTCTAACCGGGCGTGATTTCTGGAAACGGGCTGTGCCACTGCCAGCCCGTCTTGCCGTGTTTGCGGTAGTGTTCCAGGCGCCGGATTGTAAGCTCCGCAAAGACCGGATCAATATCCATCGTATAACAGGGCACGCCTTCTATCTCGCAGGCAAGGAGCGTTGTTCCGGCGTGAGAAAAGAAATCAGTGACTATGGGTTCCGGCTCGCCGGGTGTAGTGCTGCCGGGCCGGCTGGCTGTGAGGATCCGGCGAATAGCGGAGAGCGGTTTCTGCGCGTACGCGCCGGGCACGTTTTCCTCCAGGCGGTAGAACACCTGCTGCAGGTCAAGCCACACGTTTCCCGGCCGGATGGTAGGAGATCGATGTCTTTCCGTGTTCGCTGTCCGTTTGCCGTTCACCATTTTGTAGTAGCCGCGCAATACACGCGGAATAGCGGTAAACACTACCTGAAACTCCGGTGAACCCTTTGTGTAGTAAAGCAGTTCCTGCCGGACGGCCATCCAATTTTTCTGCGTTCCATAGCCGCGCTGGTTTCTCATCGTAATGAAACTTCGAGACTCGAGCTCGGGAAACTCGCGCATTACAAGCATGAAATCAGGGAGCGGTTGAAACCCGTTGCGTTGATCCGCTCCGAGCCAGACGTAAAAATGGGCATCACGCTCGAGTACGGCGGCGGCCGATGTAATCCAGAAGCGGGAAAAACTCAGGTAGTCCTGAAGCTGCGTTGCCGAAAGCTGAGTGCTCTTTCTATTTCCAACGCGGAGATTGTAGGGAGGGTCATGGATGCCAAGGTAGGACAGACGGCCGGCCAGAAGGCGGGCTGTATCTTCCGCGGAAGTGGCGTCGAGTACTCCCACGCGGTGGCCGCAAACCGGATCCGTCCAGATCTCTCCCGGCTGGAGCCGGCAGTGCGGTAAGAGACGCCGGTAGAGCTCTTCGTCTCCGTCAATGCGTCCCAGAGCCTCGCGCGCCACAGCCGGTCACGCGCCTGCTTGGTCTACAAACGGCTGCAATAACGCATGTGTCCGAGGAGGCACCTGGGCGCTGATCTCAATATGGTCGCCGTCGTAACGTTCCGAGAGCACGCGTCCGGTTCTGTAGAGCAGCGCGGCCAGATCCGAGCGGGCATGCGGGATACGGTAGTGTGCAGTCTGAAACTGGTCTCCCACCACGCGCGTGATGGCTGCGGTGAGCGCCTCGCTTCCGTCACCTGTTGCTGCGCTTAGGAGCACGCACTCATCTGCGCCTTTTCCGCCAAAACGGTTTTCCAGCAGCCGGAGCGTTACGGGGTCTTCTACCAGGTCACTCTTGTTGAGAACCACGATAACCGGTTTGTTTGCAGCGCCGAGCTCCTGGAGCACGGCGGTGGTGGTAGCGTACTGCGCGAGGACCGAAGGTGAGGACGCATCCAGGACATGAACCAGGAAGTCAGCGGTAGTAGTTTCTTCCAGGGTTGAGTGAAACGCGTCAACCAGGTCATGCGGAAGTTTTCTAATAAAGCCGACTGTGTCGGTGAGGACAACCTCAAGTGAGCCGTCCAGCGGGATTCGCCGCGTGGTCGGGTCTAACGTTGCAAAAAGCTTGTCTTCCACAACCACCTCAGCGCCGGTGAGCATGCGCAGGAGGGAAGATTTTCCGGCATTGGTGTAACCAACAATGGAACCGGTAGGTACTGGAATGCCGAGGCGTTGTTTACGCCGGGTTGCGCGCTGTTTGCGAACCTGTTCCAGCTCCTTCTTTATGCGGTCTATCCGACGCAACACAATGCGCCGGTCCGTTTCCAGCTGCGTTTCACCTTCACCGCGTGTTCCGCGGGCGCCTCCCCGTTGCCGTGAAAGGTGCGTCCACGCGTTTGTGAGCCGCGGAAGGGAGTACTCAAGGCGTGCCGCCTCAACCTGGAGCGTAGCCTCCCGGGTGGTAGCGCGCCGGGCGAAAATATCCAGGATAATTTCGTGGCGGTCAACTACCGTACACCCGGACACGCGTTCAAGGTTGCGCTGCTGGGAAGGAGTCAATTCCTCGTTGAATACTATGTAGTTTGCCTCAAGTGCGCGGGCCTGCTCGCTGATTTCACGTGCCTTCCCGGAACCAACCAAAAAAGCCGGGTGCGGCTCTCTGACTTTGACGTTCACCGTATCCGCCTTTTCCAGCTCTACGGATTCCACCAGGTTGGCAAGCTCTGCGACTATTTCTGCGGCTTCTCTGTCTGATTCACCGGGCCACTGGATCCCCACCAGAATGGCCCGGTCAGTTGTAGTTTGCTGGTACTCTATCACAGGATCATGGATGACCGGCCCCACTCGTAGTGTTGCTGCCGTATTTCATCCAGCGTAGGCATCTTGTACATGACCATCTCGCTGCCATGACCAACATAGACGCCTTCATTGATAATCTGGTACGAGAATGAATCCACCGAACGTTCAACGTTCTTGCTTGGCTTTCCCTTCTGCGTCATGATGTCTGCAATACACTCCCGAAGATGCTCCAGGTTCTTATCATATATTCCGCCGATGTTGCCGGTTTTATCATAGCTTTCAAAGTCAACCACTTTCAGATCCGTAAAAACCACCGTGGGCACGTGCACTTTGTTTGTGGGATCTGTCAGAAACGCGCAGAAATCAGCCGGGTTCAGCCGGCTCACGACCAGAGGCGTAAGTGGCGACAGTTCCTGGAAGACGTAGTATTTTTTTGCTTCGCTGTCCGGCTGATACCGGCCGGGAGGCAGGATCAACGTGCGTCCATCCTTCGTGGTCAGATGCAGGTTCCCCAGTTTTCCAAGGTCCACGTGTTCAAGCGCGCGGTAGACGCTCAACCATACCGAATGTTTTGGGGAGCCGTCCTCATGCGGCACACATCGCTGTCTGGCGTATTCCCAGTCAAAGTATGATCCGAACTCTTCTTCAAGCTCGATGAACATCATTCGCTCATACGATCCGTTTTTCTTACCCATCGACATATAGTACCCAAACTGCTGCGGCTCAAGTTGTGACGCTATCAAAGCCTCCAGTGGGAAAATCGACAGGTAGTAATGAGTTTTCATACTCACCTCTTTTCTTGTAGAATCTTCCTACAATGTAAATTATGCCCGGCCCGCTGTAAAGCCACAAAGCGGCCAGATACGTCTCTTTCAACCGGATGTCAGTAACAATGGGAGATGGATTTCCAATCACACCGGCACACGCGCCAAATTGCCTGAAGTGTACCCACTTCTACGTGACGTGGGATAAGAGGTTTCCACGTGGATGTCGCGTCTTTGGAGTGAAGACCAGGGAACTCCCCAGCATTATAGTGTACAGAAGTAGCGGTCATCACTGCCCACGTTTTGAAGCGCGGGCTACGCATACGAGGTGAGTCTTCCATCATGAAATTCTCCCATTCCCTGCGCGGAGTAGTGCTCCTGCTTCTCTCTGCCGCTTTCTTTGCTCTTGCCACCGTGGCCGTGAAGCTCACAACAGACCACTCTGCCGTTTCCGGGAGAACGATTGCGTTCGCACGGTTTCTTTTTGGCTTTGCGGCAGTGGCAGTGTGGGCATTTGCGACAAAAACCCCGCTTACGCCCCGGAGATGGCGTTATATTGCACTGCGTTCTGTTTTCAACGCCACTGCTGTGGCCCTTTTCTTTTCCGGGATAAGCCACACTACCGTGACCCACGCAAATATGCTCAATATGACCTATCCGGTGTTCGTATTTCTGGTAGCACCTCTGTTGAACCGGGAGAAATCTCCCCGTATGTATTATCTCTTTTTGGTGATTACCATGGCAGGCGTATGGATGGTCATCTCTCCGACAGGCGGCATGAATCTTCAGGAGCTAAACCGCGGCGACCTGCTCGCCTTTGGCTCCGGAATTTCGGCCAGTCTTGCAATCAGCTCATTGCGGGAAGCGCGCAAATTTGATTCGTCCCTGGCAATTCTGTTTTATATGATGGGATTTGGCACGCTGGTAACCGGACTGATCATGATCCCGGGCTTTGTTCTGCCGGCCGGTGATATATGGCTTTATGTTCTTGGCGCCGGTCTCTTTTCTCTTGGCGGCCAGATTTGCCTCACGGTGGGGTACCGCTACATCAGCGCGGCCGGAGGGGCACTGGTATCCTCGTCACGAATAGTCATTGCCGTGCTGCTGGGTTCGATTATTTTTGCGGATCCGCTGGGGCTCAACACCGTCATAGGAGGGATCTTTATTCTCATTTCCCTGCTGGGCGTGAGCGGCGTGATTCAGCGATTTGTCGGCAAATTGCGGTAGACTTCCCAACTGGTGCGTACCAGGGTTTCTGCGTCACTGTAGCGGGCATGCCATCCAAGGAGTTCAGCAGCCCGGCTGGATGAGGCAACAAGACGTGCCGGATCGCCTGCCCGACGAGGGACAACAGTAGCAGGTATTTCCATCCCCGTGACGTGACGTGCGGTGTCAACCATTTCCTGCACGCTTATCCCGCTCTCGCTTCCAAGATTGACGGTAATGTCTTTGGTGTGCTTTGTGAGGTAGTCCAGCGCCGCCACATGCGCAACCGCAAGATCTGTGACGTGCACGTAGTCACGCACTCCCGTGCCGTCCGGCGTATCGTAATCATTTCCAAAAATATCAAGATGATTCCGTATTCCAGCCGCCACTTCCATAATGACCGGCAGGAGGTTGGCCGGATTCTGCTCCAAACCGCGCACCGATCCTTCCGGATCATAGCCTGCTGCGTTGAAATATCTCAGGCATGCCGCGTGAATGCCGCGCAGCTTGCTGTACCAGCCAAGCAGCCGCTCTATTTCCAGCTTGGTGAAACCGTAAAAATTCATGGGATCGGTGGGATGTTCCTCATCAATAGGGAGATAGCGTGGCTCACCGTACACGGCGGCGGAGGAAGAAAAGACAAACCGGCTGACGCCTGCCTCGGTCATGGCGTTGAGGATATTGATGGTGCCAATCAAGTTGTTACGCGCATACTTTTCAGGACGAATCATAGACTCCCCGGCCGCCTTGGCCGCGGCAAGGTGGATAACGGCATCCACGGAGTCACGCATAGCGGCAAGAAGTACCGGATAATCCAGGATGTCTCCGTGAATGAAGGCATTTCCCGGAAAAAGGTTCATACGGGCACCGGTTGCCAGATTGTCAAAAACCGTAATGCGGTGCCCCTTCTCTGCTGCCGCCCTGGTCACGTGGCTTCCGATGTATCCGGCGCCACCAATAATGAGTATGTGCATGATGATCACAGAATACGGTATCGCAGGAAGGCCGTCAATCTGAGCAGCGGTTGAGACGCAAGATAGAATTGGGTACTATAATCGAAAGAGGGCACACATGGCAGAGAAACTGGATTTTTCCGTTCCCGTTCTGGGGGAACCGCGCATTGCGTCTCCCATACACTATTCCACCATTCACGGGGACGACATTGCGAACTACGTAAATGATGAAGACGGGGTCATATATAACCTTGAGCTGCCCGCGGGCGGTGGCGATGTGCATTATGATGCCACGCAGGTTCTGCAGAAGGCAGGGCCGCGGGAAAAGATCTACTTCTCGCCGGGACATGTGCGTGCAGGGATTGTAACCTGCGGTGGCCTCTGCCCCGGCTTAAATGATGTCATTCGCGCCATTGTACGCTGCCTCTGGTACCGCTACGGAATTAAGCGCATTGTGGGAATTCCGTTTGGCTACAAGGGCTTTCTTCCGGAAACAAACATCGCTCCCGTTGATCTGGACATAGATGTTGTGGATGACATTCACCGCATTGGCGGCACCGTCCTCGGTTCCTCTCGGGGCGGAGGAGAACGGACAGCAGACATAGTGGATGCAATTGAACGCATGAACCTGAGCATGGTCTTCACCATTGGCGGCGACGGAACGCAAAAGGGAGCCATGGCAATTGCTGACGAGATTGAACGCAGGAAGTTGAAAATTTCCGTAATTGGTATTCCCAAGACCATTGATAACGATCTCAGTTTTGTTGAAAAATCATTTGGATTTGAAACCGCGGTTGCCGAGGCGACCAAAGCGGTCCGCGGCGCACACGCAGAAGCGCATTCAGCCATTCACGGGGTGGGGCTGGTCAAGGTGATGGGACGGGAGTCAGGCTTCATTGCCGCCCACACCACGCTTGCCAGCCATGACGTGAACTTTTGTCTTATACCGGAAGTCCCTTTTGAACTTGAGGGGGACAATGGACTTTTTGCGCACCTGGAGAACCGCATCGAACGGCGTAACCACGCCGTCATCCTGGTCGCGGAGGGAGCCGGGCAGGACTTGCTGCATGCAGAAGGGGGAACAGATGCTTCCGGAAATAAGAAACTTGGCGATATTGGCGTCTATTTGAAGGATCGGATTAACCGCCACTTTGAGAGCAAGGGAACGCCGATAAACCTGAAGTACATCGACCCGAGTTACATCATTCGCAGCGCCGTCGCTTCTCCCACAGATTCAGTTTATTGTTCCCGGCTTGGAAACAACGCGGCTCACGCTGCAATGACGGGGAAGACACGGATTCTCATTAGCCTCGTAAATAATTACTTTGTACATCTCCCCATGCAGCTTGCGGTTTCTTCACGCAACCATGTTGATCCGGAAAGCAGCCTGTGGCGGGACGTCATAGAGGCTACGCACCAGCCCATTCGCATGACCAATTCAGTATGAGGAAGGCTCGGTTTGGGTAATACGCAGCACAACGCGAGGCACGCAGAAGGTCATCATCACCAGGAAGAATCCGGGGCACACACGCACGGTGCGGTAGGAAACTTCAAGGTCGCTTTTCTTCTAAACGCCACCTTTACCGTCATAGAAGTTGTCGGCGGTATTCTTACCAACAGCCTGGCCATTCTGAGCGATGCGCTTCACGACCTCGGAGACACGCTCAGTCTGGGGCTTTCCTGGTACCTCGAACACGTGGCAGCGCGGAAGCGCAGTGCCACGCACTCCTACGGCTATCGCCGCTATTCGCTGCTTTCCGCGCTGGTCAACGCCATTGTGCTCTTTGGCGGTGCTATCATCATCATTGTAGAAGCCGTGCCGAGGCTTCTACATCCTGAGCAGGTACACCCAATTGGGATGCTGGTTCTGGCAATTCTAGGAATTGTCGTGAACGGCCTTGCGGTGCTTCGCCTGCGTGGCGGAGAGAAGATAAATCAGAAGATGGTCATGCTTCACTTTCTCGAAGACGTGCTTGGCTGGGTGGCGGTTCTTGCCGGAAGCATCGTCCTTATGCTTGCTAACATTCCAAGTATTGATACCATCCTGTCTCTTGCCATCACGATTGTCATATTAGGAATGGTGTTCCGGCGCCTTATTCGCACCATGAAGATCTTTTTGCAAGCGGTGCCGCCTGACGTTGATCTGGATGCAATAGAAGCCTTTATTTCCGATTTTCCGGATGTGAAGGACGTTCACGATATTCATGCATGGTCTATGGATGGCGAATATAACATCCTAACCGTTCACGTGGTGGTGCCGGATAATTGCACGTCAGATCGCGTTATGCGGCTCAAGACTGCTATTAGGGATGGCATGCACGAACACAACATCGAACATGTAACCATTGAGGTAGGGCGGGAGAGTGAAGACTGCGGGTTGCGCGGCTGTTAGGTGCAAAAAAAGCCGGTACTCATTACCGGCTTTAGAAACCTGCCATATTCTTGATGATATGGACAGTCTCACAATGTATACGGCGTATCACCTACGCCGTTCATATAATCTGTCGTACCGGCCGGGCCTTTGCCCGGCAGTATGTGACCGGCGGTTCCATCATCTTCAGCCTCCCTGTAGTCACATAAACTGTAGGAAATAACTCCCGCGCTTCACAGGCGGGAACCTTTTTTGTTTCCCTCCTACGTTTAAATTTAGCGCGCTCTTGTTCTTCTGTCAAATTATTTCGTGAAATTTTCCCAGTTTTTTGCGTTGACTCACCCGGATGTCTTTCCGGCCTGCGCGGCGAGAGGGTGGCGTTGCGGGTGTTCCACCAGCCGGACCGCTCGGGCGTTGTCTCGAACCTGCCGCTCGTCCTTGCAGCCCGGGATGACGCACGTTACGGCAGGGTGCGCCAGGCACCAGGCAAGTGCCCAGGAAGCCATCTTGGTCTTGGCAGGCAGCTCCGTGTTCTTAATCTGCTCCACCTCTTCAAGGCGCCGCAACGTTTCCGTGGCGCCTCGCCCTGAGCGTACATCGTTCTCCGGAAAGACAGTTCCCGGCGCATATTTGCCGGCAAGGAATCCGCTTGCCAGCGGCACGCGTGCGAGCACTCCCAGATTGAGCCGTCGGCATGCGGGCAGCACATCGTCTTCCGGCTGGCGATCCAGCCTGTTGTAAACAAGCTGAATCGTTTCCGCGCCGACGGACGGGGCCGATTCGGTTTGAAACAAGTTGCTGTTCTTCTTAATGGAAAGCCCAATATGGCGGATTTTGCCCGCGTCAATCTGCTTGTCCAGCATGATCCACAACGCATCGTTTGCAAACTCTTCATCCGTTCCGGAATGAAACTGATAAAGGTCGATGTAGTCAGTGCGAAGTGCACGAAGTGAGTCTTCCAACTGCTTGCGGACCTCATCCACGTCAAAGTGGCGGCTGCGCTCGGTGAAGCCATGGAACTTGTGCCCAAACTTCGTCGCAATGATCCAATCGTCTCTCTTCCTGGCGATTGACTTACCAATAAACGCTTCTGAGCTATGGTCCCCGTAACACTCAGCAGTATCTATCAGGTTCATGCCTTCATCACCGGCAGTGCCAAGGATCCTGTCCACCTCTTTTTGCGTAAACGTCTTTCCCCACTCGCCGCCAAACTGCCACGTTCCTACACCAATGACACTGACTTTGATTCCTGTTTTCCCTAACACCCGGTACAGCATAGTTATCCCTTTTTTGAAGCAAATTCCTTCATGAAGTCCGAGAGTGCGCGAGCGCCGGAGACCGGCATTGCGTTGTACAGAGACGCCCTGCACCCGCCAACGCTTCTGTGCCCTTTGAGACCAATCATGCCCGCCTCAGTGGCCTCTGCCACGAACTCCTTTTCCAGTTCCTCTGTCTTTAGCCGGAATACCACGTTCATGGGAGAACGATACGTGGCATCAACCGGGCAGCGGTAGAAATCTTTGCTGTTGTCAATAGTATCATAAATGATCCCCGCTTTTTCACTGCTTCTCCTCTCCATCTCCGCCGCGCCGCCCGCTGCGGCGACCCACTCAAGCACCAGATTCATGGCGTAAATTGAGAATACCGGGGGCGTGTTGTACAGGGAGTTCTTGTCCGCATGAACTTTGTAGCTCAGGTACGCCGGCAGATTGTCATTAGCTGATCCCAGGACATCCTTGCGGATGATCACCACCGTTACGCCTGCCGGACCAAGATTTTTTTGTGCCCCCGCATAGATCAGGCCAAATTTGTCAGCAGGAATGGGGCGGCTTAATATGTCACTGGACATGTCACACACAATGGGAACCTTTCCCGTGTCCGGGAAGCTCTTCCACTGTACGCCCCCAATAGTTTCATTGCTGGTAATATGCAGGTAGCTGGAGTCTTCCGGCACCGAAATAGTGTCCGGATTTGGGAGAGAGGTAAATCGATCCGTGCTTCCGTCATATACCGTCCGCACGGTTCCAAACCTCTTTGCGTCTGCGGCCGCTTTTCCGGCCCACGATCCGCTGTTCACAAAGTCGCAACTGCGTCCTTCACCGAGAAGATTCATGGGAACCATTGCGAATTGGAGCGTGGCGCCGCCACCAAGGAGCAGCACCTCAAAATTGTCCCCCAATCCAAGGAGCGACCGGATGTTTGATATCGCCCTGTTGTGTACCTCTTCATACTCTTTGCTGCGGTGACTCGTCTCCACGAGCGAAAGTCCCATGCCGTGATAGTCCACCATTTCCTTCTGAATCTGCTCGAGAACCGGTTCCGGGAGCGTGGCCGGCCCGGCGTAGAAATTGTACTTGCGAGTCATCCCTTTCTCCTTGCATGTGGGTGATACCAAATCCTATCCCATCCCCCCTAAACAGTCAAATCTTTGTATAGTGGCCCGAAGATTGGGTATTTTGTTTCCGGAACCAGACGGCACACCCCGGCGGCTATCGCGCGACTAGGTGGGGAAAGTGCTCCTCGGCCACAGGATGGGATGCTATACTGGTCGGGACAACGTGGTGCGGTGAGGAGGCAGTGTTAAATGAAAGTGCGGACGTTTCACATTACCGCCGGAGACGGTGCGGCTCTTAGCGCGGTTTCCTGGCACCCTGCCACCGAGGCGACAACAGGCCGGCGGGTTGTAGTGCTTTTGGTGCACGGAATGGCGGAACACAAGGGGCGCTATGGCGGAATTGCAGAGGCGTTGGTGAACCACGGCCATACGGTCTACTCGTACGATCAGCGGGGGCATGGCGAGACGGCTGGAATTAGTAGTGCGTACGGATTTGTTTCTGCCAGGAAGGGTTGGGAAGTACTCTCCAAAGACCTGAAAGCGGTGATGAACCACGTGAGAGACGCGCATCCGGACGCAAAACTATTTGCCCTTGGGCACAGTATGGGTTCCTACGTGTTGCGTTCCTATCTGCCAAGGAGGGACGTTCCGCTTCCGGACGCCGTGATGTTGTCCGGGACCGGCGGTGACCCCGGCATGCCCGGACGTATTGGGGTATTGCTGGCAAGACTTGTCATGCTCTTTCGCGGCTCTTCTCATCCATCGCCTCTGCTCAATTCCCTTGTATTTGGCGCATATAACAAGCAGTTTGAACCGGCTCGGACAGCTTTTGACTGGTTGTCCAGGGATCAGGAGGAAGTGGATCGATACATAGAAGATCCTGCATGTGGTTTTGTATGTGCCTCAAGCTTCTACAAGGATCTGGCGGCCGGCGCAATTCACGCGTCCCGAAAAGCGGCGTACGAAGTTCCCTCACATCTGCCAGTCTACATTTTTTCCGGGGATCGTTGTCCAGTGGGCGCTAATGGAGAAGGACCTCGTGAGGTGTACCGTAACTATGTAGCTGCGGGAGTTCACGACATCGCGCTTGTGCTCTATCCGGGCGGCCGACACGAAATGCTGCACGAGGTGAACCGCCAGCAGGTGTTTCATGAGATTGCCAGGTGGATCGATGCACGCTCTGGTGCGGCTCCAGGGGGCTACGGCAGCGGGAAAGTGTAGGGAGCATGTGATATGGTAGGCATCTACGGGAGGTTTGTGTGACAAGATTTGTAGTTTCGGGATTTCTCTTTGCCGTTGCAGGACTGATAGTCGGGTACTTGATTTTTGGACGGGTTGGCGGTGAGCTGGTGAGTATTCAAGCGCTGTTGCAACCGGCGGAAAACGTTTTTGGAAAACTGGTGCAAAACGTATCCGGAATACCTGCCATGAGGGAAAAGATTCTCATTTCGGGCGCCGTCGGCCTGGGGGCCGGCCTGCTCTACGCGGTTGCAGTGAGGAGATAGGAATAGGCCCCGCCCCGGCAGCCGCGTGCAACCTGGTTTCCGCTACACATACTCTCGGACGTCCGTGACCATCATGCCGGCCTGCCGTGCGGCTTCTATTCCGTTCTTGCTATCCTCGAATACCTGGCATACCTCCGGCTGAACGCCCATTTGCCGGGCGCATGTGAGGAACGTTTCCGGATGTGGCTTGTGCTGTTCCACGTCATCGGCAGCCACCAGGACTGAAAAGTAATCCGCGAGCCCAATGGCCGAAATCACCTGTCTGGCGATTGAAGATATCTCACCTGTTCCAAGCGAAAGGGGAAGTTTGCCATGCATGGCTCGAGCCAGATTTGCCACCGGTTCTATTGCCTTGACGTCCTTCAAATGGCGGAGGAACGCGTTGTTCTTCTTTTCTGCGATGCGGTCTGCGTCCATAGCAGTTCCATACCGCTGGTTCAGAATTTCTACGATCCTCCGGTTTGCAATTCCGCCCAGGTCAGTGTAGAAATAGCGGGATGAAATCTCTATGCCTTCCGGCGCAAGCGCCTCGTTCCATGCGCGAAAATGGATTTCCATCGTATTTGCAAGTGTACCATCGATATCAAAAATGAGAGCGGCTGCACCCGGTGCTACGGTAAGTGACATGCAAGTGAGCATATCAGGAAGGCGGGTGCGTGTCATGTGACAGGCGGTCTATCTGGCCGACTAGGAGGGATGCGAACGCCGCACTATTTCCCGAAGCGTGATATACTAAGAAGCATCCGGCAATCTGTCGGTGCCAGCAGTACCGGCAAGAATAAAGGAGTGGGTCATGGTGCGACGCACTACGCAAGTACTGGTGTTTGTCCTGATTGCGGCAGCGGGAGTCTCCGCCCAGGACATTACCGTTGAATATGTAGAGGGATATGTGGAGGTTCAGCAGGGCACCAGCTGGACCGAAGTCTATATCGGAGATGTGCTCTCTTCGGACGCCCGGGTGCGCCTGGATGATAATTCATACGCTGAACTTTCAAACGGGTCATCGCTTCTGAAACTCACGCGATCAGGTACGTATGTCATTTCAGACCTTATCCGCACATCTGAGCAAACAAATTCTGCCAATCTTGGTTCCCTTCTTACCGGACGAATTCAAAAGTTCACCTCTCCCGATAAAAACCAGCAGACAACGGTTGGCGGGGTGCGCGCAAAAAAAGCTCCCGGAGAACCGGAAGTGACCTGGGTAGGCGCTGAAAGCGTCCAGGAACTCGTCGATGAAGGGATCGCACAGCTTGCCGAGGGAAACTTCACAGAAGCGTTCGGGCTCTTTCAGGATGCATATGACTACGCCACCGGAGCGGACGCAGATAGAACACTCTATTACATGGGATACGCGTCTTATCTGGCCGGAAAGACGGCCGACGCTGTCCACTATCTTGACCGGTCAGCCCCAACTCCTGATGCGGCCTACTACTCGGATCATGCGTTGACGCTGGCACAGGTTCTCATTGAAACATTTGCGTACCCAGACGCGCTGGATGTGTTAGCATCGTTCACCGCAGGCGCGTCACCTTCCGGCGAAGACATGCAGATCACCCTC
>Ga0102944_1000572_pt1 | contig 27620 bp, 20 predicted proteins | sample SalPonD_shore_MG_FD_78172 | JGI IMG/M metagenome (GOLD analysis project Ga0102944, IMG submission 78172) | Salt pond soil microbial communities from South San Francisco under conditions of wetland restoration - Salt Pond MetaG... | ecosystem: Environmental > Aquatic > Marine > Intertidal zone >...
CCGGATCAGCGCCGGCTTGCGCGAGCGCCCGTCCAGGTCGCCCATGTCCCAGCCGTGTTCACCGTGTACGCGGCCGGGGACACCCGCCAGGAACGCCGGCACCTGCGCCTCCAGCGTCGCCAGATTGCGGGTGTGGACGATATCCGGGCGCAGACGGCGAAATGTGCCCCAGAGCCGGCGGTACAGATCCACGTCCTTTCCCTCGCGCTTGTGCAGCGGGAGGCACGGCACGTTTGGCACCCGGATGCGCTCGCGGAAATCCGTGTAGTCGGTGAGGCACACCACGGCGTGCCGGAACGCGTCCGACGGCAGGGCATTGATCAGGTTCACAACGCCGTTCTCCAGGCCGCCGTAGTCCAGCCGGTGCACGACATGGGCGATCAGCGGGCGGCAACGGTTATCCGACGGCCGGCTATTCATGTTTCAACCCGATCGCCGCATCCAGCTCGCGGCTCAGCGCCGGCAGCATTGCCGCCAGGGCGTCTTCCGCCACCCGGCCCCCGGACCCGTCGGGCGGATCAGGTGCATAGACCGCCACCAGCGCGCCCGCGTCGGACTGGGCAAGCAGCCTGCTGCGCAGCGCCAGCAGCTTCGCGGTCAGACGGCTCGATGTGTAGCGGCCGTCCACCCAGTAGACGTAGGCCACAGCGAGCTCGTCGCGATCCGTCGACACCCTGGCCAGATTCACCCTCGCGGGTCCGCCCGCCGTGCTCACCGTGGCGCCGCCATGAGCAAGCAGCCGGCCGTGGTCCCGTTTTTGCCCGACCAGCGTGTTCCCCCAGGAAATCAGCTCGGATTCTGGCGTCTGGTCGGCATAGAGCATCACGCTCAAGCCCAGGGGGCGACCCCGGGCATCGAGAAAGAACGACTGCAGCGAGTGCGTATAGTGCTGGAAGCCCGGCGTCCATCCGGTGAACGGTTCCCCCCGCTGCCATCCCGCCGGCAGGGCGGCGAGCCTCAAGCCGCCCACCGCCGCCGGTCCCGTAGCGCCGGTGCTCCAGGCGCCATACACGGGCCACATCGCCGTCACCGCCAGCGAAAGCAGCGCGAACAGCCCGAGCGCGACAGCCTGCCGCCGCGGTGGTCCGCCGTCTAGCCGGGATCCGCGAGCGGTGGCCCGCCCTTCGGCGGACGGCGAGGCCGCATCGCCGTCTTCCCGCCAGAATCCGCCGATCCAGAACAGCAGCAGCATCACCAGACCGAAGAACAGCCAGCCGTAGATGATGTGATCGACGCCCACGGCCAGCGTCATGCCGCTGAGATGCCCGATCATCACGATCATGTAGGCCCGCAGCCAGTTGGCGATGATGGGCAGCAGGATGGAGGCCGACACGAAGGCCAGCCGGCGCCACAGGCCGCGGTACATCAGATAGGCACCCAGGCACCCCAGCGTGAACGAGGCGATCAGGTACCGGATGCCGCTGCAGGCCTCGGCCACGGACCAGTGGCCGCTGGGCAGCATGAAGTCCAGACCTTCGCGGTAGACCGGGATACCGGTTCGCTGCAGCAGCCAGACGGTGGCGTCGGCCGTGTGGCTCATCAGCGTGGGGACCATGAAGTCGCCCACCGGCACGGAGAGCAGGGTGAATGCCAGCGGGAAGATCCAGGCCCGGGCCAGGACCCGCCCGGCGAGCAGCCAGAAGGTCACGGGGAGCATGCCCACCAGGGCCAGCTGCTTCACCGTGTTGACGGAAGCGAACTCGCCCAGCAGCCAGCCGAACCCGACCAGCGCCAGGGGCAGCAGCGCCCAGGGGTCGGGCCGCGGCGCAATCCTCTGGAGCACCTGGCGGTCCCGCCACATCAGCCAGATGGCGATCGGGATGACCAAGAAGCCATGGGTATAGGTTTCGGAACGCCACCAGATGGCGACAATGCCCGCGGCGGTCTTTTCGAAGACGAGCAGCTCGGCGATGACGGCCAGGGCAATCGCCGCGAACGCCATTGGCCAGGGCCGGGCATAGAGCGGGAGACCGGTCGCGGGCGCCGCCTCTGCCGTTTGGGAAGGATCCGCGCTCATTCAACCATCCCCTTCGATCAGCCAATGCCGCAGCTCGAAGCCCGTGGGAGCGGCGTCCCCGCCGCGATTGCCTTCACCAACCCTGTTGTCGCCACTGGGGCGGCCCGCCCGGAGCAGCCGTAGTGGGCGAAGCCCAACGGGATTCGGCCGGCCGGCCTCCGGCATCGCTCGATGGGCATTCGCGCACCCTGCGGATGTTGGTCCACCGTTGCGCATCGCGCCGGGGACGGCGCTCCCACGATCCTTCGATAGCCCGCGGAGGCGGACCGGAGCGCTGTGGGAGGCCCGTCCTCGGGGCGAGTGCCTCAAATCGCCGCTTTCCGACCCGATCATGATCCGACCCTCGTCTGAGCATCCACGCGGGCAGTCGCGGCGACACCCTGCCCCTGCCGCCCGGCGTCCGCGGCCTCGATAAGCCGTCGCAGCCGCGCCCCGCTGGCGGCCCAGTTGTACCGCTCCGCCACCCGGGCGCGCGCCGCCCGGCCCAGGGTTTCCCGCCTCTCGGGGTCGCGGAGCAGGCCGGCGACCTCCACGGCAATGCCATCGGCACCGGCGGCCACGCAGACGTGCTCGCCATGACGCGCGTCGATGCCGGCCAGGGCCTCGGCCGTGCAGACCACCGCCCGACCGGCCGCCATGGCTTCCAGCACCTTGTTCTGCACGCCCCGGGCGATGCGCAGCGGGGCGACGGACACTGCCGCGTGCCAGATATAGGGGCGGATGTCGTCCACCGCGCCGGTCACCGTTACACCGTCCAGCTCGGCCAGGGCCTGGACGGAGGGACTCGGGCGTGCGCCCACGATGAAAAAGCGGGCCTCCGGACAGCGGGCGCGAACGGCAGGCAATATCGCTTCGGCGAACCAGCTCACTGCGTCCACGTTGGGCCGGTAGTCCATCGCACCGGTGAACACCAGCGGCGGTACGCCCGCCGGATAGGGGCTCGGCCCCCTCCGCGCCGGGTCGTAGTGGTCCGTGTCGACGCCGTTGGGCACCGCTGCCACGCGCTCGGCCACGTCCGGCGCCTGCCTCTGGAAGAACGCCGCCTCGGCGTCGGAGACGAACGTGGTAGCGTCGAACCGGCCGGCGATGCCGCGCTCGTAAGCAAACAACCGGCGGGCTTCACGGCCGTACACGTAGGACCATGGCCACCGGGCGTCCTCGGCATAGGTCTTCCACTTGGCGGAGTCCACGTCCACGAAGTCCGCGATCCGCAGCAGATCCCGGTACGGTTCCGCAAACTGCGCCATTGGCGAGGAGTAGACGAGAATGCGTCGCGCGCCGCCCTCGACACGGGCGCGCACCCAGCGATGCATCGCTCGGCTGGCGTAATACGGCACGCTGAGCGGCCGGCCGGTGACGAAACCGGACAGGGCCCTCAGCGCCGCCGCCCGTGGATGCCGATAGACATAGTGGGTTTCCGCGCACCAGGCCTCGAGGCCGCGGCGGCTAGTCCAATCTTCGGGAGTGTCGACGAACGCGCCCAGATGCACCTCGTACTCCGTGCTGAGCTCACGCAGCAGGTGGTAGGCGCGGATCTTCTCTCCCTTGTTGGGCGGGAAAGGGATCCTGTGGGCGAGAAAGACCAGCTGTTCCATGCTCACCCCAGATTACGGACGATGCGCGGTCCGATCAGGTTGGCCAAGGCCAGCGGCATGCGCTGCCAGGCGGCAATGAAGAGCTGGAACTTCGGGTTGAGCGGGCTGTTGTCGGGAAGCTGCGTCGAGCGCACCAGCCTGCACTCGTAATGCAGCGGCTCGGGCTCGAAGCCCCAGTGCTTTTTGAACCGGTAAGAGCCGGTGTCGATCTTGCTCCGGCCATAGTCGAAGGTCCGGTAACCCCGCTCCCGGGCGTGTTCCATCAAGGCCCAGTACATGTAGTCGTTGGCGTACAGCCCGCGCGCCGCGTCGGTGCCGCCGCCGTAATAGGGCAGCACCTCGTCGCGGAAGTAGAACGACAACACGCTGCTGATGATCTGCCCGTCGTGGCGCAGGGTCAGGACATCGCAGTCATCGCCGAATTCCTCGCAGAGGATGTCGAAATAGCGCCGTGCGAAGACGGGGGTGCCCAGACGGTGGACGCTGCGGGCGTAGGCCCAGTGCAGGGCCCGCGTGTCCCGGTCCACGCTGACATCCAGGCCCGCCTCCATGCCCTTGCGGACCATCGCGCGCTGCTTGCGCGGTATGGCCTTCAGGTTGACCTCGGGGTCCGGATCGATGGCGCGCCGGAACGTCACGTATTGCGACTTGCGCGGCCAATCGTCGTGAAACGGTCGCCGGTTGCGGTACTCCAGGTGTCCCACCCCGAGGTCGTCGGCCAGATCCTGCGCCGCGGCGTCGAGGGCGCGCGCCGCTTCGTCGTCCGCGGCCACGATCCCCCCGTAGACGCAGAACGGCAGTGAAATGAGCGCGTCGCCGAACAGCAGGCTCTTCACCCGCGCCAGCGGCAGTACGCCACACACCCGGGCTTCCGCCTCGGCCATGAGGAACCAAGTGGGGTGACCGAATGCCCGCTCGATGACCCGCTGCCAGCCGGCGCGGTGGCAGAACGTGGCCTCGGGGGACGCCTCGACGAAGGCGTCCCACCGGGCGCGGTCGTCCGCGGTCATGGCCCTGACCCGGAGTCCCGGCCGCGGTACGGGCTGCGCCGCGGTCATGGCGCGGACTCCAGGAACACCCGGTCGATGCGGTCCCAGCGGAAATCGCCGAGCAGGCGATCCAGGCGGTCCTTCATGTGGGCGAGGTTGACGTAGTGACGGAAACGCGACTTCAGCGGCAGGCCGCCGACGCGGGGCTGGTCCGGATCGATCTCCCACGGATGGAAATAGAAGATGGCCGGCTTCTCGTCGACCTGGTTGATGCGCCTGAGCAGCCGCTTGGACCAGAAGTACGGCAGCAAGCGGAAGTAGCCGCCTCCCGCCGCCGGCAGATTGCGGTTCATCAGCCGCGCGGTGGCCACCGGCAGCTCCCAGAAGGCTTCGCCGTCGAGGGGCTGGTAGGGCCAGCGCGGGGCGTCCGGCATACCGTAGTGGTCGTGCTGGATCGGATAGATACTGGAGCTGTAGACATGACCGGTTTCCCGGATGGTTTCCAGCGCCCACGGCGTGGTCGCGTCGATGGAGAAGCTGGGTGCCCGGTAGCCGCGCACCGCCACGCCGCCGATATCCTCAAGGATGCCCTTGGCGCGGGTCAGGTCCTCGCGGAAGGTTTCCCGCGTAAAGCTGGTCACACGGTCATGGGCATAGCCATGGCTGGCCAGCTCGTGACCGGCATCAACCACGCGCCGGACCAGCCCGGGGCGGCGCTCGGCCACCCAGCCCAGGGTGAAGAACGTGGCCCGCGCATCGTGCCTGGCGAATAGCTCCAGCAGGGCGTCCACGGAGGCCTCGACCCGGGACGGGCGCTGCTCCCAGCTGCTGCGGGGCACGGCCGGCGCCAGCGCCGAGACCTGGAAGTACTCTTCCACGTCCACCGACAGCGCGTTGCGCAGCGGCGCGCGGGCATCTTCCATCTTGACCCGTTCGGCTGGCGAGCTCATGACAGTCGCGCCTCCGGACGGGCGGCACACCATTCGGAGACGATCCGGGCAATCCTCTCCGCGGTCCGCCCGTCCCATTTATCGGGGATTCGCCCGGCCTTGCCGCCCGAATCCAGTACCTGGAAGGCTGCCGCCCGGATGGCGGCCGGATCGGTCCCCACCAGCGTGTTCGTGCCTTGATCGATGGTGATGGGCCGCTCCGTGTTCTCGCGTATGGTCAGGCACGGCACGCCCATGGCCGTGGTCTCTTCCTGGAGTCCGCCGGAGTCCGTCAGCACCATGGTCGCGTCACGCACCAGCCCGATCATCTGCAGGTAGTCCACGGGCGGCAGCGTGATCAGCCGTCCCCCCTCCACAAGCGCCTCCAGCCCCGCGGCGTCTATCCGGGCCCGGGTACGCGGATGCATCGGGAACACCACCGGGATCCGCTCCGAGATCTCCGAGATGACTTCCAGCAGCCGCCGCAGTATCCGCGGCTCATCGACATTCGAGGGGCGATGCAGGGTGAGCACGGCGTAGGGCCCGGCCGCGAGCTCGTCGCCGATCAGCTCCCGGGCGGGTACCGCCCGCTCCCGGTTCCGCAGCACGGAGTCGATCATCACGTTGCCGGCGAAATGTACCCGGGACGCGTCGATCCCCTCCCGTGCCAGGTTCTCGGCCGCGCTGGGCTCGGTCGTGAACAGCAGGTCCGAGATCTGGTCCGTGAGCACACGGTTGATCTCCTCGGGCATGCCGCGGTCGAAGCTGCGCAGACCGGCCTCTACGTGGGCCACCGGCACGCCCATCTTCACGGCCACCAGGGCGCAGGCAATGGTGGAGTTCACGTCGCCGACCACGACCACCATTCTCGGCCGGTACTCTTCCACCACCGGCTCGAAGCGGCTCATGATCTCCGCGGTCTGCCGCCCGTGGGAGGCCGAACCGACTTCCAGATACACGTCCGGCCTGGGGAGCCCCAGGGCACGGAAATTCTGGTCGTTCATGGACTCGTCGTAGTGCTGGCCCGTATGCACCAGCAAGGTCGGCTCGCCGATGGCCCGGAAAGCCTCCAGCATGGGCGCCATTTTCATGTAGTTGGGACGGGCACCCACGACGCAGAGAATGGGGCCCGGTGCGGCGGCATCGTTCCGGGGGCCGGCCCGGCGGCCGGCGGCCGTCGTTGTTTCGCTCATGGCGGACTCAGTACTCATTGGCGGTTGTCAGTAGTGCAGGTAAAACCCGAGGGTCGCGGCATTCTCCCGGTATTCGGCACCGGGATCGGTCGACTTGCGGGTCTGGTGCCGCAGCGTGAGCGCCACCCGCGCGTCCCGGAAGACTTCCCTGCCGATCTGGCCCTGAATGCTCCAGTAATCGTCATCCCTATTCTCGGGATGAAAGCTCACCTGGCTCCAGCTACCGGCAAGGCCGTAGCGCCATCGATCCTCAGCGGTGTAGTCCCAGGCCACGTCAACGCCTTCCTCGTAGGTGTGCTCACCGGTCAGCTCATACTCGCGCTCCAGCGTCCCGACGCCCACTGTGACGCGATGCCGACCCAGATCGGCCGCCACCGACGCTCGGCCGGACTTTGCAATGAAGAAGCTGTTCGCCGGCTGCGTTTCGTAGACGGTAACCGTATCCGTCGGCAGGCAGGTGGGATCGCTGCGCGGGCAGTTCGGGTCGAAGATCTGGATGGTGCCGGTTGGGCGCAGCACGTTTTCCCGATCGCTGGTCAGGGTCTCGCTGTAGCTGGCATCGAAGGTCAGGTAGCGGCGCTCATGCTCCAAGGACGCCCGCCAGGTCTTGCCGAAGAAGCGTTCGCCGTACCCGACGCTCATCCGACTGCGCTGGGTGGGCGCCCAATCCAGGCCCACTTCCCAGAACGAGCCGTCGGTTTTGCTGCGCAGCGTCTGGTAGTCGTTCTTCTCGTAGCCGCCGGTAGCCTTGGCCAGCCAGTGGCGGTCCAGCTGATAACCCAGCTCCGCGGCATAGCGTCCGAAGCGGCCGGAATCCAGCTCCCCTGCGTGAACCTTACGGTAGCTCGCGTCGAGGGCCCACTGCGTGCGACCGAATAGCTCGCCGCTGCTGAGCCGGTAATGGCCCGTGTCGGCCGTACTGTCCTCGCCGGACGAAGCGCGGTAGTAAACCTCGTCGTGCGTATATTCCAGCCGGGAATCGGCGAAGTTACCGAGCCGGTTCACCAGGGCGGGGGTCGCCGACCACGAGTAGGTCTGCTGCAGATTGCCCGCGGCGGTGCTCGAATCGACGGACACCGGGTCCAGCAGGCTCTTCGGGCGCTGCCGCGCGGAGGCCGACGCGTTCAGGAAGACGTGATTCCGGACCAGCTCCGCGTTGCCGTTGGCGTCCAGCAGGTGATACAGCTGGTGAGTGTCCGGTTGGTCGTTGTCGAGGACCGACTGGAGGGCGTAACGCAGGCCGAAGCCAGAGCGGTTGCCTTTGCCCGTCATGTCGAACCCGGCGGTGGTGGTCGTGATAAACCCCGCATTGGCCGACCCTTCCGGCTCGAGATTCTTGTTGTCCGAATAGGTTTCTTCCGCGGAGAAGAGCGGCGCGAGCTTGATGTCGTAGGCGAACGCGGGCGTTAAGCCGGACATCGCCACCAACACCGCCGCGCACAGCCGCCATGCGTGCAACCATCTGCCGCCGCCGCGAATCACGATACATGCACCGTTGCGTCCGTCCGCCGGTGTGGTATGTGATCGCCGGGATCGGCCGGTACCATTCCGCCGCTCCCTACGAATAGCCATATCCATAGTAGCCGTAATCCCCTCCCGGGACCTTGGGCGCCTTGTTGAGCATCGTCATCACCACGTCGCAAGGCTCGAGACGCTCCAGTGCCTCCTTGGCAGCCCGCTCGGGCGTCCGCCCGGCCTCGATCACCAGAATGACCTGACCCATGTGCTGGGCCAGCACGCTCGCCTCCGTCGTGGCGAGCAGCGGCGGCGAGTCGAACAGGATGATGCGGTCGGGATAGCGCTTGGCCATCTCCTCCGCCACGGCCGCCATGCGGTCGCTCGCCAGCAGCTCAGTGGCGTGGGGCTGCGCCGTGCCGGGCGGCAGCAGGCTCAGATTCTCCACGTTGGTCCTCACAATGACGTCCGCCAGGCTCATCTCGGGATGGACCAGCACATCGAGCAGCCCCTTGTAGGACTTCAGGCCGAGCACTTCCGGGATCGATGGGCGCGCCACGTCGGCATCCACCAGCAGCACGGTGCGATTCACCTCGAAGCTGATGCTCATGGCTAGATTCAGTGTGGAGAACGTCTTCCCCTCCTGGGGCAGCGCGCTGGTCACCATTACCAGGTTGCTGGAACGAATCTGCTTGGACTGGGCCCCCAGCGCGTTGCGGATGATCGGCCGCTTGATCATCCGTATTTCTTCGGCGAGCTGGGACTTCGCGTCGCTGGGCGTCAGCAGCCCACGGGCACGCAGCCGGTCGAAGTCGATCTCGTGATACGGGCGCTCGGTGGGCGTCGTCTGCCCCGGCTGCGGCCCGGCGCCCTGGAGCTCATGGACGTTGGGGGCGGCCGAAGACGCCGGTTCCCCGTTGGCGGGCTTCTTGTCACCCCGCAAGCGCAGGGCTTTCTCAATCGTGCTCATAGTATTTCTCCAGCCGTCGTTCATACGACGACGGCGTAGTACACGGTCAGCACGCCATACACGCCGAACAGCGCCAGCGCGCAGGCCCCGAAGCCGATGAGATGCATGAGCTGCCGGTGCCTCGCCTGGGGCAGCGGCACATAGCTGACCGTACCCACGCAGGGCCGGGAGGTCAGCCGCGCCAGACTCTGGCGACCGTCCACGACGCGCCAGATCTGGCTCAGCACGAACGCCAGGCCCGCGCCCGCGCCCAGCGCCACCAGCAGGATGGCCGACGAGAACATCATGCGGTTCGGCCCGGACGGCTGGGAAGGCACGAACGGCGGGTCCACGACCCGGAACTCGACGCCCTTGGTCTTGGACTCGACGTTGCCGGACAGCTCCGCCTTTTCGCGGGTGGCCAGCAGCTTCTCGTAGTTGCCCTTGAGAACGTCGTGATTCCGTGTGAGCTCCTGGTACTGGGCTTCCACCTCGGGGATCTTGTTCACGGATTCCTTGAGCTTCTGGTAGCGCTGCTGATATTCGCTGACGCGCGCCTGCAGCGACGCCACGTCGCTCTCGGCCTGGGCCAGCGAGTACTGCATCTGCTGGACGTAGTCGTTGCCGTTGCCGTCGTACTGGCTGCCGCCGCTCTGTGCCTGCTTGGCGCGCCGGCTGGCGACGATCTGCTTACGCTGCTTGCGCAGATCGTCGAGAATGCGCTGAGTCTGCTGCACCTCCGGATAGTTCTCGGTATAGCGGGTCCGCAGATCGTCGAGCTTCTTCTGCAGCGCGTCGATGCGGGGATCGAGCTCGGTGGTTATCGTGGAGCTGGAAGCGTCCGGGTCGCTCAGGAGCACCGGCTCGGTTCCCTCCAGGCGGGCTTTCAGTGAATTGCGGCGGCTGACGGCCTCCTGCAGCGAGAGCTTGGCCTGATTGAGCTGGTCTTCCGCCTGCTTGAGCTGGGTATAGTAGTTTTGCCCCTGGCCCGGCAGCAGCCCATAGTGCTGCTGCTTGAAATCCTTGATGCGCTCTTCCATCTTGTCGAGCTTCTTCTCGTATTGCGAGATCTGATCGTCGATGAAGTTGCGCGACGAGGCGATGTCCTTACGCGTCGAGCCCAGGCTGCTCTCGACGAACACGTTGAGCAGCGCCTGGACGACCTTGCGCGCCACCTCGGGATTATCATCCGTATAGCTGATGGTGTAGAGATTCTCACGGTTCCCCCCGCTCAGCGACAGATGGGCCCGGAGCCTGCCGATCAGCGACTCCATCTGCTTGGCGTCTTTCGCCTCCAGATCCAGGTCGCTCTGCCGCGCTACCTCTTCGAGGTTCGGCCTCGACAGCAGCGTCCGCGTGACCACGTCCACCTGCTGATCGACCCGGGGGGTTACGGTCAGCCCACCGAGCAGCGGCCCCAGCAGCGACTGGGTATCCACGTACACCCGGGCGGAAGCCTTGTACTGGTCGGGCATCGAGTAGATATAGGCCCAGCCGGGGATCGCCACCAGCCAGGCAACGAGCACCACGTACCAGCGGCGCCGCCAAACGCCCAGCACATAAGACATCACCTGTTGGAATAGCTGATCCATCTTCTCTCCCGGACCCGCGATCGGGTCTGAGCGGCTCGTGCCGCGACCTGCCTTTCACTTGATTAACACGGCCGCCGGTGGCGGCGCGTTCCCTTCCCGTAGGTGGGGCGCCCCCACCTACGGCGCCATAGTCAGCGCAATCCGTTATAAGAATGTTTCCGGTATGATCAGAACGTCCCCCGGAAGCATGTCCACGTTGGCCGACACGTCGCCGTCACGCAGCAGGTCGTCGAGGCGCACCGAATACTCCTTGCGTTTCCCGTTGACGTCGCGCACGAGACGAGCGTCGTTGCCGTCGGCGTACTCCGTCAGCCCGCCGACTGCGATCATTACATCCAACAGCGTCATTCCGTCGCGATACTGGAGCGCCTGCGGATTGGCCGCCTGCCCGACAACGCGGATCTGGCGGTTGTACTCACCCACCATGTTCGACAGGATCACCGTCACCACCGGGTCGCGGATGTACTTCGACAGCCGCTGCTCGATCTGCCGGGCCAGCTCGCTGGACGTCTTGCCGGCGGCGGAAAGGTCTTCCACCAGCGGCGTGGTGATGAAGCCGTCGGGGGGTACCGTGATCTGCGTCGACAGATCCGGATTGCCCCAGACCACCACGTTCAGCGAATCGCCGGGAGCGATCTTGTAGCGGACCGTATTGCCCTGGTCGACATGTCTCGGCGCCGGCGGCAGGCCGCTGCAACCCGCGAGAACAACCCCCGCAACCATGAGTAACGCCCACCTGCCGAGCATCCCCATTGTTCGGCTGTGAGCTGCTTCGTTATTCATACTGATCCTCCAAGTCTCTCCTGGTGCGGTATCGGCCAGCCGCGCCCCCATTCACGTCGGCGGCCACGAATCGTTCCACCCGCAAGGGCCGGGTTCCGGCCGTCATTGCAAACGCTCCTGCAGCCGCTTGGCCTGGTCGCGCTCCGGAAAGTCCCCGGCCTCCGCCAGCAGCCGGGAGATCTCCGCCTCGGCCTCGGCGCTGTGGCCAGCCTTGGCCAGTGCGGCCGCGTAGTGGTAGCGGACCGAGGGCTGGCTGCCGAGCTTGGAGTGCGCGGCCTGCAACAGCTTGAGGCCCTGATCGACCTCACCGGCCCTTACCAGTATCCAACCGTAGGTGTCCTGGATGCCGGGCTGACCGGGCTCCAGCTGGTAGGCCCTGGCCGCCAGCTTGCGGGCCGACGCCGGGTCGTTGTCCTGCCGCAGATAGGCCAGGTTGTTCAACGCCGCCACATCGTCGGGTTCGCGGCCCACCAGATCGGACAGCCAGCGCTCCGCGTCCGCGTCGCGTCCCATGACAATGTAGCGTTCCGCCACTTTGCGCATCGCCGCAGTGTCCCCTTGATGATCCTCGAGCCAGGCCTCCAGGGCTCTTACGCTCTCCGCGCGGTGTCCCCCAAGCCAGTTCGCATCGGCATAGAGCATCGTCCATTGCGGCGTCTCTCGCGCCTTGGCCGGCGCCTCCCCCAATCCCTTGATTGCCTCCTCGTACTTGCCCGCCAGAAAGAGCACATGGGGCTCCAGGAGCGCCGCCAACGGGCTCTCCGGGTGGGCCTTCGCGAACTGGCCGACGAGCTTCCGCGCCCGGTCCAGGTTGCCGGCGACGGCCTCCAGACGCGCCAGGGATGCCAAGGCGTCAGGCTGATCCGGTTGGTGGTCCAGCACGCTTTGCAGAGTCCCTCTGGCTGCATCCGCGCTCCCTGCCGTCAGCTGCGCCTGGGCCAGCAGCAAATGCACCGGCACCGCCCCAGGCCGCAGATCCAGGACTTGTTCGAAGCTCTTCACCGCGGCGTCCGCATCACCCATGGCCAGCTGAGCCCGGCCGCGCACGACGAGCAACCCCGGCTGCGTCGGCGCCGCGGCGAAAGCATCCTTGGTCGCCTCCAGCGCAGCCTGCGGTTTGCCCTCGGCGGTCAGCGTCTCGCCGACCATGGAGGCGATCACGGCGGACCGCGGATTTTTGCGCAAGGCGTCCTGCAGCTCCGGCAGGAACTCGCGGCGACGGCCTTCCGACACCGCGATGCGGTAGAGGGCCGTCAACGTCGGCTCGTGGCCCGGATGCTTGTCGAGCACCCGGCGGTAGTAGCCGCGGGCCGCCTCGGTATCGCCCTGGCGCATCGCGAGTGTCGCCAGACCATACAAGGCGGCCACGTTGCTCTTGTCTTTCTGCAGCGCGGCCTGGAAGTGAGTGCGGGCCTTATCCGCGTCCCCGCGGAAGAGCTCGACGGTGCCCCGCACCGCTTCCGGCGCCGCGCTGTCCCGTCCTACCCGTTTTTCGAGATAGGCGTTCGCCACCAGCGCTTCATCGAACCGGGAATGCTGCAGCAGGGACTGAATCAGCATCAGGCTGGCGGTGTCGTCGTCCAGTCCTGCCGCTTCCGCGCTATCGCCGCCCGCCCGCGCCGCCCCTCGCCGCAGGGCCCGCTCATAGAACTGGACCCCCTGATCGCCCTTGCCGGCCATCAAGGCTGCCTGAGCCATCGTCGCGAGGGTTTCGGGGTCGTCGACCCGGGCCTTGTCCAGCTCTTTGAGCAGGGTCAGGGTCTGGTCGTCCTCGCCAAGCTGCGCGTGGGCGAGCGCTATGACCGCCTTGGGCAGGTTTGCATCCGGCTTCTCGGCGACGTAGCGGCCGAGCTGGGTAATGGCCTGCTCGTAGTTCTGCTGCATGAAGCTGTTCATGCCGGCCCAGAAGAATGCCGGCAAGAAGGGTGGATCGTGGTTCAGGGCCCGCTCGAAGTAAGGCTCCGCCTCGTCGAACTGCCGCTGGCGATAGTACGCCAGGCCCATCAGGTAGTTGCCGAGCACTTGGTCGGCGTCGCGATCGATGATCGCCTGAGCGTCGGCCTGGGCCTCGTCCCAGCGCTGCTGGTTGAGGTAAATGCCCGCCCGGCCGACCCGGGCGCGGATGTTCCCCGGGGCCGAGTCGATGGCGCGCCCGAAGGCGGATACGGCCGCATCCGGTTTCCCCGCCGCCGACTCCACTTCCCCCATCAGCAGCCAGGCCTGGGCGTTTCCGTCATCCTCGTTCGTGAGGGCGGTCAGACGCTTCCTGGCGGCGTCGGCGTCGCCGGCGACGAGCTCGCAGCGCGCCAATCCGAGCTGGGCCGGCACCAGGTCCGGGGTCGCTTGCGTGGCCTCGCGGAGCATTGCGCAGCCTTCGTCCCTGTGGCCCTGGCTGAACAGCGCGTGCCCCCGCAGCGCGAGCACCTGCGAATGGGGCCGGCCCGGCTCGACCTTGCTCGGGTCGATGTCGGCGACGACGGCATCGTACTTGCCCTGGCTCAGCAGCGCCTGCCCCAGGGGCACCATGACGTCGGCGGCCGGCCGCCCATACTTGAGCGCGCGGCGCAACTCCTTCTCGGCACCGGCATAGTCGTGGAGACGGACGAGCGTCTGGCCGAGCAGGAAGCGGGCGTCGGCGTCCTCCGGCGACTTCTGCAGGGCGTTCTTCAGCTGGATGGAAGCCGAGCGCATCTCGCCCTTGGCGATATAATCCCGGGCGCTCTGCACGTATTCCTGGCTGCTGGGATCGCCGAACAGGTCACAGGCCGTGAGCGGCAGAATGAGGACGAGTACGGCCAGCAGCGCCAGTATCACCCGTGCGCGAAACTGTGTGCTGGTGCCGGAATTTGCAGTATCCATTAACCTAAATGTCCCCGGATTTTCTGCTTTGCTTCTTTCCCCGCCGATGCCTTCGCCGCCAAGGCGTCAGGAATCAGGCCTGAGATCGAATTTCGACATCAGGGCGTAAAGCGTCGGACGACTGACGCCCAGCACCTGCGCCGCACGCAGGATATTGCCGTTCGCGAACCCCAGCGCGCGGGCCACGACTTCCCGTTCGGCGTTTTCCCTGGCGTCCTTCAGCTTCATTGACGCGGCGCGCTCCTCGGCGTAGTCCAGCCCCAGATCCTCGGCACTGACACGGGCACTCTCGGCCATAATCACCGCGCGCCGTACAACATTTTCCAACTCTCTCACATTTCCCGGCCAATTGTACTGTTCGATGGCCGCCAGGGCATCTTCGGTAAAGCCGCTGACGGCCCGTCGGTCCTTGGCCGCGAGCTTGCGCAGCAGCGCATGAGCGATCAGGCTGGCGTCGCCGTCACGCTCCCGAAGCGGCGGAATCTCGATGGAGATCTCGCTCAGCCGGAAGTACAGATCCTCGCGGAACTCGCCCGCTCCCATCATTTCGCGCAAGTCCCGGTTGGTCGCCGCCACCAGGCGCACGTCGACCTCGATCTCGCCGCGGCCGCCGAGGCGCTCGATAACCCGCTCCTGAATGAAGCGCAGCAGCTTCGCCTGCAGTGCCAGCGGCAGGTCACCGACCTCGTCCAAAAAGAGGGTCCCCCCGTCGGCATACTCGATCTTGCCGATGGTCCGCTGGGTCGCGCCGGTGAACGCGCCTTTCTCATAGCCGAACAGCTCGCTCTCCAGCAGGTTGTCGGGAATCGAAGCGCAGTTGATGGCCACGAAGCGGCTGTCCCGGCGCTCGCTGAGACTGTGCAGCGCGCGGGCCAGGACTTCCTTGCCCGTGCCGCTCTCGCCGAGCAGCAGCACCGACGCATCCGACGGCGCCACCTTTTCGATCATCCGGCAGGTACGCATCATTTGCGGCGACGAGCCGATCACGCCCTCGAGGCGGGAATGCGCATTCTGGGCGAGCCGGCGGTTTTCCATCTGCAGGTCGTGGAGACGCAGCGCACGCTCCACGATGAGCGGCAGCACCTCCGCATCCACCGGTTTTTGATAGAAGTCGTATGCGCCGCCGCTGATCGCTTTCAGGGCGTTTTCCCGCTCCTGGTTGCCGGTGACGACGATGACCTTGGTATCCGGACTCGCCACCAGGATCTCCCGCAAGGCGCGAAGCCCTTCGCTCGCGTTCGCCGGGTCGGGCGGCAGCCCCAGATCGAGCAGGGCTACCTGCGGCTCGTGTGACCCGGCGAGCTCGACGGCTCGCTCCCGCTCCTCGGCGAAGAGCAGGTCGTAATCCGGAAAGCACCATTTGAGCTGGCTCTGCAGCCCCGTATCGTCTTCCACGATCAGTATCTGATAACGGTTATCGGGCATCCCTCGTCTTCTCGAATGCAGTGATCGTGGCGTCCGATGCCGCGGGCTCCTCGGCCAGCGGCAGCCGAATGGATACGGTAGTCCCTTTCGATGGCTCCGTCATGACGTTCATCAACCCGCCGGCGCTTTCAACGAATGCGCGGGCTTCGTACACGCCGACACCCATGCCAGCGTTCCCCTTCGTCGTCTGCAAGGCGCGGAAGAAGCGCTCTCTGAGGAACTGCTCCTCCATGCCGACGCCGTTGTCCGCTATCTCGATAACGCACCAGCGGTCGGCACGGCGGGCGGCCAGGGTAACGGCCCCCGACTCGCCGGTAGCCTCCTGGGCATTCTTGACCAGGTGCTCGAGCACCTTGACGAAGCCCTCCCGCGGCACCGTGCAGTACAGGGGACGCTCGGCGATCGTCAGGACCGGCCTGGGCTCGCGCGCGGCGCAGCCTTCCGCCACCTCCTGGAGCAGATCATCGACGGCCACGGACCGCGCGCTGCCGTGCTCCGCCTCGGAATTCGACAGGCCCGCGAGGACGCGCTCCAGCTTGCGGGTCGCGTTGCCGACGGTGGCGAAGGCATCGGCCACGAACTCGGGGTTGTCACGGTGACGGGCGGCGTTGGCGCTCACCAGGGCCAGCTGCGCCTGGATGTTCTTGAGATCGTGAACCACGAACGCGGAGATCCGGTTGAAGGCGTCCAGCTGGCGGGTATCCATCAGCGCCTCGCTGGCGTCGACGAGCGCAAGATAGCCGGCAACCTGCGCCCCCGCCGTCTTGAGCAGGTCACGGTCCTCCCAGTTCAGCTCGCGTGCGACCTTGGGCCGGGTGAGGACCACGAACCCCTGCAGGTAGTCATCCCGGATCAGAGGGATCAGCAGCCAGCCGTGCTTGACGCGCGCGACGCTCGGCAACAGCTCCAGCCCGCCATAGTGCTCCGGATGGGCACGCACGTCGTCCAGCTCCAGCACCCATCCGGTGGTCCTCAGGAATTCGATCAGCGCGCTCCCTCCGGCCTCGGTGACCACGCCGGGGAAACGGGTGTTCCAGGTGGCGCTGATCAGGAAGTTGCCGTGCTCGTTGACCGACCAGAGCAGGCCGCCGGGGCTGTCCATGATTTCGCCGAGGGCGCGGATACATCGAGTCCTCAGCGTTTCGCCGCCGCTCTCCGCGGCCAGGGTGTTGATCAGCCGAAGCCATTCGGCGCGATAGTCGTACTTGAACGAAAAGAAATGCTTGGAAATGGACACCCGCAACCAGGACCAGAAGCTGCCGGAGACGAGCCCCACCGCAAGCAGCACGATCGCGCCGACCAAGAACAGCACCTGAAACAGAGGCCCCCAGGCGGCGCCGATCAGGCGCAGATAGTAGCCCGCAGCCGCCATCACCAGCAGGTAGATTCCCGCACCGGAGACGACGACGGAGTTGACGACCACCTGCCGTGAGACGGCGATATCGATCCTCCACGTCGGATTGCGGGCGATGGACACCGCGAGCAACGGCGGCAGGGCCGCGTTGACCACGCCGCGCCCGAGCCACAGCGTCTCGTCGACCCCACCGGACAGGAGCGCGTCGGCCATCGTGTAGAAGTCGTAGATGAAGACGAGCCCAAGCCCGATGACGGCGTGCTTGATGCCCCAACGGTCGCGGGGTGAGACCCCGCGGTAGATCTGCTCCACGAACAGCAGACCGACGATGGAGGCGGCAAGCAGACCGGCCACGAACAACTCGCCCTGGTGGGCCGGCAGGAATACGCGCCCGACGAGCGCCAGAGCAACGCAGCCGGCGCCGAAGAAGGCCACCCCTGTCCATCTGTTCCAGAGAGCGCCCGCGCCCTTTGACTGCTCGGTGACTTCAACCTCCGACCCGCGCGCCATCAGCAGCGTACGGAGGACCGCGAACCACGTTGCGTAGCGGATGAGCTCGCCAACGCCCTGCACTTCCGCCAAGCGGGGCAGGCGGAGGAACGGTCCGGCCGCATAGCTCATCGCCCACAGCAGGGAGGCGATGCAGGCAACGATCAGCAACGCGCCCCGGTCACTGCGCCGGCGACCGAACAGCAACAGCACGAGCAACGCGGCGAAGCTGAGCGCGGGCAGCCCGTAGGCGGTCGCCAGCACCATGGCCGTCATTGGTTGCTGGCCTCGCGGCGATCAACGGCGCGTGACGCGCACCCCAGTCGTGACGCCGGGCACGACACTGGACGCCGATACCCGAAGCGGCTCCGTCCCTGAGCACTCACGGTGTGACTCCAGTCTGCGGTCGGACGGTACTTCACCCCTATCTTGCGCCTTTCCCCCACAGCACGACCTCCGCGGTCATGAGAAGGATCGTCAGGTCGAATACGAGATTGTGGTTCTTGGCGTAGTAGAGGTCATACTGCAGCTTTTCGGAAGCATCCTCTTTCGAGGCGCCGTACGGATAGCGGATCTGCGCCCAGCCGGTGAGGCCGGGTTTGACGCGATGCCGCTCCGAATAATAGGGGATCGCCCGTTCCAGATCGCCGACGAACTCCGGCCGCTCCGGACGCGGACCGACGAAGCTCATGGTGCCCTGGAGCACGTTGAAAAGCTGCGGCAGCTCGTCGATGCGGTACTTGCGAATGAACGCGCCCACGCGCGTAACCCGCGGGTCCCGTTTCTGGGCCCACTGGGCCACCCCGGCCTGCTCGGCATCCACCCGCATGCTGCGGAATTTGAACACGTTGAACGGTATGCCTTCCGCTCCGACGCGCTGTTGGCGGTAGAGAATCGGCCCCTTGCCGCCGCTCTCCAGCCAGATAGCCAGCGCCGTCAGCAGCATGATGGGCGAAGTCAGCACCAGCACCAGCGTGCTCACGCCGATATCGAACAGCCGCTTCAGCCACAGTCGCAGCATGCGTTTGTTGAAGCCGGGGGAAAACACGATCCAGCTGGGCTCGACCACGCTCAGATGAATGATGCCGAGCTCCTTCTCCAGGAAGCTCACGATCTCCGTGACCTGGACACCGCTGGTGCGGCATTCCACCAGATGGGCGATGTCCAGCCCCCCGCGCCGGTCGTCCGCTGCCACCACGAGCTCGTCGATGCCGTGGCTGCGGAGAAACGGCAGCAGCTTGCCTTCGGGATGGATCTGCCGCGCCTCCGGTATCTCGATCTGGTCGCCGGGACACGGTACGTAGCCGACGATGTGGGTGCCGATGAAGTCCGTGCGCCGCCGGAACCGCAGGAGGTGCCCTGCCCGTCTGCCGGCCCCCAGCACCGCCACCCGGCGGTAGTTGCGGCCCGAGCGCATGACCCGCACCCATAGCATGCGCACCGCGAGCAGCGCGACGAAGGTGATCGCGATGGCGATGAAGAGCACACCGCGCCCGAGGAAGAGGACGGGGACGGTGTAGAACAGCAGGGCCGCGGCCGCGGCGATCAGAACCATGGCGATGCTCGCCCGCACGGCGACTCCTTCCAGGGCGTCGCGCAGACGGGGGTTGTACAGGCCCACCGCGGTCATGCACATCAGCCCGATCACGGCGAATGCCACGGCCCGCGGCCACAACGGCTCAATGCTGACTTCGCCGTCGACGTCGATCCCGCCAAAACGCAACAACACCGCCACGTAGACCGCGGCAACCATTACGCAGAATTCCAGGACGGCCAGCATTGGGATCAGCTGCCTCTGGTAGCCTGAAAATAGGCGACTCGGCATGACCCTTTTCTCCTTATCCACAGCGTGGCGCGGCACGAAGCTCGCTCCAGCGCAGCAGTCTCCTGACGCGCCGTCGCGGAAATCGCAACCAAGACATGCGCTTTCGGGCGACCGGGTGTTCTGTCGACGGCGGGGCACCGGTACGACGCCCCGCCATCGGCAACGGATACCGTTACCGTTCCGGTGTTGCAGTTTTGGGAATGAACGCCCCGCTCATCCGCCACCCCAGCGCAGCCCGCAAGGGCCGTCTTGGACCCCACGAACGCCGGCTTGCGCCGTGCGCTCATGCATAACTCAGCAATCCTCCCGAAAAAGGAAGGAATGCCATAAGTATAATAAGCCGGGTGACAATAGAATGATTGACAAATGTCATGCCGACGCACGGCAGCGCACATCCGACGGGATGCGAACACGGCTGTCGGTCGCCGGCATCGTCCAGCGTATCTCTCGCCGCAGTAATCTCCCAATTCGGTACAGTCAGCCATGGCATTGAAACGAGAAAAACAACGGCACCCCCAATAGGGGGGTGCCGTTGTAAAGTTTTTCGACAGCGCCGCGAACGGCGAACCGTTCAGGCGCGGCGGCGGCTCCGGCGCCGCCGCCCGGCGGCACCTATACCGACCAAACCACCTCCGATCAGCAGCAGCGTACCGGGCTCCGGCACCGGCTTGACCGACTCGACCATGACGACGAAGTCGTTGTAGTCGAAGTCGCTGCCATCCTCGAACGCGAGCACGTACTCGTTTTCGAGCCAGTCGCCCGGCGCCGTGCTGTACTTGTCGCAGGACGTCGCGAGGCAGGGCTGAACGGTGTCCTCGCCGGTACCCTCGAAGCCGACCATCCGGTCCGTACCGCCGTTGAGGTTCCGATCGGAGAAGTACGTTGTGCTGCCATTGTCGAGGAAGAACCCGAACTGGTTGCCCGCGAAGGTGACCCCCGTCGCGCCGCTCATGTCGGGGCTCCCCGTCCAGATCTCACCGTCGGAGAAGAACCCGATCAGAGAGGTGTATTGCGCCCCGTCGCTCCCGCTGAAGATCGTATAGCGGTTGCCGCTGTTCGTGGCGTCGTAGATGCCGAAGCTATTGGTGTCGGCGAGCCCGGCGATCTCAATGATAATCTGGCTGAAGCTGCCCCCCGTGCCGCCGATGGACCAGAGCGCGGAATTGCTTTGATCCGTATCGACATTGACGGCGGACTGACAGCCGCCGGTCGCGCTGGTGCAGCCGTCACCGTTGGAAACCGTGATGCCGTTGAGAATTTCCTGCAGCGTGGTCTCGCCGCTGTCATTGATGACGACCGCCGACGCGTTCCCCGCCAGAAGCACCCCCCCGATAAACAGGGCTGAAGTAGCCAACATCTTGAAGTTCATTTGCTCACGCACCCTTCTGGAGATTGTTTTTTTGAACTACGCCCAATATGTAGCAAACGCCGTGCCAAACAAATATATTCTGTTATATCAGTCAATTGCGAGAGCGTCCTGACATCGTACACCACCGACTGTAAAGTTTGCGGACAGTCGGACACCGCGGCACCCCTGCCGCCATCGTTCGGGCGCGGTGGCAGGCGCTGCCGCGCAACGGGGGATGGATTCGGGTGCGGAACGGGAAGGACGGATAGCCCGCCGCCCAACGGCGGCGGGTCGCTGAATGGAGCTGGCGAGAGGATTCGAACCCCCGACCGGCTGATTACAAATCAGCTGCTCTACCAACTGAGCTACGCCAGCAAAGGGAACGCCGGAAAGTACCGCAAGGGCTCCGGCCGACGTTGCGCCAGGAAATGAAGGATAGTTTATTGCTCTCCGGCTTGGCAATTCACGCCTTGCCAACGGCCGATCGACGGCGCCGCGCCGCCGGGAGGGCCGCTGACCGTCAGCCGCACGGGCGGATTGAACGCCGCCCTGGAGGTGACCGTCGCGTGCACGCCTTTCGCCTCAATGACTTCCTTGCGCGCGAGCGCCTGCGCCCGCGACGGAAAGTGACCGGCAATGATCATCAACCGGCCATCGCCGGAAGGGCTAGCGCTGAGATCCTCAATGCCTTTCGCCCGCAGGCGCTCGATGGTCTGGGCGGCGGCCTGCAGGGTGTCCTGCTCCTCCAGGCTGACCAGGTACCACCCGGCCGCCTCGCCGGCGGCCGCCATCCGTTCGACGCGGTAGCCGCGCTGCCGCAACGCGTCCGTGAACCGGTCCAGCCGGTCGCCGGGGACCATCGGCTCGCTCTCCCAGCACGCGCGGAGGTCCGCGATTCCGGAGGATGTCTGCGGCGAAGGCTGCGGCGGCAACCCGGTCTCGCTGACCAGCCGCAGAGTTCCTTTCCCCGGCTGCGGGCGTTCGGCCGCCGAATGCTGCGGATGCGGCAACCAGCTGTACCAGCCGAACACGGCCACGTTCAGCAGCAACAGCAGCAGCACCAGAGCCCGCACTATGCCGCCTCCGCCATCAGAGCAGCCCCGTGGAGCACCAGCTGGGGGTCATGGACGAACGTGACGGCCAGGCGGGGCAGCAGGGCCGCCGCGTCCCCGCCGGTGATGACATACACCGGCTCGCGTCCCTCCGGCTCCGCCGCGGCGGCGGCCCGCACAATGCGTTCGATGCCTCCGGCCAGCATTTCGAAGGTGCCGTTGCGGATGGCGTCCGCGGTGTTGTCGGCAAGCAGGCCGGCGGCCGGCCCTTCGACCTGGGGCAGACGTGCCGTCCCGCCGTGGAGCGATCGCCGCATGGTGGTCAGGCCCGGCGCGATCACGCCGCCTCGATGCCGGCCCTGACCGTCCACGTAATCAACCGTCAGCGCGGTGCCGCAATCCACCACGGCCAGCGGCAGCCCGTACCGCGCGTAGCCGCCAATGATCGCGGCCCAACGGTCCACGCCCAGCCGGGTCGGGTCGCCGTAAGCGCAGCGTACGCCGCGGTAGGTCCCACTGCCGGAGAGAAACTCGACCGTTACGCCCCATTTTCCGCGCACGGCATCCGCCAGCCGCCGCTGCGTGTCCTCGGCCGACACGCTGACCGCACAGACCCGCGGCGCCGTAACGTTCGATGGAAGTCCCAGGTCATTCGGCCCGGGCAGGTCGGCGGCGGTCGCCGCGGAACCCAGCCGAAGGAACTCCCGCCGCTGCCACCAGCCCCACTTGATACGCGAGTTGCCGACGTCAAGAATCAGCATCGACCAGAGCCCGATAGGTCACATCGCCCGCCGGAACCGCCACGTGACCGGAGGCGGTCTCCACCAGCAGGCAGCCGTCGCTGTCGATTCCCCGGGCCACGCCCTCCCGATCCGGGCCGTCGGCACCGTCGAGGAGAACGGGCTGGTCCGGGAACGCGTCCCACCGGTGCCAGTCGGCAACGATGGGACGCGCGCCCTCGGCCTGAAACGACTCGCAGGCCCCACCTACGGCCTCGATCACCGCGGCGGCCAGCGTGTTGCGGTCCGCGGCCCCAGCCGAGCCGACGATGGACAGGTAGTCGGCGGCACGCGGTATGTCCGCGGGCACCCGTCCCGGCGGCAAGCGGTAGTTCAGACCGATGCCCACGATCACCGACCACCCGCCGTCGTCCCGGAGCCGGGATTCAAGCAGGATGCCGGCGAGCTTGCGGCCGTTGCAGTAAAGGTCGTTGGGCCATTTCACTCCGACCTCGGCCCCCTGCGCATGCAGGCGAGCGGCTAGCGCCTGGGCCACCCCGATGCTGAGGCAGCCGGAGGGCGCACGCCCGCTGATGAAGGGCCAGTGAACGGAGACGTAGAGATTGCAGCCCAGGGGCGAGAACCAGGAACGCCCGCCCCGACCCCGTCCGGCACTCTGATGTTCGGCCAACAGGCACTGCGGACGGAGCGCGTTGCCGGCGCGCTCTGCGAGGCGGGTGTTGGTCGAGTCGACACTGAATGCGACCTCCACCGGTGAGAAGCGTTCCCGCCAGGGCGGCTGCAGGCGGCGCCGGATCGCCCCGCCGTCCAGCGGCGTGACCGGCAGGCCGAGCCGCACGCTCGCGGGGCGCAGCTCCAGCTGCAGCCCCATGTCCTCGAGCTGCCGCAGGCACTCCCGCGCGGCTTCCGGGGTGCAGCCGGCAGCCTCCGCCACCTCGCCGAGCCCGTGAGAGCGCCCGTCGGCCAGCAGCCGAAACGTGCGGGCCTCGCGCCGCAGCGCGTCTTCCATGGCATCCGTCTCAGCCATCGGCAGCCGCAAGCAGGAAGGCCCGCAGCGCGCGGATCAGGTAGTCCTGATCATACGCACCGCCGCTTTCGCGGACACTGTGCATGGCCCATATCGGCAAGCCGATATCGATGGTGCGCACCCCCAGGCGCGACGCCGAGATGGGCCCAATGGTGCTGCCGCAAGGCAGGTTGGCGCGGTGAACGTAGGCCTGAACCGGCACGCCGGCTTCCGCGCAGAGCGCCCGGAAGTACGCCTCGCCCAGGGCGTCGGTGGCGTACCGCTGCTTGGCGTTGATCTTGATGACCGGTCCGCCGTTGACCTGCACCGTATTGTCGTCGTCGTAGTAAGCGGGGAAGTTGGGCTGATGGGCGTGGGCCGTATCCGCGCTCACCAGCCAGCTGCTGGCGAGCGCCTGGTGCGCGGCTTCCCGGCCGCCGCCCCGCGATTCGCCAATTCGCGCGAGCACGTCCGCGAGCAGCGTTCCGCCGGCACCGGCGTAGGACTCGCTGCCCACTTCCTCATGGTCGAACAGCGCGCAGACCGCGGTGGCCTCCGCGCCGTCCGCCCGGTCCAGCGCTTCCAGGGCGGCATGGCAGGAGGTCAGGTTATCGAGCTGTCCATTCGCAAGAAACTCGCCGCGCGGCCCGTACACCACGCCGGGCTGGGTGTCGCAGAGGCCGAGCTCGAACGACAGGATGGCCTCCGGCGCCACGCCGGCGGATTCCGCCAACCAGCGCCGAAACTGCTCCGCCGGGCCAAGCTCGTCGTGGATGAGCTCGAACAGTGCCGGCATTTCCGCGTACGGGTCCAGCTTCAGGCCGTCATCGTTCACGGTGCGGTTCATGTGAATGGCCAGGTTGGGGATCCGCAGCAGGGGTGCCTCGTGCCAGTAGAGCCGGGTGGTCACCCGGCCGTCGCCTTCCCGGAGAGCCAGCCGCCCGGCCAGGGTCAGGTCCCGATCCGCGAACGTGGCGAGGATGGGTCCGCCGTAGACCTCCGCACCAAGCGTCAGCCAGCGCCCCTTGGCCGCGGCGGGCTGCGGCTTGAGGCGCAGCCCCGGAGAATCGGTATGGGCACCGATGACGCGAAAGCCGGTCTCGCTCAGCGTACCCGTACCCACTCGGAAGGCCACGATCGACGACCCGCCCCGCACCACGTAATAGCCGTGGCCCGGCAGGAGCCGCCAGGGCTCGCGCTCGTCCAGGGACTCGAAACCGGCCTCCTCCAGGCGCCGGACGGCTGAGGCCGCTACATGCCACGGCGTCGGGCTGGCATCGATGAACGTCAGCAGGTTCTCCGCGCTGCGCCGGTCCTCGGTCATTCGGATCGTCCTCACATTGGCGTCCTGGGCTCACTCCGCCGGATGATACGCAAATTGAGCGTGGCGCGCAGGTTACCTCGGGCGGCGGCACCACTTGTTCGCCAAATGCCGCAGCCGGTCCCGCGGCACCGTGACAATTGAACCGTTTCCGATAAGATGAGCGGCTATGGTCCAGCAGGGGCGGGAGCTGATTCTCTGGGATTGAACGTCGTCGGCGCACTGGGAATGCGGGGCTTGGTATGTCTGAAAAGGATTATCGGCGCAAAGCGCACCGCGCTGGTTGGCGCTTGGTGGTGGCATTACTGCTGACATCCGCGCTCGCCGCCTGCGGCCGAAGCGCCGGTCACAGTGGGTCGGATTCAGGGGGATCGACTGTCACGCTGGAGTCGGTACGCATCTCACCCTCGGCCCTGACGATTCCAGCCAGCCTGTCGGACGAGCTTACCGCCAAGGGTACCTACAGTGACGGCATCACGAAGGATGTGACGACCAAGGGCGAGTGGTCCGCTGTCGACGATACTGTGGTGACGGTGGGCGATGCCGCCGCCGACAAAGGCGTCATTCAGGGGGTGGCGGACGGGGAGTCGCTCGTTCGTTTTACCTATAACGGTAAATCCGCGGCCAGCCGCATCACGGTTATTCCTGGTTCGCCACAGAGCTTGGCAATCTCTCCCCAAGACCCGCACATGGCGATGGGCGCGACGCGCCGCCTGGCTGCAACCGCGACCTATGCAGGCGGGGTCACGTGGGACGTAACGGACGAGGCGAGCTGGTCCTCTGCGAACACGGGTATCGTAACGGTGAGCAAGGGCGTGGTCACCTCGGGAACGGACGGGTCCACCCAGATCAGCGCCGCATTCGGCGGCCGGAACGATGCGACCACCGTAACGGTTGACCAGGATTCTCTGCTTGACGTGACGATAGAGCCCGCGGCCCCCAGTGTGGTGGAAGGCGCCGTCATCCAGCTGCATGCCACTGGACACTATGGTTCGGGCCCTGACAGAGACGTCACCGAGGACGCCAGCTGGAGCTCCGATGCAACGGGCGTGGCCCGGGTGAGCGACGCGGCCGGAAGCAAGGGCCAGCTCACCGGCGTGTCCAGCGGGACCGCGACCGTGACGGCGTCCGTCGGTACGAAGAGCGTCGATGCCAGCGTCAACGTGACCTCGGCCCCGAGCGCACCGGCAGCAATCACATTGTCCACGGGTTCCAACGTCGTCCTGATCGGCAGCAGCGCCAACACGACAAGCGTTACGGCGGATGTCGCGCCAAACGACCCTCAGAACAGCGTCGTCGCCGACGGAACGGCGGTGGACTTCTCCGTGGCAGGCGGCAGCTTGAGCACTGCAAGCGCGACGACGGTCAATGGCAAGGCGACAACCACGTTCACCGCGGACGGGACTGCCGGTACGGCGACGGTTACAGCGGGGATCCCGTCCGCCGGCCTGTCAGACGATCTCCAGATATTCAAGGTTAACGATTTCGCGGACATCTTCCAGGTGGCGACGCGGAAGAAGGATGTGAGCTACATCGGCAATGTCCTGCAAAAAGGCTCTGAGTTCGTCGTCTTCGTGTACAACGGCTCGAACCGACCGTTTCAGCTGACCAGGCTGGAGTTCTACAACGGCGATCCGGTCAATGACGTGTTCTTCACCGCAAGGCCGATCAGCACCTACTACATCGATGGGGGCGACTATCTGCGCAAGGGCATCAAGCTCGGCTACGCGCAGTTGGCGGAACCCGACCATACGATCAATACCCTGGTGGATAACGGCATCGGCGTGACCGTCTACCTGCGTGACCAACGCACGGGCATCAACTTCCAGGTTGGGGCCACGTTTACAACACCCTCACCTTAGTCAACGCCAGCATCGCGACGGGGACGTCGCTCCCACAGGTTCCGACAAACCACTGCCGCCAATTGAATCGCCGGGGGAGGCCCGTCCTCGGCGGCGACGATGCGCCCGCCAGGACTCGCGGCCATGGGTCGCTCCTACCGGCAGGCGGATATGGGGATGCCGATGGATAATCGCGTCTTGCGGCGCTCATGCGGGGCCTCGCTGCCCGCTACCGGCGTAGGACCGCCGCAAGGCACGATTCGGCAGTGTCGGCGAGAAGCTGGGTTCATCCGCGTCCATCTGCGGCCGGACACAAAAAAACCCCCGCGCGCTCGCACGGGGGTTTCGGGTTAGGCGCCTGGCGATGACCTACTTTCGCACCACAGCGGGGCGGCACTATCATCGGCGCTGAGCGGTTTCACTTCCGAGTTCGGAATGGGATCGGGTGGTTCCCGCTCGCTATTGTCGCCAGGCAAACTGGCTCATGAACCTGCTTTGGCAGGATCAATGAATTCGGGAAGTTGCCGCCGGGCATGTCGCGTATCGCACCACCCAGCGCTTCAAACTGCTTGGGTGTTATATGGTCAAGCCTCACGGGCAATTAGTACTGGTTAGCTTCATGCATTACTGCACTTCCACACCCAGCCTATCAACGTCGTCGTCTTCGACGGCCCTTCAGGGACCTCAAGGGTCCAGGGAGATCTTATCTTGAGGTGGGCTTCCCGCTTAGATGCTTTCAGCGGTTATCCCTTCCGCACGTAGCTACCCGGCAGTGCCACTGGCGTGACAACCGGAACACCAGAGGTGCGTCCACTCCGGTCCTCTCGTACTAGGAGCAGATCCTCTCAAATCTCCGAC
>Ga0102944_1000573_pt1 | contig 27614 bp, 26 predicted proteins | sample SalPonD_shore_MG_FD_78172 | JGI IMG/M metagenome (GOLD analysis project Ga0102944, IMG submission 78172) | Salt pond soil microbial communities from South San Francisco under conditions of wetland restoration - Salt Pond MetaG... | ecosystem: Environmental > Aquatic > Marine > Intertidal zone >...
CCTATGCCGTACTGCTGGAGGGCGGCGTGCGCATTTACGAGTACCTGCCGCGCATGCTGCATGCCAAGACCGCCGTGATTGACGGCACGTGGAGCACCGTCGGTACCGCCAACCTGGATTACCGCAGCTTTTTCCTGAACCACGAACTCACCCTGGTATCAACGGATCCCGGGCTGTGCGGCTGCCTGGAGGAGCAGTTTCTCCAGGATCTCGAGGAGGCCACCGAGATCCGGGCCGATATCTGGCCGCGGCGGCACTGGCCCGAGCGGCTGCTGGAACTGATAGGCTGGCTGGCACGGCGCTGGCTGTGACGCCCGCCGCCGCGCGCCGGCCGGCAGGCGCCGCCGTACCCTGCAACGCATGCCGGCCACGCGGCCGGTTCAGTCCAGCGTAATCAGAACGAGGCGCGTATGCCCACCTCGCCCGAGCGGCCCGGCAGCGGGGCGTATTTCTTCAGGTAGGAGGTATGGCTGCGGGCGTCTGCATTGAGCAGATTGCTGCCGCGGAAGAACACGCTCATTTTCGATCCGTCGAGCTCGAAATGCCGGCTGGCATAGAGATCCAGCATGTTGTAGCCGGCGGTGGGGGTTTCCAGCGGTGCCACGTCACCCTGCCGGTTGACGCGGGTGAACTGGAGCCTGGCATCCCAGGGACCGCGGGTATAGTCGAGATCGCCGCCGTAGCGCCACGGCGTGATGCGCGGCAGGTTCTGGCCGTTGTTGAGCCTGGCGCGAACGTAGTCCGTCCACAGGCGTGTGCTGAGTGTCCCCCGGCTGCCATCCATCAGCCTGATTACGGTCTGCGCCTCCGCGCCCTTGAACACGGCATTGCCCTGGCTCTGGTAAACCAGGTACAGGCCCCCCGGCGTGCCGGCCGGGTATATGTTGGCGGGGTTGCCGTCATAGGTGACTGACACCCGGTCCGGCTGTCCGTCATGGTTGATATCGCTCTGCCGCAGGTAGATGAAATCCTCGATCAGGTGATAATACAGGTTTGCGGTCAGCGTGATGCGGCCGGCCGTTTTGTGCCAGGACAGATCGATGTTGGAGGACGTTTCGTCGGTGAGGGAGGGATTGCTGATGATGAAGATACCCTCGTCCGAGTGGGCCGGCTCGCCGCCGAACAGCTCCTCGATGTCGGGGGAACGCTGGGAGTGGGTCAGGCTCAATGCCATGTTGTAGCCTTCCAGGTAATTCCAGACCAGGCCGCCGGAGACGCTGAAGGCGTCGTGATTTTTGGTAATATCGGACTGTTCCGCGCTCTGCATTTCATAACGCATGCCGGCACTGACGTGCCAGGCCCCGTAATTGCCCTTTTCCAGGATAAATACGGCGGCGGAGTTGCGGGTGATTTTCGGTGTGCTCTCATCCCCGGCCGCCGAGAAGTCCCGGTATCGGTACTGCATGCCGATGACGCCGTTCCAGTTGGCGACGGGATCGTGGATGAGTTCCGCCCGTCCTTCCACGGCCTTGTTGAACACGCGCGTGGTGACGCTGCCGTTACCGCCAATCACATTGTGGCGGTAGTCGTTGTAGCCCCACTTGGTCCTGAAGTGCTGGAATCCCGGCAGGGGATCATCCAGTTCGGCCTTGAAATTGTAACGCATCTGCGTCAGGTCGATGCGTTCGCCGTTCTCGTTACCGACCGGTGGCAGGCCGTAATTGGACGTGTAGCGGCTGACCGCGACTCCGATAGAACCGCGGTCCCGGATATACGCGGAACCGAGGGTGACATTGCCGGTGGTATTGTCGGTGTTCTCCAGCACACCTTTCTTCTCTCCCGGCCAGGGATTCAGTGCGGCGTAACCGGGGATGCCGTAATCGCCTGTGCTGCGGTACATACCCTCCAGGTGGAAGGCGAAGTCGTCGAGGCCGGCATTGACCCGGCCGGCGCCTGTCGCGCCGCTGGAGACCGAATTGTAGTCCAGGTACAGGTCCCCTTTGGGTTGTTCCGGAAGCCTGGACGGGATGCGGTCGTCGACGACGTTGATGAGGCCGCCGCTGGCACCGCTGCCATAGAGCAGGGTGGCGGGACCGCGAAAGATTTCTATCTGTTTCGCAAAAATGGGCTCCGAAGTGATGGCATGATCCGGACCGACAGTGGAGGCATCCATGGTGCCGATACTGTCCTCCAGCACACGCACGCGGCTGCCGCTCATGCCGCGGATCACCGGCCGGCCCGAGGAGGGGCCGAAATCGGAAGCGCTTACCCCCAGTTGGTGACGGATGGCAGAACCGAGGCTGCGCATATTCTTGTCCTGCAGATTCTTGCCGCTCATGACCTGCACCGGCTGGCTCATGCTCGAATCCACTCCGCTGAGGGGATTGGCGGTGACGACGACTTCTTCAAGGGTGTTGTTCGCGGCGAAGGCCGCCAGGGGCGCCAGCAGCAGCGCCACTGCCGGCGTTGTATTTCTCATAGACATAAAGCAGCATCCTTATGACAGCAGCCGATGCGCGGCACCGGCGTTGTAAAACGGATTTCGACAGTGTGATAAGACTAGGCCGGCTGCGACAACGGGGGGGCGCGGGACTGTCGGGGCGGGTAGAAGGATGCAGGGTGGGTAGGTGAATGATAATCCGTCTGGTAACGGATTTCCGGCGGCTGCAGCAACCTGTCGGGATGAGCGGGAACGTGGTGCAGGAACAGGCCGCCGACGAAGGATACGCTGCAGTGATCGGAGAAGGTTTTCTTGCCGTGGTCATGACCTGACGGATCCGCACCCGGATGAGAATGCGGGGCATGGAAGTCTGCACCATCCTCGTGCAAACCGGTCAGCGAGTGGCAGAAGGCGATGCTGAGGCCGAAGGGCGCATCATGATCGATAACGGGCGTCAGGCCGGGCAGGATTAGCGAACGGAATACAAAGGCAAGGGCCAGCAACCAGGCCATTGTGCCCTGCCTTGTAATAAATCCGTCAATTTTCACTACCGGCGTGCCCCTTGCGGTATGCGAATCAGTGGCTAAATAATAATCTGAATAATAATAACATGCCAGAAGCCTTTGAAAATGCGAAAGATTATCGCGCCTGTCCGTGCGGCGGCGCCATTCCTGCCTGGAACCGGTCCGAGGAGATGCGGAGCCTGATTAAAGCGGCCGGGGAAATCGCCGCTATCACAGGAATATGATCCGGATCAATGACACTTGTTAATCGCGGCCGCAATTTTTCGTGGAACTCGAAATTTCATGTAAGATCATATTTATCATGTATCGTTATAAGAAGGCGGCTGTTCGCTGTCGGCATCAATAATTAAGGACAATCATTACGCATCAATAACATCGAGGTTACTTTTGTTGCCAGGAACCAATCACAAACAGCCGGTGGCCCTGTTCAGCGCCGGGAATCATACTTGCCGTTCGCCCGGCCGGCTGCAACGCCCGATCCGGCTGGTTTCCATGCTCGCCATCCTGCAATTGCTGGCTGTCATGCCCGCGGTTTGCAATGCGGCAGATAACAGCAATGGCTCTCCCTCCGATCAGGAAATGCGTGAACGCAATGCCAGCCATTATTACATCGCGGCCGGCAGTGCCATGGTGCCGGACTATGAAGGATCCGACTATTATCAACCATTACCGCTGGTGATCGCGCGCTGGATAAAACGCGGGCGTTACATCGAATTGCAGGGTGCCAAGCTGCGCGCCAACCTCATCGCCGAGAGCCTCTGGCAGTTCGGTCCGGTATTGCGCTGGGACCGTGCCCGCGGCGATGTGGGAAGTCATGCAGTCTCGACCATGGAACACATAGACGGCGCGCTGGAAGCGGGCGGTTTTTTCGGTGCCCTGCTGCGCGATCCCGCGGACCCGCGGCGCCGGCTGGGACTGGAGGTGGAAGGTCTGCAGAACATCAACGGCGTACACGACGGGTACTATATAACCTTCGATCTCTCCGGGGGCACGCCGCTCAATGACAAATGGATGGTCAGCGCCGGTGTAACGTCCACATACGCCAGCAGCAATTACATGCAGACTTATTTCGGAGTCAGCGCGAACAACGCCCTGCGCAGCGGTCTGCCGGCGTTCAATGCCAGGGCGGGCTTCAAGGATGTATCCGTCAATGCATCCCTGTCCTACGCGTTCACGGATCGCTGGGGCATGTTGCTGGGCGGCCAGTATTCGCGCTTGCTTGATACCGCCCGCGACAGTCCCGTTGTCGCACGTGCAGGATCACCCGATCAGTACGTCGTGACACTGATGGCGACCTATCAGTTCTGATACGAATCTCGCGGGCGGTGACTCCTCCGCCGCCATTGCCACCTCCATGAGGGACTGGGCCGCAGGCGGTCGACGCGGTTGCAACGTGACCCCGGGAGCCTAAAATAGCAGCCAGTCGTTTTTCATCCGGACCGGGGTGATCACCAATGCTGCACTTCCTTGTTTCGGGGCTGGTTTTTACGGTCCTGTTCCTGCTGCCGTTGCTGCTGCTGCCGCTGGCTGCGGCCGGCATTTATCGCCTGCAACGCCGCAGGACGGAAAGCGCGACACCCGCTGAACTGCGCCTGCACTACCTGAATTTTAATGTTAACCGCTATCTCATTTCGCTGTTGCTGACTCCCGGCATTATGCTCGTTACCTCCGTTTGCATAGGCCTCACCGCGGGCAAGGCGACCATGCTCGACAGCCTGCTGTGGCTGACTGTGGCGATCACCTTCGCCTTCAGCTGGTATATCTCCCGTCTGGTGATATCTGTCTCCGCCCGTACCCGCTTCACCGAAGAGCTGCAGGCGGCCGGCAGCGGCGGCCCCGGCCTGGAATGAATACCCGCCGGCAGTGTCATGCCTGAGGCGCCGGCGGCGGTGTTCCGGCGGCTGACGCACGGTGTGTACGTCATCGGCGTCAGCGGGGCGGGGCGGGACAGCGCCTTTACCGCGGCGTGGGTCATGCAGGTTTCTTTCGATCCCCTGCTGCTCGCCGTCAGCATTCACCCGGAACACGCCTCCTACGGGCTGCTTGCCGACAGCGGCGTATTTTCCGTCAATGTGCTGCCGCGGGGCAGGGAGGATCTGGCGCGGCAATTCGGGCGGCCCGGTTCCGCAGACAAGCTGGCCGGCATTGGCTGGCGGCGCGGCACGCTGGGCGCGCCGCTGCTGGACGAGGCCCTGGCCTGGCTGGAATGCGAACGCAGCCATGAGTGCCCGGCCGGCGATCACCGCCTGGTCATCGGCCGGGCCCGCCACGGCGCCGTGCTGGATGCGGACGCCGTTCCCATGGATTACCGCGCTACCGGCGATATGGACGGCAGCAGCGCCCTGTTTCCGGACAGCTTTACCTGAAGACGGCCGTGGTGACCGCTGTCATGATGCAGGCCTTTTCCTACGAGGACATTTATAAACTGGCGCGGCGCATTCCACGCGGCCGGGTGGCGACCTACGGGCAGATTGCCGCGCTGGCCGGATTCCCGCGCCACGCCCGCCAGGTGGGCTACGCCCTGGCCGCGCTGCGCGACAGCCATGCAGACGTTCCCTGGCACCGGGTGGTGAACGCCGGCGGCGCGGTCAGCCGCCGCAGCGATCCGGGCGGCGAGGACTATCAGCGCATCCTGCTGGAAGGCGAGGGGGTGGAATTCGATAACCGGGATCGGCTGTCACTGCGGCGTTATCAGTGGCGTCCGGATGAGGATTCAGGAAGTGAATTGTGAATGGTGAATAGTGAATGGTAGGCAAGCCTGCCGAAATGATTTTTGTTGCGGGCTTTTTCTATTCACCATTCACTATTTACTATTCACTGCTTTAATGCCCCATGCCCCTATCCTGCCTCCCCGCTGAACACCCTGAGCTCCGGGCTGGTTTGATCCGGTCCCGCCAGTGCTTTCTGCACGCCGGGATGCGCCGCCACGCGATCGACCCAGGCCAGGAAGCCCGGTGTCCTGTCGCGGCTCGCGAGTTCGGGGAACATGCGCTCGGCCATCATGCCGAGGTGGGAATAGGCATTGATGTCTGCCAGGCTGAAACGGTTGCCGGCCAGGTAGGGCGTTTCGCCCAGCTGTTTCTCGAACAGGTCGATGGCAATGGAGACCTTGCGCGTCGCTTCCGCCAGCTGTTCTTCGGTGAAGGAGGAGCCGGCGATGGTACGCCACTTGTCGCGCTGTTCTTTCAGGGGTATGCGCGCCAGCAGCCGTTCCAACTCGTCTTTCTCAATGGCCTGGGCGACCTTGCGTACGAAGCGGTGCCAGCCATGCATGGACACGTGATTCATCACGTGTTCATCGATGAATTTGTTCCAGTAGCGCATGTGTGCCCGTTCGCGTATATCCACGGGACGCAGGGGAGGATCGGGGAAGGCGTCTTCCAGGTATTCGTTGATGACGGTAGAATGGTTAATGATGAAGCCGTCGTGATCCAGCACCGGCACCTGTCCTTCGGGATTGATGGCCAGGAACCAGGGTTCATGCTGTTCGAACCTGTGCAGATCGACATAGACGCTTTCGAAGGGGATCCCCTTCTCGTGGAGCGGGATCAGGACCTTCATGGAATTGGCCACGGGTTCGGCGTGGTAAAGCTTGAGCATGACAATCTCTCCTGGCGAATACGCCTGTTTCGAACTGCACTGCATTAATTTTAAAGATGACGAGTCTGTCGGTAAACATCAACAAGGTGGCGTTGCTGCGCAATGCCCGCGGGCATAATTATCCCGATGTCAGCGCCTTCGCCGAACGCTGCCTGCAGCTGGGGGCACACGGTATTACCCTGCATCCGCGGCCGGATCAGCGCCACGCCACCTGGCGCGACGTCGAGGAGCTCTATCCACTGGTGGTGGAGCGCTATGGCGGCGAACTCAATGTCGAGGGTTATCCCGGTACGGAATTCCTCAAGGTGGTGAAACGGGTGCGACCGACACAATGCACCCTGGTCCCCGACGAGCCGGGACAGCTGACCTCGGATCACGGCTGGGATCTGCGCGGCCGGGAGACACTGCTGCGCCGCGTGATCGGTGAGCTCAGGCAGGAAGGGGTGCGCGTCAGCCTGTTCGTGGATTACGACAATCCCGATATCGCGCATGCCGCGGATCTGGGCGCCGATCGCGTCGAGCTGTATACGGAACCCTATGCCGAAACCTTCGGCACGCCGGAGAACGAAGCCGTCCTGGCCGGTTTCCGCGCCGCAGCAGAGCGGGCCCGGGCAGCGGGCCTCGGCGTCAACGCCGGCCACGATCTGAACCTGGATAACCTGCGGACCTTCCTGACGATTCCCGGTATACTGGAAGTCTCCATCGGTCATGCCTTGACGGTGGAATGCCTGGAACACGGCATCGAGTACGTTATCGGAGCGTACCTGGATATCGTCAATGAACCGCGTTCGGGATGACAGGTCGAACAGGAAATCGTGAATCGTGTATACTCTGAGGTATCAGTCTGAGTCATTCGCTGTTTACGACTTACGATTCACGAATAACGGCAGTCAGGCATGACCGGATCCTCTTCCTCCATGATGTGGGGCATCATTTTTGGCTCCTTCGGCTTCGGGTATTTTTCCTACGGGAAAAAACGGAGCGCCCTCGTCCCGTTGTTCGTAGGCGTTGCCCTGATGGTCTTTCCCTATTTTGTCAGCAACGCCTACCTGGTGGTGCTGGTCGGCATCGGCCTTATGGCCCTTCCGTATTTCATACGCATTTAACACCGGTGATTCGTGAATGGTGAATCGTAAATCGTGAAACCGGCTGCAAGGAAGCGGGGAGATCAAGCTGTAGACGGCTCACGATGAATGCATTCCATTACGTTCCGGACCTGTGCCGCCCGAAATCGTGACCACCATCACTGAACAGAAAGCGCTTCCTTATGCCTGCGTTGACGGCGGGGAACTGCTGCTGGATCTGTACCTGCCCGATTGGGTGGAGGAGCCGCCGCTGGTGATATGGATCCACGGTGGCGCCTGGCAGTTCGGCAGCCGGGCCGATCCGCCGCTGGGGCCGGTCGCCGCTGGTTATGCCCTGGCCAGTGTGGATTTCCGCCAGGCCGGTACGGCAGGGTTTCCCGCCCAGATCCATGATATCCGGGCGGCGATCCGCTTTCTGCGTGCACAGGCGCGGGCGCTCGGTTTTCGCGCCGATCGCTTTGCTATCTGGGGCGCTTCCTCCGGCGGTCACCTGGCGGCGTTGGCGGGCGTCAGCCGCGGCGGCGCCGAGCTGGAGGGCAGGGTGGGGGAGCATCCCGGCGAGGACTCCTCCGTCCAGGCGGTGATCGATTTCTTCGGCCCCGCCGATTTGCTGACCATCCTCGATCAGTCGACGCCGCACGGCCTGGACGTGCGCGTTCCCGCCCTGGAGCGGCTGCTGGGCGGGGCCCTGGACGAGCCCGGGGTCCGGCGCCGGGCGCGACTGGCGAGTCCCGTCCATCACGTACATGCTGGCGCGCCGCCGCTGCTTATACTGCACGGTGTTCAGGACAAACAGGTGCCGATCAATCAATCTATAGAACTAGACCTGGCCTACCGGCAGCTGGGACTGGATTCCCGGCTGGTATTCCTTCCCGACGCCGGGCACATGGATGGCGTCTATTACGACACCGGCTGCATGGAGATCGTCATGGATTTCCTGGATCGCGTGCTGAAAGCGGAACCCGCCGCATAAAAAATTGAACCACGGAGAGCACGGAGAACACGAAGTTGTCAATTCGTTCCAGCCATGGTCAGGTCGCCGGGCAATCTCTGATCCATCAAAGTGTTTTAATCCCGGGCATAAACAACTACAGCATTCATTTCTCCGTGTCCTCCGTGTTCTCCGTGGTTGGATCTTGTAAGGTTGGGGTCTGGCCTATCGACTTGGAGAAATAAAAAAGCCCGGCAGGGCCGGGCTGAGGAGAAGGGCATCCGGCGGCCGTGGCCGACCGCCGGTGTCCCGTATGGCGACAGTTCCGGTGGGGCTCCGGATCTGCCGGATTCAGGGTCGACCGCGATCCATTTTCTTCATGGGCATCGGTCCGCCGTGCCGGTGAAAACGCATCATGCCGAAGCGGTGGTGGCATAGCCGCCGCAGCTCCCGGATCTGTTCCGGGGTCAGGACGTTATGGACGGAGATGAGCATGGCCAGGTGCTGTTTCTTCAGTGAATTCTCCGCTTGCATGACCTTGTCGAGGAGGGACAGGGTCTTGTCCTTGTCGATGTTATCCTCGCGCAGTGCCTTTTTCAGCTCGCTGCTGGCCGACTGCAGGCTCCACTCGACATCGACGCTGTTGCTCTGGAAGGTTTTCATTTCCTTCTTGATGGCATCGATCTGTTCGGGCGTGAGCTTGAGTTTATCCTGGTAACGCATCAGCAGCGTGGGGGGCTGCAGCCGCTCCATCATCATGCCGGCATGGCCGCCAAACATCATGTGACGGCCGCCACCCATTCCGTAGCCGTGGCCCCACATCATGCCGGGGCCACCCCGTTGCATCATGTAACCGCTGCCCGGTGGCATGGTCCCGGGCATATTCTCCGAGTTGTACATCGTGTTGCCGCCGGATTCGGGTTTTGCCTGGTCCTGGGCCAGGGCAGCCTGGCCTAAAACTAAGGCCAGCAACAAGGTGGTTAAGGTCGTGATCTTCATTCTCTGATCTCCATGGTCAGGGGGTCATAGGTCGCGAACCGGATGTATTCGCTGTTATAACGCATCGAGTCGACATGCAGCAGGGCTTCCGGGGAAGCATTCCAGATGGCGTCGGTGCCGGTACGGCATGCGGCTGAAGCGTTTCACTCCTGGTATAACGTTCCTGCAGCCTGCCGGTGGACAGCAGGAAGAAAAATGTTGCCCACCTGCAGGCTTCGTTGTGCAACTCCTCGAGTTTCCGCCCGTGGCATGGCGTCCCCCGGTCATTTCAAGTGTTCAGTACGGTGAGTGGCGGCAGCGCCACGGTTATATGACAGCCGCGGAGCAGATTCGTTACATGAGGGGAGATTCGGCACTCGTGCAAATCGCGGAACGGCGAGTTGCACAAGGGGGTGAATCGTGAATCGTGAGTCGTGAATCGTAAACGGCCGATATCTTAATTTCCCTACGATTTACGATTCACCATTCACGCAGTCTTTCCGGACAGGTGGGCGATGCGTATCGGCGCCGGCGGATGCGAATCGTGGAATGCCGAATACAGGGGGTCGGGCGTCAGGGTATTGGCGTTTTCCTTGTACAGCTTCACCAGGGCGCTGATCAGGTTGGCAGTATGGGCCTGCCCGGCAGCGAAGTCGTCGGCCTCGAACTCGTGCCGGCGCGAGAACCAGGCGAAGATTGGCTGCAGGAAGAAGGTGAACGCCGGCGCCGTCATGAAGAACAGGGTCAGCGCCGCGTAATCGGTCATGGTGGTCATGCCCAGGCCGCCGTAGAACCAGGGCTTGTCGATGAGCCAGCCGAGGACGGCGAAGCCGGCCAGGAACAGCACGGCCATGACGAGGATGCGCTTCTTGATATGGTTGCGCTTGAAGTGGCCCAGTTCGTGCGCGAGCACGGCCTCGATCTCTTCCGGCGTCAGCTCGTCCATGAGGGTATCGAAGAAGACGATGCGCTTGTTGCCGCCAAGGCCGGTGAAATAGGCGTTGCCGTGGGTGGAACGGGCGGAGCCGTCCATTACGAAAATGCCCTGGCTGGTAAAACCGTTGCGTTCCAGCAGGTTGACGATGCGCTGCTTGAGTGACTCGTCGGCCAGCGGCCGGAACTTGTTGAACAGGGGCGCGATGAAGGCCGGGTAGAACCACATCATGAACAGGCTGAAGCCCAGCCAGGTCAGCCACACGTACAGCCACCACAGTTCGCCGGCATTGCCCATCAGCCACAGCACCAGGGCGATCATGGGAATGCCGATGAGCAGTGACAGCACCAGGCTCTTGGCCAGATCGCTGACAAAGGTCGCGGGCGAGGTCTTATTGAAGCCGAAGCGTTCTTCCAGCACGAAGGTGCGGTAGACGGCCAGGGGAATATCCAGCAGCGAGCTGATGAGGGTGACGGACAGGATGAAGCCCACCCCCGTCCATAACTCCGGCAGGTGCAGGCCGCGCCAGAGGGAATCCAGCCACTGCAGCGCGCCGCCCAGGGTCCAGATCAGCAGCAGGGTCGAGTCCACCATGAGGTTGATCTGTCCCAGACGCACCTTGGCAGTGGTGTAATCCGCCGCCTTCTGATGGGCGTCGAGGGGGATCTGTTCCCGGAACGCAGCGGGCACAGTATCGCGATGCGCCCGTATGTGCGCGATGTGCCGGGCGGCCAGCAGCCGTTGCACGGCGATGCCCGCGATCAGGGCGAACAGGAAGACATAGCTGAAGGCATTCATGGGTATCTGTCGGAAAACGCTGTCGGGTTAGTGACTTGCGAGTTATAGCGGTTAGAATGATTGCATAAAGTCTAGGCGGATACTACCAATGGAACAGTCAGCCGATAATCTTATCTGGGTCGATCTGGAGATGACCGGCCTCGATACCTTGAATGATACCATTATCGAGATTGCCACGGCGGTTACCGATCCGCAGCTCAATATCCTGGCCGAAGGGCCGGTGTTTGCCATCCACCAGGATGATGAGGTGCTGAGCGGCATGGACGAGTGGAACACCACCCAGCATACGCGCTCCGGGCTGGTGGAACGGGTGCGCCGGAGCCCGTTTACCGCCGCCGAGGCGGAGCAGGCGACCCTGGCCTTCCTCGCGCAGCACGTCCCGGCGGGCGCCTCGCCCATGTGCGGCAACAGCATCTGCCAGGACCGGCGCTTCCTGCACCGGGAAATGCCGGAACTGGAAGGCTATTTTCACTACCGCAATCTCGATGTCAGCACTCTCAAGGAGCTGATCCGGCGCTGGAGCCCGGGACGGGATCCCTTCATCAAGGAATCCAAGCACCTGGCGCTGGATGATATCCGCGATTCCATTGCCGAGCTGCGTTATTACCGCGAACAGTATTTCAGGATCTGATCATGGACAGCGGCACTCTTGTCTTGCCGGCCGACCTGTACCGTGCCGACCAGGTGCGGGCGCTGGACCGGGCCGCCGTGGAACGCGGCGGCCTGGCCGGCATGACCCTGATGGAGAACGCCGGTACCGCGGCGTGGGAGGTGATGGCGGAAACCTGGCCCGGGGCGCGGCGCATCACCGTGATCTGCGGCGGCGGCAACAATGCCGGCGACGGTTATATTATCGCCCGCCTGGCAAGCGCGGCCGGCCGGGACGTGCGCGTTATCGCCCTGAAGCCGCCCGGGGATCTGCACGGTGACGCGGCCACCGCGGCGCAGCGTTTTCTGGAAACGGGCAGCGCCGTACAGTCCTGGACCGGTCAGGATTTGCGCGAGGCGGATGTGCTCGTCGACGCCCTGCTGGGTACCGGCCTGGACCGGGAAGTCGGCGGCCGTTTCCGGGAAGTTATCGAGGCCGCCAACGCAGCGGCCGTGCCGGTGCTGGCCGTGGATATTCCCTCCGGTCTCCACGGCGATACCGGTGCCGTCATGGGTGCGGCAATCCGGGCCGCGCACACGGTCACGTTCGTGGGCCTGAAACAGGGTCTGTTCACCAGCCGGGGCCCGGAATGCTGCGGCCGGCTGCATTTCCACAATCTCGGCGTCCCGGACTCGACCTACACCGGAGTGACCGCCGCGGCCTGCCGCCTGCATCTCGACCTGCTCGGGCATCTGCTGGCGCCGCGGCCGCGCAGCGCCCACAAGGGCTGCTACGGTCATGTCCTGGTGGTCGGCGGCGATGTCGGTTTTGCCGGCGCCGCCTGCATGGCGGCCACGGCGGCGGCGCGCAGCGGCGCCGGCCTGGTCAGCGTGGCTACGCGTCCCGAGCATGCCGTGGCACTGCCCGTTGCGCAGCCGGAACTCATGGCCCGGGGCGTCGCCGCGGCTGCGGATCTGAAACCGCTGCTGGACCGGGCCACCGTCGTCGCCCTGGGTCCCGGCCTGGGACAGTCGGACTGGTCCCAACGCCTGCTGGCCCGGATCCTGGATACGGACAAGCCCCTGGTGGCGGACGCGGATGCTCTCAACCTGCTGGCCCGGGAGCCTGTCCACCGCGACAACTGGATACTGACGCCCCATCCCGGCGAGGCGGCGCGGCTGCTGGGCTGCACCACGGCGGAGGTGCAGGCGGATCGCTTCGCGGCGGTGCGGGCGCTGCGGACACGCTACGGCGGTACCGCCGTGCTCAAGGGCAGTGGCACCCTGATACAGGGGGCCGAAGCTCCCTGCGGCGTCTGTGACGGCGGTAACCCGGGCATGGCGTCCGGCGGCATGGGCGATATTCTCACCGGCGTCATCGCCGGCCTGCTGGCCCAGGGCCTGGAAGCCGGGGCGGCTGCCGCCCTGGGCGTATGCCTGCATGCCGCCGCCGCCGATCAGGCCGCTGCGGGTGGCGGGGAACGGGGCCTTCTGGCCACCGATCTGCTGCCCTGGATCCGGCGCCTGGCCAACCCCTGAGTATGTCCCTTTATATCGGCAGTGCCGCGGACATGGAGGCGCTGGGCCGGCGCCTGGCGGGTGCCAGCCGTCCCGGCCTGCGCATCCACCTGCAGGGGGAACTGGGCGCCGGCAAGACCACGCTGGTCCGCGGTTTCCTCCGCGGCCTCGGCTACCCGGGCCGGGTGAAGAGCCCGACCTACACCCTGGTCGAGCCATATTTAATTGATAATAAAAGAATTTATCATTTCGACCTGTATCGCCTGGCGGATCCGGAGGAACTGGAGGCCATCGGCGTGCGCGATTACCTGGACGAAACCAGCCTGTGCCTGATCGAATGGCCGGAACGGGCCGCGGCGCTCCTGGGCGAGCCGGATCTGCTGCTGGCCATCAGTATCGAGGGGGAAGGGCGCCAGGTGCAGCTGACGGCGGCCACGGCCCGGGGCCGGGCGGTTCTCACAGCACTGGCGCCGGAATTACACGGATAAGTAGTGCATTTAAAACAGCAGGATAGCTTGATTTTTTAATTGAAAAGTTGAACAATTGTTAATAACAGGGTTCCGGCAGCTCCGGCAGCCGACTCCCGGACGGACCCGAGGCATAGACACAATAAACGGCGTCACGGCGAACGAGAAAACCATGCGTGCCATCCTGTTCCTGCTTGCAGCCTGCCTGCTGCCGCCCGCCTGGGCGGGGCCGGTGCAGATCGAGAACGTGCGCGTCTGGTCGGCGCCGGACAACACGCGGGTGGTGTTCGACCTGAGTGCGGCCGCCGATCACAACGAGGTCATGCTCAGCGATCCTTTCCGCGCCGTTATCGACATCAGCGATGCCAGGCTGCAGGGCAAACTCCACGTCAGCCCGGACAGCAATGATCGGTTTCTGCAGGATATCCGCACCGGCATCCACGGCAAGGATCTGCGCGTGGTGCTGGATCTGAAGAAGTTTGCCAAGACCAAGGTTTTCCAGCTGCCGCCCAACAAGCGCTACGGTCATCGCCTGGTGGTCGATCTGTTCGACAATAAGAAGGACCAGGATGCGGCGCCGCAGGACGTTGCCGATGACGGCAATAGCGGCGGCAAGCCGCGCGATATTATCATCGCCGTCGACGCCGGTCACGGCGGCGAGGATCCCGGCGCCATAGGCCCCTCAGGGACGATGGAGAAAAACGTGGTCCTGCGCATGGCCAAGGATCTGGCGGCCCGCATCGACCGCGCGCGCGGCATGCATGCGGTGCTGATCCGCAAGGGGGATTATTACCTGGGACTGCGCGAGAGGATCCGGAAGGCACGCGAGGCCAAGGCGGACATGTTCATATCCCTGCATGCGGATTCCTTTCCCACCGATCCGCGCGTGCATGGTTCATCGGTATATGTCCTGTCGCAGCGCGGCGCCAGCAGCGAGCACGCCCGCTGGCTGGCGAAAAAGGAAAACAGCTCGGATCTGATCGGCGGCGTCAGCCTGGACAACAAGGACAATGTCCTCAACTCGGTACTGCTGGATCTGTCCCAGACTGCCAGCCTGGAAGCCAGCATCGATGTGGCCAACCGCGTGCTGCACAGCCTCGATAACGTCGGCGAGCTGCACAAGCACAAGGTGGAATCCGCCGCCTTTGCCGTGCTCAAGTCGCCCGACATTCCGTCCATCCTGGTGGAAACCGCCTATATTTCCAATCCCCACGAGGAGCGCAACCTGCGCAGCCGGCGCCAGCGCAAACGCATTGCCGACGCCATCTTCCACGGCGTGAGCGGTTATTTCCACGAACGGCCGCCACGGGGCACGCTGCTGGCCGCCGGCGACCGCACCCACGTGATCACCCGTGGCGAAACCCTGTCCGGCATCGCCGAGGAGTACCGGGTCAGCCTGCAGAGCCTGCGCGATACCAATTCCCTGGATTCCGACATGATCCGCGTCGGCCAGGTCCTCACCATCCCTTCCGGCAGCTAGTCGTTACGGAAGGATTAGCCACAGAGGTCACAGAGAACACAGTGGAGCAAAACAGAGTTTAATCTCTGTGTTCGTCAAGAACATCCCGTACTCAATCAAGTCGCAGCAGCTGCCTGTTCCCGTCTGTTTAACGAAGATCCTGGTTGATCAATTCTCAAACTCTGTGTTCTCTGTGACCTCTGTGGCTGTATTATCATTGTTTCTATGTCCGACGCCGAAACCATTCCCCGCATCAACCGCCTGTCCGCGGCGCTGGCCGGCCAGATTGCCGCGGGCGAGGTGATTGAGCGGCCGGCCTCGGTGATCAAGGAACTGGTGGAAAACAGCATCGATGCCGGCGCCGGGCGTATCGATATCGATATCAGTCGCGGCGGCCTGCAGCGCATCCGGGTCCGCGACGACGGTCATGGCATCCATCCCGAGGACATGCTGCTGGCGCTGGAATCCCATGCCACCAGCAAGCTCGCCGGCGCCGCCGACCTGGCGGCCATTGCCAGTCTCGGTTTTCGCGGCGAGGCACTCGCGAGCATTGCCGCGGTCTGTGAATTCGAGCTCAGCTCGCGCATAGCGTCCATGGACAGCGGCTGGCGGCTGCGCACGCGCGCCGGGACCGGCGCCGCACCCGAACCCGCCGCCCATGCCGTGGGCACCACCGTCACCGTGGAAAACCTGTTTCAGCCGGTGCCGGCCCGGCGTCGTTTTCTGCGTTCCGAACGCACGGAATTTCTGCATATCCTGGGAATGGTACGGCGCCTGGCCCTGAGCGGGCCGTCGCTGGAACTGCAGCTGCGTCACAACGGCCGGGTGGTCCTGCACTGCCGCGGTGAACCCGATTATCCGGCGCGCCTGCGTACGGTGCTGGGTGAGAACTTCGTGCAGCGTGCCCGCAACGTGGACAGCCGCGCCGGGGGCATGCACCTGTGGGGCTGGCTGGGCGGACGGGAATTATCACGCAGCCAGTCGGATCGCCAGTATTTCTACGTCAACGGCCGCATGGTCCGGGACAAGCGCCTCAACCACGCCGTGCGCCAGGCCGTCGATGCGGAGGTTGGCCCCGGCCGTTTCCCCAGCTATGTCCTGCACCTGGAGATCGATCCGGCGGTGACGGACGTTAATGTTCATCCCGCCAAACAGGAAGTGCGTTTCGAACATGCCCGGGATGTGCACGATTTTATTGTTGCCGCCCTGCGCGAGGTGCTGCATGCGGCGCCGGTGCCGGCCGCGCACCGTCCCGGCCCGCCCGCTGCACCCCGCCGCGAAGCGCCCCTGCAGGAACTGGCTGCCCTGTACCGGCCGCAAGCCCCGCCGGGGATGGCCGACGCCGGTGCCGGCCTGCAGCCCCTGGCCGCGCTGCACGGGCGCTTCATCCTGGCCCGGCGCGGGGAGCGGGTGCTGCTGATCGATGCCCGCAATGCCGTGCGCCTGTCGCTGCTGCAGCGTCTGCGGCAGCAGCCGGCCGCACGGCCGCTGCTGGTGCCGGTGTTGCTGGCCTGCAGCAGCGCCGATCTCGATGCGCTGCAGGCCCACCGGGAATTGCTGGCCGGGCTGGGGCTGGAGCTGGAGGCGGCCGGACCGGCATCATTGCGCCTGCGCGCCATTCCGGCTCCGCTCCGGGACGCCGATGGCCAGGCCCTGGTGCGGGCGGTGCTGGCGCGTCTGCAGCAGCCGGGGACAGCGGATGTGGAGGCTGTCATCGAAGTGCTGGCGGAGCAGGGGGGCGCGGCCGCATTGCCCGTCACCACCCTGCAGGATATGGAGCGGATGCTGGCGGCGCTCGATAGCTGCGGTTTCGATCCGGATCAGGACCGCCGGACCGGCCTGTGGCGGGAGCTGGACGCGTCAGCATTGAGCCGTTGGCTGGGATCGTGACGGCACCGCCGGTTCTGTTTCTCATGGGCCCGACGGCCAGCGGCAAGACCGAACTGGCCGTGGCCCTGCACCGGCAGCTGCCGGTGGACGTGGTCAGTGTCGATTCCGCCATGGTCTATCGCGGCATGGATATCGGCACGGCCAAACCGTCCCGGGAACTCCTGGCCGAGGTTCCACACCGCCTCATCGACATCTGCGACCCGGCCGAGAGCTATTCCGCCGGCCGCTTTTGCGAGGATGCCCGGGCCGCTATCGCGGAGATCCGCGCTGTCGGCCGCATACCCCTGCTGGTGGGCGGGACGGGCCTGTATTTTCGCAGCCTGGAACAGGGGTTTTCACCCCTGCCAGCCTCGGATCCCGCTGTGAGAGCAGAAGTGGAGTTGGAGGCAGAACGTGAAGGATGGGAGAAAATGCATGCAAAATTAATGAAGATAGACCCTTTATCGGCACAGAAGATCCATCCCAATGATCCCCAGCGTATCCAGCGCGCACTGGAAATCTACCGCCTCAGCGGCCGGCCGCCGTCGGCCCTGTACGGGCGGGGGCGGGAACAGGGCCTGGCACTGCCGTTGATCAAGCTCGTCGTCGCCCCCGCCGAGCGCAGCCGGCTGCATGCCGCCATACGCTCACGCTTTCTGGCCATGCTCGAGGCTGAACTCCTGGCCGAAGTTGAGGGTCTATATCAACGAGGTGATTTGCACGCCGGCCTGCCGGCCATGCGCCTGGTGGGATACCGCCAGGTGTGGCAGTATCTGGCCGGCGAGTGCGATTATAAGGATATGATTAACAAGGCGATTTCCGCCACGCGCCAGCTGGCGAAACGGCAGCTCACCTGGCTCAGAGCGGAGCAGGGAGCGAACTGGTTCGATGCCGCGGCGCCGGCCTGCGCCGGGGAGGTATTGAATTTTCTCCGCCGGCATCCCATTTTTACAGGCAGAGTGTAATATACTTAACTGGATGAACAGGGAACACCGGGCCCGGGAAGGCTGAACATGGCAAACCATAAGAATAATAAGGAGAATTTATTATGAGCAAGGGGCATACGTTACAGGATCCTTTCCTGAACACACTGCGCAAGGAGCGGATCCCCGTGTCCATTTACCTGGTTAACGGAATCAAGCTGCAGGGCCAGATAGAATCTTTTGATCAATTCGTTATTCTGCTCAAGAACTCAGTCAGTCAACTTGTCTATAAACACGCTATCTCCACGATCGTTCCCTCCCGTAGCGTCAAGATGCCGCGCACGGACGATGAGGGCGGCGACAGTTAGTAAGGTTGTCAGGAAACACACCTCCGGTTTGTTCTTTCCGTGGCCGCAGTGCGCTGCCCGATTACAACGGTTTGCGGGTCCGTTCTGCCTGCCGCGATGGAGGTCGGGAGTACGGGACATTCCCGCCGGGTTGCTGTCTTGAGTAATATGCCGATCGATGGCGTTCCGGCCATCCTGATACATGTCGATTTCCACAATCCCCGCTTCGACGAGGAACTGGATGAATTCGTACAACTGGCGGAGTCGTCGGCTCTCGTCCCCGCCGCCGTCCTGAACGGCCAGCGCAACCTGCCCGATCCGCGTTATTTCGTCGGCAAGGGCAAGGTCGCGGAGATCCGCGCAGCGGTGCAGCAGTATGGTGCGGAGCTGGTCATCTTCAACCACCAGCTCAGTCCGGCCCAGGAGCGCAACCTGGAGAAGGAAGTTCACTGCCGCGTCCTCGATCGCGTCGGTCTGATCCTGGATATCTTCGCCCAGCGGGCGCGCAGTTATGAAGGCAAACTGCAGGTCGAGCTGGCACAATTGCAGCACCTGTCGACACGACTGGTGCGCGGCTGGTCTCACCTGGAAAGGCAGAAGGGCGGTATCGGACTGCGGGGACCCGGCGAAACGCAGCTGGAAACGGACCGCCGCCTGATCGGCAAGCGCATCAAGACCATCAACAACCGCCTGGACAAGGTCATCCGCCAGCGCCAGCAGGGCAGCCGCCTGCGCCAGCGCTCCGGCGTGCCGGTCGTCTCCCTGGTGGGTTACACCAACGCCGGCAAGTCCACGCTGTTCAACCACCTGACCGGGGCCTCCGTGTACAGCGCCGACAAATTGTTCGCCACGCTGGATCCCACCCTGCGACGCATGGAATTCGACAACGGCCTGCCGGTGATTCTCAGTGATACGGTCGGTTTCATACGCCACATTCCCCATGATCTGATCCAGGCGTTTCATGCCACGCTGGAGGAAGTCAAATCCGCCGACCTCCTGCTGCACGTCATTGACGTCACCGACGAGCAGCGCTACCAGCATATGGATCAGGTTAACGACGTGATCGAAAGCATCGGCGCCGCACGTGTTCCCCAGATCCTGGTTTTTAACAAGGTTGACGCCCATCCCGACCAGGACGGGAGGGTGGAGAAAATCGATCGCCGGCTGCCGCGGGTCTGGGTGTCTGCCCGGACAGGGGAGGGGCTGGAGGCGCTGAAGGAAGCCGTATACGGCTGCCTGTACGGCGCCGCGGAGACACATCGGCTGCGTTTGCCGCCGGAGGCGGGGAAGTTCCGCGCCACCCTGTTTCAACAGGGGGCGGTGAACGGGGAATGCCCGGACGAATACGGCGGCTGGATCGTGGATGTCAATATGGATTCGCCGTCACTGCAACGGCTTTGCCGGGATCACAACATGGATTTGGCGTCGCTGCAGTAAAAGTTACGGCCGTTTATGTTACCATTTGACGCTGTTTCTCAACGTTAATCCACCTGTCAGAAAAATACTGAATCGCAATGCTGGGGAGCGGGTTTTATGGGCTGGAATGAACCACCGGGCGGCAACAAAGGCAAGGACCCGTGGGGAAACCGCGGCAACGATGGTCCGCCCGATCTGGACGATATCATCAAGAGGATGCAGGAAGGCATAGGCGGCATTTTCGGCAGGAAGCCCGGAGGCGGCCGCGGCAACGGCGGGATGGCGCCGCTGGCGTGGCTGCTGATCGTTATCGTTGTCCTGGTCCTGCTGATATCGAACATGACCTACTTCATCGACCAGCAGGAGCGCGGCGTGGTCATGCGTTTCGGTCACTATGTCAAGACCATGCAGCCCGGCCTCAATATCGCCTATCCGAGCTTCATCGACAAGGTCGTACGGGTTAACGTGGGACAGGTCAGATCCATCACGCACAAGGCCACCATGCTGACCCAGGACGAGAACATCGTTGATGTCGAGGAGGCCGTGCAGTGGCAGATTGCCGATCCCACCAAGTATTTGTTTAACCTGGTGGCGCCGGCGACGACGTTACGCCAGGTGGCGGAAAGCGCCATCCGCAGCGTTATCGGCAAGAGCAAGCTGGATTTCGTGCTGACCGAGGGGCGCAGTGAGATCGCCCAGAAACAGCAGCAGGTCATGCAGAAGACGCTGGACGAATATAACGCCGGCATCCTGATTGTCGGCGTGGAAATGCAGGCCGCCAAGCCGCCGGAAGAGGTCAAGGCCGCGTTCGATGACGCCATCAAAGCGCGCGAGGACGAACAGCGCCTGGTCAACGAGGCGGAAGCCTACCGTGCTGATATCATACCGCGGGCGCGCGGCCAGGCTGCCCGTATTCGCGAGGAAGCCAATGCCTACAAGGCAACCGTGTCTTCACGGGCAGAAGGCGAGGCGGCGCGGTTTGAACAGCTGGCCAAGCAATACGAGCGTGCTCCCAAGGTAACGCGCGAGCGACTGTATCTCGACACCATGGAATCGGTACTCTCTGCCAGCAGCAAGGTACTGGTCGACACGAAAAACAACAACAGCCTGATGTACCTGCCCATCGACAAGCTGCTGCAGCAGAATAGCGGGAGCAGCACCGTAAAAGCCTTGCCGGGCAGTTCCGGTTCTTCGTCTTCCGGCGGCAGCGGCGGCAGCAGCGGCAGCAGCAGTGGCAAGTCCGGGAGTTCCGGCCAGCCGGGTGATTTCAGAAGCAGGGGGGAAAGATAATGTTCTACAGGATAGTCCTCCCCGTCATCGTCGTCGCGCTGATCGTTTTGTCGCAATCCATATATCGCGTGAATCAGTGGGAGCAGGCGGTGGTGTTCCGCTTCGGCGAGATCCAGAAAACCGTTGATGAGCCGGGTCTGCATTTCAAGGTACCCATCATGAACACGGTGAAGAAATTCGAGACACGTCTGCTCAACATGGACCAGGCTCCGCAGCGTTTTCTGACCTCGGAAAAGAAGGATCTCATTGTTGATTATTACGTCAAGTGGCGCATCTCCAACGTCAGGAAGTTTTATACCTCCACACGCGGCGGTGATATCCAGTACGCCAACAGTCAGCTCGGACTGCGTATCAACCGTGCCCTGCGCGACGAGTTCGGCAAGCGCACGGTGCAGGAAGTGGTTGCCGGTGAACGCGGCGAGATACTCGATATCGTGGCGGGCACGACCAAGCAGCTGCAGAATGAACTGGGTATTACCGTGGTGGACGTCAAGACCAAGAAGATCGACCTGCCGGAAGAGGTCAGCCATTCGGTCTATGATCGTATGCGGGCGGAACGTCTGCGGGTAGCCAAGGATTTCCGCGCCCGCGGCGAGGAAGCCTCTGAACGGATCAAGGCCGCCGCCGACAAGGAACGCCAGATCATACTGGCCGACGCCTACAAGGATGCCCAGATCACGCGTGGTGAAGGCGATGCCCATGCCACCGACATCTATGCCTCGGCCTACAGCAAGGATCCCGATTTCTTCTCCTTCTACCGCAGCCTGAATGCCTACAAGAACAGTTTTTCGGACAAGAAGGATATCCTTCTTCTATCGCCGGATTCCGAATTCTTCAAGTACTTCAAGAGTGCGAACGGCAAATAGGCGAAAGCCGGGTTCCGGCCGGAACAGCGGAAAAGTGAAATGCCCGGCATTACACTGCAACAATGACACTTCCCGGGCATGTGGATACAACTGCTGACCGCTCTGGCGCTGGTGTTCATACTGGAGGGCATTATGCCGTTCATCAACCCGGACGGTTTGCGCAGGATGTTCCTGCTGGCAGCCCGGCTTGACAACGCCACCCTCCGTTTTATCGGCATCAGCAGCATGCTGCTGGGCCTGATTCTTCTTTATATAATCAGATAGGACCCGTGATGACATCGAACCGCTGGCTTCTGCCGGAGGGCATAGAAGAGGTGCTTCCTCCGCAAGCTGAAGCGCTGGAAATGTTGTGTCGCAGCGTTCTCGACCAGTTTTCGGCGTGGGGCTACGAGCAGGTCATGCCGCCGCTGATCGAATACCTGGAATCGCTGCTGACCGGCACCGGCGAAGATCTGGAATTACAGACCTTCAAGATCACCGACCTGCTGACGGGACGTCTCATGGGGGTTCGTGCCGATATTACGCCGCAGGTGGCGCGTATCGACATCAACCGGTTGCAGCGGCAGACGCCCACGCGCCTGTGTTATCTGGGCACGGTGCTGCAAACGCGGCCATCGGGACCGGGCGGCACGCGGGCCCCCTTCCAGGTAGGCGCCGAGCTGTACGGTCACGCCGGTGCGGAAAGCGATGCGGAGATCGTGGCGCTGATGCTGAAGACCCTGCAGATCAGCGGTATCCGGAATGTCCACGTGGATCTGGGGCACGTGGGACTCTACCGCAGCCTGCTGCAGCGTCTCGATCTGACCCCGGATCAGGAACAGATCCTGTTCGAAGCATTGCAGAAAAAGGCCAGTGCCGAGATCAGGAAAGCCGTGGACGACTGGAAGCTGCCCCGGGACCTGGCGGATGCCCTCATGCACATGAACGAACTGCACGGCGACGCCGCCGTGCTCGGGGAGGCACGAGGGGCTCTGAAAAAACTGGGCAGGGAGGCACTGGCCTGTATCGACGATCTGGAACGTATCGCCGACCTGACGCAGCGGCAGGTGCGCGACGCGCCGCTGTTCTTCGATCTGGCCGAGCTGCGCGGTTATCACTATCATACCGGCATGATGTTCACCGCCTATGTCCCCGGCCGGGGACAGGGTATCGCCCGCGGTGGCCGCTATGACGACATCGGCAATGCCTTCGGTCACGCCCGGCCGGCGACCGGATTCAGCATGGATATCAAGACGGTTTTCGACCTGGTCAGTCCACCGCCGCGGAGCCGGGGCGGCATTTTTGCCCCGTCTTCCGAAGTGCCCGGCCTGGCCGATGCCATTGACGGCCTGCGCCGGGACGGCGAGCGCGTCATCTGCCAGCTCCCGGGTCAGGTCGGTGACGCCCGCGAGATGGGCTGCACGCGCGAACTCTACCTGGACGGCGGCCGCTGGAAAGTCCGCGATCTGGATGACGCCTGAGCCAACGGATTCAAGCCACAGAGGGCACAGAGATCACAGAGAAGTGAATAGTAAATGGTGAATAGTGAATAGAAAAAACAAATCTGTCATGCCGGAAACTGCAAAAAGAAACATCTACTAATAACTATTCACTACTTACGATTCACTGGTTTATCCTCTGTGGCTATATTATGTTTTTTTACTGAACTGAGCGTTAATTAGAGATATGGGAAAGAACGTCGTAGTCATCGGTTCCCAGTGGGGCGATGAGGGCAAAGGGAAGATCGTCGATCTGCTGACCGAGCGGACCGCCGCGGTGGTGCGTTTCCAGGGCGGGCATAATGCCGGCCACACGGTGGTTATCGACGGCAAGAAGACCGTCCTGCACCTGATTCCCTCCGGCATCCTGCGGGACAACGTCCAGTGTCTCATCGGCAACGGCGTGGTGCTGAGCCCGTCTTCGCTGATCGAGGAAATGGCCATGCTGGAGGAAAACGGTTATCCGGTGGGCGAGCGGCTGCGCATCAGCGAGGCCTGTCCGCTGATCCTGCCCTACCACGTGGCGCTGGATCAGGCTCGTGAAAAAGCCAGCGGCAAGGCCGCCATCGGCACTACCGGTCGCGGCATCGGTCCCGCCTACGAAGACAAGGTGGCGCGCCGCGCCCTGCGCGTCGGCGACCTCCTGCACCGCGAACGCTTTGCCGCCAAGCTGGGCGAGGTGCTCGACTACCACAATTTCGTGCTGAAGCGCTATTACGGTGGCAAGGCCCTGGACTTCCAGGCACTGCTGGACGAGGCTATGCAGACGGTGGAAACCATCTCGCCCATGGTGACCGACGTCTCGGCCCTGCTGTACGGCATCCAGGAGCAGGGCGGCGACATACTCTTTGAAGGTGCCCAGGGCACCCTGCTCGATATCGATCACGGCACCTATCCCTACGTGACCTCGTCCAACACGACGTCCGGCGGCGCCGCCACCGGCACCGGCGTCGGCCCGCGGCAGTTCGATTATGTGCTCGGTATCACCAAGGCCTATACCACGCGGGTCGGATCCGGGCCGTTTCCGACGGAACTGTTCGACGACATGGGCGAGCATCTGGCGCGGCGCGGCCATGAATTCGGCGCCACCACCGGCCGGCCGCGCCGCTGCGGCTGGTTCGACGCCGTGGCCCTGCGCCGTTCGCGCCAGATCAACAGTCTCTCCGGTCTGTGCATCACCAAGCTGGACGTGCTCGATGAACTGGAATTGATACAGATCTGTATCGGCTACCGCATCAACGGCGAATTGCGTGACACGCCGCCGGTGGGCGCCGATGCCTTCGCGGAAGTGGAGCCGGTGTACGAGGAACATCCCGGCTGGTGCAGTTCCACGGTGGGCATAAGCGACTACGACGCGCTGCCGGAGAATGCCCGGCGTTACCTGCAGCGTATCGCGGAGATCACGGAAACGCCCATCGACATTGTCTCCACGGGTTCGGATCGCCAGGAAACCATCATCCTGCGCCATCCTTTCGACGCTGCCGGCTGAAACCGGGTGCTGAGCGCCTTTCCAGGGTAGCCGGACACCGCGGTCGACCAATTAGCCAGCTGCGCTATGATTAGAAATGGATTCGTATGCCTGCGCTGAAGTTATGGCTGGCAAAACTGGCCTTGTCCGTGCCGAATTCGGCATCTTGCCCGGTTAAATACCGGTATCCCGCCTCGATGGTGATGTTATCTGACACGTCGTACCCCAATCCCGCGCCGAACTGGTATGCCAGAACCGTATCCTGGTCGCTGGTGGATATACCGGTCACTCCCGTCACGTTAAATTTCGCGTCTATCCTTGCGAAGCCCACGCCGCCGGAGACATACGGGCGGAATCGGGTGCCGGTATCGATATCGTAGTAGGCGTTGACCAAGCCCGTGAGGATCGAGACATTCCCCGACAGGCCAACCGTGGCGGGATTGATGGTCATCCCGGATGCGCTGATACTATTGAGGTCGTTTTTCTGATATCCGATTTCAATCTCGGAACGGTAATTCCCCTCGCGCAACCCGACGGCGCCGGCGCCGGTAAACTTGTCGTTGAAACCGAATTCGATCCTGGTTCCAGGCAGCGCGGAGGTTTTCACGGTCGAGTCTTGCGGCATGGAAAGTCCGGCCCGGCCGGCGATGTAAATATCCATAGCCTGAGAAGGGATTGAGTACAACGATGCGGCGATCAGCACAACAATGGAAGCGATTAACGATTTCATCCTGGGCCTCCCCGATATCCATGGAGGGGACTTTGTACCGTGTTTTCCAGGGGCACTCAAGGGGCACCAACGACACCCGTTATCACCCTTCCGGAGTTCAGGTGATGCGTGATAAGCTGCTGTCAATTCAGCAGAAAAGCGGGAATAATTGTTGGATCGTGGGATATGTAAATGGTGCCGAGGAGAGGACTTGAACCTCCACGGGGTTACCCCCACTAGCACCTGAAGCTAGCGCGTCTACCAATTCCGCCACCTCGGCTTCACTGACTGAGGATCAGAGAACGGCGGACTTTACCGGCAGCCCTGTGGGTTGTCAATGTCAATGAAAGGAATGTCTTGAAATCAACCAGCCATAGAAAAACCGAACACTACGACGTCACTATCCCGTCCCGTGACGATATCCATGCCTTGCTGCAGAAACACGGCCGGCCCCTGAGTTCCCGGGATATCGCCGACGAACTGGAAGTCGACTCGAAGGAAGCCCGCACCGCCCTGCGGCGCCGCCTCAAGGCCATGGTTCGCGACGGCCAGATCATGAAAAACCGCCGTTCCGGCTACGGCCTGGTGCGGCAGATGGACCTCATAACCGGCCGCGTCAGCGGCCATGCCGACGGCTTCGGCTTCCTCATCCCCGACAAGGGGGGTAACGATATCTTCCTGCCGCATAAGGTTATGCGCCAGCTCATGCACGGCGACCGCATCGTGGTGCGCATCACCGGCGAAAACCGCCAGGGCAAGCCGGAAGGGGCCCTGGTCGAGGTACTGGAACGTGCCGTGCAGCGCGTCGTCGGACGCTATTTCCGCGAGGACGGCGTCGGTTTCGTGGAGCCGGACAACCGGCGTCTGCACCAGGACGTGATTATCGCGCCGGAGGACCGGAAACGGGCCGCGGATGGCCAGTACGTGGTGGCGGAGATCATCAAGCAGCCCACCAAGCATACCCAGCCCATGGGCAGGATCACCGAGATCATCGGCGATACCGCCGAGCCCGGCCTGGCCACGGATATCGCCATACGTGCCTTTGATCTGCCGTACAAGTGGCCCCGGCCCGTGCAGAAGGAGGCACGCCAGTTCGATGCGAAGAGCCGCGTCAACGCCCGCAACCGCAAGGACCTGCGTGCCATGCCCTTCGTCACCATCGATGGCGAGGACGCCCGTGATTTTGACGATGCTGTGTACTGCGAGAAGCAGGGCCGGGGCTGGCGCCTGCTGGTGGCCATCGCCGATGTGTCCCATTACGTCAGACCCGGCACGCCCCTGGACGAGGAAGCATTCAACCGCGGCACCTCGGTGTATTTTCCGGACCGGGTTATTCCCATGCTGCCCGAGGTACTGTCCAACGAACTGTGCTCCCTCAAGCCCGAGGTGGATCGCCTGACACTGGTGTGCGATATGCAAATCGGCCAGCAGGGGCGGGTGCGGGAGTACCGGTTCCGTGAGGCGGTGATCCGCTCGGCCGCGCGGCTCACCTACACCCAGATGGCGGGCGTTACCGTGGAGGGGGATAAAAAACTGCGCAGCCGTTACAAAGACCTGGCCCCCCATCTCGACAACCTGTACAAGCTTTACCGGATTATGCACAAGGAGCGCGCCCGCCGCGGTCTCCTGGATTTCCAGACCTCGGAGGCGCGTCTCGAATTCGACGAGAAAGGCGATATCGAAACCATCCGGCCGCTGGTGCGCAATGACGCCCACCGGCTGATCGAGGAGTTCATGCTGGCCGCCAACACCTCGGCGGCCGGGTTCCTGCTCGACAGCGGGGTTCCCGTCCTGTACCGCAATCACGAGTCGCCCAAGGAGGAGAAACTCCGCGACGTGCGCGAATTCCTGAAGGAACTGGGCCTGTCCCTGGGCGGCGGCGACGAGCCTACGGCCGGGGACTATGCGCAACTCATCGAAAAAATCGGCGATCGGCCGGATCGTCATTTAATCGAGACGGTCCTGCTGCGCAGCATGCCTATGGCG
>Ga0102944_1000574_pt1 | contig 27547 bp, 26 predicted proteins | sample SalPonD_shore_MG_FD_78172 | JGI IMG/M metagenome (GOLD analysis project Ga0102944, IMG submission 78172) | Salt pond soil microbial communities from South San Francisco under conditions of wetland restoration - Salt Pond MetaG... | ecosystem: Environmental > Aquatic > Marine > Intertidal zone >...
AAGATAGAGGTAACGAGTTTTCTTGGGGCGACCACCGAGTATAAGGTGGAGTACGCGGACGGATTTCTTACATCGATCCATCCAAATACCCACGGTGAAGTGCATATCTACCGCTACGGACAGGAAGTAACTTTCTCCTTTAAGACCGAGTTCTTTCGCGTGTATGGACGATAGTTGACGGTAAGGTAAATATCGATCTTCTCGCTATAGCGTTCGCGGATTGAGAACCCACACTCCTTTCAAACCCTGGCGCGCTCTATACCGTGTGTTTGTTGCAATTGGTTGGCGTGCGCCGTAGAATGAAGCCACACCGCATATGCAGCTCACACTGAGGAGGAAGATATGTATAAATCAGCGGAAAAGCGTTATGACAACATGGTCTACCGGCGGACCGGTAAGAGCGGACTCGACCTGCCGGCAATCTCAATTGGCCTGTGGAACAATTTTGGCGGAGTAACCTCGTTTGAAAATGCGCGCGCAATGGTGCACACGGCGTTTGACCTTGGGGTGACGCATTTTGACCTGGCAAACAATTACGGTCCGCCGCCGGGATCCGCGGAAGAAAACTTTGGCCGTATTATGGCGCAGGATATGAAACGGTATCGGGACCAGCTTGTCATTTCCACCAAGGCCGGCTATTACATGTGGCCCGGTCCGTACGGAACCATGGGATCACGCAAGTATCTCCTTGCCAGTCTTGATCAGAGCCTGAAGCGTATGGGTCTGGACTATGTCGATATTTTCTATTCACACCGGTTCGATCCGGACACGCCGCTTGAGGAAACCATGGGTGCGCTCGCGACGGCGGTGAAACAGGGCAAGGCGCTTTACGTGGGGATTTCTTCCTATTCCGCCGCAAAGACCAAAGAAGCGGCAGACATACTGCGTGGCATGGGCGTGAATGCGCTTATTCACCAGCCCTCATATTCCATGCTCAATCGCTGGGTAGAAGACGGCCTGCTGGATGAGCTTGAACGGCAGGGAATGGGCTGCATCGCGTTTTCTCCGCTTGCTCAAGGGCTTCTGACTGACAAGTACCTGGGACAGGTTCCTGAAGATTCCAGAGCCGCGCGAAAAGAGGGCACGTTGAAGCGTGAAAGTTACCTCACGGAGGAAAATCTGGCCCGGGTCAAAGCGCTCAATGAAATCGCGCAAAAAAGAGGACAATCACTTGCCCAGATGGCCCTGGCGTGGGTTCTTCGCGACAGGCGGGTCACAAGCGCGCTCATCGGTGCCTCGCGGCCGGCTCAAATCCGGGAGAACGTGGCGGCACTTTCCAATCTTGAGTTCTCGAAAGAAGAAGTTGCAGAGATAGACAAATACGCAAAAGAGGGCGGTATCAACATGTGGGCCGCCTCCAGCAACGCCGGTTGACCGGCTTCCTGCTTTATGCCGTTATGCCCTGTCCGCGCCGAGTACGGACAGGGCCAATCCATGTACGCTACTGGTCAAACAACCCGTTACTTTTCGGAAGGATAATCTTGTGAAGAATTATCGGGTGAGATGATCCATCTGAAGTCACCCGGTAGGGCGCCTTCACTACTACATTTTCCAGAAGGCATACTCCTTCCTCATCACTTCTGCAATAGACAACCGAAAATTCTGCCTGTATGGTCCCTGAGGTGCCGCCTGTTCCCGCGCCGTCTATGTGGAACGTGAGCGGGAAAGTGAGACCGGAGGCGCTGCGGCTTGGATCAGGCAGTGAGAGCGGACCGTCCACAACAGACAAACGCACGCCGGATACTGCCTCATCATTCACTTTGTAGCCATCCGGTAATGTTATCTCTACGGTAAGACGGGTTGTCCCCGGCGCTATAGAAATTGGAGCACGTTCTGTTACTCGTTTCTCATTGCCGGAAGAGCGTGCACTCTGCCACGGATCGGACATCTTCAGGGTGAGAGTGCCTGTCTCTCCGGTTGCCATGTTAACTTCTCTGATTGTCTGGTTGTTTGTGTCCGCAACGTAAAGCGTCCCGTTTGCAGCACTCACACCCCCCGGTTCGTCAAAACGCGCGTTTTTCCCATCGGCCCATCCGGCCGAATCGCCGCCTGAAAGCGTGGTGATTCTGCGGGTGGACGGATCAAGCACCTTTATTTTGCTATTGTAGGTATCTGCCACGTATACGAGGCCGCCTGAAGCGGCAACGCCAAGCGGATGTTGCAAGCGTGCCGTGTTGCCGGTTCCATCCACATCGCCAAACTCAAAGAGACTTGTACCGCTGCCCGCCAGCGTTTTCACCACACTGGTATCACCGGTGTGCCGGACCATGCGTATAGTGCTTCCTTCACTATCTGCAAAAAAGAGCGTTCCGTCCTGTCCCAGGGTTATGCCGCTTGGTTGTGCCAGCGTTGCCTGAAGTGCGGGACCATCGTCATAGCCCTCTGCGCCAGTTCCTGCCAGGTATGCTGTTTTGCCGCTTTCCGTGTCCATGGTCCACAGCTGGTGGGAACCGGCCATGGCAACGTAGAGAGTGGAGCCGGAGAGTGCCAGATCCCACGGTGAACTTAATGCGGTCTTGTCCGCTTTTCCGGTGGCGGGCGGGTAGCTTCCTGCCATAGCGCCGGTACCGGCAAAGGTGGAAAGTGTCTTGTTCTGAAGATCTGCCCGTCGAATGGAATGGTTCTTTGTGTCTGCAATGTAGAGATAGCGGCCGTCCTCGGAGAGCGCCAGCCCCTGCGGACCGGAGAGTTCCGCACTGTCAAACGGGCCATCGGAGAAACCGGCATTCCCGGTTCCAATGATGGCAGTCACGTCCCCTGAAGGCAGCCGGGAAACAAGAACTCGGTTATGGGAGCTGTCAGAGACAAAAAGTCTCTTGCCTTCTGCATCCGCGAGCACCTTTCCCGGATATGAGAGGAGTGTCCGGGGAGCCTCGTCCGCTTCCCTGGTCAGTGAGAGCGGATTCCAATTGATCTGTCCTCTGGCGGAAAATTCCTTGACCAGGGAGGAGACAGCGTCGTGAAACGCGGGATAGAAGCCCTCTCCTATCCGCCTGCCAACAACTTTGCCGGCCGGATCCACGAGGTAGAGAGTTGGCCATGCCGTGACGCTCCACTGGCGCCACATCAGGAGATTGGCATCATTGATGACCGGATGTTCAATTCCGTAGCGCATGATCACCTGGCGAATGTGGGCGGTCTGGCTTTCCGTATCAAATTTGGCCGAATGAACGCCAATAACCACCAGGGAGTCCGGAAACTCAGTTTCCAGCTTCTTCAGGTAGGGAAGATTGTGAATACAGTTAATACACCCGTAGGTCCAGAAGTCAAGAATGACCACCTTTCCGCGCAAATCTTTCCATGTTAAGGGGCGATTGGTATTGAGCCAGGGAATGTCCTGCGGGATAGGCGGTGCAGGGACAGTACCGGTGTAGGAGGGCGCACTCCACGGTTCGGTTTTGCGGTCATCTGCGGGAGTGTCGCTTCTGTCCGTCCTGCTCTGTTGCGGCTGCGTCCGGGCCGCTTCCGTATCTGCCGCCGCAGGCGCAACTTCAGGTGCGCTTGAGCACGAAGAAAGAAGGGCTGCAAAAAGAAGCAATATCACCACGGAGAGGCTCGCGGCCACAATCCGGGGAGTCCAAATGTACTTGACTTTTATGGTCATGTTTATAATATGTAGAGATAGGAAGAAGCGGTCAACCTCTTCTTTTGGTTGAGGAATGTGCTCTGACAGGCAGAAAAAAGCGGCCGAGAGGCCGCTCTCACAAACGAGTAAAGATTTATTTGGGCTATCTTACTCTACAATGATCGCTTCTACCGGACAGTCATCCGCGGCTTCGCGAACGTCATCTTCCAGGTCTGCGGGAACTTCCGGTTTCTTGACCTCTGCAACCTCGTCGCCCATTTCAAAGACGTCAGGTACGGAGGATGTGCACAATTCGCACGCGGTACAAAGATCGGCGTCAATGCTAACCTTCATGATAATCTCCTTATAAGATGTGGTTTTGACATCACGCGGGTGTCTTATGACATGAAATCGTCTTAATTTTACAGATTGGAAGCTGCACTGTCAAGGAAGCGCAGCGTGCCGGCTGCCTTGACCAGCGGGAACGGCGCCGGGATAATAGGAAACAGGATGCAAGAGATGAACATCACAGTTCGATACTTCGGCATGGTTCAGGAGCTCCTCAGTCTGGATAGAGAGCCTCTGGCGGTTGATCCGGACACTTCGGTAAAAACACTGAGAGGCCGGCTGGAATCTCGCTATCCCGCTCTCTCCGGGATAGATTTTGCCGTGGCAGTGAATCAGGAACTCGCCGCGGAGGATACCACCCTGCCGGCCGGCGCAGAGGTAGCACTGTTACCGCCGTTTGCGGGAGGCTGAACGCCTCATGGAACTCACGCACGGGGAACTTCTCCGTTATTCAAGACATATACAACTCTCAGAAGTGGGCACCACCGGACAGGAACTGCTGAAAAAGGCGTCCGTGCTGGTAGTTGGAGCGGGCGGCCTTGGCTGCCCGGCGCTTCAATATCTCACGGCTGCCGGTGTGGGCCGAATTGGAATCATTGACTATGACAGGGTTGATGAGACTAATTTGCAACGTCAGGTGCTCTACGGAAGCTCCAGCCTGGGAGCGTATAAGGCAGTTGCGGCTCAGGCGAGGTTGCAGGATCTCAACCCGCTTTCAACCATTGAAGCGTACCCCGAGAAGCTTACTGCCAGGCGTGCCGTGGAGCTGTTTGACAAGTATGACCTGATTGTTGACGGCAGCGATAATTTTGAAACGCGTTACGTTGTAAATGACGCCGCGGTCATATCCGGGAAGCCGTTTGTCTACGGTGCGATTTACCGTTTTCAGGGACAGGTTTCTGTATTCAATTACCGGGGAGGGCCGACTTACCGCTGTCTGTATCCCAGCCCGCCTCCGGAAGGTAGCGTTCCAAACTGCGCAGAGGTTGGCGTGCTGGGCGTGCTTGCCGGCATTATCGGTACGCAGCAGGCCAACGAGGCGTTGAAGATTATACTCGGTCTTGAGGGGGTGCTTTCCGGAACGGTTCTCATATATGACAGCCGCTCTACGGAAACAACCCGGCTTGCCATACGCAGGAAGGAGGATGCAGCCGCCCGTGCGCAGGAAGGATTGGCGCTCGCCCGGAAGGCGGTCAAAGAGCAGAGGAGTGAGAGTCCCGCCGCAGCATGTAGTAGTGCCGGTGAAGATGATTTTGAAATAGATCCTCCGCAATTGGAAGAGCTCTTGGCTTCAGGGCAGATTCAAATGATTGATATCAGAGGGCCGGAAGAGGAGCCCAGGCTTGAAGAACTTCAGGGTCTTCATCTTCCCATGGAGATGATCCTGGAACAGCCGGAATCACTTTCGGATGTGAAGCAGCCGGTGCTCTATTGCACCAGTGGAACGCGCAGCCGGTTTGTGGTACAGCTCCTGCGGGACAACCATCACATGCAGCACGTTCGCCACCTCCGTGGAGGAATTGGCGCGTGGCTTCGTCACCGCGCGGCAGCAGGGGAGATAAGGTGATGGAAGTTGGAACTGTTGCAAGCGCGAAATTTGTTGATGGTGCCGTACCGGTTGCCGCCCTTGGAGAGCTGATTGAGGCGTACCGCCAGTCCGGACAAACAGGCGCACACACGTTTTTCCTGGGACAGGTGCGCAGAGACCGTATAGATGGAAGATGGGTCACCGCCATTGAGTACTCCGCGTACCGTGAGATGGCCGAAAACGTGCTCGCCGAGCTTGCGGAATCCGCCGTGCGCAATTTTGAACTGGACGGTGTGCATATCCTGCACAGTCTCGGACGCGTTCCAACCGGACGGCTTTGTTTGCTGGTATTTGTGGCGTCCGGCCATCGTGATGCGGCGTATCGCGCTTCGCGTCACGTGGTGGAAGAGATCAAACAGCGCGTGCCCATTTTTGGGAAAGAGATCCTGGAAGACCAGTCTCATAGCTGGAAAGTAAACCGCTAAACCTTACCCGCCAATCTGGTACATTTCAACTTTCGGCCGTGCCGATGCGCCCCGCTCCGAGCGTTCTTCAGAGTAACGGTCACTGCGTCTGGTCCAGATTCCCGCAATCAGAGCCTCCAACTGGTCATCACTCGCACCGTCTCTCAGCGGCGTGCGGAGATCTGTCCCCAGGCCTGAGAAAAGGCACGTGTAGAGTCTCCCGTCCGCTGAAATCCGCGCACGGGTGCAGCCCTTACAGAACGGCTGTGAAACCGAAGAAATGAAGCCGATTTCAATATTGCCCGGCTGAAGCAAATAGCGGTCAGCAACTTCTCCGCCGTAATTTGGAGAAAGCGGCTGCACGTCATATTGACGGCGGATTCGTTCCAGAAGCTCGGCAGAGGGGACGGTCTGGGAACGTTGCCAGCCGTTTTTATTACCCACGTCCATGAATTCAATGAACCTGACAATGAAGGGGGAGTCGGAGAAGCGTTCAATCATGGGAAGGACTTCAGCGTCATTTACACCGCGCTGCACCACCATGTTTATCTTTACCGGGTCAAAGCCGGTGGCGGCCGCCTTTTCTATGGCATCCGTAATACGACGTACCGGATGACTGCGGCCGGTCATGTGGGAAAAGGTTACCTGATCCAGTGAGTCCAGGCTTACCGATACGCGTCTGAGCCCGGAAGACCAGAGGTGCGGCGCGAGCTTTGCCAGGTGGTACCCGTTTGTAATAAGGCCGACATCGCGTATACCATCGACCTTTGTGAGAGAATCCACCAGCTGATGGAGCCATGGGCGTAACAGCGGTTCGCCGCCGGTAAGTTTCACCTTTTCCACGCCAAGGTGCGCGCTCGCGCGGACAATGCGTTGGATTTCTTCAAATGTGAGCAGGTCTTCCGCGTCCATGAAGCGATAACGATGACCAAAGATTTCTGCAGGCATGCAGTAGGTGCATCTAAAGTTGCAGTTATCAATTACGGAGATACGAAGATCGCGGAGTGGACGTTGCAGTGTATCTTCTACCATGGTGTCCCTTTGCTATACACTACAATATCTGATCCATAAGGTCAACAATATCTCCATTGCGCCTCTGCTTGACCCGGACCGCGCAACGGTTCACCATGCGCTACATGAAGACGGGAAAACGGGTGAGTGTACTCGGCGGAATAAATGCCGATATTACTGGCGTCTCCGGCGCTCCGGTCCGAATGGCCACCTCCAACCCCGGCCGGGTGAGGGTGGGTGCCGGCGGCGTGGGAAGAAACATCGCGGCGAACCTGGCCAGGTTGGAGGTGGGAGTACGGCTGTATGGGGCGGTGGGGGATGACGCCTTTGGGCAGGTAGTCCTGGATGAGACCGGTGCAGCAGGAGTGGATGTGCATGGCGTAGAACGTATTGCGCCGGCAACCGGGGCATATCTCACCATACTCGATGCAAACGGCGAGATGCTCATTTCAGTTGCGGATACTGCCGCGGCAGAGCGGCTTGATGAACACTATCTGGACCGTCACCCGGCGCTTTTTGAAGCGGACCTGCTGGTGGTGGACACCAATGTGAGTCTGAAAATGTTTCAACACGTGCTTCGGCGCGCCGCTGCGGTCCGGCTGCCGGTGCTTGTCCAACCAGTATCCGTAACAAAGGCGGAAAAGCTCCTGGAGAGCGGGAGCGCAGTAGCGTGGGCAACCCCAAACGCGGATGAGCTCTCCCACCTGGTGGGAGAGCCGCTTGGAGAGCTCGTGGCCCATCCGGAGAAGGTGGCCGCTCGACTGGGCGCCTGCGGCGGTGTTGCAGTTACCCTGGGGGCGGAGGGAGCAGTGTGGATGGATCTTGGTTCCATGCAGACCGAACACATTCCGGCGCGTGTATGCCGCGTAGTTGACGTGAATGGGGCAGGGGATGCGTTTACGGCGGGCTTCTGTTACGGTTTACTGCACGGCCGCTTCCCCCGGGATGCGTGCCGCCTGGGAGTGGCGGCCGCATCACTTGCTTTACAATCAGAGTCCACTGTATCAGAATTGTTGAATCAGGGAGCGATGATAGCGCTGTCGGAGGAACCCGCGTAATGAAAGAACAATATATTGATTACAGCAATGAGGTAGAGGCTGCACGTGCGGCAGGGAAACCGGTGGTGGCACTTGAGTCAACCATAATTTCTCACGGAATGCCGTTTCCGCAAAACCTGGACACCGCAGCGGGGCTGGAGGAACTGATTCGCAAAGAGGGCGCAGCACCCGCTACCATCGCCATTTTGGGCGGGCGCGTGAAGATTGGGCTGTCTCCGGATGAGCTGGAACACCTTTCCCGCGCCAAAGACATCCTGAAGGCGAGCCGGCGCGATGTACCCGCGGTGATAGCGGGAAGGCGGGATGCGGCAACCACGGTGGCCGCCACCATGCTGTGTGCCGAGCTGGGCGGAATTCGCGTTTTTGCCACCGGAGGGATTGGCGGCGTACATCGCGGCGGGGAGAAGAGCCTGGATATATCGGCGGACCTGGAAGAGCTGGGAAGAACCAGCGTTGCGGTTGTCTGTGCCGGTGCAAAAGCTATCCTTGATATCGGACGGACGCTTGAGTACCTGGAAACGCGCGGCGTGCCGGTCATCGGGTATGCAACGAACGACTTTCCCGCGTTCTACACGCGCGAGAGCGGGTTTACCGTGGACTACCGGCTTGACTCACCCCGGGATATTGCAAATCTCATGAAAGCCAAGTGGGACCTTGGGCTGTCAGGTGGTGTTCTAATTGGAAACCCGGTGCCGGAAGCTGATGCGGCGGACAAAGAAACAATTGACCGTGCCATTACCCGGGCGCTTTCAGAAGCGCAGAATGAGGGCATTCACGGTAAAGGAGTCACTCCGTACCTGCTTTCGCGCCTGGTGGAATTGACCGAAGGTAAGAGTCTTGTTACCAACATCGCCCTTGTACGCAACAACGCACGGCTTGCCGCCCGCATAGCCGCCGCGTACGCGCGGGAAGCTTCCTGACGCGCGCTTGTGCCACCACTGCGACCTGTTTATATGCTACTATGTCTTCCATGCATCGGCATCACAATGATGAACGCGGCCGGACCGGGGTAACCGAAGGTATGGTCGGATCACCGGCACACGCTATTGAAATTGAAATGCGTTACGGAGCGCACAACTACCACCCGCTCCCGGTAGTTATCGCGCGCGGAAAGGGGTCCCTCGTCTGGGATCTTGAGGGAAAAGAGTACTACGATTTTCTCTCCGCGTACTCGGCGGTAAATCAGGGACACTGCCATCCGCGCATCATAGCGGCGCTGGAAGCACAGGCGCGGACTCTCACGCTCACCTCGCGTGCCTTTTACAATGACCGCCTTGGCTCCTACGAGAAATACGTGTGCGAGCTTTTTGGGTATGAGCGAATGCTTCCCATGAACAGCGGGGCGGAAGCGGTTGAAACTGCCGTGAAACTCGCACGCAAGTGGGCGTATGAAAAGAAAGGCGTGCCTGATGGAGACGCGGTAGTCATTGTGGCGGAAGGAAATTTTCACGGCCGGACAACCGGGATGGTTTCTCTCTCTTCTGATCCCGAGGCGTACGGTCACTATGGTCCCTACCTGCCCGGTGTGGTTAAGATTCCGTACAACAACGCGGATGCCCTCTCCGAGGCGCTTACCAGTCTGGGGGAGCGGACCGCCGCTTTTCTTGTTGAGCCCATTCAGGGAGAAGCGGGGGTGATTGTGCCCGCGGACGGCTACCTGGCGGATTGCAGCCGGCTTTGCCGCGAGCACAACGCGCTTCTTGTGGTGGATGAAATCCAAACAGGACTTGGACGTACCGGCAAGATGCTTGCCAGCGAGTATGATTCAGTGCGGCCGGATATCCTGGTTCTGGGGAAAGCACTCTCCGGTGGTGTTCTCCCGGTTTCTGCAGTTCTTGCGGATGAACGCATTATGAGTGTAATTCAACCCGGTCAGCACGGCTCTACCTTTGGCGGCTCTCCGCTTGCCGCAGCAGTTGCAACAGAAGCGCTTGCAGTAGTGGCCGACGAACGCCTCCCCGAACGGGCGCACTTGTGCGGCGTTCGCCTGAGAGAGCGGCTCTCTGCATGCAAAGCGCCTGAGATACGCGATGTGCGCGGCCGGGGGCTGCTTAACGCGATTGAAGTGGACGAGCAGGCGGGCCGCGGGGCGTGGGAAATCTGCCTGGAACTGGCCGAACACGGCGTGCTGTGCAAGCCAACCCATGGCAACATCATTAGACTGGCCCCGCCGCTTGTGATCACGGACGCGGAACTTGAACACGCTCTCGATATCATTACCGCCGTTCTGGAGGCCGTGCCGAGTTCATGAACAAATCTATCACCCGGATGTTTCCCCTCCTGATGCTTCCGCTTTTGAGCGTTCTCACTCAGGTTGGATTAACAGCCTCGTTTCCTCAGCTCCGGGAGTTTTACGGTTCCGTACTTCGCGCAAGCACCTTCATAGCGGTCATGCCGTTTGCGGCCATGTGTACCGGAACGATTTGGGGCGTGGTGGTCCGGAAGATCGGCCTCAACGCATCGGTGCTACTCTCGCTGGGCGGCTGGAGCCTCACCATCGTTCTCTATTCCTTCCTGCTTCCCATCTTTCCCGTGGTTATTGCATTGCGGGCGCTTCAGGGCGTTTTTGACGCCGGATTTGCCGCCCTCCCGCTGGTGGCCGGTTCCCGGCCCGGCTTTTCAGAAAGAGAACGCGTGCGCTATCTGGGACTCTTTGAAACACTCGCCACGGTGGGAGCCATAGCGGGCCCCCTTGCCATGGGAAGCGTCTTCCTCTTTTCTCCCCGGGGGGCGCTCTGGGCTGTAGCGGGGCTGGGACTTCTTACCATTGTGTTCTTTGCGCTCCGCCGCCCGGAAGAGAGACGGAAGCGGGCCGGTTTGCGCGCTGCGGCCGCTGGTACAGGCGCGCCAAGAAAGCGCCGTCTGGAGCCGGAGACTCACAGGCACTTTTCTTTCCGGATTCTGCTTCCTGCGGCATTCGCCGTTTCCGCCCTTGTCCTTCTGGTTGCCGCGGAGACCTTCATTCCGGTAGCAGTTGAGGCGCGCTACGGCTCCCCGCTTCTGGGCAAGCTCGTTGTTACAATCTATGAAGCGGTAGTGGTGGTCGGGGTGATGGGAAAAGCACGCATCCCCGGAGTTCGCCGTTTTATTCCTCTGGCCCTTGGGGCCTGTTTTGGCGTTTCGTATCTTGCCCGGGACGTGACGCCCCTGCTCGCGGCGGGGATGCTTCTTTCCGCCGTTGGAATTGGCCTGGCACTTACCATGGGAAACGAGTTTGCCGCCCGTACGTCCGCGGGATTTGAGGAGCACGGCATGAGCCTCTACGCGTCCCTGAAGATAAGCGGGGGATTCATTGGCCCTTATTTTGCAGCCTTCGGTTTTCCCTTTGTTCTTCTCCCTCTTGGAGCCCTTTCCCTGGTATCCACGCTTTTTCTGCGGCGCTCTGGTGCCGGGAAGAACGTGCTGTAAGGCAAACCGGCAAAGCGGCCGGGTAACACGCGGCGGCCGGGTAGGATGCGACAGGCGGAAAATTCTGCTGCATAACTGCCGGATCGGGGGTATATTGGTAGGATGGAACAGGCACGGTGGGCCTTTTCAGACGCCGATCTGCTATTTCTTGCAAGGCTTTTTGTCGGGGGCAATGCTGAACACCTGCAGTTGCTGCAGGCGCTTCGCGAAGATGAAGACATTCTTGATGGAATGATTTCAGATTCCCGACTGGCGGACTTCTTGCTCCGGGAACCGGAACCTATTGTGCACGTCTCCCCCTATCTTTTCTTTGCAGTGATGCTGGTGAGGGTGCGGGAAGATCTTCGTTCCCGTCCCTACACATATGAACGGGATTCGCGGCGGATGATGGTGATCTTTGACACGCGGGAGATTTCCTCTTTGCTCGGCGACAAGCGCGTGCTCATATACCTGGCGCGAATGCTCGCCTCATTTGCACGCGTTCAAGCGTATTCCCTGACCGTCCGGGTACGCAGTGGCGTGTGGCGCCGCCTTACGTTCAGTGATTTTGATGTTGACGACCTTCTGCACCTTTCCCAGTCGCTTGAGGAACGTGAGCGCTACCCGGTGTACAAACGGATTGCTGACATTTGCCTCTTTCACGCGGGCATCCTTTGTTCAGATGCACAGACGGATATGATTACGCGGCGTCCGGCGGGAAGGGAGCCGCGGGACTACCATTCGTGCGGCCGGCGGTTCTACCAGGCGGCGTGTGACGTAGCAGATTCCCGAATTGAGGACTCAACATTTGCACTGAAAGAGCTATCGCACCACTTTGGCCTTGCCGCTAAACCTCTTGAGTTTATGGCAGATCATTATATCGCCCCGCTGGCTACCAAGGTATTTGAGCTGCCGGCACAGAATTAGCCCGCCGGCCGCAGAAAGCGGCCGGAGGGCGTTTGTATGGTGAGATAGGGAAGCGCAGGCGCGGAGCGGATTAAGAAATGTGGGGAACGCCCACTTCCTTGCCGTTGCGTTCTGCCGAAAGGTAGCCTGCGTACACAACCGCGATAGTGTCCGCGGCAAGCTGACTGTCGGATTCAGGCGGCTGGTCGTAGGCTACGCTTGTGTAAAACGCTTCCATTTCATGATGATATCCATGGAACCAGTCCTCTTCCGGAGAAGTCATGGCCCATCCCTGCTTGGTTCCAGTCTTTTCAACCACGTATATATCAGAGAACTGCTCTTCTTTTGGGTTGTAGGTCAAAAGCGAGTTGTTTGGATTGATATTGCAGATGGTGCGATGGTTGTTTGCCACCACTTCAATTTCGTTGTGCACGCCGCCGAGTACAATATCCGAGGCAAAGATATCTGCAATGGTATCGTCCTCAAAGACGATGTGGAGCATCCCAAAATCTTCAATATCGGTGTAGCTGGTGCGGATGAATCCGCTGTCCTTGAAGTGCGGAGATTTGGTGAGAGCGTGGACCCGGGCGGTGACGCTCTTGGGTCTGATGGGTCCGGTCCCGCGTGCCCGGCCCTCGACCTTCTTGAGATAGAGCGCGGCGGTGAGCGGATGTACCGCCTTGCCTATGACTGAACCGCCCCCGGAATGGCTCCAGATGCCGTAGTACTTTGAGTGGGATCCGGAGTGAGCCTCTTCACCATGCATCCAGAGGATCTGAGAACCGGTCTTCTCTATTATCTCCCGCTCTTTCTGAACGGCCGGCGCGTACACCCAGTTTTCCGCGTAGAGGATCTTGCCCTTGCTTTTCTGTTCAGCACGGATCATATTGGTGATGCTTTCGGTTGCCCCGCGCAATCCTTCTTCCCGGGGAAACGAGGTTCCGGAAAAGTCCTTCTTGCCGGCGCCGAAGTATCCGGTGAACGGTTTTTCTATGATTGCGCTCTTGTCCTTTGCAAGCACCGCAACGGCAGCTTCCTCATGTGAGACGGGTGGGGTACAGACGTGAACTATGTCTGAGGCATCTACCAGCGCCTCCAGATTCTCAAACGCTTTTATGCCGTGTTCGGCGGCGTACCTGTCGCGATTCTCCTTTGTAGGCGAGTAGACGCCGGCCACTTCAACCTGGACACCGTACACGCGTTTGAGCGCCTCATAATGAAACGCCGCGGCAAATCCGGAGCCAAGGATACCTGCCTTCAATGTTGGTTTGTTCATCAGCTTTCTCCATTTCTTTTTCTGCCAAAGAGCGAACGAATTCCGCTCCCAATGCGTCCCATTGCAGAGCGGAACCAGCGTGTTCTGCTCACCAGCGTGAACAGTACAAAGAGGAAGAGGACCAGCGATATCGGCCTGGCAAAGAATGGCAGGATGTTGCCGTCACCTACCACCAGTGCACGCCTGAGGTTCTTGTCCAGGATGTCTCCCAGGATAATACCGAGTATCATCGGTGCAACCGGGTAGTCCATTTCTCTCATGAGATAGCCTATGATACCAAACGCAACCATAACGCCAATTTCAAAGATGCGGGAGTGAATTGCATACGCGCCTATCACACAGAGCACAAAAATAATCGGCATGAGCTTGGATCTGGGAACCTGCAATATTTTGACTATGAACTTCACAAGTGAAAGTCCCAGCACAAACATCGCAATGGTTGCCATGAAGACCATTGCCACCACGTGAAAGACAAACTGGGGCGCCTCTATCATGATAAGCGGCCCTGGTCTTACCCCGTGGATAAACATGGCAGCCAGAAGAACTGCAGCGGGGGCGGAACCAGGAATGGCCAGTGAGAGCACGGGAATCATGGCCCCGGCAACGGCGGAGTTATTCCCTGTCTCCGCGGCGAGCAGTCCTTCGGTTGAGCCCTTTCCGAACATTTCCGGATTCTTGCTGGAGCGTTTTGCCAGATCGTAACTGACCCATGCTGCAATGTCTTCACCTACACCGGGGACCGCGCCGATAAACGTGCCCACAACGCCGGAGCGGATAATTGACTTCCAGTAGCGCAGGATTTCCATGGGGCGCGGAATCACGTGATCGATCTTTGTATCGATTACCTCAACCACGGGATACTTCATAATCATGAGAATCTCCGCGAAACCGAACGCACCGACCATGGCGGGAATGAGGTCTATTCCGGCGGAAAGTTCCACGCTGCCAAAAGCAAACCGTACGTAGGCGTGTATTCCTTCCATGCCGATCATTGCCACAAAGAGCCCAAGGAAGCCGGCAATCCAGCCTTTTAACGGATCTTTAGGCGCAGTGAGATTGCCGCTGATTACAATGCCAAAGATGGCAAGCCAGAAAAACTCGTATGACTGGAACCGAAGCGCAAAATTTCCAATGATGGGCGTGAACAGCGCAAGCATAAACATGCCGATGATTGATCCCAGAAAAGAGCCGGTGGTTGCAATACCGATGGCGCTCCCTGCCCGTCCCTGCCGCGCAATTGGATGTCCGTCCACGGCGGTGGCCGCGTTTGCCGGCGTTCCGGGGATGTTGAGCAGAATGGCGCTGCGGCTTCCGCCGTAGATTGCGCCAATGTACATGCACATCAAAATCAGCACGGCGTTGTTTGTGGGGAGCTGGAATGTGAGCGTGGTCATGAGCGCTACGCCCATGGTTGCCGTCAGGCCGGGAAGCATCCCCACAATGATGCCCAGCTGCGTGCTCCAGAGAACGTCAAAGATGACCCTCAGCGACATGAAATCGCCCAGCGCCGTCATGAACATCCGCAATCCTTCAAACATCAATTCCTCCCGCTATGGCAGCTTCACCAGAAACACATATTCAAACACCACCGCAACAATCACTGACACGAGCGTGGCTTCAACAATTCCCATAAGGACCGTGCGCGCCTGTTTGAAAAGCGGAACGCCCCACTGGTATTCAAAAATCATGACGAAAATGAACACGAAAATGAGGGTAGCCGGAATATAGGGCAGCCAGCCGACCAGGAGCAATGCGTACACCAGGCAGAGCGCCAGAGTCAAAAACAGCCGGATGATCATTTCATTTTTGACGATGTTGGAAACGGCCTGCCTTGTGATTCCTAACTGGAATCCGCGTTGCCTCAGGGCCCGCACAAACAGGATCAGTGCGAGTAGCGTGATAATGGCGCCAAGAAAGCCGGGCACAATGCCGGGTACCGTGTACGGATTTATGTTCTTGTTTTCAAGACGCGGCATCTGGATAGACAGGACGAGAACCGATACTCCAAAGGCGATAAGCACGATGGATGTAATGAAATCGGCCCTCTGCATCTGTCGTTCATTCATAGTCCACTCCTTACGCAAACGGGCAGAACACCCGGGACCCGAGTGTTCTGCCGTATTGTCACAATACTGTAGCGCGGTTGCTACGGTCTGGGAATGCCCACGTCAGTGGGGTCCATGACCGTGTCACCGGCTTCATGCTTGAGCCAGGCGTCAATTTGAACCATGGGGAATGCCTTCTTTACTGCTTCTTCTCCATATGCAGGATCAAACACAACGGCGTTGTTGCGTGCCCACTCTTTGAGCGTGTCAGAGCTTTTGATATGCTCGTCCCAGATCATGTTGAGCGTCTTTACTACGTCGTCAGGTACACCATTGGGAACAAAGATGCCAAAGTAGATAGGTGCTGCCTGGAAGTCCTTAATCCAGTTGGTCACCGGCGGTACCGGTTTGTCCACGCCTGCGATCTCAAGCGGCTTGTCTGCCAGCACTGCGAGCGGTCGCAGCTTGCCGGCCTTAATCATGTCCACCTGTTCCACGGAAAGCTGCGGGACTACCTGCGTTTCACCGCCCACTGTTGCAATAACGGCGGGATTACCGCCGTCATAGGTGACATGACGGTACTCAATGCCCGTGTACTTCTTGATGAGTTCAATGGCCGTGTGTCCCGCGGAGTTTACGCCCGCTGTGGCAACCTTTATCTGGCCGGGATTCTTCTTGAATGCATCCAGAAGATCGCCAAAGGTTTGATACGGCGTGTCAACGTTTACCGAAATTACTGACGGCATGGCAACGTTGAGGTAGAGATGCCAGTCATCCAGCGTAGTGTCCAGGAGTCCCTGCACCTTATATGTACCCAGGTCCTTTACGGCGCCGGCCGACCAGGTGTAGCCGTCACGCGGTGCGTCAAGCACACTCTTTGTACCGGGAGCGCCGGATCCGCCCCCCTGGTTTACGACAACTATGGTCTGGCCAAGATACTGCTCCAGAATTCCTGCAGTGGTGCGGGCAGATCTGTCGGTAGAACCACCAGCGTTCCAGGGGACGATCAGGTTAATCGGCTTTGTGGGCTGCCACGGGTACTTGCTTGCCTCTTCCGATTTTCCGGAAGCAAACAGTGAACCGGCGACAATGGCCAACATCAACGCAAAGACTAATGCCTTTTTCATACAACACCTCCTAAGTGAGTGTATTCTTCTCTATTCCCGGCCCTGCCGGGAAATGGAATTCATATGTTACGCGCCGGAACCGCATATCCGGCTGCCTGCAGGAGTGACGCGGTCTGTTTTCCGTACGCTATGAAGGAGTCCCATCGCTCCTTTTCATCCGCGGTAACCGACGGATCGTGATACACTACCGCCACATGCGGTTCTATAGAAAACGCACCGTTGTACCCGTCTGCATGCAGCTCCGAGACAATTTCACCAACGCTGCCGTCTCCCTCTCCCGGCATAGTGAATACGGCGTTTTCACCGTCCATGTACCCGTCCTTTATGTGGACATACGCGATGTACTCTTTCACGGCACGGTAGAAGGCAAGCGCATCCTGATACTCGGAAGTGGCATCTCTCCTTGCATCGCGCGTAAAAAAGGGATTTCCGGTGTCAAAGACAAGGCGAAAAGAGGGAGAATCCAGCGACTCAACCAACCGCAGCGTATGCTCGTAACTCTGGCCGCCCCAGGTCTCGCAATTTTCGTGAATGCAGACGATGCCGTGTTCCTCCGCCCTGCGGGTTATGGTTGCCAGACGCCGGATTACTTCCCAGGCTACGTGGTCATCGTGCGGATCTGCTCCCTCCGGAGGCCGGTAACTCATGACGCGAATCAGGTTGGTGCCGGCTTTCTTCATCCTGCCAACGGCACGCTCAAACTCCTCGTAATCTACCTCCGGTGAGTCTTCAAGCGTCCTGCTCCAGCTTGCAATGGAACTGCAGAAACTGCTCACGCGGATATTGGCCTGTGCGAGTTTCTCCAGTACCGAGTCAAACTCTGCCTCCGTGATATTTGTGATATTTGCCTCACCCACGGTGCGGAGATCTATCCAGTCCCAGCCCAGCGCTTTGCATGCGGCAATCTGCCTGTCTATGTCTGAAGAAACTTCGTCCGTGATTCCGGTCAGTATCATACTTGCGCCTTTCTTACCGTTTTCCCGGCCGTGCGGGGTAATTCTCTTTCTATGCGTTCTATGTCGTATCCAAATCCGGGACCGCCCATGGTGGAAATGTCCACCATTCCGCCACTCCGGGTGTACGCGCCCGGATGGACCCGTGATTCCGGTAGCGACGCATCCGGATAAAACTGCATTGAATTTGTTTCCACACCGCAGAGCGTGCGCGTATGTGCTGCAAGCTGCAGGTGCGAAAGCTGGGCAAGCATTGGATTTGTCAGGTCCTGCACCATGACCGGCATCTCATGTTCGGATGCCCAGCAATAGGAAAGGAGCGCTCCTGTCTGTGTCTTACACGTCTTTAGAGCCACACCGTTCCATCCAAGGCCGGCGCCGTGCGCGACGCTCTGCCAGCTTTCCGCGCTCTCATCCATGTAGAGCGGTTTCTTGCGTGCAAGGTGCTCCACGCGGCGTGAATAGAAGCTGTTGTCAGCAGGAAACGGCTGTTCCACGTAGAGGAGGGCCTTGTACACCGCGGGTGCGTCAAGACGAATCCGATCCAGCACCTCCTCTACGTACTCCTGTGACGGTGCGGTACAATTGAAGTCAGCAGAGAGCGCAGTAACGCCCCGCGGCATACCGAATTCTCCAACCCGGATAAGCCGTGAGCCGTCTGCTTCCGCTTCCTGGCCGCCAAGCTTTACCTTCAGGCAGCGAAGTCCGTCACGCTCGATCCAGTCGGTAAGGTAGAGCGGATAGCCGTCTGCGGGATCCACAACGGCTTCCGGGGCACATTCCGGGGAAAGCGGATCCAGGGCGCCAACCAGATGCCAGGCGGGTATGCGTGCCGGCGGAGTGGTAACCAGGTAGTCCTCCGGAAAGCGTCTCTTGAAGAGTCGGGCGGTTTCAGGTGCTTCTTCAAAGTATCGGGAGAGATCATAGCGCATGTAATCTGCATTGTAGGTGGCGTAAAGAGGGACCCCCAGGAGAATGCCGTACGCGTCATGAGTGGCCAGTTCCACGGGGGAGCTGCACACAATTCCGGCGAGGCCAGGTACCCGAAGCCCTGACGTGTGACGGAATGATTGAAGCTCACCGGGCATAATTTCATTCAGGAACACCGCCGCCATTTCCATGGGATGGCCGGTGAGAGAATGATCCTGCCATGCCTGCGTCAGGAGTTCAGTGAGCTCGAACAGCGCGTCCTCCCGCGTCTTGTAGGGGGTGTGGTCATTCCAGATCCAGGGGACTGAGAGCGGGGTTTCACCCCATCCATCAGCGGCCACGCCGGCTGAATTTTCTACGGTTACACGGACCCGCGCGCAGGTTACCGATTTGATTGTGTTGCCGCCAAAACGCAGCGGAACGCGCGTTGGGACCGGTAGAAAGTAAAGCGCCGTCTCGCGTACCCGGATGTCACTTTGCATGGTTACAGCCCTGCACAACGCGCAATTGTAGTATGGCGGGTCGAGCTTTGTCAAGTCGAACGCAAAAGCCCTGGAAATTTATCTCTATTAGCTCCAACAAATCGCAAATTGCGGCGTTCATAAGCCAGCAAAATGAGTAGTTTTGCAAAATAATGGACAAAGTAACTCCCAAACATTACAATATCCGCAGCATGTTCAGAAGAGCGGGGAAAACGGACCATAGCGCGGAACACAGCAAGGAGCGGGTGCTTACCCATATGATGAACGAGCGGCAAACCTCACGTCCGCACCTTGCAGAAATGACGGGTCTGTCGCGCGCCACAATCGCGCTCATTGTGGACGAGTTCCTGGACAAAGGACTTGTGACTGAGATCGGTCCGGGAAACTCCAGCGGCGGCCGTCCGCCGGTGCTGCTGGAGTTCAATGCGGATGCGGCCCTTGCGCTCGGAGCGAGTATTCACGGAAATGAGTGGTCCATTGTCGCGACAAATCTGGATGCGCGGATGGTTTTCAGACAGCGGGAGCCAATGCGGGACAGTTCTGTCGAGGCCGCAATTGAGGCGCTTTCACGCGGGGTTGCCAGAGTTCGGAAAGAGGTTGATAGCAGGAAGTTGCTGCCCGGCATCGGGATAGGCTCGCCGGGCCTTGTGGATATTTACTCCGGAACCGTGAAAAGTGCCGTGGATATGGACTGGTTGAACGTGCCCATGGGAGAACTGGTGGAAGCTGCCACCGGCGTGAAAGCCTTTGTTGCTAACAGAAGCAAGGTGGGCGCCCTTGCGGAGCTTCGGCTGTCGCCTGACCGTTCCGTGCAGGACCTGATTTACGTCTCGGTTGGGACCGGGGTGGCTGCCGGCATCATCCAGGAAGGACGTCTTCTTATCGGCACAAACTCAAGTGCAGGAGAGCTGGGGCACATTACGATTGTCCCCTCGGGTCCGCTCTGTGCCTGTGGAAACCGGGGGTGCCTCCAGGAACTGGTCTCAGAGCGCGCAATTGCAAACCGCGCCCGAATGAGAATACGCGAACAAAACCAGACCTCGCTTCGCAGAATTGCCGGAGCGTTGCCTGAAACCCTTGGGGCCCACGACGTTCTGAAAGCGGCGGAAGAGGGAGACGCGGTTGCGAGAAGCGTCCTTGAGGAAGTTGCCGGCTACCTATCGATTGCGCTGGGAAACCTCATCAATCTCTTTAATCCGCAACTGGTGGTGCTTGGGGGGCCGGTTGCCACTGAGAGTCCCTACCTTTGCGAGCAGGTGGTCACCCAGGTGGCGTTGCATGCCATGGCGTACCCGCTTTCCGCCACCCAGATCAAGCAAAGTTCACTTGGAATTGACGCGTCCGCCATTGGCGCATCGGTGCTGGTGCTTCAGCGGGCATCAGATCTCGTTGCTGCTCTGGATCGCTGAACCCGCTTCTTGGCACGTCCTCTTGCATCGTGTACCATAACTTTCATACACGTCCCGGAGGAAGACGGCAGATGGCAAGCTATCCCTATATCACGAGGATCAGGAGAATTACGTTCTGGTTTTTTGTCCTGGTCTTTGTTGTCACCTGGCCGCTTCTGATGCTTTACACCTTTGGAATATCCATTGAGCCGGACCGGAGAAAGCCGGTTGTCAGAACCGGTATAGTGAGCGTAGAGTCGCTCCCGGGCCGTGCAGATCTATTTGTCAACGGCAAAGATGAGAAGAAGGCCACCCCCGCCGTGATAGAGAATTTGAATCCCGGCACGTACTCGCTGGAGTTGCGAAAAGAGGGGTTTGAAAGCTGGCAGGCAGAGGTCAGCGTCTTTGCAGATTCGGTGACGAAGGTGGACAAAGCAGTTCTGCTTAAAAGTGCTACTCAAAAAACGGAAGGATCGGACGCCATGCATAACCTGCCCGCTGCCTCCGCGAGCGGCGCCGTGCTTACCGCAGGAGACTACATCCTTTTTACCGGTGATCTTCCCTCAGATTTCCGTGCCTACGTGCCTGAACAGAACACCGTATTGACGATTTCCGGAGCTTCCGTTTCCTACCTTTCCCGCCCGGTGAAACGGGTGGAAAAAGCTGATGAAGGCCGCGGGATTTTCCTGTTGCTGGGAGACAAATCAGTAGACGGCGTTCTGCAACTCCAGTTTGGACGGGACGCCATGTCTCTCAAAGATGTGACCGGTGAATTTGAACAGCTTCCTGACCGCATTGTGTGGTACGCGCCCTATCTTGGCACCATCTATTCTCTGTCCGGGCATACTCTCTATGCCACCCGTGAGCTTGCAGAGACGGGAGAGCGGAAAGTCGCTTCCCGTATTGTGGGGACCGGAAGGGTCGAAGGTACGTTCTTCTACCTCACGCATCAGGGCGATGTTGGCCAGATCACATCGCTGGGACTGCACACGGAAGTGCGTACACTTTCATCGCCGCAAGCGCACGCGGCAATACAGGAAGCGGAAGCGAGCGGCGAAGAGATCCGTCTTGTATTTGCATCGCGGGATGCGGTAGCGTGGCTGGGAGCCGGCAACGTGCTCTATGTGGAATCGGACGGCGGAACCTATGAGTACCCGAGCATTGCGTGGGCACTCGGCGACAGCCGGCGAAATCGGCTTGTTGCCATGCAGGGAACCCGGATCATTTCCATTAGTCTGGAGGAACGGACGGTGAACAATGGCCGGCCACAGCCGTGGGAATGCGTGGCGTGGGACAACGAGGCAGCCAGTCCTGTTCCCGTTCATCACCTTTCAAGTTTACTCGTTACGCAGGGAGATCGCATCCTGCTTGTTCCTGTGCTCTCCCATGTCAAGGGAGCCGTGCGCACCGTCGGTTCCCGCTCCGCCCCAGAGCTCTACTTCTATGCGGAGAGCAGCGGTATCCTGACAACCGTAAACAGGGAGGCAGGAACTGTCAGATCACGCCAAATTGTGGATACCGCCGGCCTTCTTAACCTGGAACCGTTGGAGTAGGGGATGAGTTTTCGTTACAGCAGAAGAAATCTGGAAGGAAAAGAACGTGTTTTGGAGCGTGCCCTGGAAATTCTCCCGGGCGCAGCCGCGTGGACGGTGTTGCTCGGACTCGTTGTATTATCCGTGACCGCCCCGCAGATAGGCGCGGCGTTCATGATCACCTTTCTTTACTACTGGGTGCTCCGGCTCGTCTATTACGCCATCTTTCTCTTTGTTGCGTTCATTCGGGTATGGGCGGAAACTGACACGGACTGGATGGCACGGTTGGAACGTCTTGCCGCCGGACACACGGACGCTTCCGCTATCCCCCGGAATGGGTTGAAAACGCGCGTGAGCCGCTGGTTTGACGCCCGCTCCATGCGGCTTCTTCATCGCATAGGACTGAATCTTCCGGATTACCGGGACATTGTTCACCTGATTATAATCCCGGTTTACAACGAGTCGAGAGAAGTATTTGAGCCGGGAATCCGTGCGCTTGCAGAGAGTGATTTTCCTGCCGGACAGATGGTAGTGTGTCTTGCCGTTGAACAGCGGGCACAGCCCGCCATACAGGAGGCCGCGCACGCGGTTGCGGCAGAGTACGCGAGCGTTTTCCGGGAGTTCCTGGTAACTGTACATCCGGCGGACGTGCCTGGCGAAGCCCGGGTAAAGGGCGCCAACGTAAGTTATGCCGCCCGGAGAGCCGCCCGCTATTTTGATGAGCAGGAAATACCGTACGCGGGCGTGATTGTGTCCTGTTTTGATGCGGACACCATTGCCGGTTCAGACTATTTTGCGTGCCTGACTCACTCATACGTTACGTGTCCGGACAGAACGCGCGCAAGCTTTCAGCCGATTCCGTTGTACAACAACAATATCTGGCGGGTGCCTGTCTACGCGCGCATTCTTGAAATGGGTTCCACAATTTTCCAATTGGTGGAATCTACCAACCATGACCTTCTGGTCTCCTTTTCCAGTCACAGTCTCAGTTTTGAAGCGCTTCACGACGTTGGGTACTGGCCGGTTGATATCATCGCGGATGATTCATCGATTTACTGGAAATCTCTGATCCATTTTGACGGAGACTTCCGCGTAGTGCCTATGCCGACAACGCTTTCAATGGACGCGCCGGAAGCGGCAAGTTTCCGTCAGACCTTTCGCAATATGTACAAGCAGAAACGGCGCTGGGCGTGGGGTGTGGAGAATCTGCCGCTTGCGGTGAGAGGGCTGATTCATTCATCCGGGGTCTCTGTGCGAAATAAGATCAAGTATGCCTTTAAGCTCTTTGACACCTACTTCATCTGGGCCACGTGGCCGTTCCTGCTTACCTTTCTGGGATGGCTGCCGGGGATTTTCGGCCGCATTTTTAATCTGGACGCAGTTGCCATCTTTAACCTTGGACGGATTTCCAGCACGCTCTTCCAGCTCTCTTCAATAAGCCTTATTGCCACTATCGCGGTCACCTCGTTTTTCATTATGCGCAACACCAGGAACGTCCCGCTCATTCGGAAGATTCTCTATCCATTTGAATGGATCCTGCTTCCGGTAATGACCATCTTTCTGAGCGGCATTCCGGCACTGGATGCGCAGACGCGTCTGATGTTTGGCCGTCACATGGAGTTCTGGGTATCAGAAAAGTCGAGCCAGCGGAGCTGACAAGGAAGCAGTTACTGTTGAAGCGTGACCGGCGTGCCGCGTGCTATTCCAAACTGTTCGGCGGCGTTTCCTTCCCGCACGGCAATTTCAAGAAAGCCGCTGCTTCCCCAGTAGGCCAGCGCTTTTGCGGGCTCTACGTCTGCAAAGTGCGAGCTCATCCCGTGCAGCATGAGAGAGGTTTGTGATGAGGCGGTTACGCGCCAGTCTGACAGGTCGTCCGGATCAACGCCGGCGGAAACAGCATCTTCCCGGTGAACGGACGTGACGCAATTTCCGAAATGGTCAATGTGCAGCACCGATCCGTGAAGAATCGGACCCGGTGTTACATGAGTTTCAACTTCGTTTAAATAAAGCGGCTCTACTGCTTCACCGCGGACGCTCTCGATACCGTCGGTAAGAATGCGCGCGCCAAGTGGAGCAAATAGATCCCGACCGTCAAAGGTGTGACTGGCCGGATCACGCTGCGCGGCCAGTGCCTGCAATGTTTCCCAGTCCGCACGGTAGGCATGAACCGGCGTCACGCGGCCTGTGCGTGAAAATCTGACCAGGAGACTTGAGGTGCCGTTGTCGGGGGCAACCAGGGTCCGGTGGCCGTCTGTCACAATGACTTCACGCCGGGAACTGCCAACACCGGGGTCAACCACGGAAACCAGCACGCTTGTGTAGGGCACGTATCGCCATGCGGAAAACAGCACATATGAGGCCGCAATAATATCAAAAGGCGGGATGTGGTGCGTGAGATCTACTATTGGAATGGCGGGATTGTAGGTCAGGATAACCGCTTTCATGACGCCTACGTACGCGTCCGCGAGTCCAAAGTCAGAAAGCAGCGCCAAAACGCCCGCCTGTCCGCGCGCGGCAGTCTTGTCATGTTCCACGCTACCATAGTACCCTGATAACCTCCGGTATGAACATCAACTATGCGCTGATTTCGGCCCTTTCCGCGGAGAGTGCCGGGCTTACGGTCACAGATATCATTGTAGGAAATCACTTAAGTGGCGTGCGCCTTTCTAACGGTGCAGTAGGGGTGGCGTCTACCGAGCCACACGCAGGGGACGGACCCCCGCCGGGTGCAGAGAACGTGACCGGGCTGCAGGCGGCGGCGGTGATTGACTATCTTGCGCAGCCCGGCATGGCCAGGCGAAGCGTCGCGCTTGCCACGGTAAACGCCGTCAACCAGTCTAGGGCCGCGCGTTATCCCCTGGACACTTCCAATCAGGTTATGTTTGACGCTCTCGGGATAGAACGCGGAAGCAGGGTGGCGATGGTTGGGTACTTCTCTTCGCTTCTGCCGCGACTGGAAGAACGAGGGGCGCTGGTGGAGATAGTGGATCGTTCCCGCGGCATGGGAGAACCGGATGACTTCAACAAAAAGCTGGGCAACTGGACAGACGCACTCCTGTTGACCGGCACGTCAATTCTCAATAACACCATGGAGGAGATTCTGAACCAGTGCCATCCCGGCGTGAAAGTGGCAATTCTCGGCCCGACCACGCCGCTGGTACCGGAAGCCTTTGCCGGTTACAATGTGCGCATTCTGGCAGGAACCGTTGTGAGTGACGGTGCCGCCGTGTTTTCGCTCATTGCACAGGGAATGGGAACCCGCGCCATCCATGCGCACAGCCGGAAAGTGTACTGCACACTACCGGCGTTCCAAACCGGATAGATCTCCAGGAGGAGATAGCCATGATCATGCACAGATGTTTGTATGCAGTAGTAGCGCTTCTATTCATAGCCGGTGCCGCCTCGCTTTCCGCTCAGGCAGCCGCCGGTGTAAGTCAGGACGATATACGTTCCGCCCTGCCGGAACGTGTGGGTGAGGTGCGGTTACAGAACACCCGGGAGCTTGCCTCCAATGCGGGCCTGCCGGCACTGGAGGCCGCCTACATTGCCGCGAGCGGACCGCTTACGGTTTCTGTAATCTTTGACCGCTTTCCGGCAGTTCAGCTTCAGGAAGTCACCGGGTACATGGCTCAGGCACGAGCAGTGCAGATCATGTACCAGAAGCACAACGCATTCTGGATTAACCTTCCCGAAGAAAAGGCCAGGGAGTTTCTAATTCAACTGGAAGGGGATGTCACCGTCTGGGTTTCGCTCAAAGCAGGTACCGGTTCTCTTGAAGCAGTCTACGCAATAGCTGACAAAATAGACTACGCACAACTGCAGACACTCGCCGCCGGCTTGTAATGTACCCGCTACCGCAGCGCTTTGAGTGATTCCTTCGCGCTCTCAAGGGTTGATGCAAGTGTTGTAGCGTCAAACGGTTTGGCAAGGTAGCCAATAACGTTGGGAGGCAGGTGTTTGCGGCGGCTCGGGGTGTAGGCGCTCATTATGATGATTCCGCAAGCGGGAGAGAGTGCGTTCACTCTTTGTGCCAGTTGATAGCCGTCAGTCTCACCCCGCAGCTTGATATCAAGAAGGATAAGGTCGATTTTTACCTTCCCCATCAGGGCAACCGCCTCTTCAGCAGATGATACTTCTCCCGCCACCTGGTAACCGAGGCGGGAGAGGGTAAGGATGAGATCCTTTCGCACAATGGCTTCATCTTCAACAACGAGGACATGCAGGGACATTTGTATCTCACAAAAATCATAGACCATTTCGAGTTATTATGCAATATGGAGTAACAAGTTGTAGTCATATCGCTCGTGGTTTGTGCCGAAACTGTGAAAGAGGTAGTACCTTATTAGCGTTCAGCAACCACGGCGGGAGAGCAGTACTATGGACAATGACAGACAAATTCCGCAACTCATTGGCAGAGTCTGGCTGGTCCTCTTGCTTGGTATGGCTGTCTGGTTTGCCATACATTTGCAGTTTGAGCCGAAACCGGAAATAGACTGGTCTGCAATCGGTTCTGAAATTGTCATGACGGTTCTTTCGGTTGTGTGGATCTTCATCCTTTCCCGGAATGCCATTTCCCGCTTTCCCTATGTATTGCTCCTCACCGGTTTCGCACTGATTTATATTGGGATGCTGCAGAACACCCTGGGAGAACTCTATGACATTCCCCGTGACGCCCAGGTTCTTGAGCAAATTGGGATTCCGATGGGCATGGTGGTGATTACCTTCGGGCTGGTGGTATGGATTCGGGATCAGCACCGCGCATACCATCGCCTGCTTGAGCACAAGCGAGCGCTTGAACACCTGAGCATTACCGATGAACTGACCGGCCTCATGAACTCGCGCCAGTTCTATCACACCCTTGAACACGAACTGGAGCGGGGAAACCGCTACCGGCACAGCCTCTCCCTGTTGTTCATAGACATTGACAATTTCAAGTCGTACAACGATTCATACGGTCACCTGGAAGGCAATAACGTGTTGCGGGCGTGTGCTGATGTGATTTCCAGCGCCCTCAGAGAGAGTGACAGCGCGTACCGGTTTGGAGGGGAAGAGTTTACGGTGCTCCTGCCCGAAACGGAAGGATCGGATGCGCTTGCCGTGGCGGAACGTATCAGGACGGAGTTTGAAGCGCGTCAATTCTACCCCGCCCCTGACACAAAGGTTTCCCGCACCCTCAGCATAGGGGTGGCAGAACATCTGCCCGATGAAACCGTCTCACAGCTGATAAACCGGGCAGATGCCGCCATGTATACGGCCAAGGTGCGTGGCAAGAACCGCGTAGAGTTTACAGCTCCAGCGACGTAATGTAATCCTCAAGCGCGCTCTTCTTCTGCTGCTCTTCATCGCGGAGCACCTGGAGTTGCTTCTGCAGCTCAGCAAGCTGGTCCTCCTGGCTGGAGAGCCGCTCTTGATAGCGCTGGTAGAGGTCTCCTCCGTGCTCCAGCACTTCCATGTTTGCCCTGATCCGCTCCTGTTCCCGGTAAATGTCCTGAATACGAGTTTCTACCGACTTTCGTTGCGCGGTGACGTCATCCAGCGCGCGTCGAA
>Ga0102944_1000575_pt1 | contig 27512 bp, 30 predicted proteins | sample SalPonD_shore_MG_FD_78172 | JGI IMG/M metagenome (GOLD analysis project Ga0102944, IMG submission 78172) | Salt pond soil microbial communities from South San Francisco under conditions of wetland restoration - Salt Pond MetaG... | ecosystem: Environmental > Aquatic > Marine > Intertidal zone >...
CTGGCCGCGCTTCGAGCTCGAGCGCGCATTCATCGACCACATCCGGGCCCGAGGCCTGCGCCCGGCCCGGAAACGCGACCTGGAAGAACGGATCCGAACCCTGCTCGACGAGGTCGAGTCCGGCTGAGCGGCTCGCAACGGAAAGCCGCGCATCGGGCCCCCGCCGGTCGAGCGTCGTCGGCCGTGCCCGCTCGACCGACGGTCGGCGGATGCCCGGCGTACGCCCGCGGAACCGATCCCCGACCGGAGCTGTTCCCCTGCGTGACCGTGTGCCGGTTCGGCGGGGAAACACGGGGCGGTCGGCCTCCAGGGAGGGTTTGCGGATGGGCTACGCATCGACAGCCGGGCGCAGGGACGACGGCTACGAGCCGCGTCGGGAGAGATCTGCCCTGGGTCGGAGAGACTTCCTCCGTCGGGTCGGGCTGGCCGCGGGCGGGACACTCCTCCTCGAGGCGTGCCGCGGCGCAGACACGAGCCGGGACACGGGGGTCACCGGCCCTTCCTCCTCCCAGCAGCAGTGCCTCGTAGACGAGGATCAGATCTTCTCGTTCGGGGCCTCGAGCGGGGGCATACCGGCACTCACGAACCCGGACGTCGTGCCGCCCGGCGGGGCCGGGCTCGACTTTCTGAGCGATGAGACTCGTGTGGTCGGAGTCGAGCTCGGAGGCGCCGCGCTGGCGGTCCCCTTCAACATCCTCTGGTGGCACGAGGTCGTGAACTTCGACCGGGGCGAGGACCACGTCGCGGTGACGCGCTGTCCTCTGACCGGGTCCAGCCGCTGCTTCCTGCGGGACGCCATTGGGGACCGGCCGTACGCGGTCTCCGGACTCGTCTTTCTCAGCAACCTCATGCTCTCGACCGGTGATGAGCAGCCGACGCTCATCCCCCAGATGGCGGGCCGCGCCGCTTGCGGGCCGCGGAGCGGACTGGTGCTGGCAACGTGGCCTTCCGTGGAGACCAGGTGGAGCCGATGGCGGGAGCTCCACCCGGACACCGTGGTGGTCTCCTCACGCACGGGATGGAATCGGAATTACAGCTTCTTCCCCTACAACTCCGACTATCCCGACCCGGACAACCCCGACACCGTGGTCCCTGTCCCACAGCTCGATCCCCGCCGCCCGCCGAAGGAGGTCGTGCTGGGGGTTCCCTCAGGCGGAGGAGCGCAGGTCCCCGGGAAGACGCGCGGCTCCGGGCTTGCGTTCCCCTTCGGAGAGCTCGCAACGAAGGGAAGCCTGGCCGCCGTCGAAGCGACGGTGGACGCCGTGAGGATGGTCGTCCTGTGGGAGAGAGCGTCCCGCACGGCGACCGCGGTGCTGCCGAAGGTCACCGGACTCGCCTCCGACGACCCGAACGAGGGACGGTCCGTGACGCTCGGCGTCGAGGGCGGGGAGATCCGCGACGCGGAGACGGACAGCACCTGGCGGGTCGACGGCCGCGCCACGGCTGGACCGCTGGCGGGCGCGCGGCTCGAGCCCGTGAGTCGCGCCTACACCGCGTTCTGGTTTGCATGGGCACTCTTCCAGCCGGAGACGAAGATCTGGGAGGCCGGCGGTTGAACCACCCGCCGCCGACGGGCGAGCACCGTTCCGGGGGAGGTGCTTCCCGTACGGCTCGGCGAATGCGTCCTCGAAGCCCGCTCCCGCTCCTTCTCCCTCTCCTCCTCACCGCCGTCTCCCGACCCCTCGCAGGCCAGTGGATCGAACCACCCGGACAGGGCTGGGCGCAGGTCACAGTGTACCATCAGGACACGGACGACCGGTACGGACCGGACGGACGCATACGAGACTTCTTCGCCGACGGTCACGACGTCACCACCTCGCTCTTCGTCACCGCGGCCATGGGTCTCGCGCACGGACTCGACACCTGGGGGCAGGTGAGCTTCCACGACCTGGCGTTCGACGACGCCGGCGGCCATCGCCAGAAGACGGGTGTGGGGGACGTCCGGCTATGGCTGCGAGCGAGTCCCGAGTTTCTGGGACTCAGCGGCCCGATTCCGATCGCGGTCCGCGCCGGCGTGAAGCTGCCGGGCAGTACCTTCCCGGTCGATGCGGAGGTCATACCCCTGAACGACGGTCAGCGCGACTGGGAGGTCATGCTCGAGCTGGGATCCTCGCTGTGGCCCGCTCCCGTATATCTGCAGGGGTGGGTCGGGTACCGGTGGCGCGAACAGAACGATGAGGTGCTCTGGGATCCCGGCGACGAAGTCTTCTACTATGCGGCGGCCGGGGGTGAGCTGGGGCGCCTCACCTGGAAGCTCGCCTCCCAGGGCCTTTTCGGAAGGCCCCCGGTCGTGGAGGGGGTCGAGGTCGCGAATGGGCGGCGGAAGCTCGTCGAGGTTGTTCCGAAGGCCGGCATCCGCGTGGGCTCGATCACCCTGGAGGCGGGCATGCGGCTCCCCGTGGACGGCCGCAACTTCCCGCACGGCCCCATCTATCTGGTCGGAACGTTCGTGCGCTGGTCGATCTTCTGAGGCATCGCCGGCGCCGGGGCCGCCCGACGCCCGTCGGCTACGATGAAGTAGAGGAGCACAGCGTGTTCGAGGGCCGGGCCCCGGAGGATCCGGAGGCGCGCTGCTTCGAAAACATCGTGGGCGAGCGCATCGTGGCGGCCACTGACGCGCTCCCGGACGAAGCCGACCCGGACTGATCCGTTCCGCGGGCCGGACCGGGACGGAGGCCCCCGGTGCACCGTCAGACCCGCGCCGCGGCGCCCAGGTGCTCCTCGAAGCCCTCCTTGTCCCACACGACCTGGACGCCGGCACCGATCACCCAGAGGACCGCGAGCGCCTCGGCCACCTGCTCGCGGGTGGCGCCCGCCTCCAGTGCCGCCTCCATGTGGCTCCGGGTGCAGTGGGGGCAGCGGAGCATCGAGGCCACCGCCACGGCGATCAGATGCTTGGTGACGGACGGCAGGGCGCCGTTCTCGAAGACCTCCCGCTCGAACGCCCAGAAGGCCCGGTCGGCCTCCCCGATGAGCTCCTGCCGCCAGTCCTCGCCGAGGACCTCGGCGTAGTCGTCCGCCATCCAGGCGATCTGCGTCCCGCCGCCCTGCACCCAGGCCACGGCCAGGGCCTCGGCGATCTCTTCCTCCGTCGCGCCGGCGTCGGCGGCCCCCGTGAGATGGCCGTCGGTGCAGTGCGGGCAGCGGCCGACCGAGGAGGCGGCCACGGCGATCAGCTCCTTGGTCTTTCTGTCCAGTGCGTCGGCCTTGGCATAGACGGCCGATGCGAACTCTTTGAACTTCTGCTGCGGGCCGCCGATCCGGTCGGCGATCCAGGAATCGGGTGACGTGGCGTGCTGTGCCATGGGTCGTGCTCCTCTCTCGAGACTTCACCGTCGTCGCGCGTTTGAGGGAACAGGACTCTCCAACCTATCGTTCCGCGTCCGCGCGCCGACCGACCGAACACGACTCGATGCCGCGAGCGCGACGGTTCAGTCCTCCGTGCGGCAGACCTCGCGGAAACCGTTCGAGGGTCACCGCTGTTCCCATGCCGGACAGCCCGAGGACCGGGACGGCCTATGCCGGACGGTAAGCACCGCCCGGGCCCGGGGAGAATGGGTCTCGAAGAGAGGGAGGAAGCGGTGAACATCAACTGGACGAAAGCCGCGGTGGCCGGCGTGGTCGGAACGGCGGTGATGACGCTGGTCGGGCTCTACGTGGCGCCCATGATGGGCATTCCGAAGATGAACCCGGCCGTCATGCTGGCCGGCGCCATGGGCGGCAACATGGCGCTCGGCTGGACGGGTCATCTCATGATCGGCGTCATCCTGGCGGGGATCTACGCGCTGGTCGCCGCGAAGCTACCGGGGCCCGCGTGGGGCCGCGGGGCCCTCTACGGACTCGCTCCCTGGCTGGCCGCGGAGATCGTGGTCATACCGATGATGGGGATGCCCCTGTTCTCGGGCTCGGCGGCATTGGCCATGGGAAGCCTGATCGGGCACCTGGTGTACGGGGGCGTGGTCGGCGCCATCTACGGGTTGCCGGCCCGGCGCGGGGCGCTCGCTCCGGCCGTCTGAGAGCACCCCACCGACGAGGGGCGAGGTCGCGGCACGCGCTGCGGCCCGCCCCCGTTCGCTTCGTCCCGATCCGCACGTCTACGACATGTCCTCGCATCGCTCACAAGGAAGAGCACGATGAATCCCTCTCCCGCATCGGACCTCGGGCGGCGGCTCGCCTGGTCGCTCGCCCTGCTCCGCCTGTCCCTGGCCCTCCTCTTTCTCCTGTGGGCGGTCGGCAAGCTCGTCCACCCGGAAGGGAACGCCGCCATCTGGAAACACTTCTACGGGGTGCCCATCGGGGTCCGGCTCTCGATCCCGATCGGAATCGTCGAGATCGTCTTCGCTCTGGCGTTCGCGGCCGGACTCTGGCGCCGGTGGACCTACGGGCTGGCGTGTCTTCTCCACGGCGTCTCGGTGGTCTCGACCTGGAAGCAGCTCCTCCACCCCTTCGGCTCGCCCGAGCACCTGTTCATCGCCGGCGTGCCCGCCCTCGCCGGGCTCGTGGCCCTCTACCTCCTGCGGGAGCACGACCTGTGGACGGTCGACGCGTGGAGAAGCGGGCGCCGGCCGCCTCCGGGAACCACGACGCCGAGCGACCTGTTCCCGGCGTGACCCTGAAGTGACACACCCGGATGGAGATGACTTCATGTACGACGAGGCCTTCGAGAACGGCGTCCCGTTCGAGGCGTTCCTGGAGAGCGTGGACGCGAACCGGGACCTGTGGCACGCCCTGGCCGGGCGAGCGCGAATCGCGCCCGACCTCGCCGCGCGCGTCCGCAAGGCTCCTGGACGGTGGCGCCTGCTCGCCATCGCAGAGGACTGGTGCGGCGATGCCGTGAACATCCTGCCGGTGGCCTGGCGGCTGTCGGAAGCCGTCGAGAGCCTGGACCTGCGGATCGTGAGCCGGGACGCCCATCCGGAGCTCATGGACCGGCACCTCACGAACGGTGGCCGGGCGATCCCGGTCGTCGTTCTCCTCGACGAGGGCGGTTCCTGCAGGGGCTGGTGGGGGCCCCGGCCGTCGGCGCTCCAGGACTGGTTCCAATCCGAAGGACGGAAGCTCCCGAAACAGGACCGGTACAGGGAGCTCCGGCGGCGATACGCTCGCGACGGGGGTCGGGCCATCGCCCGGGAGCTCGCGGAGCTCATCGAGCACGGAGCTTCGCCCCGGGCGGTCCAGGCGAGCGAAGCCGTGCGTCCGTGCCCCCGGTCCAGGGCCGCGTAGAGGGCGATGACACGTCGGACACGGCCATGAACGCTCTGCCGGTCCTCCGCGAGGATCCGAGGCGGGCCGCGGCGGCGGCGGCGCCCGCCGTGCCGCTCACCGCCCTCGACCAGCTCTGGTTCCAGGTCAGCGGAACGGTGTGCAATCTCCGTTGCGCCCACTGCTTCATCAGCTGCTCCCCGGACAACCACGACTTCTGGTTCATGAGCCGCGAGCAGGTCCGCGAGCGTCTCGAGGCGTCCATCGGGCTGGGCGTGAAGGAGTACTACTTCACCGGCGGCGAGCCGTTCATGAATCGGGACCTGCCCGGCATCCTCGAGGACACCCTGACGCTCGGCCCGGCCACGGTGCTCACGAACGGGACGCTGCTTCCCGGTCGGACCGTCGAGCGCCTGTCGGACCTCGCGGACGCCTCGCGCTACTCTCTCGAGCTGCGTGTGTCGCTCGATGGGGTCACCGAGGCCGCCAACGACGCCCTCCGCGGCCAGGGCGCGTTTCGCCGCGCGCTGGCCGGCATCGAGCGTCTCGTGGCGGCGGGGTTCCTGCCCATCATCACCGCCATGCGGACCTGGGAGGAGGGCGAGACCGAAGAGACGCTCGCCGGCTTTCGGGGCCTGCTGGCCTCGCTCGGCTACGAGAGGGCCCGCATCAAAGTCCTGCCGCCCCTCCGCATCGGGGCCGAGGCCGAGCGCACGCACGGCTACGCGCCCGAGGAGCGGGTGACCCACGAGATGCTGCACGGCTTCGACCTGGACCGGCTCCTGTGCACGCGCGCCCGGCTGATCAGCGCCCGTGGGGTCCACGCCTGTCCGATCCTGCTGGACGCACCGGATGCCCGTCTGGGAGACACGCTCCTGGAGGCGGCGCGGCGCCCGGCCGTCCTCTCCGAGCAGGCGTGCTACACGTGCTACCGGAGCGGCGCCATCTGCTCGAACATCGGTTCGGGCGGCGGGGACGGGTCGTGAACGCCGCGACCGGCCGCGCGGTCCCGCCGCGCCGCCGCGCGCTCCCCCGGCACCGCCGGGTGGCCGCCTTCGGCGGCGTCTACTCGAACCACCTCGCCCTCGCCGCGGCGATCGAGGACGCGCTGGGGCGGGGAGCCGACGCCCTGTACTGCCTGGGCGACCTCGGGGCGTTCGGACCGCGCCCGGACCGGGTCTTCCCGCTGATCCGGGACCACGACGTCCGGACGATCCGCGGCAACTACGACGATTCGATCGCCCGCGGCCTGGACGACTGTCAGTGCGGCTACACGGACCCCCGCGACAACCACTACGCCCGGCTCTCGTATCGGTACACGTACGCCAACACCTCACCCGACCACCGCGCGTGGATGGACGGGTTGCCCCCCACGCTTCGGTTCCGCCTGGGCGACCTGGAGGTCCTGGCGTGTCACGGGAGCCCGCGCCAGATGAACGAGTTCCTGTGGGAGACCGCCACGCCGGACCACTTCCTCCGCAAGCTGACCCGCGACCACGGTTGCGATGTGATCCTGGGCACGCACACGGGTCTCCACTGGAGGAGGCGCGTGGGAGAGCGGTCGTGGTACGTCAATGCCGGCGCCCTGGGGCGGCCGGCCAACGACGGCCGAACCGAGGTCTGGTACGCCCTCCTCGAGGCACGGGACTCGCGCCTCCATGCCGAGTTCATCCCGGTCTCCTACGACCACGAGACGCTTGCCGACGAGATGCGTGACGAGCGCCTGCCGGAGGAATTCATCGAGACCATCCGCACCGGCTGGTGGACCACCTGTCTCGAGGTGCTGCCGGCCAAGGAGCGAGCGCGTGGAAAGTGGTGAGTGCGCACCGAGCCCGCCCGAGCTCGCTTACGACCGTCGTCGAAGTCCCTCCCGGAGCCCCGACTCTCAGCTCAACCGGCGCACGATGCCGAGATAGACCTCGATCGCTCGTCGAACGAAAGGCGTGAGCTTCCGGCGGCGGTGCGCGTCCGAGGCCTTGCGCCAAGCCTCCGACACGGTCGGATACGGGAAGACCACGTCACCGATGGCTGCCAGGCCCACCCCGACCTTCATGGCCACGCTCGCCGGCGCGAGGAGCTCGCCCGCGTGCTCCGAGACGACGGTGGCGCCCAGGATCTCGTCGCCGCCCTTCCGCACGTGGATCGTCAGGAAACCGTCCCCCTCCCCATCCAGCCTGGCCCTGTCGACGTCCTGGAGAGACACCCGGTAGCTGTCCGCCGCGATGTCCCGCTCATCGATCTCGGCCGACGAGATCCCGACCTGGGCCAGCTCGGGGCTCGTGTAGGTGACGCGGGGGATCACGAGGTCGCCGACGCGCTCGCGTCCGAAGAACAGCGCGTTCCGGACCGCCATCCGAGCGTGGGCGTCGGCGACGTGGGTGAACTTCCCTTCCGAGACGACATCTCCCACCGCGAAAACGCGGCGGTGGGTCGTGCGCAACCGGTCGCCCACGAGGATGCCCCGGTCGTCGAATTCGATGCCCGCGGCGTCGAGCCCCAGATCCACGTTCGCGGCGCGGCCGGCGGCCACGAGCAGAGCGTCCGCAGCGAGGCGTCGTTCCGCTCTCCCGGACCTGCAGACCATGCGAAGCTCGCCTCCTGCCCGCGTGACCCCGGCGATGTCGGCCCCTCCCACGAACCGCACGCCGTCCTCGGCTAGCGCCTGATGGACGATGGCGGCGGCGGCGCGATCCTCCCCGGGCAGCACGCCATCCTCACGATCCACGAGCGTCACCTCGCAGCCGAAGCGCGCGAAAGCCTGTCCGAGCTCGCATCCGATCGGACCCGCCCCCAGCACGATCAGGCGCGCCGGGAGCTCCTCGAGGTCGAAGACCGTCTCGTTGGTCAGGTAGCCGGCCTCCTCGAGCCCCGGAATCCGCGGGATGGCCGGCCGGGCCCCGGTAGCCACGATCGCGCGTCGGAAACGCAGGCGGACGGCGCCGTCGACCAGCAGCGAGGCCCGATCCGCGAACTCGGCGTCTCCGAAGAACACGTCCACGCCCATCTCCGAGAACCGACGGGCCCCGTCGATACCGCTCATGGCGGCCCGGACCTCACGCATGCGCCGCATGGCCGCGCCGAAGTCGCCCTCGCCCGTAACGACCGGCCCCCCGAACCGCCCGGCGGAGCTTCGTGCCTCGGACCAGGAGCGGGCGGCACGGAGGACGGCCTTGGAGGGCACGCAGCCGACGTTGAGGCAGTCGCCGCCCATCCGGTCGCGCTCGACCAGCGCCACGCTGGCTCCGAGGGCGGCGGCGATCGAAGCGCTCACCAGCCCGCCCGTGCCGGCCCCCACCACCGCGAGGTAGTACCGGTCCGCAGGCCGCGGATTCGTCCAGTCGGCCGGACGCACCTCCTCGAGCCACCGACGGTCGGAATCGGCCGGTCTCGCGGCTCCCGTGTGCGTCACGGCGCGCCTCCACGGACCGGGCCGCGGCTGGTCGGCCGGCGCCGCGCGACCGCCCTCACGGGCGCCTTCATGGGACCGGCCGGAACTGCAAGGGCAGCAACACATTGCCCCACTTCAACTCGAGGAGCGCCGAGTCCCGCATCGCGACCCGGAACTCGAAGGTCAGGCTCTCCACGTACGGGCCCGACGTGGGGGTGACCCGGAGTCGAAGCTCGTCCTGGCCCGCCGGGTACGGGGTGTGCGGCACGTTCCAGGCGCGACTGAAGATCACCGTCCACTCGTCCGGCCGCGGGATGGCCCAGAGGCTGTACTTGCCGGCCGGGAGCGGAGCTCCCTCGATCCGGACGTCCCGGCTCACCTCGATCCTGGTGGCCTCGTCCGCGCCGGGGTTCCAGACCGAATCGTAGGGCACGAGCGCTCCGAACAGCGCCCGGCCGCGGGCCGAGGGACGGTTGTAGCGCAGGTCGATCTCGGTGCCCCCCATGCGCTGGCGGATCTCCGCCGGCTGACTGGCCCGACTCGAGCCGTCGGGCAGACCCCCGCAGGCGACCACGGTCAGCGCGGCGGCGAGCAGCACTCCATGTCGCATCCTCATCCTGTTCCTCTCTTCGGGGTGTCGGGGCGCACGCCAGCCAGGGCTGCCTCCGCCGGTCCGCCTCGTCGCTCCTCCCTCTGGGCCCGCACTTCCCGCTCGATGCCGGTGAAGATCAGGTGGGCCCAGTCGGTCCCGCTCGCGCCCTCGGGGGGCGCTGCGGGTTGCGCGAGCACGCGGACGACCGTCTCGCTCTGGTCCCAGTTCGTCACCGCCACGACCCGAACGGTGACGCGCTCCGGGCCGTCCGCCGTGGCGTCCGGCGTCAGGATGAGCCCCCAGCTTCCCGCATCGGGCTCGTAGTACTCGGCGATGCGGAGGCCCAGCGAGTCGGCCGTCCGCCGCGTCCCATCGAGAACCTGCTGGAGGTGGGCGGCAAAGGTCCGGGCCCGGCCCGCCGTGACCGGCTCGCTCCGAAGCCCACCGAACGCGGCGCACCCCCACGCTGCGGCGACCGCCGCGGACAGGAGACGCGCGAGGATCCGGCGTCCACGACGGCTCGGCTTCACCGACGAGGGATCGGGCGTAAGCATCGTCGGGCCCCGCCACGGACCGGACACGTCGCCGCGGGTGGATGCACGAGCGGGGCGCCCCGCAGGGACGCCCCGCTCGTGCTCGGTCGGAGCGGATCCGCGAGGGGACCGCTCCCCGTCGTCTCCACCCGGCAGCTTCAGATGCTCACCTTGACGCCCGCCTGGACCGGGAAGGTCCAGCCGCTGCTGAAGCCGCTCGGATCGACGTCCGAGCTGAAGGCGCTGAACACCCGGGTGTCCTGCTCATCCGTGGCGATCAGGTGCGCCTGTCCGCTCACGAACACGTTCACCCGCGGCGTGACCCAGTAGCCGGCCCGAAGACCGCCGTTGCCGCTGAAGTAGGTCTGCGTGAAGTCGGGACCGCCGCCCGGACCCGTGGTGAAGATCGGGTCGTCGTCGGTGTCCATGGTCGTGGCGCCCGCCTCCAGGTTCACGGTCACGTCCCAGCGCGTGGCTTCCGGCGGGGTGAGCCTGAACTCGAGCCCTCCCACGTAGTGCCACAGGGTCATGTCCGGCACCTGGGCCACGAGCACCCCCTGATCGGAGCTGTCCTTCCCCGACAGTAGATCCACCGAGCCGTCCACGCGGAGGGCGATCCTGGGATGGACCCAGTAGGCCACTCCGACGGCGGCGTTCCCGCCCACGTTCTCCAGATCGGAGAGATCGCTCGCCGGCACGGCGATGCCGCCCCGCGCGTCGACCGTCCACTTGCCGGCCTGCTGGGCGCGCGCCGCGCCGGGAAGCGCGAACGTCGCCGCCAAAAGGGCACCGAACACCGTCGTGGCTGCTAGTCTCTCATGGAATCGCATGGTCTGCCTCCATTAGCGTCGTCGTCATCGTCATCCTCCGGGCACCCTGGTTCCCCTCGTGGAGCTCCGAGCACCTCGGCATCATCCATCGGCCGATGCGGGACCCGACCCTTTCCGAGGAGCGGCCGGGTCCGTCTCGCGTGGAGGGGAACAGAGAGCCCGGGTACGTGGTTCCCGACGGCCAGTTCTCTCGCCTCCCTCCGGCGCTCCGACGTTCGCCGAGCTCGGACATCGAGGCAGCAGCGCCCCCGGCGTGAGGAACCATCGAGCGCTCGAGCCTGTTCACCCGCGACGGAAGGGCCTCGACCGACGCGACGACCGATCGGGAGACCAGCACGGATGGAGACGGTGGATCGAGAGGCGCGACAGGAGGCCTTCGAGCGCGAGGCGCTCGTCCACCTGGACGAGCTTCTCGGCCTGGCTCTGCGGCTTACGGGCGGCGACGAGGCGCGCTCGGAGGACCTCGTTCAGACCACGTGCCTGCGGGCGTGGGAGCGCTGGGGACAGTACCAGGCCGGCACGAACTGCCGGGCCTGGCTCATGACGATCCTCCGGCATGCCTTCATCAACGAGTATCACTCCCGCCGGCGCGCGCCCACGGCGGTGGACTACGATGACGTGGGCGAGCGCAGCGTCTTCGAGGAGCTGGGCCCGGAGGACCCCGAGAGCCGGTTCTTCGAGCATCTCGTGGACGACCGGATCACGGCGGCCATCGACGCGCTGCCCGAGGAGTTCCGTGTGGCGGTCGTTCTCTCCGACCTGCAGGGGCTGAGCTACCCGGAGGTCGCCGAGGCGCTGGACGTCCCGGTGGGCACGGTCAAGTCCCGGCTCCACCGGGCGCGGAGGCGTCTGCAGTCCGAACTCTACGACTATGCCAGAGAGACAGGAATCGTGTCATGATCGCTCCTGGAAACCACGACGATGACCGTAGCTCCCGTCCCGGAGGCGGAGAGATCTCCTGCCGGGAAGCGCTGGACCGCGTCTACGAGTACCTGGACGGGGAGCTCGGGCCCGAATGGACGGAAAGGGTCGATCGGCACATCGAGGTCTGCCGACGTTGCTGGCCGAGGTTCGACCTCGAGCGGCGCTTCATCCGGCACATCAGGGAGCGAGGCTTCGTGCCGGCTCGATCCCGGCGGCTCGAGCAACGCATCCGCACGCTGCTCTGGAACGACACGGGAGAGTCGGCGCCGTAGCGGCGCGAAGTCGCAGGCGCGCTCCCGTCGTCAGGCGTCGCCGGCCGGGCTCGCCCCGCCGGCCTCGAAAGGTTCCTTCTCCTCTCCGGAATCCGGACCGATGAGGGGAGCGTCCCACCCGGCCTCGAGGCGCACACCGAGCCCGTCCGCCAGCCGATTCACGAAATTGAAGTAGGCCACCACCTCGCAGGCGTGCAGGATCGCCTCGTCGCCCCAGCCCGCCTCCCGGAGTGCATCGACCTCGGTCCGCCGCACGGAGCCCGGGTCCAGCGTAAGCCGGTCCGCGTAGGCCAGTAGCGCTCGCAACTCCTCGTCGATCTCCGCGGAGCGCCAATCCGTGGCCAGCGCCCCGATGACCGTCTCCTCCTCCCCGAGCTCACGGAGCGCCGCCCCGTGGTGCTGCACTCAGTAGAAGCAGTCATTCAGGCCCGAGACCGCGACCGCCAGGGACTCGCGCTCGCGGCGTGAGAGGGGCGAGGCCCCGTACATGAGGGTCCGGTATAGCTCGATGTGAGCCCGGCGCGCTGCGGGATGGAGCTCGTGCACGCCGAGGATGTGGGCGAGCCTTCTCGGGCCCTGTGCCTCCTCTCCCGTCACGGGCACCCACGCGGCTCGACCTTCGGACGGTCTTCCCCGTTCCACCTGCCCTCCTCGCTGATCTCCTCCGACGACGCTCGGCCGCCGGGCGACCACAGCCGGCCTCCCGTTCCCGGCCCGGGAACCGTCGGACCGCCTCCCCTGTTCCCCGACCGGATCACACCGGGTCGAGCCCGACGCGGCGCGGACCGGATCGACGTTCATCGCTCGACGGGAGGCCGAAGCATGTACCAGAACGATGCAGAGCCGTCCACGCGGCACACCGGACGCTCGCTGCGTGCCGGGTTGACCGGAGCGGCCCTGGCGCTGGGCGCCGTGGCCGCGGTGGCGTGGACCGGCGCCGCCGGCCCGGAGGCGCCGGGGACTCGTTCGGCGTCGGCCCGCGCCGCTGCCGGCGGGGCCGGAGGCCAGGACCAGCAGGCCATGATGATGGCCATGGCCAGGCTCGCCCCCTACAAGGGGTACCTGAAGGCGCACGCCGTCAAGAATCCCCCCGACCTCCTGGGCGGTCCGCTCCACTTCACGGTGACCCAGGACGGGGGCGGCGTGCACGTGGCGCTACCCGACCAACGGCAGCTCGACGAGAACGTGTTCGGCACGCCGGATCATCCGCGCGCGTTCGGCGGGACCCCCGTGATCGACGGCCTCCCGGTTCCGATGCGGGAGACCTCGGGAGGCCGCTTCACGCAGGCCAAGCCGCTCTCTCCGTTCGGCGACAAGGTTATGGTCATGGGCGGCGCCCACCTGAGCTTCGAGGGCACCGACGCCACGGCCACCGACGGACTGACCACGAAAGACCAGGTGAAGTTCGACGCTACCTGGAAGGACAGGGACGGCAACACCTACGAGGTGAAGTGCTGCAAGATGCTGGCGACGCACGGCCTCGAGTACCCGACCTTCGGCGGCGTGGCCACCAACCACATCCTGCACGGCTCGAGCCGGATCGGGACCTCGCTCATGCCCACCGAGTGGACCTACGCGGACTTCTGGGGCATGGGCCAGGTGATGAAGAACGGGGAGGTCCTCCAGGCCCCGCGCCTCATCCACGGCATGCTGACCGAGTACGTGCGGACCGAGGGCTACAGGCTGGGTTCCGACGACCAGGTGACGCCGGGTCGCATGCACTTCCACCTCATGGTCCCGCCCATGATGCCGAACATGGAAAAGGGCATGTTCGAGCAGAGCCCGGTGAAGACGGGCCTCACGCTTCCGAACGGCATGGAGCTCCCGTTCTGGCACGTCATGTTCGGAAATGTCTCCGTCGACGCCCATCGCGGCCAGTGAGGACGGGCGCAGTGACGACGGGAGACGACGACCGGCTCTCCCTCCTCCTCGGAGGAGGGATCGCCGCGCTCGTCGTGGCCCTCGGAGTGACGGCCCTCCTCCTGGGTCCTCACCGCCCCATCCACGACACCCATCCCGCTATCACCGCAGGGGGGGCACCCTCGGTGTCTCCGGGCGGCGGCGCGGGCGGGAGCCCGTCGAGCGGGTCCGGACGGCCGGGCGCCCGTCCGGCGCCCGCCGGAGACGATACCGTGGTCGTGAGAATGACGGACGCGCTGAAGTTCACGCCCGACTCGATACGGATCCACCCGGGTCAGACGGTCGTGTGGAGCAACGACACCTCCGTCCTCATCCACACGAGCACGGACGACCCTGGCAAGGAAGCCATCGACGGCGATGCCGTGCTGCCCGCTGAGGCGAAGCCCTGGGACTCGGGACAGCTGAAGCCCGGCGAGAGGTTCGCGCACACGTTCGTGGTACCCGGTGCCTACCGCTACTTCTGCATTCCGCACGAGGCGCCCCGCATGACGGGCGTCGTCGTGGTCACCGCGGAGCCCGGGTGATCGCGCGGGCTGCCGCGAGGGTCGCCCTTGTGGCCCTGGCCGGGCTGCTGCAGACGCCGGCGAGCGTGCGCTCACAGGGGCCGGCCGTCTCCGACACGGCCACCGCGCGGCTCCGCGGTGGCGAGGCGTGGAAGACCCACTTCTCGCGCCACGCCGTCGCGCTCTCGGAGATCGTCTCGGGCGGCCCCCGGAAGGATGGCATCCCGGCTCTCGACGATCCGAAGTTCGTCTCCGCCGTCGAGGCCGACCGATGGCTGGACGGCCGCGATCCAGTCATCGTGGTCGAGCACGGCGGTGAGGCCAGAGCATACCCCCTCTCCATCCTCCTCTTCCACGAGATCGTGAACGACCGGGTCGGGGGCCTCCCGGTGGCCGTCACTTACTGCCCCCTGTGCAACACGGCGCTCGTGTTCGAGCGCACGGTGGACGGCCGGGTGCTCGACTTCGGGACCACCGGCAGGCTCCGCCACTCGGATCTGGTCATGTACGATCGGCAGACCGAGAGCTGGTGGCAGCAGGCCTCGGGGGACGCCATCGTCGGCGACCCGACCGGGACCGAGCTCAAGCTCCTTCCCGCGAACACCTACGGGTGGAAGCGGGCCCGGCAGCTGTACCCGGACCTGGAGGTCCTCTCCCGGCAGACCGGCTACGACCGGCCGTACGGCCGGAACCCGTACGCGGGCTACGACCGGGACGGAAGGGCGCCCATCCCGGGCTTCTTCCGGGGCCCCGTGGACGGCCGCATGACGGCGATGACGCGCGTGGCGGGCGTTCTCCTGGGGAAGGGGTGGGCGGCGCCCTTCCCGGCGCTTCGCGAGCGGCGCGTGGCGCAAGCCACGGTGGCGGGCAGGCCCGTGGTCGTGTTCTGGGCTCCGGGCGCGGCCAGCGCGCTCGACGGGCCCATCGTGCGGGCCGGCCGCGACGTGGGCCAGTCGGCCGCCTTCGCGCGCTCCGTCGGGGACACGGTCCTGGACTTCGAGTGGCGGGGCGCAGCGTTCCGCGACCGGCAGACGGGCTCCACCTGGGACCTGTCCGGCCGGGCGACCGCCGGGCCCCTGGCGGGCCGACGCCTGCAGCCCGTGCCGCACGCCGATTACCTGTGGTTCGCGTGGGCGGCTTTCCGGCCGAACGCGTCGGTATGGGCTCGGTAGGCGCAGAGCGGCGCGAGCCCGCACCTGCATGGTCCGGGAGGGAAGCATGATGGAGTGGCTGCGTGCGTGCTCCCGACGGCGGGTCGTCTTCGAGGCGCTAAGGGTGTCCCTCGTGGTGGGCACGGCCCTCAACCTCATCAACCACTTCGGTCTCCTGTCGAGTAACGGATGGACGCTGAAGGGCCTCGGGGCAGTCCTCCTCAACTATGTGGTCCCCTTCGCGGTCTCGAGTCACGGACAGGCGGCCGCGAGCGTTCGCGCGGGAGCCCCGGCGGAGGACCCGCGTGCCGGCTGAGCGCGTCACGTTCGAGGGCTCGAGAGGCGCTCGCCTGGCCGCCCGCATCGAGACCCCCGCGGACGAGGCGCCCCGCGCCTGGGCGCTGTTCGCCCACTGCTTCACCTGCTCCAAGGACGCGCGGGCCGCGGTGCACCTGAGCCGCGCCCTGGCCGGCCGCGGGTTCGGGGTGCTGCGCTTCGACTTCACCGGTCTCGGCGAGAGCGAGGGGGAGTTCGCCGATACCGATTTCTCGTCGGACGTGGACGACCTCGTGGCGGCTGCCCGCTACCTGGCGGAGGCGCAGGAGGCGCCGTCCGTCCTGGTGGGCCACTCGCTGGGCGGAGCCGCCGTTCTCAAGGCCGCCGCCCGGATCCCCGAGGCGCGGGCCGTGGCCACGCTGGGAGCCCCGGCGGAGGCCTCGCACGTGCTGAAGCACGTGAAGGACTCGCTCGAGGAGATCGAGGCGCGGGGCGAGGCCACCGTGACCCTCGGGGGGCGCCCCTTCCCCATCAGCCGCGCCTTCGTTCGCGACCTCCGGGAGACGAGCATGCAGAAGGCCATCGCGGCCCTCCGCCGCCCGCTCCTACTCTTCCACTCGCCGGTCGACGCGGTGGTGGGCATCGAGAACGCCGCTCGCATCTTCGGGTGGGCTCGCCACCCCAAGAGCTTCGTGGCCCTGGACGGCGCCGACCACCTGCTCCTCGAGGAGAGGGATGCCCACTTTGCCGGGGAGGTCCTGGCGGCCTGGGCAGGGCGCTACGTAGCGAGGGATCGAAGCTTGGCGGGCTCCTTCCCGGAGTGAGCGACGGCCGCGCGGACTCGGCGCGAGCCCGTCCCCAGCCTCCTTACAGGAACTCCCGGTCGAGGACGCTTGTTCCGCGGATGAGCGAAGAGGGCCCATCGGGTGGCGAAAGCCACAACCACAGCGAGAGGAGCGTGCCATGCGTCGACTCGAGGAGCGGTTGCGGAGAATGAGAGAGGCCACGAAGGAGCGGCTCCCGGCCGAGGAGATGGAGGTGGTGGAGCGGGCCACCGAGCGTCTCAGGGCTTCGGGCCTCGCAGAGCGCGCCATCGGTGTCGGGGACCGGGCCCCCGACTTCGAGCTGCCCGACGGTGGGGGCACACCGTATCGGCTCGGGGACGAGCTGGCTGAAGGCCCCGTCCTTCTCAGCTTCTACCGCGGGCGGTGGTGACCTTACTGCAATGCGGAGCTGGAAGCTCTGGAGACGATGACCGGGGAGTTCCGCGCGCTGGGGGTACACCAGATCGCCGTCTCCCCCCAGACGCCCCGACACTGCGGGGAGTTCGCCGAAGAGAAAGGCCTCTCGTTCCCTCTGCTCAGCGACCGCGGAAACGAAGTTGCCCGGCGCTACGGGCTCGTCCACGAGCTGCCCTCCGACCTCCGAAAGCTCTATCGGAAGGTCTTCGACATCGACCTCCCGGAGTACAACGGAGACGACTCCTGGACCCTGCCCATCCCGGCCCGCTACGTGGTGGGGACCGACGGCGTGGTGAAGTGGGCGGCCGTGAGCGCGGACTATACCCGACGTCCCGACCCCGCCGACACGCTCGAGGCGCTCCAGAAGATGACCCGGTCGGACGAATCGTGAGGGCGCCGGCCCGGCGTCCAGGCCCGGCTTCGAGAGGACCTCGCGGCGCTCGGGCCGGGGCGGCGCACGTGCATCGGACGGAGATTCGATCTGGCCGAGTGCCGGCGCGTGTTCGCGGAGATGCTTCCGCGATTCCATCTCGCGTCCCTCGTGCGCCGTAAGCCGAGGCCGGTCATGACCGTGCTCACCAGGCCGCGCCGGCACGTCCGCCTTCGAATCCGCCCGCTCTCCCGCGACCACGCGAGCGATTCTCCGTGTCGTGAAGCTCGACGGCACAGCGACCGTGTGACGAGGCTGGAGCGCCGATGACGGAAATTGTGAGCGAGCGCCCGGCCCGGGGCGGCCCCGGGATCGACCCGCGCTGGACGCGGAGCGCCAAGGAGGGCGTGGGCACGGCCTATTCCGGCACGAGCCGCCTGTGGTTCACCCTGTCCGCGGGCATCGTGAACGAGGTCTACTACCCCACCATCGACCGCCCCCAGATACGGGACATCCAGTGCCTCGTGACGGACGGTTCCACCTTCTTCCACGACGAGCGGCGTCACACCCGCTCGGAGAACCGGCTCATCGGCCACCATGCCCTGGGATACCGCGTCGTCAACACGGAACCGGACGGCCGCTACCGCATCGTCAAGGAGGTCCTGTCCGACCCTCATGCGCCCTGCCTCCTGCAGCGCATCGGCTTCGAGCCCGCGGACGGGCCGGGGGGAGCGCTCCGGCTGTTCGTGCTGATCGCCCCGCACCTCGAAGGAGGCGGCCGTGGCAACACGGGCTCCGTGACGCGGGTGGCCGGAAGAACGATTCTGACCGCTCACAAGGGTGGAACGTGGCTGGCCGCGGCGGCGACGTCTCCCTTCCTCCGGACGTCGGCGGGCTACGTGGGCACGACCGACGGGTGGACCGACCTCGCGGACAATTTCGAGATGGACTGGGATTTCGACCAGGCCGCCGACGGCAACGTCGCGCTCACCGGAGAGATCGATCTCGCGACGGGCCGGGACTTCACGCTGGGCGTCGCGTTCGGGGACACGTTCCACGCGGCCGTGACCACGCTCCTCCAGTCGCTCGCCGTGCCGATCGATCGGCACCGGGACCGTTTCGTGGCCCAGTGGGGCCGCGCGTGCAGCCGCGTGGAGCCGCTCGGGAAGCAGGCGGGCGACGGAGGCGAGCTCTACCACTGCAGCCACAGCCTCCTCCTGGCCCACGAGGACAAGACGTATCCCGGCGCCATGATCGCCTCCCTCAGCATCCCGTGGGGAGACCATCGGGGAGACGACGACCTCGGGGGATACCACCTGGTGTGGACGAGAGACCTGGCGAATTCCACGACGGCGCTCCTGGCGTCCGGGAACACCGACACCCCACTGCGCGCACTCGTGTACCTGGCCGCCGTGCAGCGCCCGGACGGCGGTTTCCACCAGAACTTCTGGATCGACGGGACCGCTTACTGGACCGGCGTGCAGCTGGACGAGGCCGCGTTCCCGATCCTCCTGGCCTGGCGCCTGTCGGAGGTCGGCGCCCTGGACGGCTTCGATCCCTATCCGATGGTGCTGGCCGCCGCCGGATTTCTGGTGCGGGAGGGGCCGGCGACTCCCCAGGAGCGGTGGGAGGAGAACGCGGGCTACTCGCCCTCCACCCTGGCCTCGAACATCGCGGCCCTGACCTGCGCGGCCTGCATGGCTCGGGAACGGGGCCATGAGGTCACCGCCGAGTTCCTGCAGGACTACGCGGACTTCCTCCACTGCCACGTTGTGCCGTGGACGGTCACGGGGACCGGTGACCTGGTGCCGGACATACCCCGCCACTTCATTCGGATCAACCCCGTGGATCCCGGTGATGTGACGCCGGAGGAGGACCCCGACCGGGGGACGGTCCCGATCCGCAACCGGCCCCCGGGCGCCGAATGGCGCTTCCCTGCTCCGAGGATCGTGGACGCCGGCTTCCTCGAGCTGGTCCGCTACGGGGTCTTTCCGGCGGGCGACCCGCTGTTCGAGGACTCCCTGGAGGTGGTGGACCGGGTGCTGCGCGTCGAGACCCCGTTCGGCCCGTGCTGGCGCCGCTACAACCATGACGGATACGGACAGCGTGACGACGGCGGCCCGTTCCTCGGCTGGGGCCGGGGGCGTGCCTGGCCGCTCCTCACGGGCGAACGCGGCCACTACGAGCTCGCCGCCGGCCGCGACCCTTCGCCCCACATCCGGGCGATGGAGGGCTTCGCCCGGACGACCGGGCTCCTGCCCGAGCAGGTGTGGGACGCCGACGACCGGCCCGAGGACGATCTCTACCTCGGAAGGCCCACCGGGTCCGCCATGCCGCTGGTGTGGGCCCACGCCGAGTACGTGAAGCTCCTGCGGTCCGCTCGCGACGGCCAGGCGTTCGATCTGATACCCGCCGTGCGCGACCGCTACGTGGTCGAGCGGACCTGCGACGCCGTCGAGGTCTGGAAGTTCGGGCGTCGGCCCTCATCCGTGCCCGCGGGCTGGAAGCTGCGGATCCAGGCACCGGCTGCCTTCCGTCTCCGATGGAGCCCCGACGGCTGGGACACCGTCCGCGACACGGAAGCCACCGCCACCGCCGTCGGCATCCACTACGTGGACCTCGAGGCCGCTCAGGGGGCGCTTGCGCCCCTCGCGTTCACCTTCTTCTGGACGAAGGACGGACACTGGGAGGGACGGAACTTCGAGGTGGCGGTGGAGGCGCAGCGATGAGAGACACGGTTCTCCCGACCGGTCCTGCGACCTCTCCGCCAGCCTCCCGGGAGGTGCAGGAGATCCGGGCATCCGTGGCCAACCTGGGCCCGGCCGCGCTAGACTTCCCGAGCTACGAGGCGGGAAGCTGGGGCCCGGACGCGGCCGACCGGCTCCTGCAGCGGAACGGCCGGAGCTCAAAGGTCATGTGACTCCCTCCGTGCATGTGGAGGCTGCCCCATCCGGGGAAGGCGGCCGGGGGCGGCGGCGCGCGCGACGGCGCGGATGACAGGGCGGAGATCTACGCGCTCTTCCTGAACCTCGACAGGACGGACGGTCCCTGGGCCGTCCACGCCCAGGGTCGCTGGCGCGACACGAAGCTGAGGCCGTTCTATGCCTCGAACGTGTGGCTGCAGGAGGGGTGGGTGGCCTACACGGCTGGCTCCCGGGACGCCGACGCGGACCGGAGGGGAAGGGTCGAACGCCCTCGGAACCCCACCCTCACGCTCCGGGCCGGGAAGATCTATCAGCGGCTGGGCCGGTTCTGGGACGGATCGTTCTTCGGGAACGTCCACTACTTCGACGGACTCAAGCTCGACCCCGAATTCGGAGCGGAGGCGGTGGCCACGCTTCCCGCGGGTTCGGTCGGAGGCGCGCTCGAGGCGTACGTACAGGGTCTCCTGGACTCCGATCGCGTCAACGGCGCGCTCTCGGGCCGGGACCTCGAGACCGTTTTCGATGCCCGGGAGCGGGGACTGGCGGCGGGTGTCCGGGCCCACCTCCCGGTGGCCTTTCCGGGCGGGGCGCCCCTCGTGGCGGCCCTGCGCATCTCGGGGCTGGCTTCCCGCGCCGAGCTCCCCGACACGTTGCGCGAGCTCTCGCCGGCCGGTTCTGGCTCCGCCTTTCCGCGCGCCGAAGGCGAGCACCGGACGCTGGAGCACGTCTCTGCCGACGCGGAGGTCCGCTGGCGAAGCCTTCTGGCGTACGGGGAGTGGACCCGGCGGGCTACGGGGCTTCGCGGCCCTGCCGCGGCCACGATCCCCGGCTCCCGAGCCACCTACTGGCTGGCGGGCGTCCACGCGTCGTTCGGGCCTCTGTCGTTCCGGTACGACTTCAGCCAGGGCGAGCACGACGACGCCGGATTCCGGGATACCATCCACCAGCCGGGCGTGACCGCGCGACTGGCCCGGGGCGTCTCCGCCCTCCTGGAGTACGACGACTGGCGTCGACACCGGCCCTCCGGGTCGGACCTCGTCGACCGCAGCCTCAACGCCGTCCTCCTCCTGGAGTTCTGACCTTGGGAACCCTCTCCGCCTGGGTCCTGCTTCTCCTGTACGGGCTGGTCTTCTTCGTCCTCTCGCCGTCGGCCTCCGACCGTCGTGCTCGTCGTCCTCCTGTGGCCTCCCCCCGCACGGGCGACGGCCCCCACCGCGCGGCCACGTCCGGCACTGGACGCTGGCCGGCGGCGTAGCCCTCCTCCTGATGGGCACCGTGCAGTCCTTCAGCAAACCCTTCCACGATCCGGTCCTCGCCGATCCGGCGCACCTCTCGCGGCCCCGCGAGGTCCTCCGGGAACCGACTCTCGGCCGAGCGGTCACCCAGCTGTTCCGCACCCTCGCCGTCGGAGGGTCGAGGCTCCGCCGACGACCGTTCGTGGGCCAGGAGCGTGAGACCTCCGGCCACGCCTGCGTGCACCGGGAGGAAGAGCGCGACCACCGGCCCGGTGGCCTGTCGGCTGACGTGCCACACCGCCAGAAGGAAGCCTGTCAGCGACGCGAGGAGGACGATCCAGGCCGTGAGCGAGACCAGCCGCCGGCGAACGCCATCGAACGGACCGATCAGAAAGACGGCGAGCACCGCCGAGAGTGGCTCGATCTGCAGCACGTTGGTGTTCGCATGCACATACCAGTGAGCGGTGACCAGCCAGCCGAGCACGAGCAGGGCACCCGTGAGGCCGACGAGGAGGCTCCAGAGGCCGACCAGACCTTCGAAAATCAGGACGAGCCTCCTGCCGCGGGAACGAGCCGCGAGGAAGGCCAGCCCGAGGATGCCGACTCCACCCGCCAGCCCGACGATGGCGAGCGTCGCACTCATCGCTCGCCCCCGACCGGGAACGCCCCCGCCCGCTGCCGCCAGGAGGGTGTCCCGCGGGGCGGCCAGGGGGAGAGCCCGCTCGCCCTCGGTCCGCGTGGTTTGAAGCCGGTGCTCCAGCTGAAAGGGCAAGAACATCTCCTGCCAGCCGGAAAGGTGACCGTCCGTGGGACTGCCCAGGAACACCATGACCCCGAGGTACGCCCACCACACGTCCCGGAGGAGCCTCAGGGTGTGGCTCCGGTAGGTGGTTCCGGTCCGAACCGGAGCCGTCCGGGTCCGGAGCTTTCCGAGCAGGGCACGGTTCAGGAGGTCGCGGATACGGGTGGCGCAGTTGTCCGTGAAGGGGTCGTACGCGTAGTAGCGGTTCTCCGCTCGCACGGCGATGCGCGCGCCCCGGAGCACACGTCTCGTCTGCTCGGCATCGAGTCGTAGCCTGGAGGCGAAAACGGCTCGGCCCTCCGATCGGTATTCGGCGAGCGCCCGGCGTAGCGTGGTCCGGTCCACCCCGTAGAGCATGTGCCCCGACAGGAGGTGCTCCAGGAAGTCCTTCTGACGGAAATCGAACACGCCCCAGTTGTAGACCATGTCGCCACCTCGCGAGGGCTCGTGAATCCAGAGCGCGCTGTGTCCGAACTTCTGCCAGATCTTGGCGCCGCGGCCGATGGTCAGGAGGTAGACGTGGGTGAGCGTGTCGGGGGGCACCCCGGCCGCCCGTGGCCGACTCGCCGCCCGGGCCGTTCCCACCGTGCCCAGCAGCAGCGCGAGGCTCGCGATGCAGCCGGCGCGTCTGCTCCGAGACCGCAGCCTCAACCGGCTACGCCCACCCGTCCGATGCACGGCCTCGAGCCCGTCCCGAGGGCCGCGGCCTGGCTCCCTTCCCGGCATATCATCATGGTCCTCCTTCCCGTGGCTCGAAGGTGATGCGCACGTCCTGGCCGTCCCTCGGGACGTACGCGTCCGGATCCTCGACGCGGCGCCCGTCCACGTACACGGCCAACCCGTCCCGGCCGCCCGTCACACGAGGCCTCGCCGGTGCGGTAGGTGCCCTCCCCCGGCACTTGGAGAACCGAGTCGGTCAGCCTTCCGCCGAAGCTCTCGAAGAAAAGCCCCAGATGGGCCGCCCGCCCGGCCGAGCGGGATGTGGAGGGATGGATGTGGATGAGGCCCTGGCCATGTGTGTGGACGTCCCCTTCGGAGTAAGGCAGGGGCGGGAGCTTCCGGCCGCAGATCTCGATGACGTAGGTCGCGTGCCAGTGGGATCCGACCACGGGGTAGCGGGGACCATGGTCGACGAAGCTGAGCCACGCGACCAGACCGAGTCCCCCGGCGGCCAGCGCCAGCCCGCCCGCGTGCCTGCGCCAAAAGGGAGGTTCGGTCGTCTCGTAGTGACCCGTGGCCCTCCGGTGGGAGCGGAGGGCCTCCGGCGAACCGAAGGCACGCTCGCATACGGGGCAGGCGTGGTCGCCGCTCCCGGGGCTCACCGGCCTCCGCTTACTGCGCTCCGGCGCCCGTCTCCCCGTCCCCGGGCGGCAAACCGTAGCGCCGGACGAGAGTTCGCACGCGGTCGGGGGAGTCCGTAGGCGGTGCGCACGTGCGGCCGACGCACACGTAGGCACGCGGCCCCTTCTCGCCCCCTACCGCACGGATGGCACCCGCCACGGCCTCGGGGAGCGAATCCAGGCTCACGGCGGACGGGTCGTACACCGTCACCAATCGGCCCGGCCTGTACGTGGTCCAGGCGGCGGTCGCGAGCCGCCCGGTCCGCGGGTCGTCGGAGGCGCCGATCACGACCGTCTGCGCCGTGTGGTCCACGAACAGCTCGGCCGCGAGCGCGAAGCTCGCCACGAAGGTGCCGCGGCCCCGCGCTTCGCCCGCGAAAGCCGACAAGGTGCCTTCTGCCAGCTCGCGCCACCGGTCGTTCGTGGTGAGGAGATAGAGCTCATCGAGAGCCTCGGCGGCCACCGCATTGTCCCCGGGGAGCGGCGAGTCGCCGTAGACCTTCCCGCGGTCGGCCAGGAGACCTACCGCCTCGGGCTCCTCCGGACGATCCCAGAAGCCGCCATCCGCCGAGTCCCAGAACCGCGTCACGGCCCGGTTCATCACGCGGTCGGCCGCGGCCAGGTAGCGGCGCTCGCCGGTCACCTGGTAGGCGTCGGTGAGCGCCTCGGCCAGGTAGGCGTAATCGCGCATCAGGCCGGGCGCCGCCCGGCCCCCCTCCTCCGCCGCCACGTGCACGACGGTTCCGTCGACGTCCACGGCGCGCTCCAGCAGCCGATCGAGCGACCTGAGGGCCAGGCTCCGGGCCGCCGAATCCCCGAGCGTCTGCGAGGCCTCCAGGTACGCCGTGATCAGGTAGGCGTTTCGGTCCGTGAACTCGGTCGTTTCGACCAGCGGCGCGCGGCGGCCGTCGCGCGCCCCCTTCATCTGCCGCGTCCCCCGCGAGATGAGACGTTCGGCCGAGGACGGAGTGATGCCCAGGCTGTCGGCCACGCGGGCGGGTGACATCATCACCCGGGGGACGTTCCTGGACCCGTCGTCGGGCATCTCACCCCGGGAGTCGATGCCATAGTAGAGCCGAAGCGCACGGTATGCCTCGGGCGTCACGGCGGACCGCAGCTCGGCCGGCGTCCACGTGTAGTAGGACCCGTCGTCGTCCATCGAGACGTCGGCGTCCTGGTGGGCGTAGAAGCCGCCCTCCGCCCGGTCCGACAACGTGCGGTTCACGTAGGCCAGGATGCCCCGGGCGACGCGCGCGTAGCGGTCATCGCCCGTCAGGCGGTAGGCGTCCAGATACGCGCGCAGCAGCCCCGCCTGCACGTAGTCCATCTTCTCGAAGTGGGGACGGGTGAGCGCGCGATTCACGCTGTAGCGGAAGAAGCCGCCCCGGACCTGGTCGTACATCCCGGAGCGGGCGTAGGCGTCCAGCGTCTCGAGCGCGCGGTCCTGGAGCGCCTCGTCGCCGTGCAGGAAGCCCTCGGCCAGCGCCAGGCGGACGGCCGGCGCGTTCGGGAACTTCGGGCCGTCCCCGCTACCGAAGCCCCCGTACTCGGAATCCACCGCTGACCCGACGTCATCGGCGATCGACCGCGGCAGGTCGGCAGTGAGCGCACCGCCGGAGGCGGCGGCGCGCCGGCCCCGATCGACCGCCTGTGCGACCTGGCGCGACATCTCCTCCACCCGGTCGCGCTGTTCCCGGTAGACCTGCGCGACGCGTGGCGCCAGCTGCTCGATGCCGGGCCGCCCCTGTCGGCTCGTCGGCGGCAGGTAGGTGAAGCCTGCGAACGGCACTCCGTCCGGCAGCAGCATCATCGTCAGAGGCCAGCCACCGCCGCGCCGGTTCAGCGCCTGGAAGGCCACCTGGTAGCGGCTGTCGATGTCGGGTCGCCGGTCCCGGTCGACCTTCACGGGAACGAAGTGGGCGTTCAGCAGGCTGGCGATGTCCGGGTCCTCGTACGACTCCCGGTCCATGACATGGCACCAGTGGCACCAGATCGCCCCGACATCGAGCCAGACCGGTCGATTCAGCTTCGTCGCCAGCCGGAAGGCGTCCGGGCCCCATCGCTGCCAGTGGACCGGCTGGCCTGCCGCCGAGCGCAGGTAGGGACTCTCGGCGCCGGCCAGCTCGTTCTTCAGCTCGGGGGCGCCCTGGCCGGGGATCGCGTCCAGGAATCCGGACCGGCGGGCGAAGACCGTTCCGCCGGTGAGGAGCAGCCCCACCGAGAGGATGCCGACCGCCCACGGGAGCCAGCGCCGTCCCCCCTCGTCCCCCGACCTCCGCCTCATGGCCTTCCCCCGGGGCCGGCGGGTCGACGGCCGGGGCCCCCGTCGGGCGTCCCGCTTCCACTTCCGCCCGCAACCGCGTCCAGCCGCCGCTCGATCATCTCCCGCATTCGGGGCCAGTCCACGGCGCCGGCGATCCCCGTGTTCCCGACGACGATGGTCGGGGTGGAGCGCACGCCCAGCGACATGCCGAACCGCATGCTGCGCTCGACGGCGGCGCGCGTACTCCCGCTTCGGACGCACCGAACGAGCCGCTGGGGGTCGATCCCGATCGCCTCGGCGTACCGGCCGAAGGCGGGAACCGGGTCCTCGAGATCGGACCACGTGGACTGCTTCTCGAAGAGCCGATCGTGCATGGCCCAGTAGGTGCCTTGCCGCCCGGCGCACCGGGCAGCCTGGGCCGCCGCCAGGGCGTTCGGGTGGACCGAGACGATTGGAAAGTCGAAAAAGACGAAGCGCACCCGGCCGGTCTTCACGTACGTGTCCTCGATCTTCCGTCCCGTGGGATAGAACGAACCGCAGGCCGGGCACTGGTAATCGCCGAACTCCCGGACCACCACCGGGGCGTCCCGCGGTCCGCGGGAGATGCCCAGCGTGTCGGAGCCCGCCGGGAACGCGGCGCTGCCGCCGGCGGCGTTCGCGGCTGGCCGATGAAGGGACCCGGAGCTTCCGGCCCCCGCGGTGGACACGCTTCCCGCCCGGGGGCCGGCCGATGCGAACAGAAGGCCCGCGCCCGTCAACGCCAGCGCTCCGCACAGCGCGTAGAACCACCGTGACCGGCGCTTGCTGCCGTTGCTCTCGTCTCGTCCCGTCATCCTGTCTCCGCAGTTGTAGCCGTCCGTCTCACGACGCCGCCCCGGCCGCGGCTTCTCCTCGAACCCTGGCCTCCCGCGCGGCCCCTCCCTGATCCACCCGTGGACGAGCCTTGCGGCCCGGGTCAAGCTGCCGCGCCCAGAGGGCGACGCCGAGGAGCACCAGGACCGCCGCGACCGCCTGGGCGGTCGTGAACGGACCCAGGAACCGGTCGTCCTTCGCGCGGAAGACCTCGACCACGAAGCGCTCGACGCCCGAGAGCACCAGGTATGCCGCTAACAGCCGGCCCGCCTCCCACGCCTTCTTCCGCCAGCGCCACAGCAGGACGAAGATCACGAGGGTCGCCACCGTCTCGATGGGCTGTGTCGGAATGACCTTCAGGACCGCCGAGGCCGGCGTGCCGGCGGGGATGTGCGCGCCGAACCCGGCGGCCAGGTTCCCGGCCGTGGTCGGAGGCGACCCCATCGGGAACGCGATCCCGATCCAGGAGGATGTGGGCCTCCCGTAGTCGTCCCCCACCAGGAAGCAGCCGACCCGCCCGATCGCATATCCGAGGGCCAGAGCCGGCGCGATTACGTCGGCGGCGCGGAGAATGGGGAGCCCGCGCCGCCGGAGGAGGATGATCACGGCCGCTGCCCCACCGATGAAGCCGCCGTACCACACCAGCCCGGCGCGGGAAGACAGCATGGCGCCGGGAGCCGAGGACACCAGCCGCCAGTGGAGCGCCAGATAGTACAGCTTGGCCCCCACGAGTCCCCCCACCAGGGCCGCCACGACCATGTCACCCGCCAGGCGTGAATCTTCCCCGAGCTCGTCCAGCCGCTTGCGCATCACCGTCCAGGCCGCCAGGAACGCGAGCGCCAGCATCAACCCGAACGTGGTGATGGTGAACGGTCCGAGCACGGGGAGCCGAAG
>Ga0102944_1000576_pt1 | contig 27507 bp, 36 predicted proteins | sample SalPonD_shore_MG_FD_78172 | JGI IMG/M metagenome (GOLD analysis project Ga0102944, IMG submission 78172) | Salt pond soil microbial communities from South San Francisco under conditions of wetland restoration - Salt Pond MetaG... | ecosystem: Environmental > Aquatic > Marine > Intertidal zone >...
CGGTGAAGCCCTTCCTCGGCACCGCCTTCTTCTCCGAGCACGGCCAGGACGAGGACACCCTCCTGCGCAACGCCTACACCGCCATGTCCTACGCCCGGCGCATGGGCAAGGGGCGCAGCGCCTATTCCCCGCTGCAGCAGACGGGGACCGGCTAGCCCTCGTCCCGGGCCTCGGTTCCGGCCGCCGGCCCGGGCCGGGGCGCGTCCCCAGCCTCGGCGGCGGGTGACAGCTCCTTGCGGGCCTTGGCGGCGTACATGGCGGCGTCGGCGTGGGCGAGCAGGGCACCGAAGTCGGTCCCGTCCCGGGGGTAGCGGCTGGCCCCGAAGCTCGCCCGCAGCGGGACGCGACCCCCCTCGCTGGTGAAGGGCTCCCGGAAGGTGTCGCGGATGCGCTCGACCACGAGGTCGCAGCCGCCGCCGGGCAGCAGCAGGGCGAACTCGTCGCCGCCCAGGCGGCCGAGCACGTCGCTGTGGCGCAGCGTGGTGCGCACGCGCTGGGCGACCTCCCGCAGGACGGCATCGCCGTTGAGGTGGCCGAAGTTGTCGTTGATCGCCTTGAAATCGTCCAGGTCGAGGAACACCAGATCGAAGGTGGCCGCCTGGCGGTTGGCCCGCCGGATCTCCTCCTCCACCCGCTCGATGAAGTAGCGCCGGTTGACCAGGCCGGTGAGCTCGTCGTGGGTGGCCTGGAACCGGGCCTGGTCAAGCTGGCCGTTGAGCAGGCTGTTGAGGGAGTGGATGCGCCGCAGCAGCCGCTGGATGTAGGCCGGCACCGCCACCAGTCCGATCACCAGTCCCGCCGCCATGGTCCGGTGGTCCCCCCAGAACGGCGACCACAGGATCACCCCGCCCAGGCCCGCCCCCCCGGTGGCGCTGGACAGGTACAGGCTGGCCAGTCCGAAGCGGGCGCCGTTGCCCAGAATGACCCACAGGTAGGCGGGGTAGATGAGGGTGCCCCACGGCCCGCTCAGGGCCATGGCGGCGGAAATGCCGAGCGGGTCGGTGACGTTGGGGAGGAAGCGGCGCCAGGCCGGGCGGGCGGGGGAGGTGTGCACCCACGCCAGCCAGCCGAGGGCGAAGGCCAGGTAAGAGCCGCCCACCACCACGGCGCCGGTGGCCTGCCCGTAGGCCACGGCGGGGACCAGGAACCAGGCCAGGACGGCCGCGGTCACCGCGATGCGCACCACGCCCTGGCGGGCCTCCTCCTGTTGCAGGCGGGGGCCGGCGCCGGCCTTCGTCGAGGATGGTCCAGCGGTCTCCATGGACCGCTCCTTTCTCCCGTCCTGCCCGGGGACGCCATCTTAGCGGCGGGCCCGATCCCGGGACCGGTAAAGGGAAAGGGCTTGCGGCGTTGGCAGTTAGGCTGCCTCAGGGTACCTGAAAAGGCCGCGCGAGCGTATCGGGCATGCCGTTCCCGAATGGGGGCGGCGGGCCCGCGTCAATCCCCGCCCGCGGTCCCGCCCAGGCGTCCGGCGATGGCGTTGTACAGGCCGGCGAAGACGGCCCCGCCGATGAGGCCGTCGCCCAGTCCCCACAGCAGGCCCAGGAAGGTCCCCGCCGGGGTCAGGTCGAAGCCCACGTAGATCCGGCCGATCAGGGTCGGGTCGGCGGACGGCCCTTCCAGCAGGATGATCCACCAGGCCCCCAGGAAGATGCCGAACCCCCACAGCAGGGCGCAGGTGATGGCGAAGGCGAGGATGTTCAGCCGCATGGCGACCTCCCGCAATCGTGGCAAAGGGGTCACGCTACCGCCGCGCGGGCGCCGCGACAATGCCGGCGCCTCTGCCCGCGGCAAGCGGGCCGATGGCGAGCGGGCGGGTGCGATGGCAGGGTGGGAGAGGAACGCTCAGCGCAACCGGGGGGGACAGCCATGAGCTCGGCGATGTCTGGATACGGCCGGAACCCGGGCAGGCCCCGGCCAACGGGATGGGCCGCGGTGCTTGCCGTGGTGGGGCTGCTGGGGGCGGGCCTCGGCGGGGCGCTGGCCGGGGAGTCGGCCCTGCGGCTGCAATCCCCGGCCTTCGGCGACGGCGGCGCCATCCCCACCCGCTTCGCCTGTGACGGGGCGGACGTGTCGCCGCCCCTGCGCTGGTCGGGGACACCAGCGGGCACCCGCAGCCTGGCCCTGATCGTGGACGACCCCGATGCCCCGGGCCGGGTGTGGGTGCACTGGGTGGTGTTCAACCTGCCGGCCACGGTCGGTGGCCTGGCTGGGGAGGTCAGCGGGGCCCTGCCGGGGGCGGCCCGCGAGGGGCGCAACAGCTGGGGGGACGCCGCCTACGGCGGCCCCTGCCCGCCCTCGGGCAGCCACCGCTACCGCTTTACCCTGTATGCCCTGGACACCGCCCTGGACCTGGAAGCGCCCGACAAGGCGGCGCTGCTGGCGGCCATGCGCGGCCACGTCCTGGACCGGGTGAGGCTGGTGGGGCGCTACGCCAAGTAGCCCCGGCGGCCATCGGTACGGGCCCTCGACGGCGCGCCGGCGGCGGGAATACGCTGGTCGGGATGGGCCCCGTTCCGGGGCCCAAGCCAAGGAGGACGATGCCATGCGCTGGATTGCCTATAGCGATGCCATCGACGATCTGTTCGCCAAGGAACGCGAGCGCTTCCGCCACAACCCGGAGCATATCGACGGCGTGGTCATGGAGGGCTTCACCGGCCTCAATCACATGACCCTGGAAGGCCTGGCCGAGGAGTACCGGCGCACCTTCGGCGAGTCGGTGCGGGTGGCCTTCGACCGCAGCTCGCCCGGGGACGCGGAGGATGCAGGCTGATCCCCGTGCCGGCTGAGCGTCGGCGCTGCCATGTCCCATAGGCGGCCTCCGGGCCGCCCATTTTTGGTTCTTCGCAGGGCTCCGGGAAGGGCCGGCGCCGGGCCGTGGCGCTGCCGGCCGGTCCCCCGGACGAACGAGGGGCGGCCCGCAGGGCCGCCCCTTCGCGGCTGGAGCCGCCGGGACTACTCGGCGGAGCCCGAGACTGCGGTGGTCAGCAGGGTGGCGATCATGGTCAGGCCGGCCAGGCCGAGGGTGCCGAGGATGGCGATCATCAGGTAGCCCATCGTCTTCTCCTTGCAGGGGGGATCGGCAAAAGGCGGGAGTTATAGGGGGACGGGCGCCCGGATTCAACCATGAAAAAATTCCGGGTTTTGCCGGCCAATTTTTTTCGCCAGCGGTGGAACCTTTTCCCGACCCCGTCCGTGTTGGGGGGTAAAGCCCCATTCTCCGGGGCGATCTTGAGCGTCCATTGGATCGTTTTTTGGGACCCCCCCTTTTCCGGTCCTCTGGGCGCTCAAGAGCACCCCGGAAGGGGCCGGGAACAGGGGGCCGAATTGCTGATCCAGCCCATGCATGCCGCCATGCTGGCCGCCACCCTCCGCAGCCGCGGCTGGGTGCCGATGGATGAGCTCGACGGCGGAACCGCCGGGGACCGCCCCCGGGTTGCGGTTCCGGCCTACCCCGCCAGCCCCGGCTCCCGGCTGAGCGATCCCGGCGTGTGGCAGTGGTGGGCCCTGGTCGGAGAGACCGGGCAGGACGCCGCCGGCGATGCCGACCCCGACGGCCTCCGCCGGTTGTTCGCTGTGGTCCTGGGCGACACCTTCCTGGCCGAGACCATCCTGGAGCACGGTCCGCACTGGGCCCCCGCCATCGCCTGACGGCCATCAGCCGTCCCGCGGCCCGCACCTGACCCCGCCGCTACCGCCGCACCCCGCCACTGCCTGCAGCGCCCCGCCTGTATTCCGCGGCGGGGCGCGCGTATCCTGGGGGCCCGGCGCGCCCTATCGCGGGCGCCGTTGAGCCCGACCGGGAGAACCCCCTCATGTCGCCCCCCATGCAGCGCTCCGATCAGCCCCAGGGCAACCGCCGCGACCTGCGCAACCTGTGGGCCCTGCGCCACTACCTGTGGGACTACCGCGGCCGCGTCGCCCTGGCGCTGGCCGCGCTGATCCTGGCCAAGGGCGCCAACGTGGCCGTGCCGCTGGTGCTCAAGGAGGTGGTGGACGCCCTCGACACCGGCGCCGCCGCGCTCGGCATCCCGGTCTTCCTGCTTGCCGCCTACGGCGCCCTGCGCCTGGCCGGCACCGGCTTCACCCAGATCCGCGACATCCTGTTCGCGCGTGTCCGACACCGCGCCATGCGCCGGCTCACGGTGCGCACCCTGGAGCACCTGCATAATCTTTCGCTGCGCTTCCACCTGGAGCGCAAGACCGGCGCCGTCAGCAGCGACCTGCAGCGGGGTGCGGCCAGCCTGTCCACCCTGCTCAACTACATGGCCTTCTCCATCCTGCCGGTGGCGGTGGAGTTCCTGCTGGTGTTCGCCATCCTGCTGGCCCGCTACAGCTGGCACTTCGCGGCGGCGGTGGGGGTGGCCGTGGCCGCCTACATCGCCTTCACCGTCGCCCTGTCCAACTGGCGCATGGGCGACCGCCTGGCCGCCAACCGCCTGGAGTCGGAGGCCAACAACGAGGCGGTGGAGAGCCTGATCAACTACGAGACGGTCAAGTACTTCGGCAACGAGGGCCACGAGTCGGCGCGCACCGACGCCACCCTGAGCGACTGGGAGCACAAGGCGGTGCGCTCCCAGGCCTCGCTGTCGCTGCTCAACCTGGGGCAGGGGGCGATCGTGGCCCTGGGGGTGACCGGGGTGCTGGTGCTGGCCGCGGACGGGGTGCGCGACGGCCGCCTGTCGCTGGGCGACCTGGTGGCGGTCAACGCCCTGCTGATCCAGCTGTTCATGCCGCTCAACTTCCTGGGCACGGTCTACCGCCAGATCCGCTACGCCCTGGCCGACATGGACCGCCTGGTGAACCTGCTGGGGGAGGAGCCGGAGGTGCGCGACGCGCCGGACGCGGCCCCCCTGGCGGTGAGCCGGGGCGAGGTGCGCTTCGAGGGCGTGGACTTCGCCTACCACCCCGAGCGGCCGATCCTGAAGGGGGTGGACTTCCGCATCCCGCCCGGGGCCAAGGTGGCGGTGGTGGGGCCGAGCGGCGCCGGCAAGTCGACCCTGGTGCGCCTGCTGTTCCGCTTCTTCGACGTCGGCGGCGGCGCCATCCGCATCGACGGCACCGACATCCGCGGCGTGACCCAGGACAGCCTGCGCCGGGCCATCGCCATCGTTCCCCAGGACACGGTGCTGTTCAACGACACCCTCTACTACAACATCGCCTACGCCCGTGCCGGCGCCACCCGGGCCGAGGTCGAGGAGGCGGCGCGGGTGGCCCACCTGGACGGCTTCATCGCCGGCCTGCCCGACGGCTTCGACACCCTGGTGGGCGAGCGCGGCCTCAAGCTCTCCGGCGGCGAGAAGCAGCGCGTCGCCATCGCCCGCGCCGTGCTCAAGGGCGCGCCCATCATGGTGTTCGACGAGGCCACCTCCTCGCTCGACTCCCACGCCGAGCAGGGCATCCTCAACGCCCTGCGCGAGGCGGCCGCCGACCATACCACCCTGGCCATCGCCCACCGCCTGTCCACCATCGTCGACGCCGACGAGATCCTGGTCATGGACGGGGGGCGCATCGTGGAATCGGGCACCCACCGCGAGCTGCTCGCCCTCGGCGGCGAGTACGCCCGCCTGTGGCGCGTGCAGCAGGAGGAGGCGGAGGCTGTGGAGTGAGCGGGGGAGGGCGGAAGGGGCCGGGCGTCGCCGGCCCCAGGCCCGGGATTCTACCGGGGGCCGCCGGAGACGGTGGTGGCGATGACGGTCACGGCCATGATCAGGCCGAGGATGCCGAGGATGATGGCGGCGCCGATCATCAGGTAACCCATGCGAACCTCCCTTGGCTGGGGTGATGCCGGTTGGGGGATGGTGCGGTGTACCCAACGTTGTACGGGATGGGGCCCCCAAACGACAACCCCCGGCGCGCTGCCGGGGGTTGGCTGGTTATGGCGGTGTCCGGACGGGTTAGCGGTCGTTGCCGCGGAAGGTCTGGAAGACGGCGGAGACGACGGCGAAGCCCAGGACCAGCAGTGAAGCGCTTTCCATTGTTCCCCCCTTCGCATGATCAATCCAATTTCACCCGCAAGCCAGGGGGAGGTCAATGCGGGAATTTCCCTACCCGCGGCGGGGCGGCCGGTCCCGCATCAGGAGCCGGGGGGGACCAGCCGGGCGGCGGCATTGAGGGCCTCCCCGGCGCCGTCGTAACGGGCCGGACGCAGGACCGTGTCCTCGCCCTCGCGCACCTCGTCGCACAGCACCCAGCGCGCCTCGCCGCCCTCGCGCACCGCCGTGACCAGCCAGCCGCTGCCCTCCCGGTCCAGCTCGCAGCCGAGCCCGGTAATCAGCCCCGACAGCATGCCCATGCGCATGGCATCGCGGTCGGCCATCTGCATCGAATCCGGCATGGCCCGCCCTCCCTGTTGGCTCGTGTCCCGGACCTTTCCCATAGTACGGTACCAGACGGCGCCGGGCGTCCAACCACCGGCCGCCCACCCACCGCATCGCAGGGGGAGCCGCCATGAACGAGACCGCCGGGTGCCGCTCCCGGAAGGGGGACCTGCTCGGCCTGCTGGGCTTCCTGGCGGGCTGCCTGGTGGTCTCCGGCATGGGCGGCGCGGTCACGGCCACCTCGGTGGCGAGCTGGTACCCGGAGCTGGCCAAGCCGCCCTTCACCCCGCCGGACGGGGTGTTCCCGCCGGTATGGACGGTGCTGTTCGTGTTCATGGCGGTGGCCGGCTGGCGGATCTGGCGCTTGGCGGAGGGCGAGGACCGTACCGTGGCGCTCAACTGGTTCGGGGTGCAGCTGGTCCTCAACCTGCTGTGGTCGGTGATCTTCTTCGGCCTGCAGGCGCCGGGCTGGGCGCTGGCGGAGGTCCTCCTCCTGCTGGGGGCGGTGGCCGCCACCCTGCGGGCCTTCCTGCGCCTGGATTTGTGGGCGGGCGCCGCCCTGGTCCCCTATCTGCTGTGGCTGGGTTTCGCGGCGGGGCTGAACGCGTCGATCTGGTGGCTGAATTAGGGACTGTCGCAGGGCACTAAGGCCCCCGGCAACGGGGGAGGATTCCTGCCGAGGAGCGGAGCACATGAGCGAGAGCTACAAGAAGCGCATGGAAGCGGTACCGGGCGAGCTGCTGCGCATGAGCGAGGAGGTGGACGGCCACACCCGCGAGGGCCTGGCCGCCGCCGCCGAGGTGGTGCAGATGCTCAACCACGGCAAATCCCTGGCCGAGGCCGTTGGCTGGGCCCGTCGGCGCTTGCGCCTGGAACAGGACCACGATCTGGAGAACTGGCAGCTGTAGCGGCCGGCGGCGGTCGGCTAAGCCCCTACTTTCTTTCCGGTTGAAACCTCCGGCGGATCGGCGTTTCCTTGGAGAATAGAGAGGGATCCGGCATTGCTCAGGGGGTATGCCGATGGCCAAGACTCAGGCGGAAGACAGTCTGTCCGATCTGTCCGAGCTGCGGCGCCGCTGCCGCCGGTTCGCGCTGTTCCAGATGGTGATCCTGGGAGCGGCGGTGTTCACCGGGATCGGCGGCTTTGCCCTGGTGGCCGCCTCCGGCGCCGTGCTCGGTGCCGTGTTCGCCCTGTGGGCGGGCCTGGCCTGCGTCGGGCCGCTGATCGAGGCCGCGGTGGAGTACGACATGATCCCGGCCGCGTTCCGCCCCATCCGCAAGACGGAGTACGAGCGCCTGTGGGCGCGGGCGGTCCGGCATCCCGAGCTGCGGGCCGAGGTGGAGCGCATCCTGGAGGCGCGCAACACCATCACCCGCTACGAGTATGCCCGCCTCATGGGCGACGCCAGCGCCACTCCGGGGGGCCCCCTGCCCGTCCCCTGAAGGCGGCCGCCGAGGTGCACGCAAACGGGCCCAGGCAGTGAGCCTGGGCCCGTTTGCGTGCAGCGAGCGGGACGGTGCGGCTCAGCCGCCCATGGTCCGCCGCATGCGGTCCAGCTTGAGGGTGCACAGGATGTGGACCACGATTGCCCCCAGGCACACGGCCGTCACCAGGGTGCCGCCGACGTTGAGGTCCAGCATTCCGGCGCCGATGTACTGCGCCACGAGGGCGACCACGATGAAGGCCACGGTGGGGCCGACGATGCCGCAGTGCGGACCGCCTTGCTGTGCTTGCGCCATGAAAAATCCTCCCCTGGGGTGGATGTCCGTTTCAGAAATAGCAGAGTCCGGATACCTTAAAAAGTGGGCGCCGCCGAGGCCAGCCCCGACTCGCCCCGGAGCAGGAGGCAGCATGTCCGCATCCCCCAGGCCGCTGGTTGTGACGCTCGTCCTGGCCCTGGCCGCCGCCGTCGCCGGGCCGGCCCGGGCCGGGGGCGACCTGCCCGCCTTCGAGGAGGCTCGCTACGACGTCAGCTGGGGCATCGTGCCCGCGGGCAAGGGGATGTTCCGCGCGCGCCGTACCGACAACGGCTACACCCTGCGCGCCCAGATCTGCTCCACCGGCCTGGTGGACGCCTTCCATCCCATCCGCGACCAGCTCTACACCGAGGTGGATCCGGCCAGCGGCGACTTCCGTCCCCTGTATCACCGGGTGACCCAGCTGGAGGAAGGCAAGCGCCAGGAGAAGGTGACGCGCTTCCTGGCCGATGACCGGGTCGTCTACGAGGAGACCAAGCGCGGCAAGGTCCGCAAGCACAAGATCCTCGAAGTGCCGGCCGGCATCCACGACACCCTGTCCATCATCTACGCTGTCCGCCGGCTGCCGCTGGAGGTGGGGGAGACCTATCGCCTGCCCCTGCTCGACGGCGACGATGTGGAGACCCTGGTGGTGCCGGTGGCGGGGCGCATGAAGCTCAAGGGCCACCGCGTCCTGCGGGTGCGGCCCTATACCGTGGAGGACGGTGAGCGCGAGGAGGGCGGGCAGTGGGAGCTATTCCTCACCGACGACGACCGCCGCATCCCGGTGCGCATGAAGCTGGGCCTGTCCTTCGGCCGGCTGCTGCTGGACATGACCGGCTACCGCGACCACGGCTCGGTGGAGCATCCGGCGCGCATGTTCTGCGATCCCTCGGTCACCATGCCGCGCTGAGCCCCGACGGCGGATGTGGACGGCCGTCGGCGACGGTGCTTGAATGCCGGTAGGGGCCCGGAACGATCGCTGGAGGCCGACATGACCGAACGCCTGATCCCCTCCCAGAAGCGTCACGATCGCATGGTGGAGCGCATCGCCGACGGCCTACGCCGGGAGGGCTTCCCGCAGGTGCGCGCCGCCGGCGTCGGGGGCTTCGAGCCGCCCGACGCCATCGACGGCTTCGTGCCCGACGTGGCCGCCGCCCAGCGCCACCACTATATCTACGAGGTGGAGACCGAGGAGACCCTCGAGCTCGAGGAGACCCTGCGGCAGTGGCGGGCCTTCGCCCACCACGCCCGCTACAACGACACCCGCTTCGTGATCGTGGTCCCTGCCGGCTCGGGGGTCCGGGCCGAGGCCATCAAGAACTACCACCACTTCCGCGCCGAGGTGCGGGAGGTGGACTTCGACCGCTGACCCCGCCATCCCGACCACCGCGCCAAGGAGGCTGACATGGCCTTTCAATTCCAGGAGCTGTTCCTGGCCGACGAGAACGAGCTGGTTCCCGCCGGCCAGGGCGATTGGGTGCTGGTGGGCGTGGAGCTGCGCTTCGCGGACGAGGACAGCGGCGCCCAGGCGACGGTGACCGCCCAGGTGCCCGTGCTCGGACTGGTCCGGGGCCGGACCCTGGATCAGGTCCACGAGGAGGCCGCCACCCGCGCCGAGGACCTGGTGGGCACGGCCGCCGAGCACCTGCGGGAGAACGATCCCCTGGTGCTGGCCCGCATTGCCCAGGGGTCCTGAGCCTCCGCCGGAGTCCGGGAGGCCCGTCCCCGCCGGCGTGGCCGGGCCCTTGTGGTGGGCCGTGCTGGCCCTGGTCCCCCTGCTGACCGTGGTCGGCGGAAGGCTGCGCATCGCGCTGGTCTCGGGCGCCGGGGCCGCGCCGGTGGACGCGGGCCTGTTCGGCGTCCTGGCCATCCTCGCCATGGGCGGGGCGGGCTGGTATCCCGGCGCCGGGCGGCGCATCGGGGTCGCCCATGCGGGCTGGCTGGTTCCGGCCGCCTTGGCGGTGATGCTTGCGGTGCAGCAAACGGGAGGGGAGGTCCACCTGATCCTGTTCGGCTCGCTGGGCTTCCTGGGCGCCCTGCGCTTCGGTCCGCTGCCCGGGCTCGCCGCCTGCGCCGCGGTGGCCGGGCTGGACGAGCTGCTGCAGCTGGGGGTCCCCGACCGGGTCGCCGAGTGGCGGGATGTGGGCCTGGACCTGCTGGCCGCGGCGGTGGGGGTATGGATCGCCCGCCTGCGCTTCGGCCCCGGCGCCGTCGGGGGCCGGCAAGCCTGAGCGGGGTCCGGCAAAGGCCAAGGGGGCGCGCCCCCATCTCACAGGGGAGAGCAAGGATGGCTTACCGCAGCAGTGACGCCAGCGAGGCCCTGACCGCCGCCAGCGACGTGGTCACCCTGCTCCGGCTGGCGGCCGACAACGCGCAGATGGTCCGGGACCGCGTGCACGGCGAGACCTACGACGGCGTCGACGAGCTCCTCCACGACATCAGCGAGCTGTACCGCCGGGCCGAGGACCTGGAGGGCCGGGTCGAGGCCTACGTCACTGAACGGGGCCACCGGCGCTAGGGGCGCCCTCGGTGATCGCCTTCCAGTCGGCCTCCGGGATCTCCTCCAGGTCGTATCCGGTGAGGTACTCCACCGCGGCCGCCCGGAACCAGTAGGCCAGGGTCAGCAGGTCGCCGTCGCGGATGCGCTGGCGGGTGGCCTCCTCGTTGGGCGACAGGTCGATCACCAGGTGGTCCTCCTCGCCGTCCCGGGCCCCCGGCTCCGGCAGCAGGATGGAGGTATTGCCCTCGGTGTCGATGGCGAACCACCAGTCCTGGCCCCGCAGCGGCGCCCCGGAAACCCGGTATTTTTCCTCCCCCAGCATGGAGTCGGGAACGATGCTCAGGGGCTCCCGTTCCTGTGTCATGGTCGGCCCTCCGTTCGCTCAGGCAAACGCCCATTATGAACCACCCTTTGCCCCTGCCGCGAATCCCCGCTTCGCCGCCGGCGACGGGCCGCGGCGGGCCGGCTGCGGTCGCCGCCGTGACCATTGAGCGCGTCACCGTGATGGACCTCGAGGAGGCGGCGGGCCTCCCCGCGGATGCCGAGACGGCAGTGATCTCGGTCACCGATCCGGGCGTGCGCGCCCCGCTCGCCGACGGCTTCGCCCATGTCCTGCGCCTGCAGTTCCACGATGTGGATGACGCCATGCTCGAGGCCCTGGCGCGGCTGGCGCGGGCCCCCGGCGAGGAGCCGGAGCCCTTTCGGGCGGAGCAGGCCCGGCGGCTGGTGGCCTGGGCCGAAGCCCTGGCCGCCGCGCCGGAGCCGCTGCGGGTGGCCGTCCACTGCCACGCGGGCGTCTCGCGCTCGCCCGCCATCGCCTGGTTCCTGAACGGGGTCTACGGCGCGGACCTGCGCTGGCGGCCGCACTTCGCCCCCAACCGCCGGGTCCTGCGGCTGCTGGCCGAGGCCGCGGGGTGGCCGCCGTCCGACCCGGGCCCCTGACAAAAAAAGCCCGGACGGAGAACCGTCCGGGCTGCGTCCCGGGGCTGGGGACCGGTTGAAAAAGGACCCCGGGGCGCGATCCCAACTGCGCGGGATCGGGAGGTGGGCGGTGCATTACCCAGAGGGAGCGCAACAAGTCGCGCTTGCGGCACCTTCCGCCCACCCCCTCGCCAGCAGAAGAACCCCTCTTGATCCTTCTATCCTTGTTGGACCCCTGTCCACCGAATTCGTTTTCCCCCGCTCGATGCAACAGGGCCGGCGGCGAACCGCCGGCCCTCGGCAGGCTTCCCCGGTCGGCTCCGGGTTAGCTGGACTTGCCCTCGCGCTGCTTGCGGCGGGCCTCTGCCAGGCGCTCGCCCAGGCCGCGGTCCTTGGCGACCTTGGCACGCTGCTGGGAGAGGTTGGGGGCAACCAGCGGGTAGTCCTTGTCCAGGCCGAAGGTGTTCTTGTACTCCTGCGGCGTCATGCCATGGGCATTGTTGAGGTGCCGCTTGAGGGTCTTGAAGGCTTTGCCGCACACCAGGCAGTTGATGGTGTCTTTGCCGATGGCCTTCTGGGGCGACATGATCGGTTCGCGCCTATCGCCGCCCGCCTTCTCCGCGCCTTCCCCTTCCTCGCCCGCACCGGGGAGGTGGGTATCCCCCTCCATGCCCAGCAGGGTGTTGTAGGACTCGGTCAGAAGCTTCACAACTTCCTCGGCGGATTCGGCATTGGCAGCGTAATTCGCCGCAATTTGCGCGGCCAGCTCACGGGTTCCCAAAGATTGGCTCCTTTCCGGTATCGAAGACGGCGGATTCTACATCCATAGAAGTTACAAATTCAAATTAGTTCCGACAAAAACCGGCGTAAAGGAAAAAATTTTGAAAAAGGCGGAAACTTTTTCCGCCGAATTGTGGTCTCCGTCTCTCCACAAAAGCGGCCCGGTCCCCGCGCCGCCTCCGCCTTTGCCCGGACACCGCCCGTTTGCCCCGTTGCCGCGCCGCCCCCGGACGGGGCGGCCGTCCGTGCCCGTCGCTGGCGGCACCCCGGCGCCGCGGGCCGGGGTGCCGCCAAGGGGGTGCGGCCGTGGGATGCGGCCGGGGCATGCGGCCGGGGGGTTGTACCCTCAAAAATTTTGTGGGAATATGAAGCCATACTTTACTTGTGGGAATTCCCGCAACGGAGAGGAGGCCGACATGGCAACTGCCAAGCGCGAGATCCTGGACAACATCCCCCTGCTGCTGGTTGGCGCCATGGTGGTGATGGGCCTGCTGAGCTTCTTCTCGGTGGTGCTCGGCTAGCCCCCCACAGCCCTGGTTGCACGCTCCCGCCGGCCGGCTTTCCCCTCCCTGACCGGCCGGCGCAGGAGCTAATTCAGGCCGGACCCCCAGCGGGTCCGGCCGTTTTGCGTCGTGGGGTCGGGGAGGTAGCGGTCAGGCGTCGTCGGTCTCGACCACGATGCGGGCGTCGGGGTGGTCCTGCTGGATGGCGGCCAAGGCCTCGAGGGCCTGGCCGAAATCGCGGAAGACGGGGGAGAGGGCCTCGGCGAAGGTGCGCTCGCCGTCGGCCGCGGTGCGGTCGATGCCGATCCAGTAGCGTACGGGGATCTCGTCGGGGACGGACACGGGCAGGCTCCCGGCCGCAGAGGGGCCGGCCGTCATCGCCGTGCAACGCGACCGGCCGACCCTCCGGGCCATGCGGGGATCAGGAGAAGGGGGCATCCTCGTAGGCGCGCTGATTCCATTCCTCCCAGGCCCCCTCGGCGCCCAGGCCCATAGGGCCGAAGGCGTCGCAGGTGCCGCAGGCGATGGCCGCGTACCCCTCGTCGATGTCCATCACCTCCAGGTCAGTGCCTCCGCAGAAGGGGCAGGGCTTGGGATCTTCGTTCATGGCGTACTCCTGTCGGTGATCGGGGCTGCGGCCCGCGCCGGGAGCCCGTTCGGCCGTGTTGCGGCCCCGGCCCGGCCGGCGGCCGCCTACAGCAGGCGGCCGGTCTGGGTGCGGTCGTAGCGCAGGAGACCGCCGACGGCCCGGGCGCCGGGATGGGCGGCGTGACGCCGCTGACCTTGCGGCCCCATAATATGAGAGACGGGCCGCTCACGCACGATCTCCAGGTAGTCGGCGATCAGGGAGCGGTGGCAGCGGTCGGGGTCGGCCTCGGCGCACATCAGGCAGGTGGTGGCGGCGGGGCTGGTCAGCAGGCGGTCCACCGCCGCGCGGAAGGCGACGCTTTCCATGTGGCGGGCGTAGGCGCGAAAGGCCGGCTCCGCCAGGGCGGGGTGGCGCTCGGCATCGGCATCGGCATCGGCCTCGGCGGGCTGGCGCCGGCCGCCCAGGTCCGCGCCTTCCCAGGTGTAGGCGATGCCGGCCTCGGCCAGCGCCGCTTCCAGCCGCCCGCGGTTGAACCACGCAAAGCGGCGCGACGAGGGCCGGCTGCGCACGTCCACCAGGCGCCGCACCCCGGCCTCCGTCAGCATTGCCAGGAAGTCGGCCAGCGTCCGGTTGCTGTGGCCGATGGTCAGCATCGGCCCCGGCGGTCCCGCGCCTTGCGGCGGGATTTCATTCTCTGCAACAAAGCCAGGTCCCCCAACGTCCATGGACAGCGTCGATCTCCGCCAGCCCGAATTCTACATCAACCGCCTGCTGTCCCTGCTGGAGTTCAACCGGCGGGTGCTGGAGCAGGCCAAGGACCAGTCGGTACCGCTGCTGGAGCGGCTCAAGTTCCTGTGCATCTCGTCCACCAACATGGACGAGTTCTTCGAGATCCGGGCCGCCGGCCTCAAGCAGCGCATCGAGCTCGGCGTCACCCAGGTGGGGCCGGACAACCGCACGCCGCAGGAGGTGATGAACGCCGTGGGCGAGCGCGCCCACGAGCTGGTGGGCGAGCAGTACCGGGTGCTCAACGAGGTGCTCACCCCGGCCCTGGCCGACGAGGGCATCCGCTTCATCCGCCGCACCCACTGGAGCCCGGCCCAGCGCGACTGGCTGCGCCGCTTCTTCGAGGACCAGCTGCTGCCGGTGCTGTCGCCGCTGGGCCTGGATCCGGCTCACCCCTTCCCGCGCATCCTCAACAAGTCGCTGAATTTCATCGTCGGCCTGCAGGGCCGCGATGCCTTCGGCCGCAGCGGCGGCGTGGCCGTGGTGCAGGCCCCCAGGGCGCTGCCGCGGCTGATCCAGCTGCCGGCCGAGGAGACCGGCAGCGGCCCCTATGACTTCGTGTTCCTGTCGTCGATCATCCACGCCTTCGTGGACGAGCTGTTCCCCGGCATGACCGTCACCGGCTGCTACCAGTTCCGGGTCACCCGCAACTCGGACCTGTTCGTGGACGAAGAGGAGATCGACGACCTGCGCCGGGCGCTGGAGGGCGAGCTGCCGCAGCGCCGCTACGGCGCCGGGGTGCGCCTGGAGGTGGCCGACAACTGCCCGGACGACATGGCCGATTACCTGCTCGGCGAGTTCGGGCTGGGCCGCGAGGACTTCTACCGCGTCCACGGCCCGGTCAACCTCAACCGCCTGCTGGCCATCCCCGACCTGGTGGACCGCCCCGACCTCAAATACGGCGGCTTCACCTCGGGGCTGCCGGCGGCGCTGGGCTACCAGTCGGACCTGTTCGGGGTCCTGCGCGAGCGCGACGTCCTGCTCCACCATCCCTTCGAGTCCTTCACCCCGGTGGTGGACTTCCTGCGCCAGGCTGCCCGCGACCCCCACGTGCTGGCCATCAAGCAGACGCTGTACCGCACCGGGCCGGAGTCCGCGGTGGTGGATGCCCTGGTGCAGGCGGCGCGCGCCGGCAAGGAGGTCACCGTGGTGGTGGAGCTGCGCGCGCGCTTCGACGAGGAGGCCAACATCGCCCTGGCCAACCGCCTGCAGGAGGCCGGGGCGCACGTGGTCTACGGCGTGGTGGGCTACAAGACCCACGCCAAGCTGATCCTGGTGGTGCGCCGCGAGAGCGGACAGCTGCGCAACTATGTCCACCTCGGCACCGGCAACTATCACCCGCGCACCGCCCGGCTTTACACCGACTACGGCCTGTTCACCGCCGATGCCGAGATCGGCGAGGACGTGCACAAGGTCTTCCTGCAGCTCACCAGCCTGGGCCGGGCCTCGGACCTGGGTGAGCTGCTGCAGGCGCCGTTCACCCTCCACCCCGCCCTGGTCGACAAGATCGAGCGCGAGGCCGACAACGCCCGTGCCGGCCAACCGGCGCGCATCATCGCCAAGGTCAACTCGCTGGTGGAGCCGAAGATCATCCGCGCCCTGTACGCCGCCTCCCAGGCCGGGGTGGAGATCGACCTGGTGGTTCGCGGCATGTGCTGCCTGCGCCCCGGCATCCCGGGCATTTCCGACAACATCCGGGTACGCTCGGTGGTGGGCCGCTTCCTGGAGCACACGCGGGTGTACTACTTCGCCAATGGCGGCGAGGACGAGATCTTCGGCTCCAGCGCCGACTGGATGGAGCGCAACTTCTTCCGGCGGGTGGAGGTGGCCTTCCCGGTGCGCGACCCCGAGCTGCGCGGCCGCATGCTGCGCGAGCTCGACCTCTACCTGCGCGACAACACCCAGGCCTGGGTCCTGGAGTCCGACGGCGGCTACCGGCGCCTGCAGCCGGCGCCGGGCGAGGCGGCCGTCTCCGCCCAGGAGACCCTGCTCGCCGAGCTGGCGGAGGGGCTGTAGGCCCCGTCGGTAGGGTCATGGTCAGCGCCCGGCCGGGCCCGCGCCAATCTCTCGGAGCCGCCCTCACGCCGTGGCCGCCGCCACCGGCCCGCGCTACTCGAGCGTCAGCGTGAAATCGGCGTCCCCCAGGAACCCGGCCTCCTGCTCCAGGTCCGCCCGGGTCAGCGGGTGGTCGTCCAGCCAGCCGGCGGGGAAGCCCAGATGCAGGCGGTCGCCGCGGGCGGTCAGCGTGAGCCCCGGCAGGGGCTCGGGGCTGCGGTTGCGGTGCAGCACCACCGCCAGCCGGAGCAGCACGGCCAGGCGCCGGGCCGGCACCTGCCAGCGCTCGGGCAGGCCGCAGAAGGCCTTGCCGTTGAATTTGCGGCGATGGCTGCGCACCAGCGCCGCCAGCAGGTCCTGTTCCTGCTGGGTGAAGCCGAGCATGTCGGCATTGTCCAGGACGTAGGCGCCGTGCTTGTGGTAGCCGCTGTGGGCGATGTCCAGCCCGATCTCGTGCAGCAGGGCCGCCCAGCGCAGGTAGGGCTCCGCCCAATCCGCGGGCAGCGACCAGGAAGGCGCCGCCTGGGCCAGGGCGGCCGCGGCGGTGTCCGCCACCCGCCGGGCATGGACCTCGTCGGCGTGGTAGCGCTGCTGCAGGGCGTGGACGCTGGTCTCGCGTACGTCCTCGTGGCGGATGCGCCCCACCAGGTCGTGCAGCAGCCCCTCGCGCAGGGCGCCGTCCGCCACCTGCATGTGCTCGATGCCCAGGGCGTCGAAGGCCGCCCGCAGGATGGCCACGCCGCCCGCGAACACCGGCGCGCGGTCGGTGCTCAGGCCCTTGAGCTTGTCCAGCTTTTCCACCTTGCCCAGATCGCTCATGGCCGCGGTCATGCGCTCCAGGGCCCCGGCCGTCAGCCCGCCCTCGGTCCAGCCGTTGGCCTCGGCCACCTTGGCCGCCGCCCGGATGGTGCCGGAGGCCCCCACCGCCTCGTCCCAGCCCATGGCCCGGAAGGCCTGCTCGTGGGGCTCCAGCTCCTGCCGGGCGGCGGTCTCGGCGCGCCGGAAGGCCTTGGCGGACAGCTTGCCCTCGGCGAAATGGTTGCGGGTCAGCGACACGCAGCCCATGTACAGGCTTTCCATGCGCCCCGGGGCGTAGCCGGCGCCGACGATGAGCTCGGTGGAGCCGCCGCCGATGTCCATCACCAGCCGCCGGCGATCGGGGGCCACCGCCAGGCTGTGGGCCACCCCCAGGTAGATCAGGCGGGCCTCCTCGACGCCGGCCACCACCTCGATGGGGTGGCCCAGGGCGGCCTCGGCGCGCGCCAGGAAGTCCTCGGCGCCGCGGGCGCTGCGCAGGGTGTTGGTGCCCACCGCGCGCACCCGCGCCGGGGGCAGGTCGCGCAGGCGCTGGCCGAAGCGCTCCAGGCAGGCCAGGGCCCGCTCTTGGGTGTCGGGGTCCAGGGTCTTGTCCGGGCGCAGGCCGCCGGCCAGGCGCACCATCTCCTTGAGGCGGTCCATGGTCTTGAGCTCGCCCGGACCCAGGCGGGCGACGATCAGGTGGAAGCTGTTGGATCCGAGGTCGACGGCGGCGACGGTCTGGGTGGCCTGTTCGGACACGCTGGGCCTCGTCGTCAGGGGGCGGGGGCGAGGGCCTGCAGCTGGCCCTGGGTCAGACACCATTCCAGCTGGGCGGCGCCGGGCTCGGCGTTGTCGGTTATGGACAGCAGCGCGCAGGCGCCCTTGCCCGGATGCCAGAAGGTCCAGTCCACCCGCCCCAGGGCGAAGCTGAGCAGGTGGCCGAGGTCGGGCTCGTGGCCGACCAGGGCGATGGTCTCGTTGGGGGGCGCCTGCCACAGCCAGTTGAGCAGCTCCTTGGGCCGCCGGCCCGGCGCCAGGGCGTCGGTGCGGATGAAGGCGGGGCCGCTGTAGGTCCGGGCCAGGATCTCTGCGGTCTGGACGGCGCGCGTCAGCGGGCTGCTGGCGATCAGGTGGACGGGATCGAGCACCGTGCGCAGCCCCTTGGCCGCCTGCTCGAAGGCGCGCGCGCCGTCGTCGGTGAGGGCGCGGTCGGCGTCGCGCTGGCCGGGCCCGGCGTCCTCGGGGATGCCGTGGCGGATGATCGCGACCGATTTCATGGGCGGCTCCCGGGAGTGGGTGCGAATCCCCGCATTATGCGCCCCTTGGCGCGGTCCGTGGAGGGGTCAGGCGCGCAGCGCCAGCAGCGTGAGCGCCACCGATGCCCCTGCCACCAGGGCGGCCAGCGACCAGCGGGTGAGGGTGCGGTAGTGGCCCTCCAGGGCCTCGGCGGTATGGCCGGCGAGCAGGAACGGGCGGCCGGACTCCTCCGGACGCGCCAGAACGTGGAAGGACACGCCCGGACCGTCGGCGGCGCGCTCGGCCATCACCCGGCTGCGCGCCAGGGCGCGCGCCCGCTGGCGCTCGGCGGCGTCGAGGCGGCCGTCGCCGTTGGCGTCGAACTGCTCCATGAACACCCCGGGCGCCGCCTGCCAGCGTTCCAGGCGCTCGCGCACCGCGCCGTCGATGGGCGGCGGTGCATCGGACAGGGTGCGGAACCAGCCCAGGGCGTAGACCGGCCCCGGCAGCAGCAGCTCCTCGGTGTGGCGGTAGCGGCCGCCGAAGTTGAGGGTCAGGCGGCCCACCTGCATGGACAGGCGCAGGCTGTTGGGATCGGATCCGGAGGTGCACCACACCCGGCGGTGGCGCGAGGTGACCTCGGCACCCTCGGGATGGACCTCGCACCAGTCGGTGCCGTCCTCGAGCAGGAAGGGGTCGTCGCTCTCGCCCTGCTGGATGGTGCGCCACTGGCTGTGGCGGTTCTTGCCGAAGCCGGTGGTCTCCTTGCGCTCGATGCGGTAGCGGTACCACAGGCACTTGCGCCCGGTCAGCGGCGACACCGCCGGGCCGCCGTCGTAGGGCTGGCCGGTGCCGGCCAGCTCCACATAGCCCTGCGGGGCGCTGCGGATGCGGGCGGTGGGGGTGTCGGCGATGATGCGGGCGCGCCGGAGGTTGCGCCACAGGGTGTAGAAGCCGCCGGCGGCCAGGATGCCGGCGCCGCCGGTGAGCATGACGAACGGCCAGGGGCCGAACCCCTGCACCCACGCGCTCAGGCCGGTCATGCCGCCGGGCCCTCAGGAGCTGCCGAACAGGGTGCCCAGGTTCACGTCCGCCGTCTCTTCCTCTCAGTCGCGCACCTGGCGCCCGGACAGGGTCTCGATCACCCGGATCAGGGCGGCCATGTCCTCGTCGCCGTGGCCCAGGCCGCGCGCCGCGCTGGCCGCTTCGCGCGTGGCCGCGGTCTGGGGCAGGGGCAGGCTCGCCTTGCCGGCGGCGTCGGCCACCAGGTCGAGGTCCTTGAACAGCAGGTCCAGCGGGAACTGTCTGGCGAAGTCCCCCTTCAGGATCTTGTCGCCCTTCATGCCGAACAGCGGTGCCCCCAGGGGGCCGCCGCCCACCGCCTCGAGCACCTGGCGCGGGTCCAGCTCCAGGGCCTGGCCCAGGGACAGGCCCTCGGCCAGGGTCTGCATGAGGTTGCCCAGCATCAGGTTGATCACCAGCTTCATGTGGGTGCCGGCGGGGATGTCGCCGCAGTGGACGACGGCCTTGCCCAGGGTCTCCAGCAGCGGGCGCACCCGCTCCAGGTCCTCGGTCGCGGCGCCGGCCAGGACCACCAGCGTGCCCTCCTCGGCGGGCTTGACCGTGCCCGAAACCGGGGCGTCCACGAAGCGGGCGCCCACGGCATGCACCTCCTCGGACGCGGCCCGGATGGCCTCGGGCGAGACCGTGCCCATGTTGATCACCACCTTGCCGCGGCCGAGTCCCGCGAGGACACCGCCGTCGCTCTGCAGCACCGCCGCCAGGGCGTCGTCGTCGCTCACCATGACCACCACGATGTCCGAGTGGCCGGCCAGGAGGGCGGGGGTGGAATAGGCGGTCACGCCCTGCTCGGCGAAGGGGCGGGAGCGGTCCGGGGTGCGGTTGAACACCCCCAGCTCGAAGCCGCCGCCGTGGAGGTTCCAGGCCATGGGCGTGCCCATGGCGCCGAGGCCGATGAATCCGACGCGTTCGCTCAAGGCTGTCTCCCGTTGCTTGCGGTGTTCGCGGATGGGTTGCGGGCGGCCGGCGGGCCGCCGGTGTAGGCCCGGTGGGTCTGGAGGTTGAGGGCGCCCAGCCCGGCCAGGAGCACCACGAACAGGGCCAGGGGGCCGGCCACCGGCACCTGCCGGACCAGCCCCAGCACCAGCAGGGCGGCCACGAAGGCGCCGATGCGGGCGGCGCGGCCGGCTCCGGGGCGCCACCGCTCCAGGACCCCCTGGCCGAGGGCGAACACCCCGGCCAGCAGGCCGGCCAGCAGCGCCACCAGGTACAGCGCCAGCACCGCCAGGCCCAGCAGGGCGCCCACGCCGCTGGCCAGCAGCAGGACGGCCACCAGCGGCGTGGCGGTCAGCGCGGCCAGCCCCAGCCCCAGGGACTTCCAGCGCTCGCCCCAGGCGGAGGCGGCCACCGCCCGGCTGAAGCCGGGGAACAGCAGGAAGCCTGCCGCACCCGCCACCGCCAGGCTGGCGGCCAGGAACAGCCCGGCCAGCCAGCCGGCTTCCTCCCTGGGGGCGGGGCCGGGCGCCGCCCCCGGACGCTCCACCACCCGGCCGCCGATGTCGGCCCCCGGCGCCACGCGGGGCCGGTCGGGCGCGGTCCAGATCAGGTCGCCGCCGATGCGGGCGCCGGGGGCCAGCTCGATGGTGCTGGCCCGGATCCGGAGGTTGCCGGCCACGGTTCCGGACACCACCACCGCATCGGCCACCACCCGCACGTCGCCGGCCACCGCCCCGGCCAGCCGGACGTGGCCGCCCGCGGACCAGAGCCAGCCGCCCACCGTGGCGGCGGGGCCGAGGCTGACCGTCTCGCCGGCGACCACCACGTGGTCGCCCACGGGGCCGTCGATGCGTACCTCGCGGCCGGCGGCGCGGACATCGTCGCCCACCGCGCCTTGCACCAGCACCGTCTCGCCGGCGGCGTTGAGGTCCTGGCCGACGCGGTCGTGGACCACGATGCGCTGCCCGGCGGCAACCACGTCGCCCGCGGCCGGCGCCAGCAGGTCCACCAGCCGCCCGGCCAGGTAGAGGTCGCGGTCGGCGGGCTCGGTGACGCTGACGTGCTCGCCGAAGGTCTGGGCCACGGCCCAGCCCGCGCTCAGCAGGAGGAGGGCGGCGAGGGCGCCGCTGGCGGCTGGCAGAAGGCGCATGGCGGGGCTCCGCGGTGGGGATCCCCTCCACCATGTGCCGCCCGGGGCCGGGATTCAAGCCGGCTCAGGCCAGGAACCGGCGCAGGCGCTCGACCCCTTCCTCCAGGCGTTCGAGCGAGGTGGTGTAGGCGAAGCGCACGTGCTCGCCGGCCCGGTGGCGGCCGAAATCGATGCCCGGAGTGATCGCCACGCCCGCCTCCTCCAGCAGGCGGCCGGCGAAGGCGAAGCTGTCGTCGGTGAAGGCGGAGGCGTCGGCGTACAGGTAGAAGGCGCCGCGCGGCGCCCCCGGGATGCGGAAGCCCAGCTCGCGCAGGGCCGGCAGCAGGAAGTCGCGGCGCCGCTCGAATTCGCGGCGGCGCTGTTCCAGGATGTCCCGGCTGTCGCCGGTGAAGGCGGCCAGCGCGGCGTGCTGGGCCGGCGTCGACGGCGCCAGGAAGATGTTGCCGGCGAGCTTGTCCAGCTCGCGCACGTACTCCTCCGGGGCAACTGCCCAGCCCAGGCGCCAGCCGGTCATGCCGAAGAACTTGGAGAAGCTGTTGACCACGAAGGCGCCGTCGGCCTCCGCCACGGCCGTGGGCGCCCCGCCGTCGTTGATCAGGTGGTCGTAGACCAGGCCGTGGTAGATCTCGTCCACAATCAGCCGCCCGCCGCGCCCGGCGGCCGCCGCGTCCAGCGCGCGCAGCTCCTCGCCGGTGGCCACCGTGCCGGTGGGATTGGAGGGCGAGCCCACCATGGCCGCTACCGTGCGCTCGTCCCAGTAATCCGCCATGTGGGCCGGGGTGAGCTGGTAGTCGCTGGCGCCGTCCACCGGCACCAGCGTCCCCTCGCCCTCGAACAGGCGCACGAAGTTGCGGTTGCAGGGGTAGCCCGGATCGGGCAGCAGCACGCGGTCGCCGGGGTCCACCAGCACCCCCATGATCAGCTGCAGGGCCCCGGAGGCGCCGGGCGTGACCACGATGCGCTCGGGCGCCACCTCGATGCCGTGGCGCTCGGCGTAGAGGCCGCTGATGGCCGCGCGCAGCTCCGGCAGTCCCGCCGCCGGCGTGTAGTGGGTATGGCCGCCGGCGAGCGCCTGCTGGCCGGCGCGCACCACCGGCTCCGGAGTGGGGAAGTCGGGCTCGCCCACCTCCATGTGGACGATGTCGCGGCCCTCGGCCTCCAGGGCGCGCGCCCGGGCCAGCAGGTCCATGACGTGGAACGGGGCGATGTCGGCCATGCGCCGGGCGATATGGGGTTGGCGCTCCATGCGGGCAGGGTAGCATGGGGCCATGGCCCTCAAGGACACCCCGGACAGCGAGCTGGTCGCCGCCTTCGCGCGCGCCGTGGCCGCGGCCGGCGGTCGCGCCCTGGAGGCCGGCGGCGCCGTGCGCGACCGCCTGCTGGGCCGGCCCGCCCGCGACACCGATCTGGAGGTCTACGGCCTGGACGCCGCGGCACTGGAGGCGGTGGTCGGCCGCTTCGGACCCGTGCGGCGGGTAGGGGCGCGCCTGGGGGTGTACGTCCTCAAGGGCATGGAGATCGCCCTGCCGCAGGCCCCCGGTGGCGTCGAGGACCCCCGCCTGAGCCCCGAGGCGGCCAGCCGCCGGCGCGACCTGACCGTCAACGCCCTGCTGCGCGATCCCCTCACCGGCGACATCCTGGACTTCCACGGCGGCCGCGCCGACCTCGCCGCCGGCCGCCTGCGCCTGGTGGACGCCGCTACCTTCGCCGAGGATCCCCTGCGCGTCCTGCGCGTGGTGCGCCTGCACGCCGAGCTGGCGTTCGCCGTCGACCCCGCCACCGCGGCGGTCTGTCGGGGGCTGGACCCCACCGCCGCGGCCTGGGAGCGGGTGGGCGGCGAGGTCGAGCGCTGGCTGCTGGCGGCGCCGCATCCCGGGAAGGGGCTGGACGCCCTGGTCTACACCGGCGCCGAGCGCCGCTTCCCCCACCTGGCGCGCCTGCTGGACTGCCCGGCGCCGGGGGCCGACGATGCCTGGGCGCTGACCCGGGCGGCGCTGGAGGAGGCGGCGGCCGAGCGCTGCGGCGAGCGGGGCCGCGACTGGCCGCTCATGCTCGCCGCCCTGCTGGCCGCCGCCGGCCGCCCCGACGTCACCCGGCGCGTGGCCGGCGGCCTGCGCGCCCCGGCCCACGCCGCGGCGGCCGCCGCGCGCGTGCCGCTGTTCCTGCACGGGGTGGACCGCAGCGCCGACCGCAAGCGGACGGTGGCGGCCCTGGTGCGCGCGCAGGAGGCCGTCGCCGGCCTGGCGGCCGCAGGGGCCGAGCTCCCCGCCTACCGGCGCCTGGCCCGGTGCGTGGACAGCGACCTGCTGCTGCGCCTGAGCCGGGCCCTGCACCGGGCCGAGCACGGCGGCGAGGCCGCGTTCCCCGCCGGGGAGCGGGCGCGGACGATCTGGGAGCGGGAGGACCTGCTCGGCAAGGCGCCGGAGCCCATCCTGCAGGGACGGGACCTGGCGCAGCTGGGCATCGAGCCGGGGCCCGGGGTGGGCGAGTGGCTGGAGGCCGCCTTCGAGGCGCAGCTGGATGGCGCGTTCAGCGACCGGGAGGGGGGGCTGGCGTGGCTGCGGCAGAGGCTGCCCACGGGCTGATCGCCGGGAACGTTACGGGAAAGCCCCGCCGGGGGCGGCGATGCCGTCATTGCGAGCGCAGCGAAGCAATCGCCGCAGCGGAGGCTCCGCTCCGGGAGGTTGCCACGTCCCGCCACTAGGCCCCTACGCGATCGAGTCCAAGGCCCTGGACCGGGGCGGGCCTGGTGGCGGGACTCGCAATGACGGCCGGGGGCGGCGATGCCGTCATTGCGAGCGCAGCGAAGCAATCTCCATAGCGGAGGCTCCGCTCCGGGACTCGCAACGACGGCCGGGCTGCGGTGGGGCGCCGCTCCCGCCAGCAGGCACGGGCCCGGGGCCCTGGCGGCCGTCCTTGGCGGACCTTGGCGCCTTTGGCGGTTTGGCGTTCGCCGTTGACGTCCCGGCCTACTCGCCGCCGCCGAACAGCTCCTGGTCCACCAGCATGCACAGGGCGTGCAGGATGAGGATGTGGACCTCCTGGATGCGCGCGGTGGTGCGCGAATCCACGTGGATCACCTGGTCCTGGTCGGCCCGTACCATCTCGGTCAGCTCGCCGCCGTCGGCGCCGGTCAGCACCAGCAGGTTGAGGCCGCGCTCCAGGCCGGCGCTGACCGCCTGGGTGATGTTGGCCGACTGGCCCGAGGTGGAGATCACCAGCAGCAGGTCGCCGGCCTGGCCGAGGGCCTGCACCTCCTTGGCGTAGATCTCCTCGAACGAGTAGTCGTTGGCGGTGGCGGTCACCGCCACCGGGTTGGTGCCGAGGGCGATGGCCGGCAGCGGCGGCCGCTCGATCTCGAAGCGGTTCACCAGCTCGCCGACGAAGTGCTGGGCGTCGCCGGCGGAGCCGCCATTGCCGCAGGCCAGCACCTTGTGGCCGCCGAGCAGGGTGTCGCTGATGCGGCGGGCGGCCTCGGCCACCTCCGGCCCGAGCTGGTCGGCGATGCGGTTCTTGAGCTCGGCGCTCTCGCGGAACAGGTCGGCCACGCGCCGGGCGGCATGGGTGGGCGGTTGCGCCATGTCAGCTCCAGAATCCGGTCTCGAAGGGGCGGAAGGCGTCGATGATCCAGCGCAGGCCGTCGCCGTCCACCGCCACCACGTCGAAGCGGCACATGCGTTCGGCGTGCTCGGGGTGGGCGGCCAGGAAGGCCTGGGCTGCCCGGGTCAGGCGCCCCTGCTTGCGCGGGCCGACCGTCTCCTCGGGCCGGCCGTAGCCGGTGTCGGTGCGTGCCCGCACCTCCACGAACACCAGCTGCTCGCCCTCCAGGGTCACCAGGTCCACCTCGCCGCCGCGCGCCCGGAAGTTGCGGTGCAGGCAGCGGTGGCGGCCCTTGCGCTGGAGGTGCTTGAGGGCCCGCTCCTCGGCGGCGTCGCCGGTCCGCTGAGCGGGCGTGCGGCTCACCGCCCGGAACCGCCGGGGGTGAGCATGCCGGGCAGGGGGATGATGCGGCCGTGGCGGTACTCGGCCCATTGCAGGCGGCGCCGCACGCGGCCGTCGGGCTCCACCGACAGGCGGCCGGTGCCGCCCTCCAGGCGGATGCGGCCCAGGGCCATGGCCAGCGGCTCGTCCAGCAGCAGCGAGCGCCGCCAGGCGCCGACCACCAGGGTGTAGGCGTCGTAGCCGAGGGCGTTGAGCCGCTCCAGGCTGGCCTCCTGCTTGGGATAGCTGCTGCTCAGGGCTTGCGCGGCGCGCCGGTGCTCCGGCCGCGGGTCCAGGAACCAGGGCAGCTGCACGAAGCGGATGCCGTCCATGTCGCGGCGGTCGGAGCGGCTGTCCCCGGGGTTGTGCACGTGGCTGGTGGCCAGCACCGGCAGGTCGCCGGCGGCGAAGAACTCCAGCTGCGGCTTGATCAGCCGGGCGTTGAGGGTCTCCGAGGCCAGGAACAGGAAGTCCAGGTCCCGGCGCCGCGGCGGCGTGCTGTACTCCGGCAGGTTCACCCCCAGGGTGCTCTCCAGGCGCTTGCGCCGGGCGGTCACCGAGGTCAGGTCGAGCAGGGCCTTGAGGGTGTCGGAGTGGTCGGTGCGGTCGGTGTTGAACGAGCGCATGGCCCGGGTGGAGCCGCCCAGCTCCTGCCAGCGCTGCTGGAACGCTGCCACCATGCGCCGGCCCCAGTCGCTTTCGGGGTAGACCAGCCCCGCCTCGCGGTAGCCGGTGCGGTAGGCGTACTCGGCCACCTGCTGGGCCTCCTGCTCCGGATCCAGGCCGAGCTGGAACAGGTCGGGGGAGGAAGCCGCCCAGTCGCGGGTGGTGTTGAGCAGCAGGATCGGCGGCAGGCCGTCGAGCGAGGCGTCGGTCAGGGCCTTGGCGCCGGCCTGGGTGAGCGGGCCGATCATGCCGGCGTAGTCGCCCCGCCGCACCTTGTGCACCGCCCGCCGGAGCCCGGCCGCGGTGCCGCCGGTGTCCAGGACGTCCAGCTGGATGCCGGCGCCCCGGTCGCTGGCGTAGTAGGCGGCCAGCATGCCGTGCAGCAGGGCCTCGGCCACCGAGTGATAGGCCGACTCAAGCGGCAGCACCACCGCCAGCTTCAGCGGGGCCTCCTGGACCCGCTCCAGGCGGTCGCGCACAATAGCGGCCAGCGCGTGGCCCGGGTAGCGCTCCAGCCATCCGCGCAGGTCCTCGCGGGTCTGCGCCAGGGGCTGACGGGTGGCCCTGCGCATCAGCTTCTCGAAGCGCAGGTAGCCGCTCGGGAAGGCATCCCCCACCGCCTGCAGCCGCTGCTCCAGGACCTCCTCCGGCATGGCCTCCAGCAGGTAGCGGATGCGCGCGATGTTGGCTTTCCTGCCCGCGTCGCCGAGCAGGTCGTGGCGCGCCACCAGCGCATCGAAGGCCTCGCCCGGCCGGCCCTTGGCGAGCTGCAGCTGGGCCCGGTAGTCGAGCGCCTCCTCGCGCAGGTTGTCGGGGAGGGGGCCGGTGGCGCCGCCGCGCGCGAGCAGCCCCTGCAGCAGGCGGTGGGCCCGGTCGAGGCGCTGGTGGCGCAGGTGGATGCGGACCCGCAGCAAGGTGGCGCGCGCGGCCTGGCCGGTGCCGGTCAGCTTGTTCAGGACCCCGAGGGCATCGGTGTCGCGCCCGGCGAGGGCCAGCATCCGGCCCTGGGCCAGGCGCAGGCGGGCGGCCTCGGCGCCGCCGGCCCGCTTGGCCTGGTCGGCGTAGGCCGCGGCGGCCTCGGCGTACTTGCCGGCGGCCTCCAGCGCCTGGGGGCCCTCGGGACCCTTCTCCGGGGTGGGCGCGGGGCCGGGGGCGCAGCCGGTTAGCACCAGGCCGAGCGCGGCCAGCGGCAGGAGCGGGCGGATGCAGCGGCGGAATGGCAAGCGGGCCCCTTTCCCGGTGGGATGACCTTGGCCAGAAGGCAGGCATGAGCGAAACGGATCCAGGCATTTTATACGTGGTCGGCACGCCCATCGGCAACCGCGGGGACCTCACGCCGCGGGCCCTGGAGATCCTGACCACGGTGGCCGCGATTGTAGCGGAGGACACCCGCCATGTGCAGCGCCTGCTGGCCGACAGCGGCGCCCGCGTCGAGCGCGTCTCCCTCAACGCGCACAACGAGGACG
>Ga0102944_1000577_pt1 | contig 27487 bp, 22 predicted proteins | sample SalPonD_shore_MG_FD_78172 | JGI IMG/M metagenome (GOLD analysis project Ga0102944, IMG submission 78172) | Salt pond soil microbial communities from South San Francisco under conditions of wetland restoration - Salt Pond MetaG... | ecosystem: Environmental > Aquatic > Marine > Intertidal zone >...
CGAATTTTGTGATCCTGGGTGGCACGAATCTGTTTCGCTCCCGAAACGGCTTTGCCACCAAACCGACCGGTGGATATGACGGCACGCTCAGCTCTCAAAAAGATGAATACTGGATTGGAGGCTATAACAAGAATAATGGATATAGTTCATATCCCAATCAACACCCGGATCAACATTCCATTGCTTTCAATACCAACAATGCCAACCAAATGTGGTCGGGCCACGATGGGGGACTTAGCTATACCGGCGATGTGACGGCAAGTGCCGTAACATGGACGAACGAGAATAACGGATATGTAACTACCCAGTTTTATTCGGCCGCCCTGCCGCAGGACTCTACCGACACCCGTATTATGGGTGGCAGTCAGGATAATGGTACCCCATATTATACCGTAAGTCAGCAGTCCTCAAGTCAATCGCAGGATATTTCTGCCGGTGATGGGGGTTATGCCTATTTCACCGCGAACGACATCTATGTAGAACAACAAAATGGACATGTAATCCGATGGGCTAACGATTTTAATCAACTCTCCTATGTTTATCCGTCCGGGGCCAGTAATCAGATTTTCATCCACCCTTACGCCATCGATCCAAACGATGACAACGTAATGTATTATCCCGATGGTGATCATATATGGCGAAACACCAAACTCGATCAAATCCCCAATACCAATAATGGAAACAGCAGCTCCGGCACTACGGTGGGTTGGGAAGAACTAAACAATGTGACCGCCGGATCGCAATATATCATCTCTGCGGTAGCTGCTTCCAAAGTCCCGGGCAACATCCTTTATTTTGGAGGATATTCTCCAAACTTACAACCCGTTGTTATGCGACTTGCCAATGCCAAGGAGGCCACAAGCGGGGCCACAGATGTTTCTCTTCCGGATAACAGCGCACTCCAGGGAGCATATATCAAAGATATTGCCGTCAACCCGGTAAATGCCAATGAGGTTCTTGTTGTGATGTCTAATTATAACATCACCGGCTTATGGCACACCTTTGATGGCGGACAAAGCTGGCAACCGGTTGAGGGCAATCTGACGGGCAATAGCACCGATCCGGGACCTTCTTTGCGCTCGGCCGTTATAGTTCCTGCTGAATCAGGCACCATTTACCTGGTCGGCACATCCACCGGGTTGTATTCGACCCAACAACTGAATGGCAGCAATACTACATGGGGACAGGAGGCATCCGGCCAAATTGGCCATGCCATTACCGAAGACTTGGCTTTGCGGGTCACGGATGGAAATGTGGCGGCCGGCACCCACGGACGGGGAATGTACATCGGTGACTTCGGAGGAAATACGAATGCTCCGTATATCGTTGCAAACCCCTTGAAAGGACAAGCAGGCAATACGGTCACACTCAATGCCAACGATTTTCAATTTAGCCCTACAGCCACTGATAATATTGTCACGTTCAATAAAGTAAGAGCCAAAGTGCTTAGCGCTTCTTCTTCAAAATTAGATGTAGAAGTTCCCCGCGGCGTTTTAGATCCGCAGGCTACCAGTAATTCTGTGACAATAACAGTTAAAACAAATAACCAATCTATTTTTACCACCTTCCAGATTTTACCGCCGGATAATTTCACGATAGATCAAAATTATCCGAATCCCTTTAACCCGTCTACAAATATTCCTTTCGATGTATCGGTAGACAGCAGGATTTGGCTGGTGATTTACAACATGGCCGGTCAAAAAGTATTGGAGCCGATTCGCGATCAACAATTTAACGCCGGAACCTATAATCAAAATATTGATTTGACCGGTCTTGCCAGCGGTGTTTACATCTACCGTGTTATTGCCGAGCCACAATCAGGTAGCGGAAACAAGCATATTGAGTCCAAAAAGATGACCTATATCAAGTAAACGTTGGCTTGCAAAACAAAAAATGTCATCCTGAATCATTAGTCCTGAACTTGAATCTATTTAGGATCTTCATTCTAAAGGTATTTAACCAAATATGAGATTCTGAACTTGTTTCAGAATCTCATAATGGGGGCATTTGCAAAGCCCCTGGAAAAACCGTGATGCGTAATTTAATTAGACGTTATTACAAATTACATATCACAATATTCAACTAGTTTCGATATAAGAATTTAATTTAAAAATAGAATCGGAGTGCGTTTTTGGCGTATAAAATACGTCATCCCCCATTGCCCTCTTCAGTTAGTACAGGTTGCCATAGGTATCGAATTTCACCAAAAGGGGCACTTAACAATGCCTTAGATTTGGAAAGGAGCCTGACCTGACACCGGCATTAGAATCGCGGGCAAAGACCACGGAGTGGTGTTTGAGCAATTCATACCGGTATGATTCCTGTTGCAAGCACACAGCGGGAGGGACCATTGAATTGATCTCGCTCGCAGGTCGGAGCCGGTTCGGGATTCGTAACCGGTGATTTTTTGGTTACTTTTTTGATCGCTCAAAAATAGTAACAGAACGAAACACCCTGTCATGGAAAGGATAATTTTCGACGTATGCCAGGATATAAGGTAATCTGATCTATAATTATCTCGAAATAACCTTATTTATCTCTGCCATTCGGTGATAAGTTCTTCAAATTCCGACTGAATTTCTTCAGTCTTGTTATCGGCATACCATTTATGCAGGTTCTCGGCCCATTCTTTTTTGCTGATATCGGGATCATCTTTCCACGACATTGCTTTTTCCTGGGCAACAGCGGGACGCGGTCCCCAATTTCCTATTTCGTCCAGTGAATCTGCATCAAGACAAATCAATTTAGGGATTGATCGTCCGCCATTGGTAAGATGTTGATCCATGATATCCAGATTTTTATCCCGGAGTATAAAACGGATAGAAATATGATCGTTCTGATCGGCCATCTTAGCCATCACCGGTACATTTTGAGCGGCATCTCCACACCAAGCCTCCGTTAACACCAGCCAGATCCAATCTTCGTCTACGGCTTGCAATCGTTCTTTTAGAGAATCGGAAAGTTCAACCTGTTTGTCGAGGCGGTTCATCCGATGCACATTCATTTTAGTATAATTAATCATCGCTTCCGAATGGTTGGTGCCGGTTGTCTTGCCATCCTCCAACAATTCATCAATCATTTGACGGTATTCATTATAATCCATTGCCTCATCGACAATGTTAGGCGTAATTACCTGCTCTGCGGTACTCATAATTCTGTAGTGATATTTGTTAATATTCGACTATCTGATATCCTGTAATCGGTATATCTTACTTCAGTAACAAATGAATGACCGAAGATATTCCATTGATAGCAGAGTGTTTGATAATCAAACCGATAAGCAGGAATACCACAAAAGCCATGGAAGTGCCATACTTGATGCGCATAACTTTGGAATAGTCTTCTTTTCCCGCTGTCAGTGTTTTCACATTGGATCGCACGATTAAACCCGTTATTAATCCAATGGCACCGAACAGAATCCCCAATAAGGTATGCAGATGAATAATTACGATAGTAATGAGAACGAGTCCACCCAAAAATGAAAGCTCAAAAAATCGAAATACGACAGTCGTTCCATATTGTAGAGTAAATGTTTGATCTCCGCGACGGGTATCTTCTTCCCGTTGATATATTTGCGAAATGGGATATAGACTTAGTAGCAGAAATGCAACTCCCACCCCTGCTATTAAAATAAAAACGGGAATCGTACGATTTCCGGCTGCCAGGTATCCCAGCAATACAGAATCAAACCCCGTACTGATGCCAATTGCTAATAAGCTCTTCAATGGACGGCCTTTCCAACGGGCTATGGGAGAGGAATACAACCAGAATAGTAACATACTCAAAGCATAAAACGACAAAAACAAACGTCCCAGGGGTATCGCCAGTAACAGTCCCAGCATCTGAATGATAAGAGAAGCCGCCCACATCCAGCGAGTCATTTTAGGGGGATGTTTCAACCCGCCTATGGGACCGATATCCCGATCCCAGTACGAATTGTAGGCAGTAGCACCGCCGAACAACAACAATTGCACATTCAAAAATTGGATAATAAACCACTGGAAATGCAAAACCGGGCTCAAGAAGCCTCCCAGTATAAATCCACCGGAAAGAATAAAAAGCTGATAATGCCATCGTAAGTGCAATACAAAATGCCACACCTGCATGGCGCCAGTCGAAGTTGTATTTGTTGTTCCCAAATGCATCCGTTTGTGATACTTGAATTTATAGCATACCAATTTTATGATTATCAATCCAACAAAAGATTGGTATTTTATGGAGCTATGATTTCGACACAAGCCAAATTTCCTGTTTTTATCAATGAAACGCTGTCTCCGGACGAATGGGATCAGCAAATAGCCGACCACAAAAAAGAAATTGGCTCCCTGATTGATGACTATCTGGAACGTCGGCAGCATCAGCAAAAGGATCCTGTGTTGGATTTTCTGTTTGAATATTATGCTTTCCGTCCCTCTCATCTGAAAACCTGGTCGCCGGGCTTCGGACGCTTGCTTATCGACGGAGCAAATCATCAATGGAACTTCGATCAAATGAAGATCCGGGAGGGCAACGCCTACCTCGATATCAAACAATTTCGAAAAGATCGGATTTCATCGCTACGTTGGATTATCAACGTTCTGGAACAGTCGGCCGAGCAAAAGCCGTCTTTTGGTTGTTTCGGGATGCATGAATGGGCCATGGTTTACAAAAAAAGCCAGAATCAGGTTCGTCACAGCCAGATTCCATTGCGGATGGATGAGCAGCAACTGGCTGAATTTGTCGAATCGCGACCGCTGGTCTGCACCCATTTTGACGCCTTTCGATTTTTTTCCGAGGCCGCCAAACCTCAAAACAAGTTTGAACTGAATCGGCAAAAGTTCGCTGAAATGGAACAACCGGGGTGCCTGCACACCAACATGGATTTGTACAAATGGGCGTTCAAGATGTATCCGTGGATTTCAAGCAATCTCATTCGTAAAGCTTTTAAACTGGCAATCAAAACGCGCTATATAGATATGAAAGCCAGCCCCTATGATCTGAGCGAACGCGGCCTGGAACCGATAAAAATAGAAACCGATGCCGGACGCAAGGAATACATCCGTCGTCAGCAAGCAATTTTTGAGCATTCGCAACCAATTCGCCGCCGGCTGATTGAAGAATATCAATTACTTCTTGAGAATCTTTGCTAAGCATACTTTGGAAAAGTTTTTATGGCAGGTATTGCTCGATGTTTTTCTCTTGAAGGAACGAGATAAAGTTTTGGGTCACCGGTGTCAATCTCTTTTCTTTCTTGAACAACATATGCCAGTAAGTCATTATGGGGAAATCCAGCATATCCAAAATGGATATCTTATTTAGATAGAGTTCATTGCCCAAACTTAGCTTGGAGATGACAGATAACCCGATATCGGCCATAATGGCCTGTTTAACCGCCTCATTCGTCCCCAGCTCCATAACCGGCCGGATGCTGATGTCGTGGTCTTTAAGGTATGATTCCATCACCATTCTCGTTCCGGAACCAAACTCACGAAAAACGAAAAGCTCCTCTTTTAGCTGATCAATGTTAACCTTTTTTTCACCAGCTAATGGATGTTCCGGCGGGGCCCCCATAACCAATGGATTTTCCAGAAAAGGGATAGAAGTAATGGAATTATCATTGGGGATCTGGGTAAGTATTCCCAAATCATATTCATTTTGCGAAAGATGGTGTATTACCTCGTTTCGATTAGTGACTTTCAGAGAGATTTTAACTTCGGGATACCGGTTTTGAAATTCTCCCAACAGATAAGGCAAAAAATATTTGGCTGTGGAAGCACACGATACATTAAGACTTCCTTTCAAACCCCCTTTGAGTTGGGAAATCACCGCATCAAACGACTCCAACTCTAAGTCTATATTATGATATGCTTCGTAGAGCCGTTCGCCGGCTTCAGTCAAATACAACTTCCGCCCCACCACTTCGATCAGTGGAATATCCACCGCTTCCTGCAACTGCTTTATTTGAATGGAAACTGCCGGCTGGGTCATATGCAGGCGACGGGCGGCCTCGGTCATACTCTTGTGTCGGGCGACCATTCCAAATACGTATAACTGGTGAAGTGTGAAATTCATATTCATAAGTAATAGTTAATGGTTATGATTAAAAATATTAATTATCACTTATAGAAAAAACACTTTATTGTGTGGGGCAAACTTCACAGCATCTAACAACTATGGCAATGCCCTAAGATCGCAACAGATATGACTACTAAATCAGACACCTCATTAACCATGAACAAAGACTCGAACCGAAACTATTCGCTCGTTAAAGGTGCGTTCACTGCTGATGAAGCACGAGAAGTATTAATGGCACTTATCGAAAGTAAAATAACATTTCACAGTCTCAAAAATCTTAGATCATTTGAACAATCCGGGGAAACAGACTCTAAATCTAAAAAGAGAATTGAGGAGCTGGAAAACATGCGCGAAGAAATGCTTGAATTAATAAAACAGGCCCGAAAAACAGGTTTTCAGCTACAAATTAAGTCCACAATTGATATTACAATAGCGGATAATTCTTCCAACGCGTAAAAAACCTATCTGCCCTGCAACAAAATACAAGCTTCATATCGTCCCGGTATATGGATTCATCTCAATCCATGCATTCATGCAATCTTATTTGGTGAGATCTTCATGGCAACACATAAATAATTATTTATCTAAAAAATTAGATCTATCAATTATAATTAATCTTAAATTTTCCGGTATTAAATCGAGACACTATTTCAATCAATAAAAATGACACTCTAAATGACCTCTCAAGAAATTCCTAAAAGTCTCAGAGCTAAAAATCATTCTTTTGCAAAAACAGTTGTTCTGCTGGCATGGTCTCTATTTATACTATCCTTTATACTGCTTGGTATCTCTTTCTTTCACCCTATTCACTGGGTCTTCGGCCATTTAATTCTGGTAGATGAGTTAAGCCTGGTAATGAGTACGGCTGTCACTCTGTTTAGCAGTATTGTGCTCACGTATTCCGCCAGGTATTTGGCAGGATATGCCCATCTGCCCCAATTTATGATAAACGGTTTGCTCTTTTCTCTGGCGGTTATCCTGATGGTCATCTCAAACCATATTGTACTCTTCATTTTGGCCTGGATTTGCATGGGACTGTTGATGGCCAAACTCATTGGAGGCTATACTCACACCGAAGAAGGGGATGCTTCGCAGCGAACCGCTCGCAATTACTTTCTGATCAGTGCACTATTTCTTTCCGCTGGATTTGTTTGGCTGGGCTACTGTACGGGCTCATGGAACATCACCGACATCGTTAACGCCGGTGCTTCGGGGTATGAGGTAAATATGCAGATTGGCGGATTACTATTTATCATTGCTGCTATCGTTCAATCTGCTCTCTTTCCCTTCCATCGATGGCTGATGTCTTCCATGACAGCCCCAACTCCTGCTTCAGCCCTCATGCATGCGGGATTTGTTAACGCGGGAGCGGTGTTACTTGCCAGAGTCGCCCCTATATTATTCGACAGTCAACTACTTTGGGTGCTCGTATTGGCCGGCGGCATTGGAGCCCTCATCGGAAAATTTAGTAAATTTGTGCAAGCCAATGTGAAACAAAAGCTGGCGTGTTCCACAACCGCTCAAATGGGATTTATGTTGTTGGAATGCGGCCTCGGATTTTTTGCTGCAGCCATTACGCACTTAATTCTGCATGGCTTTTATAAAGCCTACCTTTTTCTCTCTTCCGGAGACACGATAAAACAAAAACCCCTCATTAGCGATGAGATAGAAGGCTGGAATAAATGGCATCTTCCGGTTATGCTGCTCAGCGGAGCTGTGGGCGGACTCATATTTGCCTACACTACCGGCAAAGGCTTACATCTCGACAGTGGATTATTCCTGACGCTGGTCATCGTCTTAACCGTAATACATGGAAGCCGCGACATACTCAAGTATATCGAATTACCTCGTGCAACCCGTCTCATAACACTTCCGGTAATCATCATCCCGGCGCTGCTGGCTTATGCGGTGGTATTTGACGCTATCAACACTTTATTATCCACAATCCCAATGATTGAAGTTGCTACCCCCATCGGATGGGCACAAATATTTATTGGCGTATTATATCTGATTTCGTTCGTTGTGATTGAGCTCGAGCTGTATAAAAAGTTCAGTCGCCTATACGTCTATCTGCTGAATGTATCACAACCCAAATCCAATACCATCCTTCATTAAAGACCTCACCGGAGACTCATGAAAAAAGAAGCAATTTTAGGTACGGTACAAAGAATCTCTGATCACCTGGTAAAGAACTGGCCGTTATACTCTTTTGTGACTTCAAATCCATTGTCCGGGTTGGAAGAACTCCATTTTGAGGAAGCCATAGAAGACATTCGCAAGTATCTGAATATCAACGGCTATCCTTCGGCGAAGGCATTCGAACAAGCTTGGGCTCGCGGTGATATCGACCGCAATATCCTTGAGGATGAGCTGGAGCAAAATGGAATAACGCTTTCTGTGGAGGAATCATTACGCCAGATGCACAAATTTGATAATCATGATGATGCACGATCCAAATTAGATGACATTGACCGTAATCTGATAAAATGGCTTAGCGTCTTTATGGATCAGGGATCTACGGAATGGCCAATGCCTTATCGCGACCAAGGATTCTATAAATCATGGAAGATGAATGCACGACACGATCACAACCTGCCCAATCGTGATCTCATTGATACTTTGCCCGATAATCCCCTGGATGCTCTGCTGCAATTATTAGAATCTGCTCAACAAAACGATTTGGAAGCTATATTCAAGCATCATTTACTGGCATTACCCGGATGGACCGGATACATCAAATATCGCACGGAAAATACTACTGACTGGCAATTGGCCTATCCCATTACCCTGGTTGGGTACCTGGCAGTTCGCCTGAACCTTTGTCTGCAGTTCGGAGAAGATTTCCTCAAAAATGAATCTCCTTCATCCAGCGTCTTTAATGAAGAAGATGTGGTCAAATCGACATGGCTGCGAGCCATGGAGCTTACCTATCAGCAAAACCTGACGGAGAAACTCGCATCTCAGACAGCTTCCCATAATCAATATGATGATAACAGGCCTGAAGCACAGCTCGTATTTTGTATAGATACCCGGTCGGAACGTATTCGAAGAGCAATAGAACAAACCGGAGACTACGAAACATTTGGCTATGCCGGTTTTTTTGGGGTCCCGATGGAGTATTATCATCCGGAAAAAAATATCAGTAGTAAGTCGTGCCCACCGATTGTAGATGTCCAATTTGAAGCAAGGGAACAAATACGCCCCAACCAACAGCGGGAAGCCGAGAAATTTAAATTTTACAATACCCTGCACAAGGCATTTAACGAGTTCCGATTCATACTCAAAAATAATATTCCCGCTTCGTTCGGATATGTCGAATCCGCAGGATTTTTCTACGGTTTGAGTATGATTTTCCGAACACTGCTCCCGGCTTTTGTATACCGCTTGGCAGCAAATGCAAAGCGTTGGAAAGGCCAACCCGAAGGATTCAGTAAAACCGTATTATCGAATACGGCTTACGCTGATTCAGGCCATAGCAATCATTTGTCGATTACCCAGAAGACGCAGATCGCAAAAACAGCCTTTGACTTAATGGGATGGGATCATTTTGCCCCGCTTGTGGTTTTTGCCGGACACGGAAGCCAAACGGCTAACAATCCATTCGGATCGAGCCTGGACTGCGGGGCCTGCGCCGGAAATAAAGGCCGCCATAATGCTCGCGTAATTGCCGATATTTGTAACGAAACAGATGTTAGGTCCGCATTGGCAGAACAACATGACATTCATATCCCTGAAGACACCCTGTTTATAGCAGCAGAACACAATACTACATCCAACAATTTTAAATTCTTTGACCAGCATATACCCGATATTAAGCAAAACCAGATCAAAGAATTGAAGCAAAAGCTAAATGTAGCTCAACATCTGGCAAACCTGGAACAATTTAATTTGGCAAATGCAGATACAACAAAAACATTAGATGAAGCCCACCGACGCACTTCTGATTGGGCCGAGACGAGACCTGAATGGGGGTTGGCCGGCAATGCTTCATTTATCGTCGGACGCCGCAGCTTGACGGCCGACCTTAACCTTAAGGCACGCAGTTTTTTACATTCCTATGACTGGCAAAAAGATCCCGACGGTAAGAAACTAGAGGCTATTTTGCAGGGTCCTATGGTTGTTACACAATGGATCAATAACCATTATTACTTTGCTGCCGTTGATAATGAAATCTTCGGAGGCGGTACAAAAACCACACAAAATGTTACCGGCCAATTTGGCGTAGTACAGGGTAATGGCGGTGATTTAAAATCCGGACTGCCACTCGAATCCTTAAGAGAAGATGATTATCAGTTACAACACCTTCCTCTGCGGCTGGCGGTCTATATTCATGCGCCTCAATCACGAGTAAAATCGATCCTCGCTGAGCATCCAGAAACACTAGCTAAACTGGTAGAGAATGAATGGATCTACCTTTCTGTAATTGATCCCACTATTGGAAATGAGATCATAAATATGAAAACCCAAACAGAATCTTTTGAAAAAGAGCATTAATAATCAGTCGTACCTTTGGAATTACGACTTCCCTTGTAATTTCAAATCTGTATTATTCCCATTGATTGACTAATACCTATTGCGTATTGTTGAACAAATAAAATTATAATTCCCAAGAAGCAACAAGCAATAATGGCGGAACTAACAGATGCCGATTACGAGGCTTATGAACAGGATATTGAAGTTTTAGTTGACACTCTTCGTAAGTGTTTCAACGCTGAAAAAGCACGCTATAATGTAGTTGGACATCAGAACACCCTTTTTATCGAAATCAAGGGATTGGAGGAGTTCTCTCCGGAAGAGATTTCCGAAGTTGCCGAACCGGTTCTCGACGAGCTGGATTTGGATTTTGAAGAGATTTCGCTACTGCCATTCAACAGTCCCGATAAGTCTTAAAGGAGATATTATTCCCCGAATCTCTCATCATGCATGAGACAAATGAAATATTGCATATCTTCTAATCGGGGATTCGACTAAAACCAGCTTCCACCTATTTTTGGTAGCGGTCTAAAAGCCATTTTCTGAGATCGGTATAATCATTTTGCATTGGGATACTTTGCTTGTCTTTATCCAGGCAGACAGCAAGGCGATCCGGGATATCAACTTTTTGACCTAACACAGGCTCAATCACATCCCCAAACTTAGCCGGATGTGCCGTTGATAAAATGATAAACGGTGCGGAACCGTTTTCTCCAAAATAGCCTAAATCATCCTTTCGATATTGGGTTGTCGCCAGATACCCCACTGCTGTATGCGGATCCATCAGGTAATCATAATCTTCATATACTTTCTTAATGGCATCGCGTGTTTCGGCATCAGAAAATGAAGCTCCCCAAACGTGGTGTTTTACCTCCCGGTAATCGTTATCGAAGAGGTGCAAAATCCGGGCAAAGTTACTGGGATTTCCCACATCCATTGCATTGGAAATGGTACGCTGAGAGGCCCGGGGATTGAATGACCCGGTTCTAAGATACTCCGGAACCACATTATTTGTGTTGGTTGCCGCGATAAATCCGGCTGCTGGCATCCCAATTTTTTGGGCCATCAGTCCAGCCGTCAAGTTTCCAAAATTACCGCTTGGCACACAAAAAACAGGCTCTGCTTCGACCTGGAGCTGCGCAATAGCATACAGATAATAAAACATCTGTGGGATGAGTCGCGCAATATTGATGGAATTGGCCGAGCTAAGTAATAATTGCTTGTTGAGTCTCGAATCAGAGAAAGCCCGTTTTACCATCTGTTGACAATCATCAAACGTACCTTTTACTTCCAGTGCCGTCACATTTTGCCCGGCAGTTGTCAATTGCTGCTCTTGAATATGACTTACTTTACCACTCGGATAAAGCAGGCATACCCGGATGCCCTCGACCCCCAAAAATCCCCGGGCAACGGCACTGCCGGTATCACCGGAAGTAGCCGCCAGTATAATGAGATCCTGATCCGTGTTCTCTCTCAAGGCTGAAAAAGTACGGGACATAAACCGTGCCCCGAAATCTTTAAATGCCAGCGTGGGGCCATGAAATAATTCCAGGATATGAAGATGATCGTCAAGCTGAACGAGCGGGGCCTCAAAATTTATGGCCTGCTCCACAATCTTTCGAAGTGTATGAGAATCCAGCTCGTCAACAAACAACTTACTCACTTCATAACTGATATCCGGCAAACTCTTTTTCCGGATATTTTCGATAAAGTCCTCAGAAAGCTGAGGCCATTGATCGGGAATATACAATCCACCATCGGGGGCTAACCCCTGCAAGGCCGCTTCCCCAAAACTCACAGGAGCAGCTTTCCCATTCGTACTGATAAATTTCATCTTTACGCTTCCTCTAAAATTCGAGGTCCTTGTTTATTGACCGGGGATATATACACCTCATTTTCCAACCCGATACTGTCAAATGTCTGCTGCATAACTTCACCAACCTTCCGTGCGGTATCCCGGTCTACCGATAAAGCAAAAATTGACGGTCCCGACCCCGAAATCCCGCTGCCCAGGGCGCCGGCATCCAGTGCCGCATTTCTTACCTGATCGAAGCCCGGTATCAACACAGAGCGAATCGGCTCAATAATTACATCCTGCAAAGAGCGGGAAATCAGCCCGTAGTCTCCTTTCAAAAGTCCGGCAACTAATCCGCCGACATTGCCCCACTGTGTAACTGCTTTACTAAGCGGCACATCTCTCCGCAGAATACGCCGGGTATCTTCCGTTTTAATTTCTATCTGCGGATGAACAACCGTGGCAAACAAGGGTTTGGGGCAATCCAATTCGAAAACATCCGCTGTCTCCTGGCTGCGGATAAAAACAAAGCCTCCAAAAAGGGAGGGAGCCACATTATCGAGATGAGCCGCACCGCAAGCTACACGCTCCCCTTCGGCAACAAACGGTAACAGCTCTTTAGTACTGCAGGGGGATCCCAGTAGGCGATTCACCGCCACCGCAGCTCCCACCGCACTAGCGGCGCTGGATCCCAGACCACTGCCCAAAGGCATCTTCTTATGGATTTCAAGCTCAATGCCAACCTCTTTCTGCAAATGTTCCAACAGGCTTTTAGCTGCTACACCCGCCGTATTTTTATCCACGCTGGCAGGAAGCACCCCATTTTCACCGCTAATACTGGTAATACGGATACCGGCTTTCTCCGATCGCCGGGCAACAATTTCATCGCCGGGACGATCCAGTGCAAATCCCATCACATCGAATCCGCAGCTCACATTTGCCACAGATGCGGGAGCAAAGACTTTAACTTCTTGTAATTGTGCTTGCTCTTTCATCTTACCATTCCTCCCTGAATGAGGGTGAATTACTGATTCTTAAAATATCGGCAATAATACCACTTGCGGTAACACCGGCACCGGCACCCGGTCCCTTAACAACAATGGGACTTTCCTGGTAATGCTGTGTTTTGAAAGCCACAATATTGTCACTGCCATCAAGGCCGTAAAACGGGTGATCCGGGGAAATTTGCTCCAATTTTACCGTGGCTTTTCCATCTTCATAGCGTGCGATATAACAAAGCTTTTTGTTGTTGGTTTGCGCATCCTCATATAGTTCGGAAAAAGCTTCGTCATGTTTTTCAAGAAGCGTAAAAAATTCTTCAATAGAATCAACTTCCCTCGCCTCTTCGGGGACCAAATTTTGGATATCAATATCTCCAAATTCGAGTTTAAGTCCCCCTTCACGAGCAAGAATCAACAACTTTCTGCCAACATCCTGTCCATTCAAATCTTCCCGTGGATCCGGTTCTGTAAAACCTTTTTCCCGCGCATTTCTAACGACTTCACTAAAAGACTGACTCCCATCAAAGGTGTTAAAAATATAGCTTAGCGTGCCTGATAAAACCCCCTCAATTCTCATGACCTCATCGCCGGTAAGTACCTGCTCTCTCAAGGTAGCTACAACCGGAAGCCCGGCCCCTACATTAGTCTCATAGAGATAGGCCACATTATACTTGAAAGCCAGACGCTGCAACTGTTCATACTTGGCGAGCGAGCTGGAATTAGCTTTTTTGTTGGCTGTCACAATCGAAATGTTCGATTGAAGTACGTCGGCGTAGGCTTCTGAAATTTCATCACTGGCCGTACAATCGATAAAAATACTATTTGACAAATTAAGATCGGCCATCTGACGTATAAAAAGATCTATGTCGGCGTCTTCTCCTTCCGAAAGCATCCGGGACTTCCAGTCTGCCATCGAGATTCCATTTTCATCGATCAAAAATTTCTTACTGTTTGATATTCCGATCAGTCGCAGATCCAGGTGATAATCATCCAGCAGTTTTTCGGCTTGCTTTTGAATAAGCTCAAGTAGTCTCCCCCCGATCAAACCGACTCCTATCAAAAAAAGATTAACAGCTTTCACGTTAGCTAAGAAGAAGGCGTCATGAAGCGTATTCAAGGTCTTCGCTTCATTTTTGCGATCGACAACAATAGAAATATTTCGCTCTGATGATCCCTGGGCTGTTGCCACTACGTTAATCCCGTTCTTACCCAGTGCCTGGAACACACGGCCGGAAATACCGGGTTTTCGGCGCATATCATCGCTCACTACCGCTACTATAGAAAGTTCATTTTCTACTTTCACCTCGTCGATGATCCCATCCTTGAGCTCGTACTTAAATTCTGTTTCGATAGCCTCTTCCGCCGCTTCTGCCTGCGCCGGCAATACCGCAAAACAGATCGTATGTTCCGAAGAAGCCTGTGTGATCATGATAATATTAATCCCGGCATCAGCCAGGGCCCCAAAAATACGCGCAGAGATACCGCTTACACCGATCATCCCACTCCCGCGAACGGTGAGGAGCGTAATATTATCAATCGATGAGATGCCCTTGATAATAGACGGTCCCGGCAGAGATTCGTCACTAATTTTTGTGCCTTCTTCGTCGGGTTTAAAGGTATTTTTTATGAGGATGGGAATAGAAGCCTGCATCGCCGGTTGCAACGTTGGCGGATAAATCACCTGCGCACCGAAATGGGATAATTCCATAGCCTCTTCATAAGAAAGTTGTGGAATCACAAAATAGCGTTTCACTTTGCCCGGATCGGCTGTCATTATCCCTTCGATATCCGTCCAAAGCTCAATAGCTTCGGCCCCAAGAGCAGCGCTGATCAAAGAAGCCGTGTAGTCGGATCCACCTCGACCCAAGGTCGTAGACTCCCCGGAATTTGTAGAGGCTACAAAACCGGTAATTACCTGAATACTGTTTTGATCCGCAGTATCAAAATACTCCCGGATATTTTTATAGCTTTCCTTCATCAGTACCCGGGCCGAGCCAAATTGATGGTTCGTTTTAATAATCCCGCGTGCATCCAGATACTGGGCAGGAATCCCTTCATCCGATAAATATTCGCTGATAATAAATGCCGAAAAACGTTCGCCGAATCCCAATACAAAATCACGCGTTCTCTCGGTCAACTCCTGCGTCAACGAGACCCCGTGTAGCACATCATCCAGTTCGTTAAACATCATTTTGAAATGTGCCAGCGTGTGACTCTGACTCTGAATACTAACCAGCTCTTTGATCACCGAATTATGACGATCTTCCAATTCCTTCAAAATATTTCTATACCCCTCATCGCCCTCCGAGGCATTGAGAATGGCTTCATCAAGAGAGTCCGTAACTCCGCGAAAAGCGGACACAACGACTGCCAGATGATCGTCCTTTTTCTTTTTAGCTATGATATCGACTACCCTTTTGATAGCCTCTGGGCTACCCACACTGGAGCCGCCGAATTTTAAGACGCGCATAAAAACCGAATTATTATTTAAAGATAGGTAGATTCATTAACGCAAAGCATCTTCCAATTCCAGGGATGCATTGCTCTTTTCATCACGATATTTCACAATCAACGGGCAGGAAACACTTAGGCCTTTTTTAGACGCCCAATCACCACTCATCGGCCGCGTACCAGGTATGACTACGGCTCGCTCCGGAATTGCAGCACCTTTTTCAAGCACCTTCTCATTTACACAATCATAGACCGGAATTGCTTTCGATAGTGTTACCCCGGGCGCGATAACGGCTCCTTTTTTGACGAGGATTCCTTCCACAATTACCGAACCGGCCCCAATAAAACAGTCATCCTCAATAACCACGGGTGAAAGTCCAACCGGCTCCAGAACCCCTCCCAGCTGTACGCCGGCCGACAGATGCACATTCTTTCCTACCTGTGCACAGGATCCCACCAAAGCATGACTGTCAATCATTGATCCTTCATCAACGTAAGCGCCAACATTCACATAAGCGGGTGGCATGATAATTACCCCCGGTGCGATATAGGCTCCGCGACGCACCGAAGATCCGCCGGGAACCAGGCGAACATCATCATCCGTAGAAAACCGCCGGGGCGGCAGGTTATTCTTGTCTACAAATCCATCATAAATACCAGAATAAATAGTATTTTTTCCAGCCTTAAAAGATGCCAGGATTGCTTCTTTCACCTTCACATTTGCCGCCCATCCGTCTCCCCGGGGTTCGGCGGCCCGCACTTCGCCGGCTTCCAATTGATCTAAAATTTCATCCCAATCAATATCACTCATTACTAATTCGATAAATTCTTGTTAACTATGAAAACTTATTTTCCGATTATTCTTGTTATTCGCTTTCCTGGTACCAGCTTTGGATCATATTATCTGCATTTTTCAGCAAGCTGACATCCCCGACATCATCGATACTAAGCGGTGGATGCAAAGTAGCATTACTGATCCAGCCTTTTTCTTCAAGCAATACCTTGACAGGTACCGGATTAGGCCCTTTAAAAAGAGCACCGGTACATTCCTGCCACAGCGGGAGCAGCTCCGGGCCACGACCCTCCAGGCACCATTCCAAATAACGATGGGTTTCTGCCGGCCAAACGTTCGAAGCTACCGAAACGAGTCCGTCGCATCCCGCCATGGCAAAGAATGGCGTCATCCCATCATCGCCGCTATAAAATGCAATATTTTTTGCACTCTTTCGATAATTCTGATAGTCCTCGATACTGCCACTGGCTTCTTTGACTGCTGCAAAGTTGGGATGTCCCGATAACTCTTCAAGGACTAACCTGCTCATTTTTACGCCTGTACGAGACGGAACATTATACAACATGCAGGGTTTGCCGGAAGCATCCAGCAGTGACTCAAACCATTGAACCTGTCCCTTTGCACCCGGTTTGGCATACAAAGGTGTCACCAATAAAAAAGAATCGACATCAAATTCCTGGCAGAATTCAATCCACTCCAGCTGATCACGAAGATTAAATCCCCCCACTCCCACCATTATGGGAACATCTATATTTAAACTTGTAGCTGTCTTTACAACCTGCTTTTTATCCTCCAAACTTAAAGCCAAACCTTCGCCCGTACTGCCCAAAACCAGCACCCCATTGCCTGCATCATTTTGCCGGTGGATCAGTGAAGCCATGTCATCGAGATGCAAATCTCCATTCTCTTTCATCGGTGTGACAAGTGCCGTATAGAGCTTTCTATCAGTTAAACTCATCATTTTTTTGCATTATGTTATCAAAAATAGTTGAAAAATCGTGAAATCCGGGTTGAATATCTTCGCTCACCAGCTGTTCGGCTGCCCATATAGCACCCTCGGCAAATATTTTTCGATCATGTGCTTCATGTTTAAGCAAAATTGATTCGTTCTCTGTATTTACCTCCAGCTGATGAATTCCTTTGATATCGCCCTTCCGTTCTGATGTAATTTTCGCATCTTTGCCCAGCCAATCTCTCCAGGAAAGTGCCGTGCCGCTAGGGGCATCCTTCTTGTGTACATGATGAATTTCATGAATATGAAATGAAGGATTTGTCAACATAGATGAACTTCGTCCAATCACACCAAGGCACCGCCGGACAATATTCATTCCCAAACTAAAATTAGCAGCTCGCAACCATTTGATATTTCTATCTTTGAGTTTCTGATCCAGATCATTGGGCCATTCATATCCTGTTGTTGCCCATGCTGCCGGAATTCCGGACGCAACAAGGGGCTCCATCAACTCATCCACTGCATTACCGGGCACAAACAAAATGGCAGCATCGGCCTCTTGCAATGCTACTGAAGTTGGCCTGTGAGTAGAATCAAAGGGGCCGACAATACTATCGGCGTCTAAAAGCTCAAGAACTTTTCCGCCGGTTTTACCTGTACCTATAACTGCAAATTTCATAATCTTTCAAACTTATATATCGAAACGAATGCTAAGTATAACCTTTTACAGCTCGATTTTCATACCATTTGCGCATATCCCTGAATATACTGTAGATTCTTGCTTACTCATTTAACTAATTTTGTCTATGTACATCCTATTTGCTACACCTGTTTTTACGAACGACGCTGTTGTGCTCGGAATTCTATTAGGCATCCTGGCATTCGTTTTCGTTACCTCCAATAGCGATCATCCTTTCTGGAAAAAGTTTTACACGGTCATCCCCTCTCTGTTATTATGCTATTTTCTCCCTTCAATTTTAAATTCTTTGGGGTTGATTTCCGGCAAAGAATCAAACCTCTATTTCGTAGCCTCGCGTTATTTATTACCTGCCAGTTTGGTCTTGCTGACGATCAGCGTTGATTTCAAAGGAATTATCGGTTTGGGCCCCAAAGCACTTATCATGTTTTTGGCCGGCAGCCTCGGCATTGTCATCGGCGGCCCGCTAACATTAATGACTGCAGGCTATCTTGCACCTCATCTAACGAGTGGCACCGGGCCGGACGCTCTTTGGCGCGGACTTTCTACCATTGCAGGAAGCTGGATAGGCGGAGGTGCAAATCAAACGGCTATGTATGAAGTGTTCAATCCCAGTTCGAACCTGTTTTCGGCGATGGTTACCGTGGATATCATCGTAGCAAACACGTGGCTAGCCTTTCTGCTTTACGGAGCAGGTATCTCCGATCGCATTGACAAGTGGTTTCATGCGGATGCAACGCCCATTCACCAGCTCCAGCAAAAAATAAAAGATTACAAATCCAGTATTGCCAAAATACCAACGCTTGCGGATCTCACCAGCATTGTTGCCGTGGCCTTTACGGTAACAGCTGTCGGACACCTGGGAGCCGACTTCATCGCCCCCTGGATCACCAACCATGCACCACAGCTAAGCAAGCTCAACCTTGATTCCCGTTTCTTCTGGATCGTTGTCATAGCGACTACAGGCGGACTGCTACTCTCCTTTACCCGGGCACGCAAACTGGAAGGTGCCGGTGCTTCAAAGATCGGAAGTCTGTTCTTGTATATTCTGGTTGCCACTATTGGGATGAAGATGAACATTCTTGCTATTTTTCATAATCCGGGGTTCTTGCTGATTGGTCTTATGTGGATCCTTATTCACATCATCGTTCTTTTTGTGGTAGCTAAGATTATTAATGCTCCGTTCTTTTTTATTGCCGTAGGTAGCCAGGCCAATATCGGTGGTGCAGCCTCGGCCCCTATTGTGGCATCAGCTTTCGATCCCGCATTAGCTCCGGTCGGTGTTTTATTAGCCGTCTTCGGGTATGCCCTCGGCACCTATGGAGCTTATCTTTGTGCCATCATTATGCGATTTGTCAGTTAATAAATTGCCTCTAATCATTAACGGGAGAACGGGTTTCCAAAATAACCGAGGTCCGATTTTCAATTGAAATCTTTGCTGATTTACGGCCGCAGAGTCCGTATATTTCGGTTCTTAAATAATTTGAACCGTTACGTTGATTCATGCGCATTCTTAAATTTATAGGTGCCTTCCTGGTTACCTTGATAATTGTCTTTTTCCTATCTTTCGGCTATAACCTTCATGCCCTCCGCACTCTTTTTAAGAACAGTAAAGATTTAAAAGAGGGCCAGGAATGGGTTTCGAAGACCTCTTCCCTAAAAGGTCTTACCGAATATATTGGCCAGCATCCCAACCGTGTTTCGGTAGTATCACGCTCTCTGACCAATTCGGATACCACCATAAACTTTTCTCCTGATAAGGCCCATACATTGGGGGCACTGTCTAATTTTTTCTTACTGGCTACATATGCCAGACAGGTTGAAGACGGCACATTGAATCCCAATGAAATGGTCTCATTAAAAGAAATTGATCATTACCAGCTGCCCTATATAGGGTCTTCGGATCATAACGATTCCAAAGACTGGCTCGACAATCATAAAGCCATAAATTCAAAAAATGAAGCCCCGCTTAAAGATTTGATGCAAGCTTCGATCATTTTTGATGATCTTGCTATCGCCGACTATCTCTTTTATAAACTTGATCCGGATTCCATCAAAAGTACGATGGATCTGATGAACGTAAAACATACTGACGTACCTTTGCCCTTCGCAGGGATGTATATAGCCATAAAACCAACTTCACAGGATACTTCCTTTCAGGCTCACTTCAATCGGCTCAAAAATCTCTCAAAACAGGCTTTTCGGGATACGGTTCTGGCTGCTGAACACCGATTCTTAACAGATAAAAATTATCACGAAAAAACTCATGACCGTTTTGACGATGATGAAGGACTCGGTATTGGATTTATGGAACGGCGCGACATCCTTACGCTTTTTCCAAAATCAACGGCCAGTGAACTCTCGCATTTGATGGCACAACTGCAACAGGATAGCCTGATTTCAAAAGCTGTATCAAAACGGATCAAAGAGATGATGGACTGGCCTTACGAGCAACAAAACTTGAATAACGATTTTAAATATTACGGTGCCATTTATGACAGCCGGCTGGGCCTTTTGAACGGTATCGATTATGGAGCTTCAACCTATTCCGGGGAACCCTTTGCACAAGCGGTTTTCTTTGATTCCCTACAGGTCGCCTTCTGGTTTCATATGAGCAGTTCCATGATGCATGAAGATTATCAACAAAGGCTGATGTGGGATCCGGCACTAAGAGCAGCTACCAAACAAGAAATTGCCAAATAATCGTATATTGACTTATCACAAACAATATCTAACCTCTTAATCAGGGAACTAATTATGGCAAGTTCGGGAAAGGTTAAAGAATCAGTTCGCGGTGGAATCACCTTAGGTACGGCATTAGCCGTTACAATCTCCTGGTCGGTCAATAAATCTATTTTATGGGCGATCATTCACGGACTCTTTAGCTGGCTTTATGTTATTTATTATGCATTTTTCATCAGATAATTTCTCTTTACAAAAATGAATAAATACAAATACATTTATTTTATCTGGCTGTTGCCTGCGGCGTTTTTATTCCTCATCATCCAACAATCGTTAGTTTATAATGGCCTGATCGATACTTACAAAAATGGCCACAGCTATACCGCCGAGATCGTACATATGCATGTAAAACAAGTTGCTGCACAAACCAATGGACATATGGTTTTGCGATTTAAAAATGATGAGGGAAAAAAGATAGAAAAATCTTTGTCTATGCCCATTGAAATGGCCGGCAAGTTACAAAAAAGCAGGATCGTTCCTATTCGATATCAGCCGGGCGCTTACGAGGAAGTGGTTATTATGACCACTTATAAAATTCAAAAAGATCTGTGCTGGTCTAACGTTGCGATGGCTGCTGTGGCCTTTCTGATTACCCTGGTAATTGCGATTTCGGCTCATCGCTTTGCCAATAAAAAATTGACCGACGGGGACGAACAAATTGTCATCGACAGAATTGATTAGTTCTTATGCCATCATCTAATACAGGGAAAGGGATTCTTTACTTAATTCCCAACACGCTGGGCAAAACCCCCGAAAATAATACCATCCCCGACTTTGTACTGAATATTATTCGCCGGCTGGATGTGATGATTGTAGAAAATGTACAAACGGCAGCCCGTTATTTACAATGGGTCGGGGATACAATTCCGGAATATGAAATAGATTTTCTACTGCTCAACAAGAAGACCCCTGCCCACGAAATAGCCTCGTTTATGAATCCATTGAAAAATGGACAGGATGCGGGCCTCTTATCGGAGGCCGGATGCCCGGTTATAGCCGATCCCGGATCCGAACTAATTAAGATGGCTCATGCCCAGAATATCAAAGTGTCGCCATTGGTAGGACCGTCTTCAATTCTGTTGGCCCTTATGGGATCCGGATTCAACGGCCAGCAATTCTGTTTTCATGGCTATCTGCCAATCGATCAGAATAATCGCCGGCAGGCTATTCAAAAGCTCGAGCAGGAATCACGGGCCGAGCAAAGCACCCAAATTTTTATGGAAGCTCCTCACCGCAATGATGCGATTGTCAAAGATGTGATAAAACATTGTCAGCCCGATACCCGCTTTTGTACGGCAACGAATTTAACACTTCCCGATGAGCGGATCATTTCCAAACGCATCTCGGAATGGCGACGGGATTCCGGTCCTTCTATCCACAAAGAACCGACCATTTTTCTTGTCTCTGGTACTTAAATATTTTGACGGCATAAGAAATCATCTCGACCGCCAGGAAGAGTTTCAAGACAAAAAAGATCTATCATTCCTCCCGACCAGCCGGCAGTCATTCGAGATGGCGAAGGATTCGGTTTGACTTTCGTTCTCTAAAAAAAAGCCTGCTCCTACCGGGAACAGGCTTCGAAAAATCAGACATAAAAAAAACCAGAGTTTTAAGCCCCGGCATCTTCAAGCATATGAACGATGTCATCGTAATGATGGCTGCTAGCCTGATCTTTGGCTGTCCAGCCTCTGTCGTCGACGACCCCGACATCGCTGTGATGCTGAATCAATAATTGTACAATATCATTGTACCCGTTGTTCGACGCCCAATAGAGTGCGCTGGTTCCACGATTGTCGCGGGCATTAACCGATGCCCCATGTTCCAGCAACATTTGGACAATATCAATATGTCCATGCTTGGCAGCTTTCATCAACGCGGTACGGTTATGTTCATCACTAGTGTCAACATTTGCCCCTTTTTCCAATTGTTGTTTCACTGTTTCAACGTCTCCATTCTCTGCTGCTTCCAGAAATGCGTTTTCTTCCATATATAAACCTCCTTAATTAAAATTTTAGGTGGGTCTGTAATTCAATTGTAATTGTTTGTTCTGTTAGAGTCAACTGCAGATTTAAAAGATTATTTTATAGGGATCTGTCTAATTACAAAAGATCCTGTTTTTTCGGTCTAAAAGTATCCTCGTTCATTAAATTAAGGGGTTTTAGCATGCACAATCCGGAATAAAAAAGGGCACCTTTTTGGGGTGCCCTTCAAAACAATCCTGGAAATTATCTTACTCTAATCCGAGGACATCTTTGCCCTGGTTAAAAGTAACATCAACCGGAATATTTTGGTTGCCCAACCGGTCAAGTGATTTCTGCAGTTGGGGACCGATGTGGCCGTATTTATCAATAAATTCTGAAACACCTTGATAATCGCCATCTCCCTGCAGCGTTAAAATTTTCCGGGATAAGGATTGTGTTGCATCTGCTATCTTATCATAATCAACGCTGTATGTTTGTGACTGATCATCATATGTAATCGCTCCTTTTTCTTTGAAATAGTTAAAGCGAATCAGGTTGGCCAGACCGTGAGCTTCAGAAGCACCGAAACGAATGGATCGGAAAATGCTGGCTACAAATGTCACGTAATTATCTTCTATAGAACCATCCGTAACCATGCCTTTATCACGCAGTTTCGAAACCATATAAAGTCCCAGCACATCAGCTTTCCCTTCCTCCAAAGCAGAATAATGATCCTTCAGCGCCTCCCGTACCGTTCCTTTGCCATTGATAGTATTTTTAATCCCAAGTCCGTGCGCCACCTCGTGGAACATCGTATTACCGAAAAATGCACTGAAAGTAATATGCTTTCTCTGATCTTTGGCGATTAGCACATTAGAAATCGGAACCAGAATTTTGTCGTATTTGGCCCGCATGGCATTTTCAAGTTGCAGACGACGAGTACCTTTTTCAAGTTGCACCTGTTCATCGTTCGGCAGATTAATGGCTATGGTCTTGGAGCCGGCATTGGCATCGCCGGCATAATAAAGCACTTTATAAGCATTCAAATCAGAATCACGACCCGGTGTTTCCTGCTTGTATTTGTCAGGTACCGGAAGTCCTTTTTGCAGCTCCGGGAGCACGGTCGTGTATTTGGATAACCGTTTACTCCAGTCTTTATCCTTGATCAAAACAAATGCTTCGTGCGCGGCCTTGTATCCGAACAATCCATCTTCGTAGGTCTCGATGGGACCAATTACCAACTCGAGCGTGTTATCTTTCATATCCATCCAAGCCATATCGCTGGGTCGATAATTGTCGGTAACCAGCGCTTGTGCTCTCAGGTTTAAATATTTTTTCAGCCCGTCGTTTTCGGCAAGCTTGGCTGCCTGTTTTAAATCCTCAGCGGCACGGTTACTCTGTTCGGCAAAAGCTTCGTGATACGGAACTGTTTTCAGGTTACCGTCCTCATCGCGCCGAACAATCGTATAAAGATCATCTTTGGTATCGGAATCCCAGTTTTCAAACTCTTGCTTGGTCATATCCGACGGATAAAAGTTAGCACCTTCCGGTTTTTTGCCGACTCCATCAACGAAAGGTTCGTCGCCATTCAAACGATCCCAGGGACCATAATTAATTTCAGCGAATCGTTTTACGTTGGGATCCTGAATCTGCTCCATCAACTTTTGTTTATTGCCGTAGGCTTCCTGCCAGTAAATATTATCCATGGCTTTGGCCGCATCAATAAACAGCGAAAGCATTTTTTTCTGATTGTCCGACAATGATGAAAGATCCGCCTTAAGCGTAAAATCGGTATATTGATCCAACCGATCCTGGATCGTCATTTTATCGTTATTATTATCTTTATCCTTCATTTTCGAGTTGTTACAAGATACAAATGTTAATCCCGCCACAGCAATCAATACTGCCAGGATCAATAGCTTCGATTTCATAAATTTTTGGTTAGTTAACGTTAGTCCTTGTTAAAAATTAGTGAACCGCCTGTTTGGGCAGCCATCCTCTTTTGTTGAGTTCACTTAATATTAGCTCAGTCATATCACTTTTGAAAGGAAATTCGTACCGGATATCCAGCACATAGGCTTTGACCCGCAATTTAACGACAAAATTCTCTTCGTGCACCTCGTTAAGTGCTATCACCACCACCGGTTTTTTCAGATACACATACCGTGACGATACGGCTGCTTTATAAGCAATTCGTTTGACAGCATCAACATCGATATTCATCGGAAGGTAAACCTCAGCTACCACCTGACAATCCAGCGCGCTGGAGTTAGCATTGGAAACGGCCTTATTCATAAGCTCTCCATTGGGGATGGTGACGATCGAATCATCGGGCGTAACGATACGACTGGACCGGAGCCCGATTTGAGTTACTTCTCCGTAATATTCCCCCACCTCAATCTTATCGCCCACTTGGAAAGGCCGGTCTAAAATAATCATAAACCCGCCGAAAATATTTTTGAGAATATCCTGGGCCGCAAATCCTATGGCAATCCCTATTGAAGCCAGAACCGTTAAAACCGTCCCGATGGGAGGATTAATAATCCCGGCAATAATAATATAGAACGAGACGGTCCAGATAATCAGCCGAAATACAGGCACCAACCGCTTGATTCCCAGCCGGTATTTTGTGAAACGCTCCGACAGGTTATCAAGAATCAGTACCACCAGCCGATTTACAAAATAGGTGATAATCAACAGCAGGATAATGATCACCACCGTACCGAATGAAATAAGATTCTCAATCTTGACAATCTTATTTGATACACCTTTGTCGGAAACAGCATCAGACTTACCCGTTTGCACGTTCGCTGGCTGTGAAGTAACCTCAAAAGCTGGTGCATCCGGTGCTTTGTTTAGTGTTTGGATGGGATGGCCGGCGCCAACGGTTACCGAACCCATCAAAAGTATAAGCCAGATAAAGGTGATTTTCCTACTCATGATATCAAACCAAATGTATGATATTTCGCTCTTTAAGTACGCGTACAATCTGACGGTACATCAGATGATTTAAAATGTAATAGCCATTTGTTTTTACCAGCAGTCCCCTGGAATGCAGACGGATTAGCATCAACCGGCTCTCTTCTTTACTAAGATTCAAAATCATAGAAAGATCAGCATCCGCTACGGTATCGTGCATCACAAAGGCGGCCAATGTAAACAGCACCGGAGGACTCAAATCCTCAATCATCTCGATGGAAGTAATTTCAAGCGGTCTGATATAAAAACAGGTATCATCAAACTCACTTATCGATCGAATCCAAAAGATCATGGCGATGGAGGCGTTGCCTTCCCCAAGTTCAGCCAGTTTAGTAAAATAGTTTTTCCGCAGAAGTTCCTTGGCGTCTTCTTCACTTTCCAGTTTGCGATATGACCGGGAACGAAGTATGGAATCCCCCGCTTCAAATTGCAGGCTGTAACCGCTGGCCCTGTGCCGATTCATAACTACTTTTTCGATTTGAGCGGCATCCAGTGTATCCGTGCGAATGATGTGCGAAAAATATTCGCTGGTATTTTCAATCTTATCCAGGAAGCGCCACGCATATCGAGAACAACTTACCACCCAGAAAACCTGTTCTTTGGTCTCCGAAATCAGGTAGCTGAGTTTTTCTATCGCATCATAACCATTAACATTTCGGATAAAACAATTTTGTATTCCCTCTAATATTACGACCCGCCTTCGATCATTTTTTTTGATCGCTTCAACGATATCATTCATGTTAGCGGCACCGGTGATCTCCAACTTTTCAGCCAGTAATTCGACAACCACATCCTCCGACCAAATAGTATCACGCAAAATAATCTGTACGGAATGCACCTCGCTGAAGTGACTCTCTGCAGCCAAATTCAAAAAAGTAGACTTTCCACTGCCTTTTTCTCCCACGACCGCAACCGTTGACGGGTAGGATTCCTTCCACTGTTCGTATGCTTTTTCCAATTGTATTGCCGAATCCGACACCGCCACATAAAAGCGTTCATCTGCTTCGGCATCAAAATTAAACAAACGGCGATATATATAAGGCAGCTCCTTTAGTTTTTGGTCTGTCTCCGACAAATAAGTAGCAATATCCGCGCGATGGGATTCGGTAACTTTTTCTTCTTCAAAACCGGCGATTTTCCGAGCTTCATTCACATATTTTTTTGATTTTTGCCAGCTAAAACGTCCCCATAACGCCAGTCGATCCTGCGTGCGAGCCCACCGCGAGTCTAGCATATCCTGCCATCCTTTAGTCGTTTCCTGAACGCGATATTTCGCATTTATAAACTGCAGAGTCTGAGTATCGCCCTCATGTAAAAGTGACAATAACGATTCATTGAATTTCTGCACACCATCCCGAATCACACTTTCAATATCAGACCACTTCTGTTGGGTTCGGGATTGTAGATCCTCCACTTTTGTGAGTAGCCTTCCAAGAGCTTCATTGGCAATTTTCTGTGGATTTTCTTCCTGTTCCTTATCCTCAATCTCAACCGCTGATTCCAGGTTGACCTCTATAATATTCTCGATCTCCTCAAGATCATTTAAACAGTTCGATAAGAAATCTTCATACCCTTGTTTGGAAGGCTGA
>Ga0102944_1000578_pt1 | contig 27486 bp, 24 predicted proteins | sample SalPonD_shore_MG_FD_78172 | JGI IMG/M metagenome (GOLD analysis project Ga0102944, IMG submission 78172) | Salt pond soil microbial communities from South San Francisco under conditions of wetland restoration - Salt Pond MetaG... | ecosystem: Environmental > Aquatic > Marine > Intertidal zone >...
CAGACACCGGCCCGTTTTCCCGATCTGCGCCTGCGGCGCATGCGCCGGCAGGCCTTCAGCCGCCGGCTGATGCGGGAAACCGTGCTCGGCCCCGATGACTTCATCTACCCCCTGTTCGTCCTGGAAGGCCAGGGACAGCGCGAACCCGTGGCGTCCATGCCGGGCATCGAGCGCGTCTCCGTGGATGGACTGCTGCAGGAAGCCGGCGAGTGTCTGCGGCTCGGCATCCCGGCCGTTGCCCTGTTCCCGGTGGTGCCGCAGGAAAAGAAATCGGAGGACGCGGCCGAGGCCTGGAACCCGGACGGCCTGGTGCCCCGGGCGGTGGCGGCGCTGAAAGAGGCGTATCCGGAACTGGGGGTAGTCACCGACGTGGCCCTGGATCCCTACACCAGCCACGGCCAGGACGGTCTCATCGACGCCTCCGGCTACGTCATCAACGACGAGACCGTGGAGGCGCTGGTGAAACAGGCCCTGTCCCACGCCGTAGCCGGCGCCGACATCGTTGCACCGTCGGACATGATGGACGGGCGCGTGGGCGCCATCCGCCGGGCCTTCGAACAGGCCGGCCTGAAAAACAGCATGATCCTGGCCTACGCGGCCAAGTACGCCTCGGGCTTTTACGGTCCCTTCCGGGACGCGGTCGGCTCCGCCGCCAACCTCGGCGGCGGCGGCAAACATACCTACCAGATGGATCCCGGCAACAGCGACGAGGCCGTGCGCGAAGTGGCCCTGGATATCGCCGAGGGCGCGGACATGATCATGGTCAAGCCGGCGCTGCCCTACCTGGACGTGCTGGCGCGGATCAAATCGGAATTCGGCATGCCCACCTTCGCCTATCACGTCAGCGGCGAGTACGCCATGCTCAAGGCGGCGGCGCAGAACGGCTGGCTGGAAGAACGCACCACGGTCCTGGAGGCGCTGTGGTCCATCAAGCGCGCCGGCGCCGACGGCATCCTCACTTACTACGCCAAACAGGCGGCTGGCTGGCTGGCGGAATAACGCTGCCTATTCGCTGCAGGAATAACCCAGCAGGTCCAGCCCCTGCTCCAGATATTCGGCCAGGTAGGGCTTGGCAATAAGGTATTCCGCGGTATGCGGCGTCGACTCGCTCCTGGCACGACGCAGGGCCGCGTCCCATTCCTCCGGCCCGTATTCCTCGCGGCCGATCCACATCAGCGCCACCAGGTTCGCCTGCTGATCCGGCTCCAGGTCCCGAACCGTCATTATAAATTCCTGATAGGTGGGATCGCCCGCGTGGCCGGCCAGCACCTGCATGGCCCAGTCATCACTGGAATTCAGCGGCTCCTCGGGAATGGAAACCGTCTCCTGGACGTGAAAGGCACGCGCCAGTTGTACAAGATTGCAGACGGTATCGGGGTTGATATCAAGCATGGCGTCGATCCTGTGTAGTTTGCATAGCCGTCCCGATATCCCGCGCCGGTGTCACGGTCACGCAGGATATCTATAACGATTTTACGGAAAGATACTGTCCTCGCGGCCCCTGTGCCAGCGGGAGCCGGTGAGTTCTTGATCCAGGACAATTATGGACATCGATACGGTCGCGGCGGTGATGCCGGCATGTTAACAACATGCCGGCGGCTGGAACCGCCGGGCCGGGCCGACGCGCCCCGCCGCACCGATCATGAACACCGACAGCAAAGGAGCTTCCTATGTGCAAGACTATGAAAAATGCTTTCCTTACCCTCACCGCCGGCATCGCCCTGTGCATGGTAACCGCCGCAGCCGCGGCGCCGACCGCGGGGGAACACATGTTGCAACTGGGCGGCGGTGTTTTCATGCACCAGGGCAGTGCCGACACCGGCACGGCCCAGGGAGAATTCAACTACAGCTACATGTTCGCGCCGCACTGGTCCGTCGGTTTCCAGCAGCTGGCGAGTTATTCCCTCAACGACCCCATAGAAGATGTCTGGACCGGCAGCACCGCTGCCACGATTGACTATTATCCGTGGTCGCAAAACAGGGACGTGCGCCTGCAGCCCTTTATCGGGGCCTTCGCCGGCATCGGATACAGTGATGTCGACCTCACCGGTGCCGTCGGCCCCACCGTCGGCGCCAGGTATTTCATGAGCGACAACTTATTCTTCTCCGGCCAGTGGCATTACCTGTTCTACACGCACAAACTCGATGCCGGCAACGAAACCACGGACCGGGATTCCGGCACGATGTCATTTACGGTGGGCATCGGGTTTACCTGGGGCGGGGACTGATCGCTCCGCCGGGGGGACCTGGATTTGAAGGCAACCGGGAGGGGCTGGTAAAGTGGCAGGGATGAGAACTGAACCCATATCCGGATTGTGAGGCTGAAATGAACAGATTTCCCCTTTTAAACAGCAAGTTGCAGGCAGTTCTGCTGGTGATTCTCGGAGCCCTGCTGATGCAGCCGGCTGCCGCGCAGCAGGCGGCTCCGAAAACCGGCCAGGGCATGAGCCCCCTGCAGAAGGCCTTCATGCAGAAACGCAATGAACTCCAGCAACTGTCGAGCCAGTTGGGGAAGATCCAGAAGAAGACCATGAAAAAGCATCCCGAGCTGCAGAAAAAGCAGAGTGATTTCCGCGATCTCATGATCAGCAAGATGAAGAAAAAGGGTCATGATCCCGACAAGGACATCGACCATCTCAAGTCCCTGCAAGCCAAGCTGCAGAAAAAGGATCTCCAGCCGGACAAGCGCAAGGCCCTGATCAAGGACTTCCGCCAGACCAACATGAACCTGCGGATGGAACAGCAGAAGATACTGCAGGACAGCGATGTTCAGAAGGCGAGGCAGTCCCTGTCCAAGGATATAATCAGCGCCATGCGGGACGAGGATCCCCGCACCGACAAGCTGCTGAAAAAGGTCAAGGAGACGCGGCAGGACCTGATCCAGATGCAACGCCGCGCTGCCGCCGCAGCCCACGGCGGTAAACAGCAGCAGGCGCATACACCGGGCGGCTTCTGATCCACGAACCGTTCCCGGAATTCATCTCCGACATCCGGGGATGAAGGTGGTGCAGGGAGGCACCACCGCTGATTTTTCTTTCCCTTCCCACCGGTTAAAATAGCCGGTAAAACAGCGGCCCGTTACCCGCGGGTTCCTGTATCCTGAAACCCCGGTCAGGCCCGCTATCCCCTGACATAACGTAGCGCGGAGGCAAGCATGCGTTATACCGTCGACAGTGACAAACCCGTTGAACAACTTCTGGAAGACACGCGGCAGGCCGTGCAGGACAACAAGTTCGGCGTGCTCAATGTCCTGGACCTGCAGGCGACACTGAAGAGCAAGGGCTTCGATCTCGACAGTCCCTGCTACATCCTGGACGTCTGCAATCCCGCCCAGGCCATCAAGGTCCTCAACGAGGACCTCAGCATGAACACCGCCCTGCCCTGCCGGATGTCGGTGTACGAGGAGAACGGCAAGTCCCGACTTGCCATGATCAGGCCGACCACCCTGTTGGCGGGCCTGTCGGATTCCCCCTCCCTGGCAAAAATCGCGGAGGAAGTCGAGCAGACCATGATCCGCATCATGGAGCAGGCTCGGTAACCGGACTGGCGATCGGCCGATTCTCTGCTATGCTGAATAAAAAAGGCAGGGAGCGGACATGGGATCTTTGCGGGGGGTGTGCAGGGCATCAGCCACGGGACTATTGCTGCTGCTGGGCAGCGTGGCATTCACTTGCGCCCGGGCGGATGCAGGCCATCCCTGGCGAGTCATCGAAAACAGTCACTTCCGGGCGCTCAGTGACGACTCCGTAGACGATGTGGAAAAACTGCTGCTGGAGCTGGAGCGTTTCCGCCTGATCGTCCTGAAACTGGTCACCGTCAAGGTGCCGCCCGATGCACCTCCCGTTGATCTCGTCATCTTCAATAAAGCCGGTGATTTCAGAAACTATACACCCAACGACAACATAACCGGGTTCGCCACCGACGGCAGGGACGGCCACCGGTTAATCGTAATGCCGGCGAGAGTCGCGCATGCCGACGCCATGCATGACGTCAGGCATGAATACGTGCATACCCTCATGATGTATCACAATTACAACCTGCCGCGCTGGTACAACGAGGGCCTGGCCGAATTCCTCGCCTCGGTGGAGATATACAAGGATAAAGATGAAATCATCGTGGGCGAACCGCCCAAGGGCCGGCGTTCCCTGACCCTGTATTCATTTGACAAGCTGGTTGCCGATACGATCGATCCCGCCCAGACTTCTCTTGCCGATGCCTACCTGCAGTACTGGCTGCTGACCGATTACATGCTGACGGATCCGCAGCGCTCCTCGAACCTGAGTAAATACGTCGCGCTCTACAATTCCGGCATGGACAGTCTCAAGGCCTTCAAGACGTCCTTCGGCATGACACCCCAGCAAATGTTCAGAACAAGACTTCGCGACTACATCCATCACTTCAAGGCTTACCGGATGAAATTCGATTTCTCCGGTGTGGATACCGACTTCAGCGTTCAGCCGGCTCATAAGAAGGAAGTAAAGGGAATGCGTGCCGTACTGGCCGGCATCGACTGGAAATAACGAGCTTCCCCGCCGCCTGGCGGCGGTCGACAACTCAGGCCAGCACTTCCTCGAGGAAATTCAGCAGCGACTGCCAGGAACGGCGATCCGCGTCGGCGTTGTAGACGGCACCGAAGCCCGGATCGTTGGCCTGGGGATTGGTAAAGGCGTGCATGGTGTTGCCGTAGACGTGGATCTGCCAGTCGGCCTCCGCTTCGGTCAGTTCCTTTTCCAGGGCGATGACGTCGTCCACGGGCACCATGGGGTCCTCGTGGCCGTGCAGCACCAGCACTTTTGCCGGGATTTTCGTTCCCGCGGTGTTCCCCGCCGGTGCGAACAGGCCGTGAAAACTGACCACCCCGCGGATATCGGTGCCGATGCGGGCCAGGTCCAGGACACAGAGGCCGCCGAAGCAGAAACCGATGGCGGCCGTCCGGTTGCCGTCCGCGGCGGGCTGCTCACACATGACCTCCAGCGACCGGGTCATGCGCGCCTGCAGCAGCGCGCGGTCCTGCATGAAGGGCTCGATCAACTTGCTGTTTTCCTCCACGGAACTGCCGCGCACGCCCTTGCCGTAGAGATCCAGGGCGAAGGCCGTATAGCCCAGCCCGGCCAGGGTCCTGGCCTTGTCATCCTCGAATTCGCCGCGCCCGCCCCAGGCATGGGAAACCAGCACCGCCGGCCGCGCGCCCTTGTGTGCATCGTCATAGGCGAGAAAGCCTTCCAGCAGCGTGCCTTCGTGTTCGTATTCAATGAGTTCTTCAACGATCATGGTTCCCCCTGGTATCCGGTAAGTACATCGCGCACTGCGGCGGTAAGACGGTCATCATACGGGGGAGCGAAGGCGTTCATCAAGGAACGCCACAGCCGGGACCTCACGACGCGGTCAGGCGTCCAGTCCCAGAGACTTGATTTTGCGGGTCAGGGTATTGCGGCCCCAGCCCAGCAGCCGCGCCGCGTCCTGGCGGCGCCCGCCGGTTTTTTTCAGGGCCTCTTCGATCATGATGCGCTCGAAGCGCGGCACGGCATCCGCAAGCAGCTGGGTCTCGCCGCTGACCAGGCTGGCTTCCACCCACTTGCGCAGCCGCGTCTCCCAGTCATTTCCCCCTCCTTCCGAATCTTCCGTGTCGTGCAGTTCCGGCGGCAGGTCCTCCAGGTGAATATCCTTGCCGGCGGCCATGACGGTCACCCAGCGGCAGAAATTCTCGAGCTGGCGGACGTTTCCCGGCCAGGGCAGGTGCATCAGCCGGGTTCGGGTTTCGGGTGTAACGCGCTTGGGCTCGACGCCCAGTTCCTGGGCCGCGCGTTTCAGAAAGTAGTCGACCAGCATGTCAATATCGCTGCTGCGTTCCCGCAGCGGCGGCACATGCACGCGGATGACGTTGAGACGGTGAAACAGGTCTTCCCGGAACAGGCCCTGCCTGACCCGCTCTTCCAGATCCTGGTGGGTTGCCGCGATGACGCGGACATCGACCTTGACGGGCGTGTGGCCGCCGACGCGGTAAAAGTCGCCGTCGGCCAGCACCCGCAGCAGGCGGGTCTGCAGTTCCGCCGGCATGTCGCCGATCTCGTCCAGGAACAGGGTGCCGCCATTGGCCTGTTCAAAACGCCCGGTCCGGCGCTCGGTGGCACCGGTAAAGGCGCCTTTCTCATGCCCGAACAGTTCCGACTCCAGCAGTTCACGCGGAATGGCGGCGGTATTGAGGGCAATGAACGGCCGCTCTGCGCGCGGGCTGTGCCGGTGCAGCGCGCGGGCAACCAGTTCCTTGCCGGTACCGGATTCGCCGGTAATCAGGACGGTGAGATTGGATCGTGACAGCCTGCCGATGGCGCGAAATACCTCCTGCATTGCCGGTGCCGAGCCGATGATCTCGGCATCACCCGATGTCTCCGGATTGACGCCGGTACCGTTACGGCTGACCGCTTCCTTGATTGCCCGCCGGACCAGGCTGATCACCTCGTCTACGTCGAAGGGCTTGGAAAGATACTCGAAAGCACCACCCTTGAAAGCGGAAACGGCCCGGTCCAGATCGGAATAGGCGGTCATGACAATCACGGGGAGATCCGGTGCACGTTCCCGGATGTCGTTCATGAGGGAGATACCGTCCATGTCCGGCATACGGATGTCGGTGATAATCACATCCGGGAGTTCGGCACGGGATTGTTGCAGCATCGAACCGGGCTCCGCAAACGCGGTAACGTCGAACCCTTCCCGGGTCAGGGCTTTTTCCAGCACCCAGCGGATGGACTTGTCGTCATCGACGATCCAGATTCTGTTTTTGTCATTCATCGTCACGGCTCAGTGGAAATAATATCCGGAATACGGTCGTATCATCGACGCGTTTGTAATCTATGGAAGCACCATGTTTCTGCAGCAGCGACTGCGCAATGGACAGGCCGAGACCGGTGCCGTCGGCACGGCCGGTGATCAGGGGATAGAAGATTTCGCTCTCGATATCCCCGGGAATGCCGGGACCGTTGTCGATGATATCGATCTGCGCGGCCAGGCGGTATTGTTTCTGGCGGATGGTGCATTTGCGCTTGATGCGGGTGCGCATCCAGACATGCCCGTCTTCCCTGCCACTGACAGCCTGCACGGCATTTCTGAGGACATTGAGAAAGGCCTGTATCAACCGCTCCCGATCCCCTTCGGTCTGGGGCAGACTGGGATCGTAATCACGGGTGATGATAACGCGTGTACTGACCTCGGCCCGGATCAGGTCATGGACGTATTCCAGGATCTCGTGAATATTAATGCGCGTGAAATGCATCTCGCCGTTCGGGCCGAGCATGCGATCCACCAGGTTCCGCAGCCTGTCCGCCTCGTTGATGATGATGCGGGTATATTCCTTCAGATCCTCGTCTTGCAGTTCCCGTTCCAGCAACTGGGCGGCGCCGCGCAGTCCGCCCAGGGGATTCTTGATCTCGTGGGCCATGCCGCGCAGGGACTTGCTGGCGGCATCGTGCACGGCGCTGACGCTCTCCTCCCGCATGACCCGGGCGAAGGCTCCGGCATCGATAAGCTCGACGATGACCTCGGTGCACAGATCATCTTCCAGCAGCGGCGTCACCGTACAGCCCACGGTGACGGCCTCGGTATTGTGCAGATGCAGCTCAAAGCCCCACTGGGTGTAGGGATGGCGGTTGGCAACGGTGCGCTCCAGGATGCCGGTGAAACCCGGCGAGCCGGGAAAGATGTGCGCGGCACGGTGCCCGGCTACCATGCGCCGGCTGACCGAGAGCAGTGCCTCGCCCGCCGCATTGATGCCGGTCAGGCACAGTGCCCGGTCGAAAACCAGTACGGCAGTCTTGATACTGTCCAGAAGTTGGCCAGCCTTGGCGGGAGGGATGGTCATAATCGCGTCAATATTGCACACTTTTGGTGCGTTTAAAATACTGCCCTTTCGGTCCATGATGCCGTGCCGGTAATAACCTTATATAAAATCAACAAGTTAGCATCCGCCCCGAAACGACCACGGGGGTTACAGACTTATTTAGAGCAAGAAGCGGACCAGCCGGACGCAAGCTGCCGCTTTTACTTGGAGGAAGGTGCGGGTACCGGGCCGCCCGGCGGATTCAGAGGTCCCTTGGGTGGCGGCTTGTTGAGAATGGAATGACGCAGCAGGTGGAAGGTGACGGAGGCGGAGCTGGCCAGGGTTTTGCCGCTGCTGTCGACCACGACGGCCTGCAGCGTGTGCGTGCCGCGGTCGACGTTCTGCAGGGAGAACGAGGTGCTGTCTCCCGATCCCACGATCTTGCCGTCCATGTGGAGCTGCAGCTTGTCCTGCTTCTGCAAACCCGGCTCGACGTCCACCGTCACGGTGATATTGCCGGTGTTTTCGCGCACCGCGGCATCGTTGTCGGGACTGGTAATGGCCACCCTGGAATACTCCGGCGGCGGGCTCTTGGGCGGGGGCGTGTACTTGAACTTCCCCGCCGACTTTGACTTCACCGTCTGGGCATCCGGGATCTCCATCTTCTCCGCGTTCTTGGAAGGCTTGTCGGAAAAAACGGTATTACCGTTCTCGTCCACGGAGCGATAGACCGTCTCGGCATGGACGGCCGGCATAAGCAGTAACAGCATTGTGCAGAGCAAAATTCGCATGACAATGAGCATAGTTCATTGGTAATAGACCTACAATATTGGATATCCGGGAACCGGATGTGGTTCAGGGAACTTCCTGCCGGCGGGGACTGTCGGCCTTCGGCCGTTACCTGCGGGTCGTCCCGGTACTGACAAAAAAAAGCCCCCTTGCGGGGGCTTTTTCCGGTCCGGCCGTGCCGGCCTAGAGGCTGTAATACATGGAGAACTCGACCGGATGAGTGGTGCTGCGGAAGCGCGTCACCTCCTCCATTTTCAGCTCGATGTAACCGTCGATCATGTCGTCGGTAAACACCCCGCCGGCGGTCAGGAACTCGCGGTCCTTGTCCAGGGCCTCCATGGCCTGGTCCAGGGACGCGCAGACGGTGGGAATATCCTTCTCTTCCTCCGGCTCCAGATCGTACAAATCCTTCTCCAGAGGCTTGCCCGGATCGAGCTTGTTCTGGATACCGTCCAGGCCGGCCATCATCATGGCGGCAAAGGTGAAGTAGGGATTGCCGCAGGAGTCCGGGAAACGCACCTCGATGCGGCGCGCCTTGGGATTGGAGACCCAGGGTACACGGCAGGAGGCGGAACGGTTGCGGGCGGAATAGGCCAGCAGCGTCGGCGCCTCGAAGCCGGGCACCAGGCGCTTGTAGCTGTTGGTGCTGGAATTGGTAAAGGCGTTCAGGGCCCGGGCATGCTTGAAGATGCCGCCGATGTAATGCAGGGCCAGTTCCGACAGGCCGCCGTACTTGTCGCCGGTAAACAGGTTCTTGCCCTCCTTGGACAGCGACTGGTGCACGTGCATGCCGTTGCCGTTGTCGCCGACCAGGGGCTTGGGCATGAAGGTCGCGGTCTTGCCGAAGCCGTGGGCGACGTTCAGGGTGATGTACTTGAGGATCAGCAACTCGTCGGCCTTGCGCACCAGGGTGTTGAACTTGGTGCCGATTTCGCCCTGGCCGGCAGTGGCCACCTCGTGGTGATGCACTTCCACCGGCACGCCCATCTCTTCCAGGGTGGTGCAGATGGCGGAACGGATGTTCTGCAGGGAGTCCACGGGCGGGACCGGGAAATAACCGCCCTTGATGCCCGGCCGGTGGCCGATGTTGCCTTCCTCGAACGGACGGTCGCTGTTCCAGCTGCCTTCCTCGGAGTCGATCTCGTAGAAGGCGCTGTTCAGGTTGTCGCCCCAGCGCGCGTCATCGAAGATGAAGAATTCCGGTTCCGGGCCGAAAAAGGCGGCGTCGGCGATACCGGTGGACTTGAGATAATCCTCGGCGCGCTTGGCGATGGATCGCGGGCAGCGCTCGTAGCCCTGCATGGTGCTGGGTTCCAGCACGTCGCAGCGGAGGTTGACGGTGGGATCGTCAAAAAACGGATCCAGCACCGCGCTTTCCGGGTCCGGCATCAGCACCATGTCGGATTCGTTGATGCCCTTCCAGCCGGCAATGGAGGAGCCGTCAAACATCTTGCCGTCCGTAAAAAAGTCATCGTCCGCCGCGTTGGCAGGGATCGAGACGTGCTGTTCCTTGCCCCGGGTATCGCAGAATCGCAAATCAATATAGCGCACGTCGTGATCCTTGATCAGCTTCTGCACTTTTTCTTTGGACATAATCTATCTCCTCAGTAGTTCTTGTAGCTTTGCAGTTATCACATATTTTCGTCGTGCCGCGGCCACGCGGGGACGGGTCGGGCGGTGTCGAATCCTGTACTTAAATTGCACGAACCATGCCACTCCCTGGACCGGGTAAAACACGATAAAAACCAGTCAGATAGAGGCACAACACTTACCTGATACGCACTAATATTGTGCATGCAAGTTTATGCAGCACTATTATAGTGCAATTACCGCATTAACGCGCTACGGCAGCGCACTTTCACCGCGCACCAGATCCTCCAGCGTTTCCCGCCGGCGGATACAGTACACCTCGCTCCCGTCGATCATGATCTCCGCCGCCCGTGGCCGGCTGTTGTAATTGGAGCTCATGCTGAAACCGTAGGCGCCGGCACCGCAAACCGCCAGCAGGTCTTCCTGGCGCAGGGCCAGGCGCCGCTCCCGGCCGAGAAAGTCGCCGCTCTCGCAGACCGGGCCGACCACGTCCCAGGACTCCGCCCCGGCGCCGGTGGCGGTGCTGACGGGCAGGATGTCCTGCCAGGCAGCGTACAGGGCGGGCCGGAGAAGATCGTTCATGGCAGCGTCCACCACAGCGAAATGCCGCTCGCCGGAATGTTTCAGATACAATACCGACGTCAGCAGCACGCCCGCATTGCCAACAATAGACCGCCCCGGCTCAATCAGCAACTGACAGTCTTCGCCGGATACGGCCGCGCAGGCGGTGGCGACCAGATCGGCGGGGGCCGGCGGTTCTTCGTCCCGGTAGCGGATGCCGAGACCGCCGCCGACATCGATATGCCGCAGGCGCACCCCGTCCGTTTCCAGTTCCCCGATCAGCGCCATGAGCCGCGCCAGGGCGTCCCGGTAGGGTCCCAGGCCGGTGATCTGGGAACCGATATGACAGTCAATGCCCACTATCTCGATATGCGGCAGTGCGCCGGCCTCGGCATAGACTTCCCGGGCCTCGGCCAGGGGGATCCCGAACTTGGACTCCTCCAGGCCCGTGGCGATGTAGGGATGGGTGGCCGCGTCCACGTCCGGATTGACCCGCAGCGATACGGGGGCGACCTTCCCGGCTGCGGCCGCCACCTCCTCCAGCAGGGCCAGCTCCGGACGTGATTCCACGTTGAAACAACGGATCCCGGCCGCCAGCGCCATCTGTATTTCGGCGCGGGTCTTGCCCACGCCGGAGAAGACCACCCGATCCGCCGCGCCGCCGGCCTGCAACACGCGCTGCAATTCCCCGCCGGAAACAATGTCAAATCCTGAACCGAGGCGGGCCAGGAGGTTCAGAACGGCCAGGTTGCTGTTGGCCTTGACCGCGTAACAGACCAGATGGTCGCGTTCCCCGAAAGCCCCGTCATAGGCACGCCAGTTCGCCTCAATGGCAGCCCGGGAGTAGACATAGGCGGGCGTACCGAAGTCTGCCGCAACGGTTGCCAGGGGGACGTCTTCGGCGCACAGCCGGCCGTCGACATAGTGGAAAGACTGCATGGCCGGTCAGGGATTGCCGGACGGTCTGACCAGGGAGGTCTTGCCCTGATCCGGCAGATAGAGATCACCTTTCTGCCCGCAGCCGGACAGTCCCAGCAGCAGGACAAACGCGAGAATTTTCACTACGATTGCGGCATGGCCGGAAAGGCGAGGACGCATGACATTCCACCCGTGGTGATGAAAGGGCGGAGAATAGCAGATAATCGTAACCACCTTAAGGCAGCGGGGCGGCACGGCCGCGTGCCGGGCCCGTGACCGGCCGCACAAGGGCGCCGGCGGCCGCGGCTTGCAATCACTGCGGCTTTGATGATGAAATATTCACCTACCAATCAACAAGGAACCCCCGCTGACGATGAGTGACAAAATCGTTCATGTATCGGACACCACTTTTGATGACCAGGTTCTCAATTCCGATACCCCTGTCATGGTCGACTACTGGGCTGAATGGTGCGGGCCCTGCAAGATGATTGCCCCCATTCTTGACGAGATTGCCGACGAGTACACGGGCAAGCTGACCATTGCCAAAATCAACATCGACGAGAACCAGGAAACGCCGCAGAAATACGCCGTCCGGGGCATCCCCACCCTGATGATTTTCAAGGAAGGGGAAGTCGCCGGGACCAAGGTCGGCGCGCTGTCAAAATCGCAGTTATCCGCATTTATCGACAGCGTCATTTAAGGCCAAAATAAACTGGACGAACCCCGGTTGACGTGCTAATTTATCCATAATAATACCTGTCTGATACAGATCCCTCAGAAATAACTAGCAAACCCGATCGCAACGGCACGCCGTGCGTATCCATTACCGTGATTGTTTAGTCAGCAAGCCCGGACACACCTGGAGTCTATGAACCTTACAGAACTGAAACAGCAGCCCGCCTCGGAGCTGATCACCCTGTCTGAAACCCTGGGCCTCGACGGCCTGGCCCGTTCACGCAAGCAGGACGTTATCTTTGAAATCCTCAAGGCCCAGGCCAAGAAGGGCGAGGACATCTACGGTTCCGGCGTACTGGAAATACTCCAGGACGGCTTCGGATTCCTGCGCTCGGCCGACAGTTCCTATCTGGCCGGGCCCGACGACATCTACGTCTCACCCAGCCAGATCCGCCGTTTCAATCTCCGGACCGGCGACAACATCGCCGGCAAAATCCGCCCGCCCAAGGACGGAGAACGCTACTTCGCCCTGCTCAAGGTGGCCGAGATCAACTTCGAGCCGCCGGAGAAGGCCAAGAACAAGATCCTGTTCGAAAACCTGACGCCGCTGTTCGCCGAGGATCGCCTCAAGCTGGAAATCGGCAACGGCAGCACCGAGGACCTGACGCCGCGCATCATCGACCTGGTGGCGCCCATCGGCAAGGGCCAGCGCGGGCTCATCGTCTCGCCGCCCAAGGCGGGCAAGACCATGATCCTGCAGTCCATCGCCCAGTCCCTCACCCACAACCATCCCGAATGCCATCTCATCGTCCTGCTCATCGACGAACGGCCCGAGGAAGTCACCGAGATGACCCGCTCGGTGCGCGGCGAGGTGATCTCCAGCACCTTCGACGAGCCGGCCAGCCGCCACGTGCAGGTAGCGGAGATGGTCATCGAGCGTGCCAAGCGCCTGACCGAGCACAAGAAGGACGTGGTCATCCTGCTGGATTCCATCACCCGCCTGGCCCGGGCTTATAACACCGTCGTGCCCGCCTCCGGCAAGGTGCTGACCGGCGGCGTCGACGCCAACGCCCTGCAGCGGCCCAAGCGCTTTTTCGGCGCGGCCCGCAACATCGAGGAAGGCGGCTCCCTCACCATTCTCGCCACGGCCCTGATCGACACGGGCTCGCGCATGGACGAGGTCATCTACGAGGAGTTCAAGGGCACCGGCAACATGGAGCTGCACCTGGACCGGGAGATATCCGAGAAACGCGTCTACCCCGCCATCAACATCAACCGCTCGGGCACGCGCCGCGAAGAGATGCTGACGGGCAAGGACGAACTGCAGAAGATCTGGATCCTGCGCAAGCTGCTGCACCCCATGGAGCCCCTGGCGGCCATGGAATTCCTGCTGGAACGCCTCAAGGCCACCAAGAACAACGCCGATTTCTTCGACGCCATGAAAAGGCAGTAAAGGCAGCTACAAGCTACAAGCCACAAGTAACACCTAACCCCTTACTCCTCACACCTCACATCGCCTGATGCGGTCGAGCTTGGCCTGCTTGCTGAGGCGGTAGAAGCGGCGCAGTTCGTTCAGCAGGGGTTCCCGGCCACGGCTGTTGAAGAATTCTGATTCCAGGCGGCGGCAATAGGCGTGGGCATAACGGTTGGCGTCGTGATAGCGTTTCTTCTCCTCGTGCCCCAGACCCTCATGATAGGACACGGCCTTGAACAGCAGGCGCCGCAGCTGGCCCGGGGCGGGCTGCCGGGCATTGTCCGCAAACCAGTCACTGAGCAGGATGAACTTGTCCACCTCCGCCTGCAGTTCCATTTCCAGCAGCGTCACCGGCCGGTCATGGGTCGCCTTCCATGCCAGGTAGACGAAGTGGCTGATCCCCTCCAGGGCCAGGCACAGTTCCTCCAGATTTTCTTCATCCATTTCCCGAGGGTGCTGCAGGGCCTCGAACAGGCTGACGATCTCCTGGTCCAGGTACAGTGACAGGTTGAGGCCGTCCTCGTCCTCGAGGACCAGCAGTTTTTCCCTGACCTGCTGCGGCGTACCGCTGCTATCCAGCGCCTGCGCCAGTTCCCGACTGGTGATCAGGAAATCATGAACGTTATGGCCGAGCTCCAGCTCGTAGATATGCTGCAGGTTCTCCTGTATGTGGCTCAGGGACATGGTCAATGCCGGCTGCGCTGCAGCCCGACGGGCTGTATGCCCATGGCCTGCAACTGTTCCAGGGCGCGCCGGCTGCCGGAGGCGAGCCAGATTTCGTACAGGCGCAGGATGTCATTGTCGTTTCGCATATTGGTCTGTTTCCCGACCTCCGCCAGGACATCGACACATTCGGTGAAACGGTCGGCCAGTTCCGCGAACACTTCCCGCAGGCGCTTTACGTAGTTCGAGCGCCGTCCGTTGTCGGCCAGGCAGCTGTAGGCATTGCCGCCCATGGCGATGTAGTAGTCCACGTCCACCAGGCTGCGGCTCAGACTGTCGGCGAACAACCCCGAGATGAACAGGGCCACGTCCCCCAGGCGCTGCAGGGCGCGGATGCGCTCCCCGCTGCGGGTTGCGTGCACCGCATCCCCGTAAAGCATAGCCAGCGGCCGCAGGCCGATACCGTCCGGCGTGGCCTCGTACAGTTGCTCGGAATTGAGGAAACCGGAGAGAAGGTTGCTGAGATAAACGGCGGTTTCGCCGCTGACCGGAGCCTGGCGGCTGGAGATGGCGGCCTGCACGGCCTCGGAAAAATACGCTTCGACGCTGAGATCGGTTATCAACTGATCCGGACTTTCTGACATAAGCTTACCTCCCGGAGGCCGTCGTTGATTATGCGCATAGCCATCATCCGCTGCACGGATTGGCGTTACCCCTGATTTTGAGTATAGGAATAAAAAAACAGGAATGGGAAGTCAGCACTCCCGGCCGGCGGCTGATAAAAGCTGAGAATTGTGAAGCGTTAGCCGTTAATCGTGAAAACATCGACGTCGCCATCCGGTAAAGGCGCCGGCCTAATCCGGCAGGCAGGTATAGCGGATGCCCATGGATCAGGTCCGGAACCCGAAGCTTGCGCGCGGTTCCGGTATGACGGGGTCTTGTATACGGCTCACGACGAACAATTCACAATTTTGCCCCGGAATTCACTCTTTATCAATTTCACGTCTATACTCATCGGGAAGCATCAAGCAAATGGAAAATGGAGATTAGGGGACGCGCGATATGACTGACACGCCTGAAAGCGCTCATGTCAAAAGGCAGAATGGATTGGACAAGGAAATCGAGAATACGATATTGAATGTATATGTCTGTTCTCCTGCCGTGACCAAACGAGGCGCGGTAGCTGTCAGCCCGCTTCGCCGTCCAACAGTAAACGTCTCCCATGAGTAAATGGCGCCCGGCGGGGCTTGCATTGCTGCTGGTCGCGATTGCGGCCTGGAGTTACTTCTTCCACCCGATCAGCAGCATATCGCTCTACAGAAGTTACCGGGACGTATTATTACACGCCGGAATGAAGACGGGGAATGTCAATGCGGGCAAGGCCCAACGTTTCGGGCATCCGGTACCTCCGGCTCCTCCGGCACCGGACATGGGCGTACGGCAATTCGGCAGCTACCCCAGGCCGGTATCCGCCTGGCAGGCCAACGAAAAAAAGATTTACGGGGATCTGCTGGCCGGGCACAGCTACGATGTGGTGGTCGTGCCGTGCCAGGTGCAGTCATACGGTTTCGACCACTCGACACGCTCACTGATGACGATCGAGCTCGCGCACGCGATAGAACGCGCTCGCAACAAGCCGTTGCCCGATCCATATGTTGTCGAACGCGCAATCGGCGAGGGTGTCAGACGGTACAAATTTTTTGAACCGCTTAACCTCGCATGGCACCTCGGTGCAAAACGCGTCATCTTGTGCTACGTCGGGCATCAGCAAGACGGAAAGATGACGATTACAATCAGGGACGAAGAACTGGATCGCAGACAGGCCGGATCGGACGCCACAACCGGACGAGCGCATCCAGGCCCATACCACGACTACAATTATAAACATCTCGCCTTCAGCGACCGGAACCCGCCGCTCGAGGTATACCGCGCGACGCTGCCGAAAATCCTCAAGGATCTGGGCTATGACCCGGCGACGGCGAGCCCGGCCCGGGTCGAGAACTCATATACCGCGAACGAACTGCCCGCGACACCCTTCGATCTCGCAAGCGGGCAAAGCAGTCCTGCTCGTGATGCCTACTATCTGCAGTTGCTCGGATCGCTGACGCCACGGCGCGAACAACGCGAGCGCGAGCGCCTGTTCGGGAAGTCACTGCTCGCCGTCGAGCGCATGAAGCCCGATTCACCGCAGTACCGCGCACTCAAGGCGCGCGCCTATATGCATCTCGGCCTGCGACCGGCGGCACTGAAAGTGCTGGGTATGCCGGCGACAGCCGAGGAAAAAGCCCTGCAGGCCTCGCTCAATGGCAACCTGCCCGGGCTCAGGAGTGCCATCGCCGGGGAGACGCAACTCGTGCCGCGCATGCTGGAGCTGCTCGAGGCCAACCGGATCGCTGCGGATTATGGGGTTCTTACGCGGAAAGAGTCGGCCGCGACGGCCGCATCACTCGAACTGCCGGGGAAAATCTGGCCGGTGCTGGTGCGGCGCGCATTCATCGACTGGGACGCCTGGTCGCAGCAGGACAACCTGGTGCTGAAACATATCCTCGACAAGCAGTTTCCGGTACAGGGCTACACCGCCGAGGGGATATTGCGCGGCGCAATGGCGATTGGTGATATGTCCAAAGTGCGCACGAGTATCGATCTGTCGGTGCTCGAACACGTGCACCGGCTGCGCGCAGCCGAGCCGGCGAAGTGGTGCTGCAAAATGTCCGATGATCGCCCCACGGCACGCGACTACCTGGACTTCATCGAAGCTACGGCCACGGACAACCTCATGCGGCGGGCTCACTTACTCACGAGGATCAAGGGATTCCCGGCACGCGCGAGTAAATTCCTGAGCAGCATCCAGAGCGTGTACGACGGCTATCCCGAGTTTGCGCTTGAGCGCGCCTACGCCGAGTCCCGGCAGGCACAAAGCGCCGGGAGCGGCGCGGCGCGGCAAGGTTTGGGCAGAGCGGCGAATCTGGACGCGCTGAACGCGTTGTACTGGTCCAACGGGCAGACGCGCGTCGCCGCGGACGCATTTGATCTGCTCTCGGATCTTCCCGGCAGGTACTTCGGTTACATCGGCAATTGGTACGCGGACGATCTGCCGTTCCGGTCCTTCTACTCCGGCTGGGGGCATGGCGGGGACGTGGCGTTCTGGGTGCGTAACGAACGCGCCGCCCTGAGGAATTCGGTTTCCGAATTTCTGCCGGTGAAGTGGCTGGAATACCTGCTCAGACACAAGCCCGCCGAGGTGCGGAAAGTTCTATCGCAAATCAAGGGCCGGTTCGGGGGCTGCCCGGAGCGGGATCTGTTCTTCGCCAAGAGGAGTATGATGCGGGGCGACGTGACGGCGGCCGAGAAGCACATGCGCGAAGGAATCACGGATGCACCCGGCGACTGGCGCTCCTACGACAAACTTGGAACGCTCTTTTTCGAACAGGCGCAGCCGGAGAAAGCCGCGCAGGTATTCATGAGTTATCCGGGTTTTCGCAAAAACGCCCCCGAGAACACCGTGGCCGTCTCCAATCATGCCTACGCGGCGGGCTCGGAGTTTTACTGGAGCGGACAATTCGCACTGGCGAAACCGCTGTACCGCATCGCGGCGGATCTGGATACCGGGTCCGCGGCGAGCATGTCGAGCGCAATCCGGCTGGCAATACTGAATGGCAACTATCGCAAGGCGCTCTCGGGATCGCTCGCCCGGGCCCGTCGTTACAATTCCGAATACGCTTACCGCGATTACCTTGGAATGCTGCATGCAATGGGGTATTCGAAACAGGCGTGGAGCGCGTTTGATGCGCTGGTACCGCAACTGCGCGCCTCACAGCTATGGGAGACCGCCCTGGTGGGGCAGCGCATGCAGAACCTGTCGGAGGCGGACATCGTTGCCTGGGCCAATCGCTCAGACTTCAGGGACATCGGCGCGGACCGGAACTATGCGGCGGTCTACCTGGTGCGCGCGGGCATCACCGATCGCATGCCCGGCAATTCGCTGGCGAAATCGGTTGCGGCACTCGCCTGGCCCGTCTGGCGTCTGCCGCGCTGGCATAACGATGTCGTCCGTGTCGATCATACCTACCCGCAGCCCCGCATCGTGGGACCCAGGGCGCCCCACAAAGCCACTCTTCCGATCGGCGTATTCAAGAACCATGCGAAGGAGCCTGTTACGTCGGATCTCGTATCCTTCGTACAGGCCTACCGCGCGTTGCGCCTGGGCGATGCATCCGGTGCAGTGAAGATCTTCGGGAACCTCACAAAGAATTATGATTTAAGGAATCCTGAGCTGCACTACCTACTGCCCTATTACGCATTTGCGGCGGCCAGGAACGGAGAGACGTCAGCGGTGGAATCGATCCTGAGCGGGTTCAAGTCCGACGAGAAGGGCTTTGATTACCTGCTCGCAAAAGCGGCAATTTCAGGCCTGGCGGGGAAAACGAAGGACGCCCTGGTTTTATTGAAAAAGGCTTTCTACCAGCGACCAACCACGGTAGAGCGGCCGGTCTATACGGAGTACCAGTATGCGGAGATGCTCGAGTGGCTGTATCGCGATACCGGCAAATCCGATTATCGCGATCTCGCGCTCGACTGGGTCAAGAAAGTCGAGCGTTTCACGCCGTGGTATGCCTGGCCGTACGCGATGCAGGCCGAACTGGACCGCGACGGTGCCGGACGCCGCCGCGCTATCGCCATGACGGCGTATCTCGATCCGGGCTCCGAGCGCCTGTCGAAGTTGCCCAAGGCGAAGGTGGCGCAAGCGGTGCGCGCGTTCAAGGGCCACAATCCGTTCCTGCATGTATCCGCAAAACCGGGCGGTGACGCAATCTAGGATATAGATTCCCGTCGGGACATAAAAAAAACCCGCCACGAGGGCGGGTTTTTTCGGAAGGATGGAATCCGCAAGGATTACATCATGCCTCCCATACCTCCCATGCCGCCCATGTCGGGCATGCCGCCGCCGGCCGGCTCTTCCTTCTTCGGCAGTTCGGCCACCATGGCCTCGGTGGTGAGCAGCAGACCGGCCACGGATCCGGCGTTCTGCAGGGCGGAACGCGTCACCTTGGTCGGATCCAGGATGCCCAGATCGATCATGTCACCGAAATCGCCGGTGGAGGCGTTGTAGCCGTAATTGCCGGTGCCCTCGGCGACCTTGTTGAAGATCACGGAAGGCTCAGCGCCGGAGTTGTAGACGATCTGGCGCAGCGGCTCTTCCAGGGCGCGGCTGAGAATGGACACACCCACCGCCTGGTCGGCGTTCTTGCTCTTCAGCTTCTCCACCGCCGGCTTGACGCGCACCAGGGCGACACCGCCGCCGGGCACCACGCCTTCCTCGACCGCGGCGCGGGTGGAATGCAGGGCGTCCTCGACGCGGGCCTTCTTCTCCTTCATTTCCACTTCCGTCGCGGCACCGACCTTGATCACGGCCACACCGCCGGCCAGCTTGGCGACGCGCTCCTGCAGCTTCTCCTTGTCGTAGTCCGAGGTGGAATCCTCGATCTGCTGGCGGATCTGCTTGACGCGTCCCTCGATGTCGGCCTTCTTGCCGGCACCGTCGACGATGGTGGTGTTTTCCTTGGTGATCTGCACCTTCTTGGCATGACCCAGGTCATCGATACCGGTCTTCTCCAGGGACAGGCCGACCTCTTCCGAGATCACCGTGCCGCCGGACAGTACCGCGATATCCTCGAGCATGGCCTTGCGGCGATCGCCGAAACCGGGCGCCTTCACGGCGGCGACCTTGACGATGCCGCGCATGTTGTTGACCACCAGGGTGGCCAGGGCCTCGCCCTCTATGTCCTCGGCGACGATCAGCAGCGGCTTGCCGGCCTTGGCCACGCCTTCCAGGACGGGCAGCAGCTCGCGCACGTTGGAGATCTTCTTGTCATGCAGCAGGATATAGGGATCGTCCAGTTCGACGCTCATGGTCTCCTGGTTGTTGATGAAATACGGCGACAGGTAACCGCGGTCGAACTGCATGCCTTCCACGACGTCCAGCTCGTTCTCCAGACCGGAACCTTCCTCGACGGTGATGACGCCTTCCTTGCCCACCTTGTCCATGGCATCGGCGATGATCTTGCCGATGTCCTCGTCGGAGTTGGCGGAAATGGTACCCACCTGGGCGATGGCCTTGCTGTCCTCGCAGGGCTTGGACAGTTTCTGCAGCTCACCCACGGCGGCATGTACAGCGGCGTCGATGCCGCGTTTCACGTCCATGGGGCTGTGCCCGGCGGCAACCGCCTTCAGGCCTTCACGCACGATGGACTGGGCCAGGACCGTGGCGGTGGTGGTACCGTCGCCGGCCACGTCGGAAGTCTTGGAAGCGACTTCCTTCACCATCTGTGCACCCTTGTTCTCGAACTTGTCTTCCAGCTCGATTTCCTTGGCCACGGACACGCCGTCCTTGGTCACGGTGGGAGCACCGAAGCTCTTCTCCAGGACGACGTTACGTCCCTTGGGACCCAGGGTCTGCTTGACCGCGTTGGCCAGGGTATTGACGCCTTTCACCATGCGTTGGCGGGCGTCATCTCCGAATTTGACTTCTTTAGCACTCATTGTCTTACCTCCTGATAAACCTTTTTACTCGATAACGCCCATGATGTCGTCTTCGCGCAGGACCAAGTACTCGTCGGTCCCCACCTTCACTTCGGTGCCGGAGTACTTGCCAAACAGGACTTTGTCGCCCTTTTTGACTTCCAGCTTGCGGACTTCACCATTATCCAGCAGCTTGCCGTTGCCGACGGCCATGACCTCGCCCTGGATGGGCTTCTCGGTGGCCGTATCGGGAATAACGATCCCGCCCGGGGTCTTCTTGTCCTCCTCCAGGCGTTTCACGATCACGCGATCATGTAACGGACGTATGTTCATTACCTGCTACCTCCTTTGCTAACCTATTGTATTTAAAAGTGTTAAACGGGGCTGTTAGCACTCTTGTCTGATGAGTGCTAGAAATATAGCGGAAATTTCATTGATGTCAACAGGGACCCGCCCTGCGGGCGGGTCCGGGGGTTGGGAGCTGGGGACTGGGATTTGGGCCGGGCTCTGGAATTCAGGAAACGATGGCTGGTGCTTAACTCCCAACCCCCAGCTCCCTCCCTCAGGACGCTTCCTGCTGGTAATGCCGCATCAGAATGTGCGCCACCTCCGGCCGGGCGAACTCCTCCGGCAGTTCCTCGCCGGCGGCGAGCATTTCGCGCACCTTGGTTCCGGACAGGATGACGAAATCCTCCTGGGTGTGGTCGGGTACGTCGCGCATCATCACTACCTTGCCGAGCTTGCGGGAGAAGGCGGTGTGATCGGCCCGGAAGATCTCGATCTCCAGGGCATCCGCGGGGACTTTTTCGTCGAAGACGGCCTGGGCGTCGAAGGGGCCGTAGTAGCTGCCGACGCCGGCGTGATCGCGGCCGACGATGAGATGGGTGCAGCCGGCGTTCTGGCGGAATACCGCGTGCAGCACGGCCTCGCGCGGGCCGGCATAGAGCATGTCGAAGCCGTAGCCGGTCACCATGACAGTATTGTCGGGGAAATACAGTTCCACCATCTTGCGGATAGCCGCATCGCGCACGTCGGCGGGAATGTCGCCGGGCTTGAGCTTGCCCAGCAGCATGTGGATGAGCACGCCGTCGGCATCCACCGCCTCCAGGGCCATCTTGCACAGCTCCTCGTGGGCGCGGTGCATGGGATTGCGGGTCTGGAAGGCTACCACCTTGTCCCAGCCGCGTTCGGCCATGGCCTCACGGATCTGCACGGCGGTGCGGAAAGTATCGGGAAAATCCTTTTCGAAATAACTGTAATTGAGCACCTGTATCGGCCCGGAGATGACGAAGCGGCCGTTGGCCAGGAAGGTGGCAACGCCGGGGTGTGACGTGTCCGTGGTACCGAAGACATTTTCGATAATGGTCTGCTGTTGCGCTTCCGTCATTTCCTCGATGGCGGCCACGTCCTGGACGGCCAGCACCGGGTTGCCGGCCACGTTGGGATCGCGCAAGGCGATGCGTGCAGCGCCTTCAATGGTGGACACGTCGCTGGCAAGATTGAGGACCGGAACCGGCCAGAACAGCCCCTCTGAGGTATGCAGGTTCTCGGCCACCGACAGGGCGTCGGCCAGGTTCATATAGCCTTCCAGCGGTGTGAAATACCCCGCCCCCAGCATCACCGCGTTGGCCGCCGCGGCGGAATTCACCACCAGCGAGGGCAGCGTCTCCGCTTCTTCCAGCAGGGCCTGTCTTGCAGTGTCATCGTCGACATACAGGGGCCTGAGTTCCTCCGCACCGTGGGGTTTTATCATCGATTCATCTCCGTGTTAAAGCGTCTTTCACAGACGTGGGGGATTGCAAAGTGGCGCTAACAATAACGATCTCGAGTGGAAATTCAAGGACCTCCGCGGAATATACCTGGAACCCGTGCCGGCACGGGCCCTCACGCATTGCCGGCGTGAGCGTGCGCACACCATCCAGGCTGGCGGCAGTCAGCAACAGGGTCTATGATAGATCATAAATGCTAAGGGGAGCTTCGTATGGCTGATGCAAAGGTCGTCGAACCGGCAGATCCTTCAAAAAAGACATCCCCGGTCCTCGCCGCCACCAGCGACGAAGCGACCGTGCAGATGGATCAACTCAACCAGGGCTGCGTCTGGAACGACGAGGCATTCAGCCAGGGTGATCGCATCGAGGTCGAGGGGACCTGCTACGAGTGCAGCTTCGGCCGCTGGGTCATCGCCGACGACTGACAGTCCTGGATCACCGGCGGCTGTCGGAATGCAGGACGAAGCGATAACCGTCCGCATCCCGGAGAATGTCGCCGGCGCGCGTGCGGTACTCCCCTTCCTGCCTGTCCTGGAAATAGAACTGCAACGTCTCCCTGATGGTAGCGAAGGCCAGTGACTCCCACGGGATCTCTCCCTGGCTGAACAGCTCCACTTCCCGGCTTTCCGGGCCGGGCGAATAATCCGTGTCCAGCAGCCTCGAGCGGAACATCATGTAGACCTGGTCCACGTGCGGCAGGTTGATCACCATGTAAAGTTCATGGGCATCGACCCGGGCATTGGCCTCTTCCAGAGTTTCGCGCACGGCCGCCTCCAGTGTCGTCTCACCCAGTTCCATAAAACCGGCGGGCAGCGTCCAGAACCCGTTACGCGGCTCGATGGCGCGCCGGCACAGCAATACCTTGTCCTCCCAGACCGGGATGCAGCCGGCCACGATCTTGGGGTTCTGGTAATGAATGGTTTTGCAGCGGGAACAGACGTGGCGTTCGCGGTTGTCGTCCGCGGGGACGCGGATCACGATCTCGGCGCCGCACTGGCTGCAGTATTTCACCCGGCCGCCTCCTTCCCGGCGGGTTTGCCGAGCAGCGGCTGCAGTTGCGGCCAGACATTGTCCAGCATCATTTTCTGGGCCTTCTCCCGCGGGTGGATGCCGTCGCTCTGCATCAGGTCAGGATGGGTGGCGATGCCGTCCAGGATAAAACGGCCGAGGACGACGTTATCCCGCGCGGCAAGCTGGCGGTAGATTTTTCTGAATTTCTCATTATAAACGGGCCCGTAGTTGGGTGGCAGCTGTATGGGCAGCAGCAGCACCCGGCTGCCCGCCCGGGTGAAGGCATCGAGGATGGCCGCCAGGTTGGCGTGCATCTCCTGCAGGGACAGCCCGCGCAGGCCGTCGTTGCCGCCCAGTTCGACGATGCCGACGTCGGGGTGATACTTCTGCAGTTCCTGCGCCAGGCGCTCCCGTGCGCCCCGGGTGGTGTCGCCGCTGATGCTGGCATTTATCACCCTGTAATTGTAGCCTTGGCTTTCCAGGCGTTTATTCAGCAGGGACACCCAGCCCTTTTTGACATCTATCCCGTGACCCGCACTCAGACTGTCGCCCAGCACCAGCAGGGTCTTGTCCGCCGCATTGACCTGGAGTGCAGTGAAACACAGAAAAATGAAAAGAGCATGACGTAACATGAATGATGCCTCGAAGTTCATTGTGCAATCCGAACAACTGGTAAAGCAAGTTGACGGACCCGGCGGCCGGCTCACCATCCTGAACGATATCAACCTGGCACTGCATGCCGGCGAAAGCCTCGCGGTGCTGGGCGTATCCGGTTCCGGCAAGTCCACGCTGCTTGGACTGCTGGCGGGCCTGGATGTTGCCAGCAGCGGCCGCGTCCTGCTCGACGGCCAGGATCTCGGCCGGCTGGACGAGGACGGCCGCGCGCGCCTGCGCAGCCGCCGCGTCGGTTTCGTGTTCCAGACCTTCCAGCTCCTGCCCGGCCTGACCGCCCTGGAAAACGTCATGCTGCCGCTGGAACTGGCCGGCGGGGCCGATCCCGCGGGCGAGGCCGAAGCACGCCTCAGGGATGTGGGCCTGGCCGATCGCATGCAGCATTACCCCGGACAACTGTCCGGTGGCGAACAGCAGCGTGTCGCCATTGCGCGCGCCTTCGCCGGGGGTCCGAAAATCCTGTTCGCCGATGAACCCACCGGCAACCTGGATCAGAAGACCGCAGGGCAGATCATCGAGCTTATCTTCCGGCTCAACCGCGAGCGGGGCACCACCCTGATCCTGGTGACCCATGATCCCGAGATCGCCCGGCACTGCGACCGCACGGTTACCCTGGCCGGCGGCGAGATCGTCGAGTCATGACACCGCGGCCGTTCCGGCTGGCGCTGACCTCCCTGAAACGGGACTGGCGCTCCGGGGAACTCGGCCTGATCGCCGTCGCCGTGGTCATCGCCGTGACCAGCCTGACTTCCGTCGGCTTTTTCACCGATCGCATCCGCAAGGCCACGGAACGGCAGGCGACGGAACTGCTCGCCGCCGACCTGGTGCTGGAATCGCACTCGCCCATTCCCGACAGTCTGCGCCGGCGCGCCCGCGTCGACGGTCTCGAAACCACGGCTACCCTGCACTTCAACAGTGTCGTCGTGCACGGCGATGCCCTGCAGATGGCCGAGGCCAAGGCCGTGGAAGCCGGCTACCCCGAGCGCGGTCGCCTGCGCACCGCGCCGGAACTGTTCGGGCGGGAGAGCGCGACCGGTGACATCCCGCAGCCGGGCACGGCCTGGGCGGCACCGCGTCTGCTCCAGTCCCTGGGGATCCACGTCGGCGATCGCATCGGCCTTGGCAAGATCCAGCTTACGGTAACACGGGTCCTGACCTATGAACCCGATCGCGGCGGCGACCTGTTCAACATCGCCCCGCGCCTGTTGTTGAACCTGGCGGACGTGCCCGCCACCGGCCTCATCCTGCCCGGCAGCCGCATCCGCTACAGTCTGCTGCTGGCCGGCAGCGCTGCAAAAATTGCCGCCTTCCGCCGGGAGTTCGAACAGGAGTCTCATGACAATATCCGCATCGAGGGCATCCGCGACGCCCGGCCGGAACTGAAGCGCGCCCTGGATCGTTCGGAACAGTTCCTGGGCCTGGCGGCCCTGGTCAGCATTGCCCTGGCCGGACTGGCCGTGGCCATGGCGGCGCAGCGCTACGCCCGCCGCCATTTCGACCACTGCGCCATCATGCGCTGCCTCGGCGCGGAGCAGGCGCTCATCACCCGCATCTATGTCTACCAGTTGTGCCTGCTGGCCCTGGCCAGCAGCCTGGCCGGCTGCGGCCTGGGCTACCTGGCTCAACAGGGCCTGGCCGCCCTCGCCGCCGGCATGGCCGGCGGGCCGCTGCCGCCGCCGTCGCTGACGCCCCTGGCCAGCGGTGTCATCGCCGGCCTGGTCACCGTTCTGGGTTTCGCCCTGCCGCAGTTGTGGCGCCTGCGGCACGTTTCCCCGCTGCGGGTTCTGCGCCGCGAACTCACGCCGGTGCCGGCGGGCGGCGCCGTCACCGTCGCCCTGGCCGTGGTCGCCCTGGCCCTGCTCACGCCCTGGCAGTCGGGTCACACCGGCCTCACCGCCTGGGTCTTTGCCGGGATCCTCGCCACCCTGGTGCTGCTGGCCCTGGGCGCGCGCCTCTTGATCCGCACCATTAACAGCCTGCGCTTTCGCACCGGCGGCGCGCTCCGTTTCGGACTCGCCAATATCGCCCGCCGCGCCGGCCTCAGCACGGCCCAGATCCTGGGCATCGGTCTGGGCGCCATGGTCATGCTGCTGCTCACCCTGGTACGCACGGATTTACTGGATACCTGGCGCGGCCGGCTGCCCCCTGATGCGCCGAATTATTTCCTCATTAATATCCAGCCCAGCCAGGTGGATGCCCTGCGCGACTTCCTGCACCAGCGGGCCGGCGTAGGCACCGTACTGCACCCCATGGTGCGCGGCCGGCTCACGGACATTAACGGCAAGGCGGTGGATCCGGACAGCTACGAAGGCCGGGCCCGGCACCTGGCGGCACGCGACTTCAACCTGTCCTGGGCCAGGACCCTGCAGGCGGACAACCGCATCGTGGCCGGGAAGTGGTGGGACGGCGGGGACAACGGCGCAACGCGGTTCTCCGTCGAACAGGGCATTGCCGACACCCTGCACCTGAAGCTCGGGGATACCCTGACATTCACGGTGGCCGGCCGGAAGGTCAGCGGGCGCATCGCCAACCTGCGCTTCGTGGACTGGGATTCCTTCAACGTCAACTTTTTCGTCATCGCCAATCCCGGCACCCTGGAAGGCTTCCCGACCACCTATATCAGCAGCTTTCACCTGTCTGAGTCACAGAAACCGCTGCTCACCGACCTGATCCGGCGCTTTCCCAGCGTCACCGTTATCGACGTGGACGCCATCCTCACCCAGGTCCGGCACATCATGGACCAGGTAACGAGAGCCATCGAGTTCGTGTTCGGCTTCACCGCCCTCGCCGGGATCGTCGTTCTGATCGCCGCCCTGCAGACCACCCACGATGAACGCAGCCGGGAAGCGGCGGTGCTCAGCGCCCTGGGGGCCAGCCGCCGCCAGATCCTGGGCGGCCTGTCCGCCGAGTTCGCCTGCCTGGGCCTGCTCACCGGCATCCTTGCCGCCTTCGCCGCCACAGCAGTGGAAGCATTGCTGTCCCACTACGTATTCCGGATGGACGTCACCGTCGATCCCCTGGTGTGGCTGATC
>Ga0102944_1000579_pt1 | contig 27471 bp, 20 predicted proteins | sample SalPonD_shore_MG_FD_78172 | JGI IMG/M metagenome (GOLD analysis project Ga0102944, IMG submission 78172) | Salt pond soil microbial communities from South San Francisco under conditions of wetland restoration - Salt Pond MetaG... | ecosystem: Environmental > Aquatic > Marine > Intertidal zone >...
TACTATTTATTATCAATGTAATGATGGTTAACCGAAATGAAAAAGATTTCGTTAATAAATTAACGGAATGGATCAAAATTAGATCTAAGAACTTAAGTAATTCTAAAATATCACTTTTAAAATATAAATCATATATAAATGATTAAAATAAAAACTAAAAAAATGAAAAATAAAGAATAAGAATGGTTTAATTTTCGGCTAAAGCCTTAATATGTTTCACACCTTCAACCGCATCTTCGGCAAAATCATCTGCCCCCAATTCTTTAGCTAATTCTTCGTTGAGAGGAGCACCTCCGACAATAAGCTTTACATTATCTCTCACTCCTGCATCTTTAAGAGCTTGATCTACTACTTTTATTTGCTCAACTGTCATCGTGAGAAGGGTACTAAGGGCGATAATATCCGCATTAATTTCTTTTACTTTTTCTACAATTTCTTTTTCTCCAACATCCATCCCAAGATCATGAATTTCAAAACCAGAACTTAATAGTAGAGATGCTAATATATTTTTTCCAATGTCATGGTTATCCCCTTTCACTGTGGCAAGAATGATTTTCGTTTTAACTTGTGATTGGTCCGCATCTGCTAATGCAGGTTGTAATACTTCAAACGCTTCTTTCATTGTTTCCCCCGCGAGAACGAGTTCGGTTAAATAATACTCTTTCTCTTCATATCTTCTCCCCACCTCGTCCATTCCTTCTGTTAATGCATTCAATACCTCAAAAGGGTCTTTACCCTCCCCTAATGCTTCTTTGACGGCTTCTTGAATATCGTCAACTTCTAGTTCAATAATCAGTTCAGTTAATTGTTCAAATTCCATTAATTATCTTAATCTCTTCTTTTTTTTCAAAATTATATCAATAAATTTACTATTAAACTTAATTTTATCTAAATTTCTTTTATAGTCTTATTTAGCTTTAAAGTTTATAAATATAATATTTTATCATAAGGATTGATCTAATCATATTGTAAAAAAGAAAGAGAAAGAGAAAAAAGCAAAATCGCAAAAACTTTAAACAAGTTTTGGGATAAAATTTAGTTATACCATTTAATTAGGTATTTAATTAGGAAATTCCCTAATTAGCAAGATATTTGCAAAGAGCTAATTTTTAGGGGATATTATTCCGCGATTTCACTAAATTTCTCTCTGAATTATAAATAAGTAGAAGATACTTAAAAACCTTATTATCGAATTTTTCAAATTCTAATTCTACTTTATTTAGAAAACTATTTGAATTAAATACTAAACCATTTTCAAATGAAATTAGATAAATAAAAATCTATTTATTTTAAAAGATATTAATTAATTAGAAAAAACTTGTTTTCCTGTAGTGAGGTAGAGAATAAATTATGTCGGATTCGACCGATCTAAAACTAGATAAGAGCAATAATAACCTAAAACGCTCAAAAAGGCAATTAGACAAGAAGATTGTTATTAAAACAATCGATATTATAAAAGATTTTGAAATTGGGGAGTTTATAGTTAGAGCTGTAAATGAAGTGAATCTTGAAATTATAGAGGGAGAATTCATTGTAATTAGAGGTCCCTCGGGGGCAGGAAAAACTACCCTTCTTAATTTGATTGGAGGTTTAGTAAGTCCAACTAAAGGTGAGATTTATTCTTTTGGTGTGAGAATTTCAGATATGGATCAAGAATCTCTCGCTGTGTTTCGCTTGATGAATTCTGGATTTATCTTTCAAAATTATAATTTGATAAGTACGTTAACAGCTGAAGAAAATGTCATGTTTCCTATTAGTCTTATAGGAACGCCACTAAAAAAGCAAAGAGAAATAGCAGTAACTTTATTGAAAAAGGTTGGACTCTCGGAACGGCGTGAACATCTTCCTTTCCAGTTATCTGCAGGAGAACAACAGAGAGTGGCGATTGCCAGAGCCTTAGCTAATGATCCCCCAATCATTTTAGCAGATGAGCCAACTGCTAATTTAGACAAAAACACAAGCATCTTCATTAGGGATTTATTTTTGGATATAAAAGAAATGGAAAAAACGATCTTAGTTGCCACTCATGATGAGTATTTATTGGAATTGGCAGATAGAATATTGGAGTTCCATGATGGTAAAATCATTAATGAATCTATTCAAAATTAAAAAAATAGAAAATAAAGATAACTCAAACTATGTCTCTGGATTTTGCACTTAAAGATTTTTATAGAAAAAGGAAGCAAAATTTTCCATATGTCATTACTATCGCATTAACCATAGCGATTTCCATTTTTTTACTATATTTTTCTAGTGCATTAAACTTGAATAATTTTATTAGACAGGATAGGACTTATACCAATCCTTATTTTTTTTCCGGCGCAATAAATATAGTCTATACACAATTCAATACCCTTCTAATGGTCTTGATCTTCATTTTAGGGATATTAATGGTTACAATTATCTGTTCTTCATTTATTATTAGCAAAAAAAGAGATATGTCTATCATGAAGGCGCTTGGGACTTTGCCAGAAAAATTGTATAGTTTTTATCTTCTTGAAGCCTTTATCATTTATATTTTAGGGTTTTTTCTAGGATGGATAATAGGTCTTATTTCTTTTGGAGTTTTTAAAGTTATTTTTTCTATTTTCCTCTTTTCTATTAGTTTTGAGTTTGAATTGGTATTCTCGCTTTTGTTATTTTTTTCATGTGCAATTGCATCAATAATGTTACCAGGCTTCCAATTAAGAAGCATTGGAAGAAAACCAGTTATTAATAGCTTTTCTGAGGATATCCCCGCGGACTATAATGTTTCATCTCCATTAAAGCTAGTTCCAAAATGGATCTCTTCTTTTGGCTTAAATGTCAAATATGCGATTCTAAATTTAACCAGGAAGAAAGGAAAGTTTAAGCGATTTTTTCTTATTTTTTTTCTTATTTCTTTGATTCTTTTCACTCTTGGATTAGGTGCGATGGTTCTAAATTCATCATCATCTAATTGGATCAATAAAGCTCAAGGCAATAATATAATTGTTATAGGTCATAATGATGTTGTAAATAGTTACTCCTCTATGTATAGGATGTTTTCAGATCCGACCGTTTTTGTTGATGAGGATGCTGTGAATTTCACTAACTCTCAGTATCTCTTCAACTTTAGTCAAATAGATCAAATCAGCAATATTAGTGGAATTGAGAAAATAGATCAAAGACTTATTCAATTTTCAAAAGTTAAGGAGCTGCAAACCTATATCATATCAGGGGGAGGAGACTATATTTCAATTGGACATAATACTGAAGGTACTTTCCCAGTTATAGGATTAAATTCAACGAATTTACTCCAAGAATATGAAATTGAGGGTAGTTTTTTTAATAGTCAAAATACCGCAGATGATAATATAACTATAGGTGATGGATTAGCTTATAATTTTTTTGAATATGCTTTTAGTCAGGAACTGCAGTTCGAAACTGGCCAGCGTTCCTTAGTCTCTGGAATCGTAATTGATCCCTTTTATTCTGGTTATAGTGTTTATATTGATATCGAACAATACAGATCAATATTGAATTTGACTAATGATGAGATAAATCTTGTTCTGTTACAAATAGAATCAAATGCTATTTCCCAATTAGAAGATCAATTAGAATCAAATATTAGTACCTATTTGGGACCAAATTTTACCTATTTATGCTTAAATGAAGATTTTAACGCAAATCTATCTTATCTGAATTATTTGTCCTTATACTCACTTTTACTGATTATATTAACCTCAATAATATCATTATATTCCCTTTATCACTTTCAAAAAGGAGATCTTGCTGAACAATTAAAAGATTTTCTTATAATGAGATCAATAGGGTCTAAACTCCTTAATATCGGAAAAATACTCTTTTTTGAAGCTTTTTTTATTTTAATGCCTGCTGTTATTACAAGTTTAGCAGGTGGGATGATAATTAATGCAGTTTTTTTGTTTGAGATGGTTGATCTTCCTCCTCTCTATATTCCTTTTCTTTTAAATAGCATTATCTTATTATCTTTTATTATTCTAAATTCATTAATTCTCATTCCAATATTAAAAGATATCAAGAATTCATCACAAGAAGCCTTAAGGATGTTTTAATAATATTTAAAAAACAAAAGTGAACAAAAGATATAAATAAAAAAAATGAAACTAATAATTGATTGCGATCCTGGATTAGGGAGCAGAGGTTCGGATGTTGACGATGGCTTAGCATTATTTATTTTATTAAATAATAGAGATCAATTTAACATAGAAGGAATCACAACAATTTTTGGAAACACTAATATAACTAAGGGATTCACACTATTGAAAAAATATTTAGAATTTAAAGATTGTTTAAGTATCACTCATTATAAAGGTGCGGCAAATTCTAATGATCTTGGAAAGTCTAATCAAGCGGTTGAATTTTTGATTGAACAAGTCAAGAGATATCCTGATCAGATTACTTTATTAAGTTTAGGACCTTTGACGAATATTGCGACTGCAATAAAGATTTATCCGGATTTTATTGATGATCTCAAGGAATTTATTTTTATGGGAGGTGTAATTAATCCCTCATCCGCATTTAGTCCCCAATTCACTTTTGGGGATTCAATTTTTATTACTAATGAATTCAATTTTAATCAAGATCCAATTGCAACAAAATTGTTTATAGAAACCAAGACTCAGACTCCCAGAGTAGGCTTCGGCTTAGATATCTGTTGTCAAGCAATTTTTAAAGAAGAACATTTAGATATGATTAAAAATGTTAATAAAACTCCATACACAGAATTCTTAATTAAATATATTGAACCCTGGCTAAATCTCTGGCAACATAATCTGAGTAACGGATTTTATCCTTTTGATGCATTTCTTCCGATATATTTGCTAGAACCTGATCTATTTTCTTTTAAAGATTTTTATCTTAAAGTAGATACTGAAGAAGAACCTGGAAAACTAATCAAACATAAAACTTCTCTTAAAAATTCAAAACCAATTACATACTCCATGAATTTTTCCAAATCTGATGGTCCAAGTAAGTTTATGGAGAAATTGATTGCAAATCTGATAAAATAATAAATCAAGTAATATAAGATTAATTAAATAGAAACGCGATTATTACTTTTGAACACCTTAATTTTCTCTCTAACTTTTTCTTTACAAGTTTCATAAATAATGGGGTCAATATCTTGATAAAGAACCTTTCTGTTTAAGCTATTCAATTTATTTTTTACAGATTCCGCAATTGCATTCGATGTGCGCGAGAAAAAATTAATTTTTGAAATTCCATTATCAATACATTTTTTAAAATCATTCTCTGAAACTCCAGAACCGCCATGTAATACTAAGGGTACTTCAGAAATCTCATTAATCCTCGAAAGACGATCAAAGTCTAGTTTTGGCTCTTCTAAACAGATCCCATGGACAGTACCAATGGAAACTGCTAAAGCATCAACATTAGTTTCTTTTATAAATTTTAATGCCTCTTCAGGTTCTGTATAAATGGTTTCCTCCTTAGGTGTCACATTCTTTTTATCATTATTTTCCTCTCTTGACACATATCCGATTTCTGCCTCAACGGATATACCAAATGCGTGAGCAACTTTACAGATTTCTTTAGTATTTTTAACATTTTGATCATAAGGGAGGGAAGATCCATCATACATTACACCCGAAGAATTATTTCTAAGAGCAGATATTATTGATTCGAAACTAAGACCATGATCTAAATGCACAGTCACTGGTACTTTCGATTTTTTTGCCATCTTTACCATTGCGGGAAAAACAATATCAATAGGAATTGTTTTTGAATATCTATCAGCAAATGCAACAATAACTGGAGATCTCTCTTCTTCAGCAGCTTCAATAATACCTTTAATCATTTGAATGTTCAAAACATTAAAACTTCCCACAGCGTATTTTTCCTTACGTGCTGGGATTAAAATCTCTTTTAAATTGACTAAAGTCATTTTAAATTTTGTATTAATAAATACTAATAATAGAATAAAATTTAATATTGAATTATAAAAATTCTCTCAAATTAAATAATTCTTTGATTTCATTGAGCAATTGTATAGCAATTTTAGATTGCCTCAACCTTTCTCAATATTTAAACAAAAATTAAAACTTTATACAAGATTAAATTTAAGAATATATAATAAAATCTTCCTTGGATCACGCTTACTTATAGATAAAGATAGTTTATTCTCTATTTGCTAAATAATAATAATTATAAATCTATTATTATCATAATATAGCACTAAGGAATCTTGAATAAATTACAATTGAATGGTTAAAAAAATGTCAGAACAAGCTTTCAAAGAGCGCATAAATGAATTAGAAAAAGAATTGGAAGAGAAAACTAGAGATATAAATCAATATCTTGATCGCATTGAACAATTGGAGAATAATGTTTTAAAATTAGAAGGTCTTATTGAAGAGGCAGAAAGTGAAGGGGGGTTCGATCGAGAAAAAGTGCAAGAAACAAAACTTTCTATAGAACTGGATCAGAAAGAACGTGAATTGAGAGAATTAAAAAATAAGATGGGTTTTCTCAGGAAAGAAAAGATAGAACTACAAAAACAAGTAGAAAAAGGAATTCAACCAAAAAATGAATCCACCGTTATTCGGATTAAAGAGAAAACAGAATCTGGTCCTTTTGAAGCTTTAGTAAAAGAATTGCAAAATAAAATAAATAAACAGCAAATTGTTATAGACAATCTCAAGAAAGGAGAATCCATTAATGAGATTGATTCAGGAGAAATCCAAAGCGATCAAAAAACAAAAGATCAAAAAATTATAACCCTTCAAGAAGAAATTTCTCAATTGAGAGCACAATTAGAAACTAAAAAGAAAGGAACATTAAAGGGAAATACTATAGACCCAATTACAATAAGTCTAACAGAAGAATTGCAAGATAAATTGAATAAAACCAAAAGACAAGCTAAAATTCTCTATCAACGCCTTTCTAAATATGAGGATGTAGAGACGGTTTCCAGATTAAAAAATATTGAGGAGGATGTAATTTTAACTGAGGAAGATGTAAATCAATTAAAGCAGCAATTAGATAGTAAGACAAGAAAAATTGAGGAGCTTGAACAAACAATTTCTGATTTAAAAAATGCAAAATCAGACTCCCTTTTAAATGATATCCCTATACCGAATTCTGGTATGATTTCGGAATTAACAGATGAACTTCAAAAAAAATTAAATAAAGCAAAAATAAGAATTAGCGAATTGGAAACTCAACTTGAAACAAGAACTGAAGGGAAACAAGTTATTTCCAAGGTGGATGATAAATTTAAGAATACTGTTTCAGAAAAAAATGAGCTTATTGATGATCTTAAAACAAAACTTCAATCAAAAGAATTATTATTATTAAATAAACAAGAAGAAATTGAAGCAATCAAAAACGAAGCGATGAGATGTAATTCTGAAATTGAAAACCTTCAAGAAAAACTCACTACAAAAGATCAACAAATTAACAGCCTAAATACTCAAATCAAAGCTATAACACAACAATCCGAAAATGAAATCTCTGAAAAATCAGCGAACCTTTTAATTAGAATCCAAGAGCTTAAAGGCTTAGTGAATGAATTACAGAAAGAAAATACTCAACATTTAATAGAAATTGCGGAGCTAAGAAAATAAGGACAAATTTTGAATCATGGAACTTATAACTTTAGGAACTTCAGCAGCTATTCCTGTTAAAGATCGTAATTTAGTAGCAACCGCTTTAAAATATAGGTCTGATATCATATTATTTGATTGTGGGGAAGATCTCCAACGCAAATTTAATGAGGCAAATCTTAAATTCAATAAACCATTGATCATTTTAATTTCTCATTTCCATGGGGATCACATTCTTGGTCTTCCTGGGTTATTATTCCGGTTCTCGCTTATTGAGCGAACGGCCCCAGTAAAGATTTTTGGTCATCGAAACTTATATCTGTATTTATTCATGCATCAAGCCATCTTGGGATTAAAAGCAAATTATCCCCTTACTATTTATGAAATCGATAACGAAAATAAAATATTATATGAATATGAAGGATTAAAAGCAAAATCTCCCCAAAGAGAAATCCCTATAAAAGATAATATTATTTTTGAGAAAAATCGTTACATCATCAAATACGATGAAATGAACCACTCGGTCTCAACCTTTGGATATGCCTTTATAGAAAAACCTCGATTTGGGAAGTTTCATCCCGAGCGAGCGCGAGAATTAGGTATACCTGAAAGTAGGTTATGGAAACAATTACAAAAAGGAGAAAAATTGGAATATAAGGGTAAAATTATTGATCCGATTAAAGAGGGTATTGTGGATCCAAAAAGACCTGGAAGAAGGATAACATATTCCGCCGATACAATGCCATGTGAGAGCCTAATTGAGTTAGGAAAGGATTCTAACGTCTTAATCCATGAAGCCACTTATGCAAAAGAATTAGCAGATGTTGCTCATGAAAAAAAGCATTCCACTTCCGTGGATGCCGCCCATGATGCGAAAGAGATGAATGCCAAACAATTAATTTTAACTCACATCTCTAATCGCTATCAAGGTGAAGCAGAGCAATTATTAAATGATGCGCAAGAGATTTTTCCAAACACCACATTAGCGGAAGATTTAATGCGATTCAAAATAAAATAAATTATATTCTCAAATTATTAATTTAAGGCTTCCCTAAATGCCTTAGAAATTTAAAAAAAAGAATAAAAAAAACCCTAATTGGTTTTATCATCCACTAGCGATGTAAAAATTTATTTGCCGCCAGCAATATGGGGCAAAATCACGATTCGGCTTGTTGGCGTAATCGTTGTATCCGGATCGGCTTTTTTACCATTTACTAAAATCCCGAAATATTTATCTTCTAAATCTAATTCTTTTAAGAGATCAGCAACGGTCATCGCCTTATCTGGAACGAATGTTTCATATACACCGCTATCGACTAATTCACTTATCTGCTTAATTTTTATAACAACTCTTAATTAAAATTTAAATTTTTAGTTACAGAATTAATATCTTAACTGATATTTATAATTAATCCTTAACTTTAAGGGGGTCTTAATTATATATAAAAGCGAGATTCAATCAATTTTCACCAAGGTTTTATTGACATATAAACATTTACTTTTCCAAAAGAAAGACGTCTCTTGTGTTAAGATTTATGTAGATTTCTGTTGATAGTAATAATTTTTTTATGGTTTTATTAATTTTAATTATTAGCCTTTAAGAAGATTTGAGATGATTATTGATTATAGAAGGAGAGGGTTTTTCGGAGTATGTTGATTATTTTCAGAAAGTGAGAGAGTCAATAATCAAAATCGATGATATTGAAGACTTGGCAGTACGCAACCAGAAAATTGAACAGATCATCGCAGAATCAATTGAATTTGCGCAAAATATTATTCATACAAATGAGTACTTTGAGGCAGGCGAATTATTATTCTCAGTTGCGGAACTTTTAGAAGAAATCGCATACACACATACTTTTGATTTATATGAAAAAGTTATCTCCTTTTGGGAAGATCAAATTCATTTTTTTCAGATGCAAGCTAAAATTCATGAAATAAGTGAATTATTCCTTCGAATTGCAGAAATCTATGGAGAAAAATTAAATAAGTTTGATTTAGAGCGAAAATATATCTTAAAAAGTATTAGATTCTTAAAACAAGAAAGTGAACTGCTTTTACAATTTAATGAAGGCAGAAAAATTGCCCAGAATTTTCAGAATATTGCCGAATTATATTTAAAACTAAATAATTTTGAGAGAGCTATCGAATACTATACAAAAGTGATCAAATTCGCGAAAACTTTAAACTATTTTGATATTCTTTCCTATTCCTTTAAGAAAATTTCACTATGCTATGAGGAATTGGATGATTTTAAAAATGCCAAGAATATTATATTAGATGCGATTGATTACTTCACAGAACTTTACGAAAGATTTAAAAAAAAGAATGATAATTTAGCTCTGGCTCAAATAAGTCAAATTCTTAAAAATCTCTATCAATTTCTTGAAGATAATGAGCAATATATTTTTTATTCGAAAAGAGAGGCGGGCTCGTATATAAATGTTGCTGAGCAATTAGCTAAGGATGAGAAAAATTTTTATAAAATTGCGAGATATTATCGGGGAGCAGCATTATGCTATAAAGATATTCAAGAAAATAATTTAGAAGCTGCCTCATGCTTTGTTTTAGCAGGAAATTATTGTGAAAAGATAGAAGATTTTAATCAAACTGCAATCAATTATTTTGATGCCGCAAAAATCTTCAAACAACTTAAAAATTATGAAATGGCTTACCGTCATTTCATGAAAGCGGGAAATAATTTTTGGAAGATAGAAGAGCATAATAAATCAACTGAAAGTTTTTTAAATGCATATGATGTAGCAGTAGAAGGGAATTTGGAATTTAACAGATTTGGATTATTTAATCAAATTATACGGGGATTAAACATAATCGCTAAAATGGGGTTACAAAGTAAACAATTCTATACTGCCGCTACTCTAATTCTCGAGAGCATCAAGTTTTATGAACAATTAGATACTGCTAAGGATTTTTTACTAAAGGAAATGATTAAGAATACTTATAAGTATTATTATCGTGCTGCGAATCTTAAAAAAGTGGGTCATTCTCATATTGTCCATTCTTATGTCATTGCTTCCTTGTCTTTAATTCTGATCGGCAAAGTAGATAAAGCAAAAGAGATAATTTATGAAATCGAACCTGAAAGTAAAACAATAAACGATTTCAAGACAATGATAGATATTATAATTAAAAAGGTATCCGAAGGAAAGGAAGTAAGTATTGATACTTTGCCATTCAAAATTCAAAGATTAATTAAAGGCTCAGATGATATTAAATATTTATTGAGTCTATTTGGGCGTTTATGAGAAAAATTGTCGTAAGTTTTGATCTCGACTTTACCTTAATTAATAATAAACAAGGGATCTTAAATTCTTTCAAATTTGCGTTTGAGACCTTGAAACTTCCCCAAATCAAATCAGAAGACCTTGTTAAAACAATAGGTCTACCTTTACAAAAGGCATTCCAAAAATTCACTGATTTTGACACAGATAAATTAATTACAGCCTTTAGAGATTTTTATTCAAGAAAAGGCATATATCAATTACATTTATATCCCACTGTTATTAAAATATTAGAAGATTTACGGAAAGAAAATATTATTATTGGAGTAGTCACTTCAAAAAAGAAAGAATTGGCAATTAAGCTATTGAAAATTTTGGGAATATGGCATTATTTTGATTTCATTATAGGAGAATCAAGCGAAATTAAGACAAAAACCGATCCAAAAATAAAACAATATTTTACAACCACCTTTCCAGAATTTAATTACATAGTTGTTGGGGATAATCCTAGCGATAAAAATCTTGCTATTATGCTCGAATGTCCATTTATCGGACTATTAACAGGCACTTCTAGCCGTATTGAACTTGAGAATGAATGCGATATCCCCGTTTTAATCCTTGATGATATTTCATATCTGACAATTGATAAAATTAAAAAAATAATAGAGATTTCTTGAAAAAAACCATATTTACTCAAAAAAAAAAAGACTATAAGTTTGAAAAATAATTAAAAAGGAATAAAAATAGAAAAAATTAAAAATAAATAATAGAGAAAGAATAATTACGTATTAACGCTTTTTTGCTTATTATTCTCCTCTCTCTTCATATTCTTTCATATATTCGTCTGGTTTCCACATTTCAGAAATATATTTACCAATACCAGAACTATCACGTGGACCAACAAGTACAAATGCATCAGCTTCATCCTCTAACGCACCACTAAGACGTGCTGCCATACCAGGGATGATTAATATCCTATGATTTAATTTATCAAATACCTTATATTCTTTTGCATCCTCTGCTATAGATGTTGCTGAAAATTGACCACCCGCCACAGCACTTTCAATTCCAATTCCCTCACTATCAGATACTAACAACCACGCATCTAAATTTGCACTTTTAATATCAATTTCTACTGGTATCTTTGTGAGACGATAATTAGATGTGACAAATATCGGAGAATCTGGCCCTGGGTCACCAACTTCATAAACGCCAGCATCAACTGTAGGATAAATTCTTGGATCCGAATATATAGCCTGTCGTAGCGTCATCATAGCTAACAGCGCCCAAATGTCTTCATCCTGTTTACCTGTGTGAACTACTATTAAGGAAGCAGCCTTTGAAATCATAATAGATCCCATAATTACTTCTTGATATTTATGTCTCCATGAATCACCATTTTCCCCATCTATATCCTTAAATTGGGTCCAATAAGCAGCAGGAACCCCCATAATAGGCCAACCAGCATTCTCATTTTCCTTATTAATAGCAGCAATCCGTAATTGTTCTATGTTATCATAAGTCAATTTTATATTTCCCGGACCGTAAAAGGTACCTGGATCTAAAATAATTTGTTCTGATCCCAATTTTTGAAGAGTAGCACTAAGAGATATTAATTCATCAAGATCTCCAGTTGGAGTTACTACAACAACTGGCAATTCATTTTGGACCGCAAATGTTCCCACTTTCTCCCAAGTGTCTTTCGTTGCGGCATATAACGCTGGTCTGACGTCTTTTATCTCAGTAGCTGCCTCTATAAGAAATTCAGGTTCTAAACAACAAAGCATTATAGGCAAACTGGTATTTTCTGCTACTTTTTTAGCAGCATTTTTAAAGTCATCAGCATTCTTGGAAACACATCTGAGTGCAATTCCTTGAATTACTAAGGTTTCACCAATCCTTTCAACGGAAACGTCAGTAAGATATTTTACGCGTTCAACTAATTCTTCTTCAGTATCTTCAACTTCTACAAAAATAGCGGTTTGATTATAATACGTTAATTGGTGTCGCATCAAAACTTCTTCACCTCCTATTGTCACTTCTCGATCTCCCATGCCAATTCGTACGGGTTTTTGAGGAGGCATAATCATTTCTTTCAGTTTTTCACGATTTTTTCTCTGTTTTGGATCTTCCATCAGATGGGTACAATCTTCTATCCTAACTTTACGTTCAAGCATGTCAGTTGCGAAAGCCATACATGTATCATATCCACAATCCCCACAGTTTGACTTATCCAGTAATCCATATACTTCTAATGGGCTAGGTCTTGCCATTTATATCAACTTCTTTTAAAATTTAATAGTTATTTGTAATTAATAATATGATTAAAAAAATAAAAGAAGAATTAAAAACTTGTCTTTTCGTACAAATTTTTCATTGATATTAACGAGATTCATATTTTGTTTTCGGAAACTGATCTTAATCGATCAAATTTTAATAGATTTGTAGTATATGAGATACTCTAATATTTAAGGCAATTAAGAATTTTGAAAAAAAATCTTTTTTATTTATTGTTTAGGAATTGAAATAAATCATCATTTGGAATTTATTTATTTGTTTTTCTTATAAAAGAAGATTATTATCGTGTAATTTAAATATTAAAATTATAAAAAATTGATACCAATAACTCAGTTGGTATTCATCATGAAGAAAAAAACAATTGCCGCATTAGCTTTAATGCTGGTTATAGCGTATGGGTTAAGTTTGGCAACAGCAGGAGTAAGTGTGCCTGGTTGCTCTGAAAGTGGACCCTAAACTAACACAATAAACCAGTTTATATATTTATTTTTTCTTTTAAGAAGATTCTAATTCTAAATTGAACACACTTCAACCAATTTTATGGATTTTTTGTTGAGAAAAAAAAGAATGTTTCAATAAATAAATTAGAAATCCAATAAGAAGTTATATTAACCTTTTTATTTTAAATCACAAATCAAATTAAATATTTTTATATTTTTATAAGCTTATTATTAAACTAGTTGGGAAAGTAAATGTTTTGATTAACTTAGAATTCTTAAATAAAAATGGTAAAGCAGCTAGATCTAAAATTTCTGAAAACTAACATTAATTATTTGGATATTGAAAAAATTAATAATATTTTTTTCAAAATAATTGAAGAATTGGAAATATTTTTAGATATTGACAGCACACAAAAAAATGTAAAATTTGAACTCACCGAATCAATTCCTTCCGATAAAAATAAGTTGATATTAAATCCAGGAGTGATTCGAACTTATTTCGATAATCAGCTAAAAATCACAATATCAAAGAAATTCCAAGAATTTTTACCTATAATACTTTTAAGAGAAGCATACTTAACCTTTTTACCTTTTTCCTTATCTAATAATGATGCTGTTAAGATATTTATTAATCAAATAGTTGAACTTAACCTTCAAGGAATGAATATCATTGATGAGTGGAGAGAAAAAACCACAAAAAAATTGATAAATTATGAATATCTTAGCTCCCATTATGATAGATTAAAAGAATTCTTCGATCTTAAAATAAGGCAGGAAGAAATAGATACAGCTATTGAATTCTTTTTTCAATATATACGAAATAATCTCTCTATCTTCGAAAAAAGTCAAAAAGATATATATGATATAATTTTTAGAAATTTTGCTTACAAAACATCAATATCAATTCATAATGATGAGATAATCGAAACAATACGAATCCTAATAGATATATTTTATAAAAAAAAAACTTATCGAGCTTTAGTTGATTATAAGAGCTATTTTCTTGAACTTAAAAATTTAGGAAAAATAAAAACTGAATTGAGTCAAAGAGATTTTATCAAAAATTTGAGATGGATTAAAAATTTTACCTATATTGGACCATCCTATTATGTTAATTGGCGATTAACTGGTATTGAAGTTTTTTTTATTATTTTCACATTTAATCCCATTTTATCAAAGCAACAAATAAATAGCTATATTGCAAATTTACCTTTTTTTTATCAATCTTCTTCATCTGAAAATGATTTCTCCATTAAGATTTTTGGCTGGTTTGTTATTCCAAAGTTATATCAGAATGACTTGATGAACTTTTTGAAAAAAATGAAAAATTTAGGTTATTTATCTGATATTTTATTTATTCATGAGAATGAAATCCATAATTCTCTGAATCTTAATTATTTTCGAGAAAAATTCACAAAAAAGAAAAGAATAATTGATATTACCCACAGGGATTATGATCAAAAATACGAGATATTTTTCAAACTTGAATATCAAAAAGCAGAACAAAAGCCCGTTTTCTCTATTTTAGATTTTATTATCTTAGACCGAGTTAGATATTATTCAGTCACAGGTTTCTCTTTTGAACAAATAAATAAAGCATTAAAAGCTCTGAAATCTGATTTATTCAATGAACTAGTGAATCAAAAAAAAATTTTAAAAGATTTTAGAAAAGTTATCAATGAGATTAGAGAAACTAAAACTAATATCGATCAATTCATTAATTTCACTGAAAATAATAAAAAGTTTGGGTTTTTTTTCCTTTTGAAATTATTAAATGATTTAATGGAATCTATCGATATAATACTTGAATCTATTCATAAAAATGATATAGAGGACATTTATGATCTCGAGAATTTCTTAAAAAACATAAAATTATCTAAATTAATAAACAAAGACCAGAAAGTAATGCGAGAGATTATAAAAAAAATCCTTTTCCAAGAAATTTTTCCACTTTATTTCAAGGATCGGAAACAATTTTTCATGAGAAAGCTAAAATACGAGAAATTTCGAGATTATTTCTCTTCATGTGAAAATCTAAAAATCTATAATATGGATGCAATAATTAAAATTATTCAAGATAAAAATTTAATAAATAGAATATTTTTGACGAAGGAAAATAAATTAGAAAAAATCTATCAAAAAAATATAATCTCTGATTTAAGCAAGGACGATTTGCAAGAAAAGCTCAATTCTTTCATTTTCAGCGAACCACCTTTAATTAAACCTCTATTAATTTCAACTTTAAGTGTGGGGGTATTTGCGAATTATTTTTTACAAATTATTATCAAAAAAACCGAGGAAACATTAAAAATATACAATAATTTTAAACGAAGATTTCCAAGAGTTCTTTATTATGGTGGAAATGATATAATTAATAAAACTGAAATATTTTCTGTACAAATATGGACTCATAATATCACTTCTCATGAAAAATTTTCCTTCATATCACTGTTATATAATTTATTTGAGGATAATTTGCTGAGTTTGAGAAGATATTTTTTTGATGGTTTTTTCAAACCATATTCTCGGAGGGATTTTTATGACTTTGAGAAAAATGAGTTTTTTTATACGCAAGATTTATATAAAGAATATTTTAAATACTCAAAAGCCATTTTCGGAAAAAAATTAAAAAAATTAGATTATGTAGAAAATGAGAAAGAATCTTTATTTTGGATAAAAGAAAAAAAAGATATGAACTTATTAGTAGAAGAAATTACTGATAGAGTCTCACGTGAGAAAATTGAATTTTCAATTAAGGAATTTGAAGAATTAAAAAATTTCCATCAATCTTTAACTTCTACTCTTTTAAATAATGAGAAATTTAATGATAAAAAACAAGAAGTTTTTTTTCAAAAATATATCGATCATATTTATTTTATTCCCAATTACCAAAAATTTGGGTATTCTTATTATTATCTCTATATCAATCCATCAAATCTTAATGAAATCGATTTTAAATTGCTTTTGATTAATACTTTTGATGAAGTAAAGTATCCCGGATATATAGATAAATCAAAATCTCTATTCATTAGTTATTTATTTCCTTATAGAAATCCAAATAATTCCTATCTGAATTGGTTAACAAAATCTAAGAAAATAATTAATGAATACTGTTTATTCTATATTAAGAAGGTCCATCAACTCTTTCATTTTGATTATAACATCTCTCCAAAGGGATGGGATCTAAATCCAAATCGATTTAAATCATTTTATCAGAACCTTTTATTTAATCCAGAATATAAGATTAAAACTTCAATGATTAAAGAATATGAATTAGGCAATTTAAAGACAGGTGATAAATTCACGCCAGATTCCAAAGAGTTCAAGATTTTAAAAAATTTATATAGCTTTCAAAAAACAGATCTGAAGACAATTTTAGCCTTAAGAGATAAGACTGAAATTGAAAATATTGAGTATCTTGTAAAAAAAGAATTAATTTTTCCATTCATTGATTTAAAAAATTTTGGATTAATCGAAGAGTTAACGATAATTCTTCCTAATATAGAAAAGGAAATCATTCCCCAACTCATCAAAATATTTAGTTTTTTTAATTTTGGATTTCTTTATGAAATAGAAGGTTCTTATTTTTTTACCGGGCTTAGGGAGGATATTTTTTATGAAAATGGGTTATTGATTATATTATTGCTACCAGACTGCAATATCGGTGAATTTGTTCCGCATTTTGACAAAATCTTTCAATATTTAGATATAGAAAAATATCTAATTCTTAATGATTTATTGGATGGAACACCATTCTTGGAAAATTTATACGGAGATTTATCTTTTAGAGATGAGTATAATTCTTTTCAAAATCTTGAATGGAATAAGACAGATCAGATATGGATGAACCAAAAATTATTTGATGAAGAATTTAATTTTCTTTATCCTGAATTAATAGAAAAGAAATCTTCAGAATCTAAAAATAATTAGATTCAATTGAACTTATTTGTTAAGCTTATTCAATTAATAAACTTAACTCTTAATTATTCAATATAATTTTAAAATACTTCTATAAAAAACTTCCCTTGGGTTTATTCATTCTATAAATTTATGAATTAAAACTCAGAATCAATCTTAATATAGGCAATATAATTTTACTGATCTGTCAATTTTCATTTCTCTCTTAATGGTTAAACATTTTTTAGAGTAACTGAAATTATATATTTAAAATGACTAAAGAACTTTTTTCCAATATATAAATATAAGATAGATTTGTTCAATTAACAAAACATTTAAAAATCATACTCCCTCTTTTAGCTATTTATTCTAAAAAATGGAAACATGCTTCTAGAGAAATAAAAAATTAGTTATAAAAAAATATTTAAAAAATCTAAAGACAATAGAGGAAGGGTTAAAGACTCGAGGGTGTGACAAACTGAGTCAACTTCCCCCCAAAATGATGAATTGGGGGGAAAACCTTTTTTTTAAATCTAATGCTTCTTATTCTAACGTTAATACTTTTAAAAATTAATCATTTATAAAGACCTAAGATAATTTTTAAAAATAAATTCTAAGAAATGAACGGGAATAACACTATTAAATTCAAGGAATTAAAATCTCTTTTCTATCCAGAGAATATTGCTTTCATTGGGGCTTCAGAGACATCTGCTTTTGGAGCAATGCTTTATCTTCCTGATTTTAAAGATTCTAAATGGGCTAATAATTTTTATCCAATTAATCCGAACCATAATGAGATATTAGGTTGGAAATGTTATCCGTCTGTATTAGATGTTCCATTTCCGATAGATAACGCATATATTTCTCTTAAAACGAATATCATTCCAAAAGTTCTTCAAGAATGTGTTGAAAAAGAGATAAAATGGGTTATTATTTTTGCTTCTGGATTTTCAGAAACAAGGAGTAATAGAGGAAGAGAATTGGAAGAAGAACTACTTCAAATAATAAAAGGTTCTCAAACAAGAATAATAGGTCCCAATTGTCTGGGTCCTTACAATGGTACTACAGGAATGGCTTTTTCGTTTGCCTCTTCGCCAAAATCCGGTGAAATTTCTTTCATGTCACAATCTGGTGGACATCTCAGTCGGCTTTTAGACATTGGAGTAAAAAGAGACTTACGGTTTAGGTATGGTATCTCTTTTGGTAATCAAATAGATGTAAATTGTGTTGATTTTTTACGTTTTTTCAGGAAGGATCCGGAAACCAAGTTAATCGCAGCATATTTGGAATCTTTTGGTTCTTCTAAAGGTTATAAATTTTTTGAAGAATTAAAAAAAACGGCGGGATTAAAACCGGTAATTATTTGGAAAGGTGGTCATACCAAAATAGGTGCGCATGCTGCATTTTCTCATACAGGTGCTCTTGCCTCCGATTTTAGAATGTGGAAGGCAATGGCCAAACAAACTGGTGCGATACTTGTGCATGGTAATGAAGAATTTTGGAATGTTATTAAGACATTTGAATTAGTGCAACAAGAAAATTTGCCAAAAGGAAGAAATATATCCATTATCACTCCCGGTGGAGGTTCTTCTGTAAATATGACAGATTTATTTTCTACTCACAACCTTAATGTACCCGTATTATCAGAAAAAACACAGATGAAGCTTACTAAAATCCTCCCAAAAGAGAACGTTATCATTCATAACCCAATAGATTTGGGAGCAGCAGGATTTATCATAGATGTATATATAAAATCAATTGAAGCTGTTATGAAAGATCCATTGATTGATATTATTATATTACCATTATGGCCTAATCATATTTTCAGATATGTATTCAAACGTATGGTAAATCTTCAAAAAACTACAAGCAAATTATTTGTATATTGTTTACCCAGTTTAGCTGATTCTGCAAAATTGGTAAATAAATTTGAAAAAGCTAAAAAAGTTTTACACAAAGATAGGTGTTTATATTTTTTTTCTCTTAGAGAAGCTGCTAATAGCTTAAATCTTTTATGCAAATATCAAGAATATTTGAAGTCACGTGGGTATTTGTAGAACAAAAATAATAAAAAAAGAGTAAAAAAAATAATAAAAAATTTTTTAAAAATTTAGTAAAATTCTGCTTCTGAAACCGCCATCCCGAATGGTGCATAAAATACTCCATTAATCATACAAGGGATTAATGTAATCAAAGTAATGATTCCATAAATTGTTCCAGTAGCAAACGGCGCATTAAGTAATTCCGGTATTAGTAGTAATGCTCCAGATAGAATAGAAATGAGAAACCAAGCTAGAAAAGCGAATCTTTTACCTCCAGCAAAACGCCCTGTAAGAATAGATGCTATTAATGGAGAAACTATGGCGAATATATATTGAAGAATTAAAGCAATTTCACCCGCTACAGAGGCACCTAAAAGTCCATCTACCAATATAGATCCTCCTAATTCCCACCCAAACAAATTTACCCAAGGTGCAGTAGTTATAGGGCCTAATAACACGTAGAAGAAATTTTCCCATTGAGCAAAGTTAACGAAAAAAAAGCCTATTGCACCATCAACAGCCGCAACAATCAGCGAAAACACAAAATTCAAAGCAAGAAAAACTACTAAGCCAATACCAAATCCTTTTAAAAATCCCATAAACATCGATACCTTTTGATTTTTTAGATTTCCTATAAATAGATATTTATTATTAAATTAAATAGCTATATAAATCTATATGATAATGTTCTAGATTCATATTAGATTAGTTTAGTAAATGTATTAATTACTTATAAATCTTTGATAATAGAATTTCAAACTTTAAATATCTTTTAGATTTATACTAACCAATCAATGAAAGCAAACGAAAATCGATATTCAGTAGGGAAATTAAATCATAAGTTTTTAGAGGATATGATTCAGAATTTTGTTTCTGATCTTGAAATATTTGATAAGAGAATTATAATGGGTTCAAAAGTTGGAGAAGATGCTGCTATAATAGATATCCCCGGTGATAATTATTTAGTAGTAAAAACAGATCCAATCACTTTTGCTACCAATCAAATTGGATATTACGTTGTGAATGTGAATGTGAATGATGTTGTATGTACAGGAGCAACCCCAAAATGGTTTCAATCTACAATTTTATTACCAGAAAGTAAGACCAGTGAAACACTCATAAAGTCTATTTTCAAAGATATCCATGATACATGCAAATCAATGAACATAACTGTTATAGGAGGACATACAGAAATCACAAGTGGTATAAATCGCCCAATTATAGTCGGCTCTCTCATTGGTGAAGTTAAAAAAGATAAGTTGGTAAATACATCGGGGGCAGAACCTGGAGATGACATTTTATTAACGAAAGGAATCTTTATTGAAGGAACCTCACTGATTGCCAGAGAAAAAGAAGATTTATTAAAAAAAAGAGGTTATACGGACAGTTTTATCCAGAAATGTAGAAATTATTTATTCAACCCTGGTATTAGTGTTTATAAAGATGCTCTTTTAGCAAACCAAAATTTTAAATTGAAAGCCATGCATGACCCAACTGAAGGGGGTTTAGCGTGTGGAATTGCGGAAATGGCGATAGCTGCAAAGACCGGAGTGTTAATTGATAGGATTAAAATTAAGATTTTAGAGGAACCACTAAAATTAACTAACACATTTAATTTAAACCCATTAGGAACAATCTCCTCTGGATCTTTATTAATCGCTATAGAGGAGAAATATACTGAAAAACTTATACATTTTTTAAATCAAAATGGGATTTTTATTACAAAAATAGGAAAATTTACGGAAGAGAGCGAGGGTTTACAAATTAAAGAAGAGAGTGGGGAAATACACTCTTTAAATTACTCAGAAAAAGATGAAATTACCAAAATCTTTCAAATTAAAGAATAGAACATTAAAAATCTTGATCATATAGACTCTTTTCATTGATCTGAGAGACTATTAACGGTCCAAAATCTTCTATTTCGAGGAACCAAATTGCTTCACATATTCCTAAAGTTTTTAGTTCAACATTGACAATTTTTTTAACTTTCTTCTGAATAATAGCTCCACAACCACCAGTTAAACTAAGATATATTACCCGGTAATTTTTCGTATTTAAGGACTTCATTCCTCCTTTCCCAATTATAAATTTAACTTTTAAAATATCAATAACTTCATTCTCAAAAGAGTTCATTCTTTGACTTGTAGTTGGTCCTCCTGAAATAAATTCATAATCTCCCTTATTCTCTCTGATGATGGGACCACAATGATAAATAGCGGACCCCTCCAAATTTTTAAGACTATTTGGTAGATTTCCTTTTTCATTCAATTGTATAATTTTTTTGTGCGCTTGGTCTCTCGCTGTTATTATTAATCCATTGAGATATATTATATCTCCCAGATGCAATTCTCTTAATTCTTTTTCCTTAACAGGTAAATCAATATTAACCCTCATCTATTATCTCTCCTTTCTCATTCATTTTAAAATAAGCATATCTATGGGAATAACATTGTACTATTAAACCTACTGGAAATGAGGCAGGATGTCTCATGGCTAATTCAATATGAACATCTAAGCAACTGGTTCTACCTCCCAATCCCATTGGACCTATCTTGAGAGCGTTAATCTTATCCAATAGAAGCAATTCTAAGTTTGCCACATCCTCTCTTTGATGCCGTAAATTAATAGGTCTTAATAAGGCTTTTTTAGCCAATTTCATGCATAAAGTTGCATCTCCTCCGATTCCAATGCCTAAAATAATAGGGGGACATGGCATCCCTCCCGCTTTTTTAATAGATTCAATTATTTTTTGCTGGAATATATGCAACCCATCTGCGGGATTCAACATAAAAAGCTTAGAAATATTCTCCGCACCCCCTCCTTTTGGTAAAATGGTTATTTTAAGATTAGCATCATTATCAATAATATCAGTGTAGATTGGAGGAACATTGATACCCAAATTTGACTCTGGATTTTTATTCGTGAGAGGATCTACACTATTAGCCCGCAACGGAATTGTTCTCGTTGCCTTTACGACAGTTTTATCGATAATATCTTTAAAATTGGTTATTATCGGGAATTCTGATCCAATTTCAATAAAAAAATTTAGTATTCCAGTATCTTGACATATAGGAATCTTATTTTGGGCTCCATAGGCAAAGTTTTCCAACATTAATTCTAATTGGGCTTTTGCGATTTCAGAATCCTCGGCATTAAGAGACCGATTTAAACTTTTGACGATTTCATCAGGTGCTTGAGTAGTAGCACGTTTAATAGTTCTAAATAATACTTTTTGAATTTTTCTTTTAAAATCTTCTGACCTTTTAGACATTTTAACCTAATATTTTTATTTTGTTAAACCAATTTTATATTAAATATAAAAAGGTTTATTTTCCATTATTAGATATTATTAAAATTATATAAATAAGTTTAATCTGGTTAAATTGGTTGCTGATGAAGAATTAGAAATAATTTTGAATTACCTTGAAAAAAATGTTAAGGGTGTTGGTTTTAATCTTGAAACAAAGAAAAATATTTTTTTTGAGATAATTTATAGAAATCATCTAATATTTGAGGAATTTAAGGAACAGATACGTAAAAAATGGGAAATTTTCTCAAAGGAGAATGAGAACTCCATTATTAAGAAGACTTATACTACTTTTTTATACAGACATTTTAATGAATTTTTCTCTTTTTTTATAGAGAAATTTTTTGGGCTTAAATCAAAAAATTCTTTAGAACTAATAATAAAAGAAAAAATTTCAAAAACTGACCTATTATTTGAATATAATTATCATCTCTCAGATTATGAACAAAAAACATTTGAGAATCTCTCAAAATCCTTAAATCATAATATTAAAGGGTTATTTTATCCAACGGCTTATTTATATTTTATAGTTGAAACCTTAGGTATTATTATAAAGGGAATCACAGACGAAAATTTAAAAATATCTCTTGAGGGGGCAACTTATAAATCAAGGGAGAATAATATTGATGTAAATTTTTTAGTTATTATTAAAGATAGTAGGAAAGAAACATATGAATACTATTATAAAATGGTATTATATTACTTTTTAAAACAATTTAAAGAGTTACCTGAAAAATTTTATGATTCAATATTAGAAGGAAAAGATAATTTGTATAAATTAGCTTTAGAGCGATATTCAAAGAAAAAATACAGAGAGAAGCTTGTTGATTTATTATATTATTTTAATAGGAAATGTAGATTGTTGAATAATTTTTCCCCCCTTTTAGACTTTTTCAATTATGTATGCTCCCGTGTGGAAGATTCAATCTTCTCTAAAATAGAAATCATAAATAAGGAATATCTCAAAAATTTTGATTATAGCACTACTAAAAAGAATTCTCTCATTAGAATTTTCGATTATTTAGATAGAAGATCAACCTTAAGTTCTACTTTTCTTGCCAATAATCTTCCCTCAACAAAATCTCAATTAAATTTATTTCTTTTATATAAAAAGTATTACTTTGGTAGTGGATTAGAAACATTAGAAGTTGGAGATGTACTCTTTCTGCCAAAATTCTTTAGAAAAGAATTAAACGACTTCAATAGAAAAGGTGATTATGTAGTAAATTCAAATGCGATTAAAAATATCAATTCTTTTTTGGATTATTTTGCCTTACTCTCAAATAGAAGGTTAATAGATTTATTTTTCAATAAGATTTTTAATAAAAGTGTTTCAGAAATTAATTATGAGTTTTTCAAATCCTTTTTTAAAAGTCTAAACGGAAAATTAGATTTAATATTACAAGAGGAAAATAAAATCCTTTCCGAGGACCCAAATGAAGATGAAATGAGTTTTGATTTTATCGTTCATCATATTTGCCGAATGTTATATGTTTTAATTGATAAGATATTTTTAGAGAAAAATCTTGAGGATGTTTCTAAAAATTTCATAGATCCTCGAGGAAGATATATAAGTCGCAATATAGCCTTACGTGTGTTGGAATTATTCATTTTCCAAGATTATAATTTTAGTGATGATTTGTGGCCTGATTTTCTGTTAAGTTTAAAAAAAGAAGAGATTTCAAAAATATTCAAAAAGTATAAAATAAAATTATCAAATAAACATTTTTATAATCAAATTGAATTAAATCGATTGTTGATTACCTATAATTTTCAAATATTCTCTGACGAGGTTTTTCTTGAGGAATGGTTGATTAAAACATTAATCGTCCCATTAAACCAATTTATCATGAAAATAAATGATTCAGTTTCCAATCCTAATAATGAAGTGGAAGTATATAACAAATTATGTGAAATATTCTTAGGTGAATTATCTAATCCGGAGGAAAACGAAGAGATTAAAAAAGTTTGCCAAAATATAGCAAGCAGTTTCTGGAAGTCAATTCAGATTTAAACGATATTAAATATTTCTATAAATCTATTAAATGATTCTTCAATATTTAATACAGGGAGATCATCTATTTCTTTTTTTTCTGTTATCAAACTTATTTTACCGGATATAATTCTTATGTTTTCATTTTTTTGTTCCTTGTATTCTTCTATGGTTTTTAAACATAAAATAGTCGGGATATTAAGCTCTCTAAATCCCTCAGTAAATACAATATCTACTTTAAAAGGCCCTTTACTTATCCATTCAAGTAAATCCTCCATAATCACTTTTTTTTTCAAAAAAATAGTTGTTTCATCATAAATATTTTTCGTTACAGCATAATTTGCCCCTTTCTTCGTATAGATGTACGAATCTTTTCCTTCTTTATCTATTTGATGCTCATGGATGTTCTTTATGACAACACTCTCAAGATTTAATTCATTCTTTAATCTTTGAATAAATTTTTTAATCATATATGTTTTTCCGCTACCTGAGTATCCAATTACATTAATTTTTTTCATACTAATATTCAATAATTTTTCTAATATTTAATAATCTAAAGATTTGATATAATATCATTAAAATATATCATTTCATAAATATTGAATATTTAAGTTAGGTTTAATGATTTAAAAAAACATTAAAACTATAATTGTATTTTTTATAACAAAGGTCAATTTATATATTAAAATTTTAATATTATGACGAAAAGTGAAAATTTATTTATTATAGATGCTAATTTCTTTATTTGTTTACTTTCAATAAAAGTTAGAGAAATCATTAAGAATATCCAAAAAGCATCTCAAGAACTTAACTTAAAGCTTTATACTACTGAAGCTGTGTTTGAAGAAATAAAAGCACCTGATAAAATTAAACAAAACCTTAGACAAATTATATCTATTGAAAACATAGAAGAAAAAGAAATTAATGAATTAAAAAATAAATTAAAGAAGAAAAATATTCGGTTTCCAGCTCAAGATAACGATTTGTCGTTGATTCAATTAGCAATAACTTTGCTGAGCGAGATTAAGGTGAATCAAGTCAATCTTGTTACTGATGATTTTAAACTTGCCAAAAATACAGCTATTCTTTATCCTAAAAAGATTAATGTTTTATCGCTTTCGAGTTTTCTATTAAAAATCCATCGAGAGATTCCTAAATCTCAGATGCGAAATTATTTTAAAAATGTTTGGCAACAAAGTTTGAACTATACGCTTGGATATATAATAGAGCGCTCCAAAATATATCCCGCGGAGAGCAAGATAACTTGGTTAATTGAAAGAGCTGTAAGTGTTACAGAAAACTCTATTATTACTCAAGACTCTTATTTAGATGAAAGTAAAATTGAATTTGGGATCGGGTCATCAAAACATAATGAGGAGCTTAATATTGCAGAAAACTATATTGAAGGCAAACCGATCTCCCGAAGCGAAGAAGAAGTGGTAGAAAATATAATCAATTTTCTTGAAAATTTAAAAATTTCTCGAGAATATCTAAAACGCTCACGAGAAGCCATCATTAAAAATGATTCAAATCAAGCGGTAAAATTTTTGAAAAAAGGAAATGGGTTCTTAGTTTCTTTGCTTCAATTAGCCTTGGGACAGTTAAAAAAAATGGATGATTATGAAATTGTCGAAAATTTAATATGTTCTGAAATATCAAAAATGGAGTTTTTAAGAGCCTTTCTACTTGTTTCTCTAGGTCATATCAACTCAGCTATAGATTCTTTAGAAAGAGCTGCCTTATTTTCAACAATTATCCATAATCACACCACATGTTTGACTTTAAATTATGTAAAAGCTCTCATTTTATTGTTTCATGGACTCTATGCAAATTCAATAATGGCCTATAATTTTACGGAAGAACTTGCTGAAGTATATAAAGATGAAAATTTAAAATTAAAATGTCTTATTGGAAAAGCTATTGCGCTCTATATGGAAGGAGAGCTGGAAGATAAAAATACAGCAATGGCAATAATGAGTGAAATATCTGAAATTAATTTTAAAGAAAAGATTGTCGATGCAATAATCGTATTTTCTGAATTAGGAGATTATTTTCTTGCTTTAGGCCATTCACAGCTTGCCACGAATCTCTATAATGAAGCACTTGAGATGACTATTGACGCGGGACAAGATTATAAAATCGATATTTTAGTGGAAAAGTTAAAGCGAGCATATATCGCAACAGTTATCAATGGATTTTGTAATGAAGAGGATATTGTCAAAAATATAGATGTTTTGCTTGATAAAGCTTACAGAGTTAAAGACATAGAAAAATATAATGAACAGATAAAAAAAATAGCAAGTTTTAATAAGCTCTTTTACACACCTTTTGAATATTTCACTGGAAAGAAAAATTCGATTCCTTATTCAAAATTACCAGATGAATTAAAGGATATCTATTTAGAAGTAGTTCATTTTATTAAAGAGAAGGAAAATCAGATGTTATTTATTGTATCTCATTATGAACTTGGACTTTTAGGAATACGCCTTAAAACCGAACAAAGCATCACGGGGATCGCTGAAAATTATAGTTTAAAAATCAAACCTACTGCTAAATTTAAAATCTATGAACCAGATGAGGATTTGAGAGAATTATATTTAATCAGGGCCATAATAGAAGTAATAGGAAAAGATAGGTGCGAAATTCATTATACTCTTCCCTCGTTTTTTAAACAACTAAATATTTAA
>Ga0102944_1000580_pt1 | contig 27465 bp, 25 predicted proteins | sample SalPonD_shore_MG_FD_78172 | JGI IMG/M metagenome (GOLD analysis project Ga0102944, IMG submission 78172) | Salt pond soil microbial communities from South San Francisco under conditions of wetland restoration - Salt Pond MetaG... | ecosystem: Environmental > Aquatic > Marine > Intertidal zone >...
CCCCCGCCTGACTCCATTCGCAGCGCCGTCACCCGGAGGGATCAGGGAGTCCCCAGCCGTTCCCGGGCGATCTCCAGATCCCGGCATAGTGCCTCGGCCCCGTCCAGGACCCTCGGCGTCTGCCGGTTAATCAGGTCGGGATCGATCCAGAACAGGTTGCCATGCTGCACGGCGGGCAGCGAAGGCCATCGCGCCCATGCGCCGAGCCACGGTGGCCGGCGGGCGGCGGTGGCCACGATTGCCTCCGGCTGCTTCGCGAGCACCGCCTCCCGCGTCACCGTCGGGGCCAGGGACGACAGGCCGGAGAAGACGTTGCGGCCGCCGCACAGCCGTATCACGCGGCTGATCATCTGTGGCCCGCCCACGGTCATGAGCGGCTCGTGCCAGATCTCGAGGAAGACCGATACGGGTGTCCTGTCCGAGTAGTGCCGCTGCAGACGCATTCGCCGGCGGCGGAAGGCATCGGCGCGTTGCCGCGCCTGCCCCGCCGTGCCCGCCAGGCGGCCCAGGTCCTCGATGGTCCGCGGGATGGCGTCGAGGGAACGGGGCTCGCTCACGTACACGGTCAGTCCCAGATCGCGCAGACGGTCGAGCGCGCGGGATCCGTTGCCGCTACCCCACGCCACGACGAGATCGGGATGCAGGTCGACGATTCGCTCGTAGTCCAGGGCGTCGTACTGCCCGACTCGCGGCAGATCGCGGGCGACGGCCGGGTAGTCGCTGTGCTGCACCGCGCCCACCAGTGCACCCCCCGCGCCGGCGGCGTACAGCAGCTCCGTGGCATGGGGGGAGAGCGCGACGATACGCTGCGCCGGCGCCGCAAGGGTGACCGTGCTGCCCGTGTCGTCGGTGACCCGAAGCGGCGCGGCGCCGCCGGCCGCCGCGCTCCCGAGCAGCACGGCGGCGAGCGCGAGTCGCCGTATCAGCGCGACGGTTGCCACGACACCGAGGCGAACACCGTGCGGCCCGCCGTGTTGTAGCCATAGACGGACTGGTAATCCGCGTCGGTGAGGTTGTCGACGCGGGCCGTCAGCGACCAGTCGGGCAGGAAGGCCCAGCGGGCGGAGAGCGACAGTGTGGTGTAGTGGTCCAGCGTGACCGCACGCGCCGGATAGGTGCTGAAGTCCAGGTCCCGGCGGTCGCCCACGTACTGGGCCTGGGCAGTGACGTGCACGGGGCCGATGGCGTGTCCGACGCTGGCGGTGGCGGTGCGCCGCGCGCGTCGATACAGGCGGTCGCCGTCCTGGGCCTCGGGCGGGTCGAGCAGGGTCAGGTTGCCCTGGAGGTGGAAGCCGCGAACGACCGTCGCCGCCTGCAGCTCCACACCGCGGATGTCGGCCTGATCGATGTTGCGCGAGACGCCGTCGGAGCCGATGACGATGAAGTCGTCGACCCGGTTGCGGAAAACGCTGGCGGTCCACGTAACGGCCCCGCCGCCCTTCAGCCCCGCTTCGATGTTCTCGCTCTCCTGCGGCTTGAGATCGGGGTTGCCGTAGCCCGGATAGTAGAGCTCGTTGAAGGTCGGTGCCTTGAAGGCGGTGGCCCAGCTCGCGTAGGCGCGCAGGTCGTCGGTCAACCGGTAGCCGCCGGAAACCTGCCCGGTGGTGTTCTCGCCATAGGCCTCGTTGTCGTCCCAGCGGCCGCCCACCAGCAGATCCGTGCGTTCCCCGTACCATTGATGCTGGAGGAACACACCGGTGTTCCGGCGGCTGGTTTCGGTGTACGCGGTGGTGCTGGTGACGCGGTCCCGGTAGGTGTCCACGCCGAGCGTGGTGACGTTGTCGGCGTTCCAGTAGACGTCGTTCTGCCAGGAGGCGGAATTGCGCCGTGTGACGAAGCGCCCGCCGCCGCCCTCGCGGTTGTCCGAGTCGTCCAGGGACTGGCCGACGGACAGCCGTGTGTGCCAGCGTTGCGTCGCCTGCCAGTCGAGATGGCCGCCCAGCACCTGCTCGGTGGAGTCCTCCTGCGTCTGCAGCCCGTCGAACTCGGAATGGCCCGAGGTGCGCAGGGCATTCGCACTGACCTTGACCCGGTCGGTCACGCGGTAGTCACCCTGCATGTTCACGGAGTCGTTGCGGTAGCCGTCGGCGTCCGGGTTGCCGGTGGTCTGGGCGTCGAATCCGTCGGTGGCGTAGGTGGAGGCGTTGACGGAAACGCCGCCGCGATCACCGCGTCGGCTCACCCCGGCGTCGAGGCTGCGTGTGCTGTTGCTGCCGGCGCCGGCGGTGACGTAGCTGCCGGAATCGCGCGTGAAGATCTGAATGACGCCGCCGACCGCGTCCGCCCCGTACAGCGTGGAACGCGGCCCGCGGACCACCTCGATGCGCTGCACCCGCGACAGCGGGATGTGCTGCACGGCGGGCGTTCCCGTGGTGGCGGATTCCAGACGCACGCCGTCGACCAGCACGAGTACCCGTTTGGTGCCCCGCACGCTCAGTGCGGTCTGCTTGCCCGGGCCGCCGCTGTTGTCCATCTGGACCCCCGGCAGCGTGGATAGCAGGTCCGACAGGTCGGCCGGGTTGCGATCGTCGAAGTCCTTGCGGGTCAGCACGGAAACGCTGGCGAGGGCGTCGTCGGCGGTGATCGGTGTCCGGGTGGCGGTGACGACGACCGGGCCAGTGGTCTCGGCGGCGGCCGACGCGCTGACGAGCACGGCGGCCAGTAGCAGGATGCCGTTCTTTCTCAATGTTGTCTCCCCTGGCGCACACCCGCGCCCAAGTGGCGGTGCCACCAGTGCCGGGGGAACGGAAACGTCGGGAGACCGGAATGACGCCCCGAGTGCCGCCCGCCGAGGCACTGGACCCTGGAGAAGCGCCAGTCAGACAGGCTGCTAGGGGGCGCTTCCCGCACGCGTTCCAGGCCGGTCTCCGGGCTCGCGAGTCGGACCTTCCGGTTCCGCGGACCCCGCGCCTTCCCATGCGCGCTGCGCACAGTGGCCTCTGCGGGGCCCCACTCGCCTACCGTTGCGGGGGCAGCGCCGGCATTGCCGCGTTGGCGGCGCACCGGCTTCCCGTTTACGTCCGCATCGCCTCGATGCGGCCACCTGAAACGGCTGTTCGAATCTTGTTGCCAGCTTCTCGACGAAGCTGGAAGGCGAGAAGGCTACCGGCCGGGGGAGAGCGGGTCAACGCGGGCGGACGTCAGTCGGCCAGAAAGGCGCGGCGGTCTCTGTCGTGCAGCTTGCGGATGGGATGGCCGTACAGCTGCGTAAGCGTGCCCTCGTTGAGGACCTCACCGCACGGGCCGGCCAGCGGTGGGGCGTCGGGGAAGAGCAGTAGTGCGTGAGTGCAGAAACGATCGGCCAGATTGACGTCGTGCAGCGTCATCAGGGCCCCCCTGCCCGGTGATCGGTTGCGTTCGGACAGCAACCCCAGGAGCTGTACCTGATGATGCAGATCGAGGTGATTGGACGGCTCGTCGAGCAGCATGAGCCCCGGGTCCTGCGTCAGCAGGGTTGCCATGGCGAGGCGGCGGCGCTCGCCGCCGGAGAGCGAACCGACGTCGCGCGCGGCGAATGTCTCCAGCCCCACGAGGCGGAGCGCGTCCAGCGCCAGGTCACGGTCGGTGCGGTCCTCCCAGCGCCAGGGCTCCAGGTGCGGGTGGCGGCCGATGAGCGCGGTCTCCAGCACGGTGGCCGGGAACGGGTCGTGGTTGTCCTGAGGCAGCAGACCGATACGCCGGGCGATGGCGCGCCGGCTCCACGCCGCGAGCGGCTCGCCGTTCAGATGAATGCATCCGGCCGCGGCGGGGCGCAGTCCCGCAAGCGTGTGGAGCAGTGTGGTCTTGCCGGCGCCGTTGCGGCCGAGCACGGCCCACACGGTGCCGGCCTCGACGGCGAGGTCGAGACCGTCGAGCAGTGTCCGGCCGCCGACGCGCACCCGCAGCCGCTCGGCACGCAGCAGGCTCATGCCGCCTCCGCCGCGCTGCCGCGATGCAGCAGATAGAGGAATACCGGCACGCCGATCACAGCCGAAATGACCCCCACCGGTAGCTGTCTCGGGGCCAGAACGGTGCGCGCAAGCGTGTCCGCCACGACCAGGAAGCTGCCGCCCAGCAGCACCGAGGCGGGCAGCAGCAGGCGGTGGTCGGAGCCGGTGGACAGTCGCAGCATGTGCGGGATGATCAGGCCCACGAAGCCGACGCTGCCCGCCAGCGTGACGGCAGTGGACGTCGCCAGGGACGCCAGCGCGAACACCGCGAGCCGCAATGGCCCCACGGACACGCCGAGGCTGCGTGCCTGCAACTCGCCGCGCCCGAGCAGGTTCAGCGGCCGGGCCACAACCAGGGCGGCGGCCAGCAGGATCGGCAGTAGCGCCGCGCTCCAGCCGGGCCCCTCCGCCCCGGAGAGGTCGCCCATCAGCCAGAACAGCATGCCGCGCAGGTTCTGTGCCGGGGCGACGGTCAGCAGCAGGCTCACCAGCGCGTTCCAACCGGCGGCGACCACCACCCCGGTGAGCAGCAGACGCGTCGGCGTCCAGCTCCCCTGCCCCTGCGCCAGACCGAATACGATCAGCGTGGACAGCAGCGCGCCGGCCAGGGCGCCACCGGAGACCATGGCGGCGCCGAGGCCCGCGAGCATGGCCGACAGCGCGCCCGTGGCGGCCCCTCCGGAGACGCCCAACACGTACGGATCGGCCAGCGGATTGCGCAGCAGCACCTGCATCAGGGCGCCCGCCAGGGCGAGCAGACCGCCGGTGGTGAAGGCGGTCGCCGCGCGCGGAAGGCGGAGGTTCCAGATAAGCGAGTGCGCGGTGGCGTCACCGCCGCCGAGTACGGCGTCGGTGAAGGCGGACAGGTCCAGATGGACGCTGCCGAGCGCCGCCGCTGCCAGGAACACCGCTATCGAGAGCAGGGCGAGACCGGCGAGGACCCGGCCGGGACGGCGTGAGATCATGTCGGCAGGTGCGGCGGGGCCGCCACGGTCAGGCGGCCCGGCGGCGGACGATCAGGTCCCAGACACCGTGGCCCTTGCTCAGGCCACGCCGCTCGAACTTGGTTTGGGGCCGCTCGCCGCGGTCTCCGGCAAAGCGGCCCGTGCCGGCGGGATTGTCGAAATCCGGGCTCGCCGAGACCACGGTCATCATGTGCTCGGTGTAGTCCTCCCAGTCCGTGGCGAGGTGCAGGTAGCCGCCGGGCACGAGCCGGCTTGAGACCAGCGTCAGCCATTCGGGCTGGACCATGCGGCGCTTGTGGTGCCGCTTCTTTGGCCATGGATCGGGAAAGAAGAGGTTCACCCCGGAGACGCTCGCCGGCGGCACGTTCCGCCGCAGCAGCTGCACCGCGTCCATGCAGGCGACGCGCACGTTGTCGATGCCCTCGTGCTCGAGCTGGCGCAGCAGGCGTCCCACGCCCGAGCGATAGACCTCGACGCCCAGAAAGCTGCGCTCCGGATGGTTCGCAGCGATCTCGGCGAGGGCCGCTCCGTCGCCGAACCCGATGTCGAGCACCACCGGTGCCGAGCGACCGAACACTCTCGCCCAGTCCAGCACCGCGTCGCCGGGATCCACACCGTAGCGCGGCATCAGGCTGTCCAGCGCGCGCTGCTGACCATCGGTGAGACGGCCCTCGCGCCGCACGAACGACCTTATCGGCCGGTGGGTGCGCTCGTCTGTCCGTGACGGCCTGGCGGCGTTCATGGTCAGAAGAAGGTGCCGTCGACGGGAGAGCTGGCGCTGCCGTAGCGCTTGCGCGGTATGCGCCCCGCGAGGTATGCCTCGCGGCCGGCCTCGATGGCCTTGCGCATGGCCGAGGCCATGAGCACGGGGTTGCGCGCACCGGCAATGGCCGAGTTCATCAGCACCCCGTCGCAGCCGAGCTCCATGGCGAGTGCCGCGTCCGAAGCGGTACCGACGCCCGCGTCCACGAGCACGGGCACCGAGGCGTTCTCCACGATGGTGAGGATGTTGTAGCGGTTCTGTATGCCGAGCCCGGAGCCGATGGGGGCGGCCAGGGGCATCACCGCCACGCAGCCGATCTGCTCCAGACGGCGGGCGATGATGGGGTCATCGGAGGTGTAGACCATGACCTCGAAGCCGTCCTCCACCAGTTGCTCGGCCGCCTCCAGCGTCGCGGGGATGTCCGGGTAGAGGGTCTTCTCGTCGCCCAGCACCTCGAGCTTCACGAGGTTGTGGCCATCCAGTAGCTCACGCGCCAGACGGCAGGTGCGCACCGCGTCCCTGGCGGTATAGCAGCCCGCGGTGTTGGGCAGGATGGTGAACTCGCGCGGCGGCACAACGTCGAGCAGGTTGGGCTCGTCGGCCTTCTGCCCGATGTTGCTGCGGCGTATGGCGAGCGTAACGATCTGCGCACCACTGGCGCGTATGGCCTCGCCGGTCTCCGTCATGTCGCGGTACTTGCCCGTTCCCACGAGCAGCCGGGAGGAGAACTCGCGCCCGGCAACGACGAATGTGTCAGTCATGGATCCTCTCGCTGCACCGGCTCCCCGGCCGATTGCCGTCGGTCTCACCGGTCGGCGTGCCGGGGTGGGGTGCACTGACGCTTGCTGATGCGGTGTGAGTGGCCGGGACCCCGGCCACGGCGGCCCATGTTACCCGAAGCGCCGCTCCGGCTCATCCGCCGCCGATGGCGTGAACGATCTCGATGCGGTCGCCGGCGCTCAGCCGGTGCTCGGTGTATTCGCTTCTCGGCACCAGCTCCTCGTTGATCTCGATGGCAATGCGGCGTCCGCGCAGGTCGAGTGTTTCCACCAGATCCGCGGCGGTCAGGCCGTCGGCCACCTCGCGCCGCTCTCCGTTGACGATAATTTGCATGGCGATATTCCGGGAAAGGTCGCTGGCGCCATTCTAGCGCAGCGCTGCGGTAGAATGGCGCGCGGTGGCGGCACCTCTTGCCACACGGCCGAGGGTGAGGATAATGACCCGGGCAGTTCAAGGTGCTCGAAACGACCGCGGGGCGTAGGGTACACTGAGCGGCGCAAAGCGGGTGTAGTTCAATGGTAGAACATCAGCTTCCCAAGCTGAGAACGTGGGTTCGATTCCCATCACCCGCTCCATGATTTTCCCGCGCCACCCCTCGCCTTGTTTCCCCTTTGCAGCGTCCGGCACGGGCAATCGCCGGGGCGCCCATCACTCGACCAGCACGGTGTCCGTATGACCATCAGGATCGGTATCGTCGGGCTCGGCAAGATCGCCCGAGATCAACACCTGCCCGCCCTGAACGCCAACAGCGACTTCGAGCTCGTCGCCGTGGCGAGCCGCAACGCCCGTCTAGAGGGCGTCGCCAACCATCACGACCTGGCGTCGATGCTCCAGGCCGAGCCGGAGCTCGATGCCGTCGCGCTGTGCACGCCGCCCCAGGTCCGTCACGGTCAGGCCTGCGCCGCGCTGGCCGCCGGCAAGCACGTCCTGCTGGAGAAGCCGCCGGGGGCGACCCTGAGCGAGGTGGAGGACCTTGCGGCGCGGGCCGCCGAGGTACGGCGGACGTTGTTCGCGAGCTGGCATTCGCGTTTCGCGCCGGGGGTGGAACGGGCCCGGGACTGGCTCTCCTCGCGGCGAGTGACCGGGGTCGATATCACCTGGAAGGAGGACGTCCGGGTCTGGCATCCGGGGCAGCAGTGGCTCTGGGAGCCTGGCGGTCTCGGCGTCTTCGATCCGGGCATCAACGCCCTGTCCATCGTAACGCGCATCCTGCCGTGTGCCTTCTTTCTCACGCAGGCGCGGCTGTTCCTGCCGGAGAACCGAGGCAATCCGATCGCCGCGTCGCTGGCTTTCACCGACGATCGCGCCACCCCAATCAACGCGGAGCTGGACTGGCGGCAGGAGGGGCCGCAGACCTGGGACATCGAGGTCCGCACGGATGACGGGGCCATGCTGCTGTCACAGGGGGGCAGCCGGCTGGAGATCGACGGTAACGTGGTGCTGGACGAGGACGAGCGGGAATACCCGGGGCTGTATGCCCGGTTTTCCCGCCTGATCGCCGACGGCGAGAGCGACGTCGACGTCAGTCCGCTACGCCACGTCGCGGACAGCTTCATGCTCGGACGCCGCGAGCTCGTGGCGCCTTTCCACGACGAGGGCTGACGCCCCGGGGAAGCGCTGACGCTCAGCCGGGCGCGTTTCCCGGCTCGGCGTCCGTCGTGCGGTCGGCCACGGCCTGTTCTTCCCCGGCGGCGGTCTCGAGCTGCACGATCCAGTCGAGCTGGGGATCGACGGGCTCCTCGTGGCGGGGATCCATCTCGGTGATGACCGACGTCGTGCGGGCCATGCCCACGAACGCGGACTGCTCCGCGTTGGGCACCGATTCGCCCCGCGCGAGCAGCGTGGCGATCCCGGCAGCGGCGACCGTTACACCCAGGGCGAGGAGCAGGCCGTCGCTGCCGATGACATCCATCAGGTGGCCAATAGCGAGCGGTCCGACGACGGCGCCGAGCCCCCACAGGAACAGCAGCGTCGCGGCTATGCCGACGAAATCGCTGGCCCGGACGCGGTCGTTGATATGGGCGACCGCCAGCGGATAGAGCGTGAAGGTCAGGCCGCCGAACAGCGTGCCGGTCGCCGCGAGCGGGATCAGGCCGCGGTCCGCCGTATGCAGAAGCACGGCGATTACCGCCAGCAGCGCCACCGTCACGCCAATGATCAGCCAGCGCCGGTCGAAGATGTCGGACAGGTGGCCGATCGGATACTGCAGCAGCATCCCGCCCAGCACCAGCGCGCCCATGAAGACGGAGACGCTCTGCACCCCCGCGTGGCCGATGACGTACACCGGCGCCAGCGCGAACGCCGCGCCATTGACGATCCCCGCCGCCAGGCAGATGAACGCCCCCAGCGGTGACTGCCGGAGCACCGCGGCGAACTGCATACGGTGGCGCTCCGGCGGCGTCGGGTTAATGGCCCGGGTGAGGCTGACGGGGATCAGGCACAGCGCGAAGACGATGGCGGTGATGATGAACAGGTCCGGTGCATCAATCGGTCTCAGCGTTAGTAGGAACTGGCCCGCGCCGAGGCCGAGGTAGCTCGCGATCTGGTAGAGCGAGAACAGACGGCCGCGGGCGCCGCCCTGGCCGCGCTCGTTGAGCCAGCTCTCGATGACCATGTAGAGGCCCGCGAGGCTGAAGCCGGCCACCATACGCAGCAGCCCCCAGACCAGGGGCGTCACGTAGAGCGCGTGCAGCAGCGTGGCCGCCGTTACCACGGCGGCGAATACGGCGAAGGCGCGGATGTGACCCGCCCGGCGGACCACCATTCCGGCCCCGACGGCGCCGAGCATCAGTCCCAGGAAGTACGCCGACATGACGAGGCCGGTGGTGCCGGTGCCGAAGCCGTCGACGGTCATGCGCACCGACAGCAGCGTGCCGAGCAGGCCGCTGCCCACCATCAGGATCGCAGTCGAGGCGAGCAGCGCGGTTATGGAGGCGATCAGCGGCAGCATCACGATTCCCCGGTCCGTCCAGTCCATTGTGAGCAGGGTCACGGTCGACCGGGGTCGAGCCGGGTCATGCTGAATCCGCGACCTCCCTTGCGCGGCCACGAATGTAGGCTTAATTCGGGGCTGTGTGAAGAGGTTGGCAGCGCGGCCCCGGAACCCTTTCCCTGCCGGTCGTCACGGCCTTTTACGCGGCCGTCACGAATTGATTCGGGACGGGGTGATGGGGCGAAAAAACACTAGCCAAAGTAAGGGCACTCTGTGCTACAAGTGAAGTAAGACAGGCGCCGCAGGTAGGGAAACCAAAGCCGCCGCGCAGAGTTCTAAGCTCCATGAGGCCCCCGCTTTTTGGGCCTTCCGCGGGGAACGCACCGGATCGGGGGTCGACCGGGTCAGCAACGGAGGTGGTTGTATGGCGACCAGCAATGGCGGCAACCAGAATGAGCACGCGCGGTTCATCGAATCGCTCAATGCCTTCACGCGTGAGCACCGAGCGAAGCAATGGGAAGGGACCTTCGCCGAGTATCTCGATGAGGTCGTAGCCTCCGAACCCGGGCTGGCGACTCGCACCTCCCACGAGTACATCTGGGACATGCTGCGCTGGATGCAGCGCAAGGAGAGCGAGCATGCCGAGGACGGCGAGTTCCGCCTGTTCTCCCACGAGCTCTTCGGAATGGACAAGCCGCTGCAGCGGATCATGGACTACTTCAAGGCCGCGAGCGCCGGCTCCGAGGTGGGACGCCGTCTGCTGTTGCTCCTCGGGCCGCCCTCCGGCGGCAAGTCTAGCCTGGTCATCCTGCTCAAGCGCGGGCTCGAGGAGTACAGCCACACCGAGGAGGGCGCGCTCTACGCCATCAAGGGCTCGCCGCTGCACGAGAACCCGCTGAACCTGGTGCCCTACACCCTGCGCGCGGAGTTTCGCGAGACCTACGGCGTGGACATACAGGGCGACGTATCACCCTATGTCCGGGCCGTGCTGGAGAACGAGTACGACGGCGATTTCATGAAGTTCCCGGTGGAGCGGATCTTCCTCTCCGAGGCCAACCGCGTGGGCGTGGGCACCTATGCGCCTCACGATCCGACCACGGCGGACATCGCCGACCTGATCGGCTCCGTCGACCTCTCCAAGGTGTCCGAGTACGGCGACGAGGGCGACCCGCGCGCCTGGTCCTGGTCGGGCGCGGTCTACGCCGCGAGCCGTGGCCTGCTCGAGATGATCGAGATCCTCAAGGTCAAGCGCGAGTTCCTCTACCTGCTGCTCACGCTCACCCAGGAGAAGAACGTCAAGGTGTCGCGTTTCCCGCTGATCCACGTGGACGAGACCATCCTCGCGCACACCAACCTGGCGGAGTTCCGCAAGTTCCTCCAGGAGAAGGAGAACGAGGCGCTGCTCGACCGCATGGTCATCATCCAGGTGCCCTACACGCTGAACTACCGCGACGAGGCGCGGATCTACCGCAAGCTCATCGCCCAGGCGCCGACCTTCCGCGAGGTGCATCTCGATCCGCATGCGCTGGAGGTGGCCGCGGTGTTCGCGGTGCTTTCGCGCCTGAAGCCCTCCGAGCGCGAGGATCTGGACCTCTCCAAGAAGGTGCGCATGTACGCCGACGAGGAGGTCGAGGGTCACTCCTCGGGCGAGGTCGAACGCATCCGCCACGAGGTCGAGGAGGAAGGACTGTCCGGCGTCTCGCCGCGGTTCGTGGTCAACGCGCTGTCCAACGCCATCTCGCGCAGCGAGGTGAAGAGCCTCACCAGCATGGAGGTGCTGGTGACGCTCAAGGACGCGATCGAGAACGACGCGCGCATCGACCCCAAGCAGAAGCGCCACGCCGTGGACTTTCTCGTCACCGTGCGCAAGGACTTCTACAACCACTGGGTGAAGGAGGACGTGCACAAGGCGCTGTTCGTCTCCTTCGAGGAAGAGAGCCAGAACCTGCTCGACAAGTACCTCGACGAGGTGGAGGCGATGCTCGACAACCGCGAGGTAGAGGATCCCATCACCGGCGAGGCGCGCCAGCCCGACGAGCGCTTCCTGCGCTCGGTCGAGGAGAAGATCAACGTCTCCGATGCCGGCAAGACCACCTTCCGCCAGGAGGTCGTTCGCAAGGCCATGGTGGCCTACAAGAACGGCGAGAAGTTTACCCTCGACTCCCACGCGCGCCTGAAGGAGGCGATGGAGAAATACCTGTTCGAGGAGCGTCGGGACGTCCTGCGTCTGGTGACGTCTGTGGCGAGGCCCGACGAGGAGGCGAAGCAGAAGATCGCCGCGGTCGAAGAGCGGCTGATCAACGAATACGGCTACGACCGACACAGTGCACGGGAGGCACTCAACTACGTGACAACCCTACTCTCCCAGGAATAGGAGCGCCTCACCGAAGGCCTCAGGAGGTCCGTATGTCCCTGCACAACGGGGAATCGGGGGATGGCGCGAACCGCTGGTACGATCTGTTTTCACGCGGTACGCGCGACTGGCTTCGCCACAACGAGAAGGTGCGTGAGGCCGTTCGGGAGCAGCTGCCGGATCTGGTGGCCGGCTCGGACGTCCTCTCACGCCCGGAAAACCGTACCGTCAAGGTGCCGGTACGGTTCATGGAGCACTACCACTTCACCCTTCGTCAGCCCTCCGAGCAGACCGGCGCCGGCCAGGGTGCCGGCAAGCCCGGGGATGTGCTGCGCCCCGCCCAGCCGGTGCGGCCCGGCCAGGGCCAGCAGGGCGGCGGCGAGGGCGAGGGTGGCATCACGTTCGTTCTGGAGTTCCAGATCGACGACATCCTCGACTGGCTCTGGGAAGAGCTGAAGCTGCCCAACCTGCAGCCCAAGGAGGGGAGCGCCGTCGAGGAGGACACCCTCATCCGCGAGGGCTGGGACAAGCGCGGCGCCCGCTCGCGGCTCGACCGCCGCCGGACCATGCGGGAGTCCATCAAGCGGCGTACCGCCCAGCCGACGTCCAACGTGCCGATCAGCAACGAGGATCTGCGTTTCCGCCAGCTCGCCAGGCGGCGCCGGCCCACCACCAACGCCGCGGTGTTCTTCGTGCTGGACGTCTCCTCGAGCATGGACGATCACTGCCGCAAGCTCGCCAAGAGCTTCTTCTTCTGGGCGCTGCAGGGTATCCGCCGTCAGTTCAGCTCCATCGAGACCGTGTTCATCGCGCACACCGTGGAGGCGTGGGAGTTCGCGGAAGAGGAGTTCTTCCAGGTCCACGGACAGGGCGGCACCAAAAGCTCGACCGGGCTGGCCAAGGCGCAGGAGGTGCTGGATGAGCGCTTCGATCCGGCCACCTACAACTGCTATCTGTTCTACGCCACCGACGGGCACAACTTCAGCGAGGACCGCTCCCGCGCCACCGACCAGCTCCTGGAGCTGGCGCAGGCGATGAATTTCTGTGGCTACGCCGAGGTCTCGCACCAGAACCATCGCCGCCTTGACACCGAGGTCGCCGGCATCTGGCGTGCGCTCGATGAAGCGGGCATCCCCTGCGGCAGCTACTCGCTGACGCGGGAGGCCGATATCTGGCCGGCGATCAAGGCGTTCTTCACCGATCAGGCGGGCGAGCCCGAGGAGGCCTGACCATGCCCGACAAGAGACTGCAGGACTTCATCCCGCAGATCGAATCCCTGGCTCGGGAGCTTGGGCTGCATCACTTCCCGGTGGATTTCGAGGTGGTGCCGCCGAGCTTCATGATGGAGGTGGCCGTCTACGGCCTGCCGGTGCGCATGCCGCACTGGTCGTTCGGGGTGCGCTGGATCTACCAGATGGTCCAGCACAAGATGGGGAACTCGAAGATCTTCGAGGTCGTATTCCCGGGCAATCCCAACCGCGCCTACCTGGTGAACACCAACAGCGTCGAGGAGAACACGCTCGTGGTGGCGCACGTGCTCGGTCACGCGGACTTCTCCCACAACAACCAGACGTTCGTACGCAGCCAGAACCAGGTGGGCTACCACATCGTCGAGCAGGCGGCTGCGCACGCCCATCGCATCGAGGAGGTCATGGAGACCGAGGGCGCGCGCCGGGTCGAGGAGGTGCTGGATGCCGCCCTCGCGCTGGAGCCGCATATCGACACCGGTCAGCCCCTCGAGCGCCCGGCGTACCGCCCTTCCCCCCGTGCCGGGGCGCCGGAGAAACAGCCCGAGGGCTTTCACCAGCGCTTCGCCCATCTGCCCGGCGAGGAGCCCGAGCAGCCGGCCGGCCGGCGCGCGCCACGGCAGGCAATGCATATCCCGCCCCACCCCGAGCGGGACCTGCTCTGGTTCATCGCCCACTATGCACCGGAGATGGAGGACTGGGAGCGCGATATCTTCCTCGCCGTGCGCAAGGAGGCGTACTACTTCCAGCCGGTGTTCAACTGCCAGATCATGAATGAGGGCTGGGCGAGCTACTGGCACTCCCGTCTGCTGCGCGAGGCGGACTTCCTGCCGTCGCAGATGTACGTGGACTGCATGAAGACGCACTCCGACGTCGTCCGTCCCTATGCCGGCGAGCAGCAGGTTGCCCTGAAGGTGAATCCCTACCACCTCGGCTACCGCATGTGGGAGAAGCTCACCGAGGACAAGGGTACCGAGGCTGCCCGCGACATCATGGCCGAGGAGGACGACTTCGGCTTCGTACGCAACTACCTCGATCGCTCCCTCGCCGAGGAGCTCGGGCTGTTCGTCTACAGCGCGAAGCAGAACGGGGAGATTCGGGTGACGGAGAGCAACCTCCACGAGCTCCACGAGGCGATACTCGCGCCCAAGTACAACTTCGGTGCGCCGCGAGTGTACGTCGACGAGTTGCAGGCCGACGGCACGCTCAACCTGAGGCACCAGGCGGAGGGCGACGGCCGCGGTCTCGACGTCGACCGCGCACGCCACGTCCTCGAGTACATCGACCGCGTCTGGCGCCGACCGGTGAAGCTCTACACCCACGATGAGCGGGGTCGCGAGATATGCCTCAAGCCGGGCTGGGACGACGACTGAAGCCGGCGTCTCCCTAGCCCGGCCGACCTGCCTTTGACACGCGATTTGCGTATCATCCCCATTTCCGGCCGTGCCCAGTGGCCCGGTTCAAGTTGCCGAGGACGGTCCGTGCGGGCCGCTTCTACGGATCGAGAAAGGGGGCTTTCATGCGACGCCGCTTCGTGGCGCCTGCCGTGGTCGCCGTGCTGCTCGCGTTTCCCGTCGGTTGTCTCGCGGGAGATCACCACACGCTCTATGTGCAGGTGGCGAGCTACGTCCACTATCATTCCAGCCCGGAGCACAAGGGCCCGCCCATACTCGGAGCGGCGGAGCTGCACTGGCCCGACGATAACCAGTTCATGGGGGCGGCGCTGTTCAACAACTCCTTCGGGCAGTTCTCGCAGTTCGTCTACTACGGCTGGCAGTTTCCGCTGGACTGGATACACACCGGTCTGCACCTGAAGGTCCCCGTCGGCTTTATCCACGGCTACCGGGGTGATCACCAGGGCGATATTCCGCTCAACCGGTTCGGCGTGGCGCCGGCGATACTGCCGGGTATCGGCTACAAGCAGGGACGCTGGGGGGCGGACGTGGTGATGCTGGGCACTGCCGCGCTGCTGTTCTCGGTGGGCTACGAGTTCGGCGACTGATCGTTTCCCGTGCCGGGACGCCCGCCGTGCCAGAGAGCCGGTGTCTCGATGCGGTCACCCTCGGCGGGGAACGCCAGGCAGGCAATATCCTCCCGGCCGTTGATGCGCACCATGCAGCGCTGGCACTGGCCGATGGCGCAGAAGAAGTCGAGCTGCGAGCCGGTATCGCTCAGCAGGGCGGCGAGCACGGTCCGGTCGCTGTATGCGGTGGTCCGCCGGCCGTCGACGGTAATGCCGACGGCACGTCCCGGCGGGATGGTCAGGCGGCGGAATGGCGCTTCGCTCATGATGCGAACCTCTGCGGATGCAGCACGCCGTCGAAGGGATGAGTGTCACGGTCGACAATGCACCGGGCGACCAGGTCGCCGGTTACGGGCGCGAGGCCGTGACCGGCACCCTCGTGTCCCGTGGCGACGATCAGCCGTCCGGTGGAACCCACGGGACCGATCATGGGCAGGCCGTCGGGAGAGAAAGGTCGCAGCCCCGCGTAGCCGCGAATCACCCTCAGCCTGGCCAGCGCCGGCACGATCTCGATGCAGTCCGCGAGCACCCGCCGCAGCGTCTCCGAGGACACGGCGCGATCGAAACCGCTGAATTCCCGCGAGCTACCGCAGAGGATGGTGCCGCTGCGGGTGGACTCGATGATCGCCGCGGTCTGCACGCCGCTGTCGTCGCCGCTGGTGTCCTCCGCCGTGGCGTTGTAGCCGAAGTCGGCGATCTTCGAGTTCACCGTGACGTCGCCGCGTTCGAGCACGCAGATGTGGCCCTTGCGGGGGCGTACGGCGACGGACAGCGACAGCGGCGCCAGCAGGTCGTTGGTCCAGACGCCCGTGCAGAGCCCGACATGGCCGCAGTCCAGCGTCTCGCCGCCCTCCAGACCGATCCGCACCCCCGCGTCCGACTCCTCGATCGACGTCACGTCCCGGTAGAGATGGTAGGGCACGCCGCGGGCGCGAAGCAGCCGCGCGATCTGGTAGCACGCGAGCATAGGTTGCACTTGGGCATCGTGGCGCCAATGGCCCACGGCGGTGACCTCCGGGGCGAGCTCCCGCTCCAGCCGGGCCCAGCCGCCATCGAGGAACTCGCAGTCGATGCCGGCGGAGCGATGGGCCTCCACATGGGCCGCCAGATCCCGTGCCTGCTCATCACCCCGTGCCACGACCGTCGACCCCTTGGGGTCGTACTCGCAGTCGTTGCCGTGCTCGGCGACGAACGCGTCCCACAGAGTGAGGCTGCGCCGGGAGAGCTCCAGCAGGGGGCCGCCCGACTTGTCCGAGCACAGCAGGTTGCCGTCGCTGCTGCGCGACGTACCCGGGGCCAGGCCGCCGCGGTCGACCACGGCGACATTCAGTCCGCGCTGGTACAGCGACAGCGCCGTGAAGCTGCCGATGATGCCGCTGCCGATGACCACCGCGTCATACGCCATCGACGAACTCCCCGGCCGGGACGGGGCGCGTCAGCGCACGTTGGTTCAGCGGGTCCGTCGGCACGTTCCCCCCCGACTCGATCAGACGGGACACGACGGGCTCGCAGTAGCGTCCCTGGCACGGTCCCATACCGCAGCGGGTCACGACCTTGATCGACGACAGATCGCGCAGGCCGAGATCGACCGCCTCCCGGACGGCGTCAAGGCGGGTCCCCTCGCAGGCGCAGACCACGCTGTCACCGCCGTTCGCCGGCGTCTCGCGCTCCCGCATGATGCGCTCCAGCCTGGCCCCGAACGCGTTCAGGAGTCGGCGCCGGTGCCGTATCAGGGTAAGCGTCGGCGCCCGGGCCGGCGTGCGCCCTAGATCGTTGAGTGCTGCCAGCGCCGCCAGCCGGCCGGAGAGCAGCGCGTGGCGCCAGCCGCGTACGCCCTGCCCCTCGCCGCAGACGTAGATGCTGTCCACCGAGGTGCGTCCGTCCTGGTCGGTCTCGGTGACGAAGTAGCCGCCGTCGCCGCTGTAGCGTTGGCGGCAGCCGGCCGTTCGCGCGAGCTGGGACTGTGGCACGAACAGGTCGCTGAGGCCGAGTCGGTCGAACGGCAGCTCCTCACCCGAATCGACCTGCAGGCGCCCGCCCGCCGCCGACGTCGGTCGCCTCCCCTGCAGGATCCGCACACCGTGGCGGCGCAGTGACCACAGCCTGAGCATGAACTCGAGCCCGTTGCCGGGGACTGCGAGTCCCGGCAGCGCGAGCCGGGCATAGTCCGTAGCCGACAGGCGGTCGACGACGGCGGTGACCGGGACACCGGCGCGTGCCAACCCATCCGCCGCGACGTACAGGAAGGGGCCGCTGCCGGCGATCACCACGCGTCCCCGCGGTACGACGCCCTGCCCCTTCAGCAGCGCCTGCAGTGCGCCGGCGCTCGATATGCCAGGGCCGGGCACGCCCGGCAGCGGCAGCGCCAGATCGTAGGCGCCGCAGCAGAGCAGGATTGCCGCGAAGCGGCGGATTTCGTAACCGTCCGGTCCGGCGGACTCGACCGTGTGGTAACGGCCGATCGCCGTCACGCGGTGGCTGCTGTGCAGTGTCACGCCGGGCTGCGCCGTGGCCATGCGTTCCAGCTCTGTGGGTGGCGCCCCGGTAGCGACGCGGCCGACGTTGCCGCCCGCGCGTGGCTGTTCGTCAAATATTTCGATCGCCATGCCCGCCGCGGCCAGCTCGCGAGTGGCGGCCAGCCCGGCGGGCCCGGCGCCGATGATGGCGACGGCGTTGGACGCCGCATTCTGTTCCGGGTGTGGCATTGCGGGGTGCGGGTGTGCCTCTGGTGGGTTATTCCGTGCCGAGGTAGGCTTTGAGGATGCCCTCGTCCCGGCGCAGCGTCTCGCCATCGCCTTCCATGCGGATCTCGCCGTTCTCGAGCACGTAGCCATAGTCGGCGAGCTTGAGCGCGACACGGGCGTTCTGCTCCACAAGCAGTATGGTCACACCGGTGTCGTTCAGCTGCTTGATGATGCGCATCGTTTCCGTGACGAGCTTGGGGGCCAGACCCATCGACGGCTCGTCCAGCAGCAGCACGCGTGGTCCGTGCATCAGTGCGCGTCCCATGGCGAGCATCTGCTGTTCGCCGCCGGAGAGCAGCGAGCCGTCTTGGTGACGGCGCTCGGCGAGAATGGGGAATAGGTCGTAGACGTCCCTGATGCGCCTGGCGCGCAGCGCTTTGTCCTTCACCGTGAACGAGGCCAGCTCCAGGTTCTCCTTCACCGACATGCCGCGCAGGATGTGCCGGCCCTCGGGCACGTGCACGACCCCCAGGCGGGCGATCTCGTGCGCGGCCATGCCCGTGATGTCGCGGCCCTCCAGGTGGATGCGCCCGCCCTGGGCCCGCACCAGACCCGAGATCGTCTTGAGCGTGGTGGTCTTGCCGGCGCCGTTGCTGCCGAGCAACGTGACGATCTGACCCTTGTTCACCCCGAGGCTGATACCGCGCAGCGCCTGGATCTTGTCGTAGAAGGCCTCGGCGTTCTCGACCGTGAGAATGGTCTCGCTCATTACAGCGCCAGCTCCTCGTCGTCCTGTCCCAGGTAGGCCTCGATCACCTTCGGATCGCTCTGCACCTCGCGGGCGGTGCCGGCGGCGATCATGCGTCCGTGGTCCAGCACATGGATGTGCTCCGAGACCTTCATCACCAGACTCATGTCGTGCTCGATGAGCAGAACCGAGATGCCGCGGTCGTCGCGGATGCGCTGTATCAGCTCCACCAGCGAGTCCTTCTCCGCGCTGTTCAGGCCAGCGGCGGGCTCGTCGAGCAGCAGCAGTTTGGGCTGCGTGGCCAGCGCGCGCGCGATCTCGACCAAGCGCTGGTGGCCGTAGGCGAGGTTGGTGGCGAGACGGTCTTTCTCCCGGACAATGCCGACGAAATCCAGACAGTCCTCGCAGACCTCCAGAATGTGCTTCTCCTCCGCGCGCTGGCCCGGCGTGCGCAGTATCGCCGAGATCGCCCCCGAGCTCGTGCGGCAGTGCATGCCCGACATGACGTTCTCGAGTACGGACATCTCCCGAAACAGCCGTACGTTCTGGAAGGTTCGCGCGATACCCGCCTTGGTGACCTTGTGCGGCTTGCGCCCCATGAGGCTCTCGCCGTTGAAGTTCACATTGCCTTCCTGCGGGCGGTAGAACCCCGTAATGCTGTTGAACAGCGACGTCTTGCCCGCGCCGTTGGGCCCGATCAGGCTCGCGATGGCGCTGTCGGCCACCGTGAAGTCCACCTTGTCCAGCACCGTGTTACCCGCGAAGCGCAGGGTGATCTGTTCGAGTTTCAGTCCCATGGTGTCTCCCCTGCGGTCAGGAACGCCGGCTCGGCCAGATGCCGCTCGGGCGGAACAGCATGATCAGAAGCAGGATCACCGCGAACACGAGCAGCCGCAGGGAGCCGATGTCGCGCAGCAGCTCCGGGCCCAGAATGACGATGAACGCACCGACGATGACGCCCGGGATCTTGCCCATGCCCCCCAGGATCACCGCCATCAGGATGAGCACGGACTGCTGGAAGCTGAAGCTCGGCGGCGAGATGGAGCCCAGGTTGACCGCGAAGAACACGCCGCCGATCGAGCCGTAGATGGCCCCCGTGATGTAGGCGGCGAGCTTCACCTTGACGCGGTCGATGCCCATGGCCTCGGCGGCGTCCTCGTCGTGGCGGACGTAGAGCCAGGCACGGCCGAGTCTCGAGTGCAGCAGTCTCACGCTGGAGACGCAGGCGATAACCGCGAGGATGGCGAACACGTAGTAGAAAGCGGTCGGGCCCGAAATCTCCCAGCCGAACAGGGACGGGTTGGGAATTCCGGACAACCCGCTCGCCCTGCCGGTAATCTCGAGGTTGCGTGCGGCGATGCGCACGATTTCGCCGAAGCCCAACGTGACGATGGCGAGATAGTCGCTTCGCAGTCGCAGCGTGGGGCCGCCGATAATGATGCCCGCGCAGGTCGCGGCGACGACCGCGAACGGGATGGTCAGCCAGAAGTTGACCCCGAATTCCTGGGTCAGAATCCCGGTTGTATAGGCGCCGACGGCGAAAAATGCGGCGTATCCCAGGTCCAGCAACCCGGCGTACCCGACGACGGTGTTGAGGCCGAGTGCCAGCACGACGTAGAGCAGCGCATTGGTCATGATGACCATCGCGTAGTTGCTCATGTACAGCGGACCGGTGACAAGGAACGCCAGGACCAGCGCATAGGCGGTCCAGCGCCGGCCGGGCGGGTCGAACCAGGCATACAGGCGGTCCACTCGGGAGGTCGGGTTGCTCACGGTATTGACCGCCATGTCACATCCTCTCGACTTCGGACTTGCCGAGCAGCCCGGTGGGTTTGAGCACGAGCACCAGGATCAGGACGCCGAAGGTGAACACGTCCTTCCATTCCCCGCCGATTCCCGGAATCTGCGTGGCGAAGGATTCGAGCAACCCGAGGATGAGTCCGCCGAGCATGGCGCCGGTGATGCTGCCGATGCCGCCGATGACCGCGGCGGTGAACGCCTTCAGTCCGATGAGAAAGCCCATGAAATACCAGATGCGCCCGTACTGCACGCCGGCCATTGTGCCGGCCGCGGCGGCCAGCGCGGAGCCGACGAAGAACGTCACCGCGATCACGCGCTGGACGTTGATGCCCATGAGCCGGCACATGTCCTTGTCGATGGAGATCGCGCGCATGGCCTTGCCGTACATGGTGCGCGAGACGAACAGCTCCAGCGCGATCATGAGGATGAAGGAGGCCACGACGAGCACGACCTGGGTGTAGCTGACATAGAGGTTGCCGAGCTCGATGCCGTTGAAGCCGAGGTCCGTGTTGAAGGCGGTGATCTGGCCGTCGGTCAGTGCCAGCGCGGAGTTTTCCAGCACCAGCGACACGGCCAGCGCCGTGATCAGGATGGATAATCGGGGCGCATTGAGCATGGGCCGGTAGGCGGCCTGTTCGATGATTACGCCGAGGAAGCCGACCACGATCATGGAGATGACCATGGCGACGAAGATGCCCGCCCAACCCGCGCCGAACGTGCCCGCCACCAGCGACAGCGCGCCGAAGCCGACGAAGGCGCCCACCATGTAGACGTCGCCGTGGGCGAAATTCAGTAGCTTGATGACGCCGAAGATCATCGTGTAGCCCAGTGCCACCAGGGCGTAAAACGACCCCAGCACCAGGCCGTTGATTAGCTGCTGCAGGAAAATGTCGGTAAAGGACATCGTCGTGGTTCTCTCCTCGGGCGTGCGCAAGGCCCCGCCGGGCCGGACGCGGGGTCCGGCCCGGCGGGAGAACGCACGTTACTTGGACTCAAGCGTCCAGTGGCCGCCTTCACCCTTGAGGATGATGAAGTTGCTGCGTGCCAGCGTGTTTTTGTCGGTGAAGCTGATGGGCCCGGTCAGCCAGCTCTGCCCGTCAACGGAGGCGAGCGCCTTCTCGATGGCGTCATGGTCGGTGCTGCCGGCCTTGTCAATGGCCCACGCCAGCAGGTGCATGCCGTCATAGGCGAGCGGGGCGTAGGGGCCGGGGGCGTTGCCGAACTGGTCCTTGTAGCTCTTGATGAATCCCTTCGCCTCGGGCAGGAAGTCCGCCGTCGGGTTGGAGAAGCCGTAGACGCCCTCGGCCGCACGGCCGGCGATCTCGAAGAGCTTGGGCGAGTTGGAGCCGTCGCCCACGGCGATGATCCCGCGGAAGCCGCCCTGGCGCAGTTGCCGGATCAGCAGGCCGCCGTCGGCGTAGTAAGCGGTCCAGAACACCGCGTCGGCGCCCGAGGACTTGATCTTGGTGACCAGCGACGCGAAGCTCTGCTCACCCTTGCTGACGGTCTCGTAGGCGGCGACCTTGTGACCGTCCTTCTCCCACTGGTTGCGGGTCAGGTTGGCCAGATCCTGCGAGTAGGCATCGCCCTGGTTGACGATGGCCAGACTCTTGACGCCTTTCTTCTCGAAGAAGCCCACCGCCTTCTTCACCTGGTCGAACCCGGTGGAGTTGATCATGAAGGCATTGCCCGGGTTGGCCGGAATGAGCTTGGTGGAGTTCGCGGCGACGATCACGAACGGTACGTTATTGTCGCCGTAGATCTTCAGAGTCGGCAGGGTGGCGCCGGAGCAGTAGCCGCCGACCACGCCGACCACGTCCTGCGAGGCCAGCTTGCTCGCGGCGTTGACCGACTGCTGCGGATCGCAGGCGGAATCGCCCGTGGTCAGCTCGATCTTCTTGCCGAGCACGCCGCCCTTGGCGTTGATCTCATCGGCGGCGATCTTCATCGCGTTGTACATGTCGGTGCCGTAGGTCGCCTCGGACCCTGTGGTGGGGACCTGAACGCCGACGGTGAGCGTGTCCTTGGCCTGTACCGGGGCAGAGAGCACGAGGCCCAATGCCGCGGCGGAGGCGAGCGTGGTCAGAAGCTTACGCATTGCCGTTTTCCTCCGTGCGAGTGTCGTTGCTTGTAATTTGCACGCCGGGTTCTCCCGCCATGCTAAGAGAACGGTGTCCCCACCGCACGAGCCGGGTCGCCACCGTTGGCGAGTCACGGTCCTGGGCAGCAAAGGGTGCGAAAGGGGTGATCGGCGGCGGGGCGGGATGACCGGAGACGGGTAACTGGCTCGGGGCGAGCGGGAGGGAAAACCGCGGACGGCGCGTGTGGTCCATCTTCGTCCCCGGCGGTGGCGGTGCGGCCATTACCCGGGACGGTCGCCCCCAGACCGTCGATCTCACCCCTGTCATCCATGGCCTCCCGTCGAAGAAACAACGCGGGTTGCAGGCCGCATCGCCCGTAGATCGGTATATTTTATACAATTGCGTCTCTCGCCATGCAAGGTCGCATCGGGCATCCGTTATGACGCAATGCGGCATAACGGTCTGCCGAGCACCTCCCGCCGGGGCTCGATGCCGAGTCCCGGCGCCAGTGAGGCGGCGAGCCGGCCGTCGCGTCGCTGCGGGGCATTCTCCGCGGTGCTGACGGTGACGTAGCTGTTGAAGTCGGTGACCGAGAACAGGACCTCCGGCGGCGTGCTGTGGGCCAGGTGCGCGATGGCGGCGGTCGCGATGTCGCCGCCCCAGCTGTCCTCGATGGTCATGGCGATGCCGCACTCCGCGCACAGATCGCGCAGCCGCCGTGCCCGGGTCAGCCCCCCGACCTTCGAGATCTTGATGTTCACCACGTCCATCGCCTGGTCGGTGATCCCCCGCAGCAGGGGGCGCAGGCCGTCGATCACCTCGTCGAGCACGAACGGGCGGTCGGTGTGACGGCGTACGGTCAGGCACTCGTCGTAGGTCGCGCACGGCTGCTCGATGTAGACGTCCACGTCGCGCACGGCAGCGGCAACGCGCAGCGCGTGGTGCGGCAGCCAGCCGGTGTTGGCGTCGGCGACCAGGGTGTGCCCCTCCGGCAGCTCCGCGGCGCAGTCCTGGATGCGCCGGATGTCGGTGTCGGCGTCGCCGCCCACCTTGAGCTGGAACTTGCGGTAGCCTTCGTCACGGTAGCGGGCGACGCTCTTCGCCATCGCCGCCGGCGCGTCCTGGGAAATGGCGCGGTAGAGGGGGAAGTCGTCGCCGAAGCGCCCGCCAAGCAGCACGCACACCGGCTGACTCGCGTTCTTGCCGAGCAGGTCCCAGCAGGCCACGTCGAGCGCGGATTTGACGTAGTTGTGCCCGCGCAGCGTGCCCGCCATCACCCGGTCGATCTCCGCCACGCGGCGCGGATCGCGACCGATCAGGGCCGGCCCGATCTCTTCGATGCCGATGCGAGCCCCACGGGCGTAGGCCGGCAGATACGCCGGCCCGAGCGGGCAGACCTCGCCGAAGCCGCTGACGCCGGCGTCCGTCTCGATCTCGACGACCGTGCTGTCGAACACCTCCACCCGGTTTCCCCCGGACCAGTTGTACCCGCCCTCGCGCAGTGGCAGGTCGACCTGATAGACGTTGATCGCGGTGATCCGCATGGAAGGCTCCTCGATGTTCCCGGGCGGTGTAGCCGGCAGCCTGAGACAATGGTAGCGCCGGTCGACACAGTTTGTGGATTTATGAGACAGCACCAGAGAGATTGACGCTCAAAGACCCTATTATATATTGTATACAATATTCAATCGCTCGGTCGGCCGCGGCCGGGCGTTCAAGTCGTCCGGCCGTGGGAGGGTACGGAAATGCAGGTGGAATGGCGCGGGATCTACCCCGCAGTTAGCACGCAGTTCAAGTCGGATTTCAGCCTCGATGTCGAGGCGACACAGCGGGTGGTGGACGCGCTTGTGAAGGACGGCGTGCACGGGCTCGTGATGCTCGGCACGGTGGGTGAGAACACATCCCTCAGCGCGGATGAGAAGCGCACCGTGGTGCGTGCCGCCCGGGAGGCCGCGGGGGACCGGGTGCCGGTGATCTCCGGCGTGGCGGAGTATACCACGCAGCTCGCCGCCGCCTACGCACGCGACTGCGAGGGCATCGGGCTGGACGGCCTGATGGCGCTGCCGCCCATGGTCTACAAGGGGGATCCGCGGGAGACCGCGTCCCACATCCGCGGCGTGGCGGAGGCTACGTCCCTGCCGGTGATGATCTACAACAACCCGGTGGCCTACGGGACGGACATCCAGCCCGAGGGGCTGATCGAGCTCTCGCGGGTGCCGAACATCGTGGCGGTGAAGGAGTCCTCCGAGGACCCGCGTCGCATCACCGACCTCTACAACCTCGACCGCGACGCGCTGTACGTGATGGCCGGCGTGGACGACGTGGCGCTGGAGTGCATGGTCCTCGGCGCCCGCGGCTGGGTCTCGGGCTTTGCCAACGTGTTTCCGGCCGAGAGCGTGCGCATCTACGAGTGCGTACAGCGCGGCGAGGTGGCCAAGGCGCTCGAGATCTACCGCTGGATGATGCCCGCGCTGCACATGGATACGCATCCTAAACTGGTGCAGATGATCAAGCTCTGCGAGCAGCTCGTCGGCCGAGGCAGCGAGACTGTGCGTCCGCCTCGTCTGATGCTCGAGGGCGCCGAGCGCGAGTGGGTCACCGGTATCATGGAGACCGCACTGGCCGACCGTCCGGAGCTCTGATCCCGGCGCCGGCAAGGAGAGCGTCAAGAGATGGCGAGACACACCTTCATGTGCGTCGATGGCCACACCTGCGGCAACCCGGTCCGGGTCGTCGCGGGCGGCGGCCCGCGGCTGCAGGGCTCGACCATGAGCGAGTACCGCCAGCACTTTCTCCGCGAGTACGACTGGATCCGGCGGGGGCTCATGTTCGAGCCCCGCGGCCACGACATGATGTCGGGTTCGATCCTCTACGATCCGCTGCGCGATGACTGCGACGTGGGCATCCTGTTCATCGAGACCTCGGGCTGCCTGCCCATGTGTGGGCATGGGACCATCGGTACGGTGACCTTCGCCCTCGAGGAGGGCTTCGTCGAGCCGCGCGAAGAGGGCCGCCTGAACCTGGATACGCCGGCCGGACTGGTGGGTGTCGAGTACGAGCGCGACGGGCGCTGGGTGGAGAAGGTGAGACTGTTCAACGTCGGGGCCTACCTCGCCGCCACGGATGTCCCCGTCGAGGTGCCCGGCATGGGCGGGCTCCGGTGCGACATCGCCTACGGCGGGAACTACTACGCCATCTTCGAGCCGCAGCCCGGGTTCGAGGGGCTGGACAGCATGAGCGTGGACGAGATCCTGCGTCTGAGTCCGATCGTGCGCGAGCGTCTCAACGCGATCATCCAGCCGGCGCACCCGGAGAACCCGACCATTCGGGGGGTTAGCCACGTGATGTGGACCGGGCCCGCACACGAGCCAGGCGCGGATGCGCGCAACGCCGTGTTCTACGGCGACCGGGCCATCGACCGTTCTCCCTGTGGCACCGGCACCTCGGCGCGCATGGCGCAGCTCCATGCCCGGGGCGAGCTCGCCGTCGGTGACCGATTCGTCCACGAGAGCTACATTGGGAGTCTGTTCGAGGGGCGGGTCGAGGCGGAGCAGCGCATCGGCGAGCACCGCGGCATCCGCCCGAGCATCGCCGGCTGGGCGCGCGTGACCGGCTACAATACCATTTTCATCGATGACCGGGATCCGTTCGCTCACGGCTTCGTGGTCAAGTAGGGTCCAGCACACGGAGGCGTCATGCGTATTCTGGACGCGGAACAGACCCGCGCCGCGCTCGGCTACGTGGCGATCGCCGATGCGGTGGCCGAGGTGCTCGAGCGGCGGGCTGCCGGGAAGACCACGGCGCCACCCCGCGGCGTCATGGAGCTGCCCGAGGACGCCACCCTGCTCCTCATGCCGGCCACCGACGGTGACATCGCCGTCACCAAGCTGGTCACGGTCCACCCGCGTAACGGCAGTCACGGCCTACCCACGATCCAGGGTGAAATGGTCATCCTGGAAGCGGCCACCGGCCGACGGCTCGCCCTGGTGGACGGCGGTACCGTCTCCGCCCGGCGCACGGCCGCCGTGTCGCTGCTTGCCGCCCGGGAGCTGGCGCCACGCCGGGATGCACCGATGCTGGTCATCGGTGCAGGCACGCAGGCGCGGGTTCACATCGAGGCCTTCCGCGAGGGGCTCGGCGTGAGCGACGTGCGAATCCATTCCCGGACCCGTTCCCGGGCGGAGGAGCTGGCCGAGCACGCCCGTTCGCTCGGCATGACGGCCCGGGTGGTCGATGATCCGGCCGAGGGGCTGGACGAAGTCCGCCTGGTCGTCGCCGCCACCACATCGACCGAGCCCGTAGTGCCCGTGGGTCTCGCCGACGATACGTTCGTCGCTGCGGTGGGCGCCTACCGCTCGCACATGGCAGAGCTGCCCGGCGCGCTGCTGGCGCGCTCGCCGGTGGTCGTGGATACCCTGGAGGGTGCCCAGGAGGAGGCCGGGGATCTCATCCGTGCCGCCGGAGACGGGGACTTCGACTGGAGCAGGGCCATGACGCTGGAGCGGGTCCTGCAGGGCGAGCGTCCCCGGACCGGCGGTGTCATCGTGTTCAAGAGCGTCGGCCAGTCGCTCTGGGACCTGGCGGCCGGCCGGGTCCTCGCGGCGACCGTCGAATAGCGATCCTTCCGTAACACGACTCTCCGGCGCCGCATGTGGCGTCCAGGCCCGGCCTGTCCGTCGAACCGTTGCCGGGCCGGCGTGGCGTCACCATATCGGCCGGTAGGTCGCCGTTAAACAGACGTTGGATGGAGGAATAATGGACGTCACCACCGAGCAGTTCATCGCCGGCGAGCACAGTGCCCGTGGCAGCGAGCGCTTCAGCGCCGAGGATGCCGCTTCGGGCTCGCCGCTGGAGCCAGAGTTCGTCGACGCTACCGAGGCCGAGGTCGACCGGGCCTGTCGTGCGGCGGAGCAGGCGGCGCCCGCCTGGCGCGATCTGCCGCTGGAGCGGCGCGCGCAGTTCCTGGAGGCTGCGGCCGACGAGCTGGACGCGAGCGTCGACGCCTTCGTGGAACGTGCCCCGCAGGAGACGGGCCTGCCGGAGGCGCGCATCCGTGGCGAACTGGGCCGCACGACGGGACAGCTGCGGCTGTTCGCGGGCGTGGTGCGGGCCGGCGATTTCCTCGGCGCGCGCGTGGATCACGGTGATCCGGACCGCACG
>Ga0102944_1000581_pt1 | contig 27465 bp, 29 predicted proteins | sample SalPonD_shore_MG_FD_78172 | JGI IMG/M metagenome (GOLD analysis project Ga0102944, IMG submission 78172) | Salt pond soil microbial communities from South San Francisco under conditions of wetland restoration - Salt Pond MetaG... | ecosystem: Environmental > Aquatic > Marine > Intertidal zone >...
CTGTCAAAATTTGCACTGGTTAACTCCATTCCGTTCACCGCCGGGATATCGAGTCCCTGGCGCCGCAGCTCATTGACCAGCGCAAGTGTAAATGCGCCGATTTGGCTGCTCCGGACCCGCAGCCGGTGATCCGCCATACCACCGGTTACAGTGTACCTTCCCTCCACGGCATACAGCCGGTTCATGCCATCGTCTTCCGTCTCCACGCGCCTGGCCTCCGCAAACCCCCGGGCATTCCTCACATTCTCCTGTTCCGTGTGCAGAAAATCGGCATCCAGCGCAACCACCACACTCGCATTTTCATATCGATACACCGGGAAATAAGCGCTGCCGGTCGCACCCACGACTCCCCGGTGACTGTTTTCATCGCTAACCGGTTCGTATACCGCCCATTGCGCATTGGGAAATGTCTCCAGGAACAGGTCGCGCAACCGCTCAAGTGTTGGCGAAGAGAACGCTTCGCTCACCACCGCCAATCCTTCACCCTGAGTATCGAGATACCGGGTGTATAACTGCCGCCAAACAGAAATGAACTCGGAAAATTTTCTCTGTGCTCCGTTTTGCAGCACCTGCTCGGACCGATCAGGATCGTACAGGTTCAGCAGCGCGGCCTGCATAAAAATATTCGCTTTCCCCAGGGATGACGGGTGCTGTTCATTCCCTTCGATTTTGGTGGGGCGGCCCTCGTGACTCTCGACGAGCAGACCGTAGGCGCTATTTTGAAAAGGCATGGTGGTGGCGTAGTAATTCGGCACGCCGGGTACCACTTCTTCGGGCTGCTGAACGTATGGGATAATTTTTTCCACCGGTTTCCGGCAGTTGGCCAATCCGGCCAGGGCTATGGATGCTCCCATCAGAGATAAAAATTTCCGCCGGCTCATGGAATCGTTTAATTCTGAGGCGCCTTCCGGAAACTCACGGTGCAGAAATTCCCGAAACTCTTCGGTTTGCGCGAGTTCGTTTAAACTGCGCCAATAGGTTCTTCCCCGACCGTTCACTTCAAAATTCATCGATGACATCCCGAGCAATCAGTTGGTGGATTAATATTTCTCTCCCGCATCATCCGGGAAGCAAATTCCATCTGGTTTTCCGGTGGAGTCCACCCCATGGTGGTGACCTCGCTCAGGGGACGCAAGCTCTTCTCCGGGTTTCGGTGGCAATCCAGGCACCAGCCCATGCTCAATGTTTTCTGCTGCTCAACCACTTCCATATTTGCCACATTTCCATGGCAGCTCTCACACCCAACCCCGGCTGTCACGTGGGCGCTGTGGTTGAAATAAGCATAATTCGGCAGCATGTGCACCCGGACCCACTCTATCGGCTCACCCGTTTCCCAGCTTCGCCGTACCGGAGCCAGATTCTCACTCTCCGGAAGAATCAACTGGTGACAGTTCATACACGTCTGGGTAGGCGGCACATTGGCCACCGGGGATTTCTCCACGTCGCTATGGCAGTATCTGCAATCGATCCCCAGATCTCCGGCATGCAATTTATGGCTGTACGGAACCGGCTGCTCCGGTCTGTAGCCTACATCGGTATACTTCGGAGAACCAAAATACCATAACAGAATAATAAGGAAAGAGGCTGCGAGGATGGCGCCAACCGTTAAATACAGCGGAACTCTATTCGTCCACTCTGGAAAAATCTGTGCCACACAAACTTCCTTTTTCTACGATTTCACCCCATGATTCAACCGGAAATCTCCATCCTTCCATTCCTACAGTCTAAAAAAATAATCGGCAGAAATATTTCTATCAAGCAAAAAATATGAGTAGACCAGTACCCTTAAGATTGTCAAAATTGAACCGGCAGAGATTAACGGAGAACCTCTCCTGACGGACCAGTCGGATTATAAAAATTAACATAGTGAAGCATAGAATTAATGAACGAAAAAAACAAGGGGAGAGCTGTGGGCGAGGGGGGACTTGAACCCCCACTCCCTTACGGGAACTAGATCCTAAATCTAGCGCGTCTGCCAATTCCGCCACCCGCCCATGCTGGTATCAACAAAGATAGATTGAGTGCAAGTGAAAAACAATGACATATTTCCGGCATCCCGGACTCTAACAGCGGTTGACCAGCGGCGCTTCCCTGGGACAGCCCTGGCACGTTCATCACGCAATCCGACTTATCTCGATTCCAGATCCTCCAGGCTGATCTCCTCGTCCTTCTCCACCAGGCCCAGTCGTTTCGCCCGATCCTGCCACCGCTGCCGTGCCAGCACCTGCATGTCCCGGATATTGTCCGCCTCGTCGATTATCTCCATCCCCAGCAAGGTTTCGACCACATCCTCCATGGTGACGATCCCGGAGAGGCCACCATATTCATCGACCAGGACTGCAATGTGTTCCTGTTTTTCTAACAGGCGCTCGAACAGATCCGCAAGTTTTAACAAGTCGGGCAGGATGAGTACATCCCGTCTGAAGTCCCGCAGCGGACGGTCTGTTTCATCCTTGGCCATCCGAACCAGCAGGTCGTTCTTCAGGACATAACCCGTAATATTATCCCGGTTGGATTCAAACACCGGAATCCGGGATACCCGGAGTTCATCCCGCTGCTCAAAAACCTCTCTAACCGTCATCTCCTCCGGAAATGCAACCACCACAGTGCGCGGCGTCATGATATCCCGGGCACGCAGCTGCCGGAACCGGATAAGATTCTTGAAAATCCGCGATTCCTTCTCCTGAAAAATCCCCTCTTCCGTGCCCAGTTCCGCCATCGCGGTGAACTCTTCCCTGCTGAACGACTGGCGATCTCCCTCTTTGGCCATCAGGTTCGTGATCAGACGGGATAAAAGCACGAAGGGGGACAGGATGATGATCAATATCTTGAGCACCCTGCCTGCGATTCCGGCCAGAGTCCGCCAGTATCTGGCTCCCAGCGTTTTCGGGATTATTTCAGAGAGAACCAGAATCAGCAATGTGAGTATGATAGTGATAACCGTCACATACACTTCTCCAAACACAATCTGTGCCTGAGCTCCCACGCCGGCCGCGCCCGCAGTATGTGCAATAGTATTTAAACTGAGAATAGCAGAGAGTGGTTGATCAATGTCATCTTTTAATTCACTCAGGATTTGCCCGGTGTGGGGATGTTTGTTTTCCATCATGGCGATATAGGAGGGGGTGATGCTCAGGATGACCGCTTCCAGAATAGAACAGAGAAAGGAGACTCCAATGGCGAGACACAAATAAAATATTAATAAACCCATAATAAACCAGATCTCAAATTATACTCTCCTTAATAATAAGGAAAAATTCCCATCAGTCGCATATAAAATTTTCTGCGGATGCCGACATACCATGGAACAAAAAGAACCACGATTGAGTACACCCGGTCTGGCAGATCAACCCAGAGGATCCTCCGCGGTTCCTGCAGCACCCGTTTCTCAGGGACCTTGATGATCTCAGCCATTCTCATAAGGAGGTCGACACCGGAAGACGTAATGAGGATCTCCGCTAACTAAACAGCTTCCGCAGCCCTGCCCGAAATTCCGGAGCGCCCCCGTGTGCCGGGTGGCGGAGGTGTGCGCACTGACATCCGAGATCCCGGAGCTGTTGCCGGGCATGCCTTCCTAACGCCACCGGCGTGCAGTCCCGATACAATTCGAGAAATTGTTCAAGATGCGGCCGGCCAGCGGCAAATTCCTCTCCGGTCGGAGTTCGGTTACTCAACAGTCCTCTCTCAGCATCGTATGGATGCCAGGGAAACGTATTCCAGAGAATGATGGAATACGGATCGATATCGTTTGTCCTCAACGCCTTCCAGACGATAGTCGCCGTGTTCTCTGTAAATCCTCTGGATTTTACCGCCGGGTCGCTGGTCCGCCTGGGCATCACTCCATTGAACACCTCGTTCGGATCGATCCCTGCGGATTGTTTCTGCCCCAGCAGAATCCGCTCCGAAGTCATTGGGATACCGGAGAAATGCCCGCCCTGGTACCCAATCGCCTCGCCAATCAGCAGATGGGTTGCCCGTTGCCTCCGATTTTCAAGATACCAGTAAAGGTGCTCCCGGCGAATGGAAGGGGCGCCGGGATCCTGATCATGGTCCCGGTCAGATTCATACCATGGATTGAAAACCGCCCCGTCCGGCGATGATCGCAGATGGGCGAGAAAGTTCTGCAATGAGTCCGGATTATTCACAAAAAAGATTTGGGGTTGTTGTGAGCATGCCTGATCGGTATGCTCAGTCGACCTGGTGGGATTGTACGGTGTCTTCTACCCATTCCCGCATGTACTCGACCAGCGTCTCCTCCTGGTAGATATCTCTGCCTTCCTGCTTAAATTGAAGCAGCTTCCGTTTGATGATGGCTTTTAACATATCGATTTCGTTCTCATGGGACGCAGCAATCAGCTCAAACTGTTGCAGCTGCTCTTTGGCTTCTTCCTGAGACAAAGCATTTTTCTTACGGATCATATCCGTCATCTGCTTTGGTGAATATCCCATGGCGAGATGATACATTGTCCAGAAAAATCCCTCAAAGCCCTTTTGATCTGCGTGTTCCTGCATCTCTTCCCAGAGATCATCCCGGTAATCACGAATGTCGTACGCCGCTTCGCCTGTGAGCACCTGCTGAGGTGTAAAATCCCATTGCATAGGCGTCACCTCTCTGTCAGAAATAAGTTCATACTCTTATTCGATTTGATGAGCCGTTATACTTCCAGAGATAACTGTGGTGGATCGGAACCCGACACACAGCGGTACTACATCCCTAATTGCTTGCGTCCCTCCGGTGAGATCATACTGGGATTCCAGCGCGGCTCCCATACGATATCAACTGTCGCATCGTTCACCTCGTCCAGGCTCTCCAGTTTGTCCCGCACTTGCTGATCGATCAGATCACTCATGGGACATCCCTGGGCAGTAAGCGTCATTGTCACATGAACATTCGCGGCCTCATCTATATCCACATCGTACACCAGACCGAGGTCCACTATATTCACCGGAATTTCCGGATCATAGCATTCGTGCAACATGTCCATCACTGTGTCTTTGGAAACCATTGTATCCTCCATAGTTCCTCAATTTTACTTTCGCTTTCGTTAAAGTAATATACCTTAATCAGATATCATATACTAAATTCTCATAGCAGAGTTTCGAAATTCTACATCTACGCGTGGTTGTCAGGAGTATGCCTCTTGCAGGGAAGTTAATTTATTGTACACCAGTACTCCATTGCAAGCAGCTGTGGAGAGTCATTGGTGATCGGGGGTAACGCAAAATGTGTCGAGAAATAGCAGATACCTATCCTGCCATTGCCCAGGATGGAACCGGACAGACCGCTCAACCCTCATCCCAGAATTATTCATAATGCTCTTTCCCTGATTCATATAATTGCCGGTAGAACTTGATCACGTCAGCCTGGGGATCTTTGCGCCGCGCCGGATGCGAATCGGGAACAACGAATACTCTCGCGGTGCCGATTCGCTGCTTCTGCAAACCATAATCAGTTGGCAGATCATAAAATTGCTTGAAGGCTGCCTTCCCGATAAAACAAACAATACAGGGTTTGCGGGTAAAGACCAGCCGGATCAGTTTCCCGACGGCATAGTCGACCGGATCCGGTTCATCGACATCTGCCAATGTGTTTGTGTTGGAGAGATGGGTCAACCCGATACGAAATTCCGGTAACGTATGATCACGGTGCGGCATGACCTGTTCGGAGGTGAGTTTGGCATCGAACAGGAGCTGGTAGAATTCATCGTCCTCATCCGCATGGTAATGACCGCATTCAGCTGAATATTCAGACGGGGCCAGTCCGACGAACAGTATACGCACGTTGTTATCGATAATATCCGGCAGTAATTCTTCCGTCCGAAGCCGCCGCACCATCATGTCATTTTGCTCACCAGATCCAACCGGCGTCGCCCACAGTAAGCCTGACCGAATCCCAATCCAACTTATTCATACTGAATTTGCTCGTCTCCGATCCCTGACTGCTGGTTAACGTACCTGGCCATAAGATACATCAGGTCGGAGAGTCGATTGAGATACATGATATTTACCTCCGGAAAGTCGAAGGTCCCGGCAGCGGCTACCACTTTTCGCTCGGCCCTCCGACAGACTGTTCGGGCAAAATGGAGTAACGCAGCCCGGGAAGTTCCTCCGGGCAGGATGAAATAATTTATCTGCGGTAACTGCTCCTGGTATGAATCGCATCGATCTTCCAGCCATTCCACGTGATTTTCCCCAAGTGCAGGCGATTCTTCATCCGACTGCATACTCGCCAGAAAGGCACATTCCGTGTGCAGATTATTCTGAATGACCCGTATCTCGTCTGCCATAGATGCAAAATCCGGCTGCAGAGCACTCCGCACCATTCCCAGCAGTGCATTTAGTTCATCGATGGTACCATATGCCTCGATCACCGGATTATTTTTACGCACTCTCCCTCCACCATACAGGTCTGTTTTGCCGGTATCACCTCGCTTTGTGTATATCTTCATCTGTATGTTCAGTGCTATCTGCGGTAAAGTATATTTTTATCCCGAAACTCCTGCATATAAATATAATATGAATTTTTTCCCGAAAGCAGAATACCGGATTCAACCGGGAACAATGTGTCTCTTTAATCTCTGCATCTAAGATGCCGATCATTGGACATTGCCCGGATGCTGTTCACATGCAAAGACAGCGTCAATTTCAATTCGGTAAGTGAGGGCAGGGCGAAGAACTGAAACCACTATTTACCGGGATCCTCTTCACCCGGCGGACGGAAAACATCAGCCGTTTGCAATATCCTCATGCAACGCGGATTTCGTTCTGATACGGGAGTGCACTAACTATCAAGCAAACAGAGACAGAAAAATCTCCTTGGACCATCAGAAGTCGAATCCGGCATTTTCGATACTCTCCAGTTTCGCCCGGATTTGCTCGATTCGGCGAACCGCTTGCATACTCTGGCAAAATGAGAGCGCTTTTCTCAAGTACTCGATCTGGTTCCGGGTACTTCCCCGGGCCGCCGCTAATTCACTGTAAGCCTGATAAGTCTCAGCTAGATTAAGTGTGTTTCCCTTCTCCTTATTCACCCGCAAGCTAATACGAAATTCTGACTCTGCGAGTTCATAATACCCCTGCCTGGTGTGCAATATTCCGAACACACGATAAGCATCCGCCAGTCTCACGGCATCATGTAAATTGGAAAAAATGGTGAACGCTTTTAACAGCAACTCATTCCCGGTGTCATACTCGCCCGAAAGCACCGACACTTCGGCCAGATCGAAAGTAACGATACCAATCTGGTGTTGATCTTCCAGTTCATGGGCAATCTTTAATGCTTCTTCAAGGGATTGTTTTGCCCGGGAGTAGGTTCTCGCATCTCTGGCCGCTAACCCCAAATTCGCCAGCAGTAGTAATCTCTGGTACTTGTTGTCTGCTCCAATTCTCCCGAGTAACGATTCAAAGAGCTTGCCTGCTTTCACGGCTTCACCCTGGATTAAATGCACAATTCCCAGGTTCATCTGAATAATCACCGCGAGATTCTCATCACCGTGATTCCGTCCGAGGATCCGGGCCTGTTCGAAGTACTCACGGCCTGATTCTGTTTGCCACTGTTCGTAAGCAATGATTCCCAGATTATTATACGCTCCGGCCAGCTTCCGCTTATCGTCCAGTTCCGAATATAATTGCGCAGCCTGCTGGTATTTTTGCGTGCTCCGCTCATATTGGTTCAAGAGTAAAGCGAGCTTCCCTTCCAGCATAAAAAATTCTGCCTGCTTCTGTTTATCCTGTGCCGGTATCTTAAGCAACGAAACCAGATGGCGCGCTTTCTCATACTCCCCATACTGCATCGCGAGTTTAATGATGGCAACAGAGGCCTCAAACAGTTCATCAAATTTGTCAGTCAGATGATCATGCAAGAGCACAACCACATGCTCGTAGTCAATATCCCGGTAATAAATCGGTTCAATCGCCTCGCCTACAAGACCGTAGTCAGCCCAGCGTTCCCGTAAATATCGCTCCCGTTCTGCCTGTAAGGACTTAAATTGCTCCGCAACCGGTTCATCTGCATACTCTTCAACCAGAGATAACACCTGTTCAAAAAACTTATCTGTCTGCCGGGATTTTGTTGTGAAGTTCTGCAAGGGTGATCCGTTGTTCAGTTGCTGCGCTGTGCTGACTGCCCACTTCTCAATTGCCTCTTGTGCTCGGCGTATACATCGTGGTTGAGTGCCTGCAGGGTGCAGCCGGTTATGCCTGACACACATCGGTACGATCGCTCCGGACGGCCACTCTCCTTACTCTCCTCGATAATATTCTGCGATTTTTAAAAAAATTGGGATGATGAATGCCGACCCGTTAATAAATAATTAATACAAAGATGTATATTATGTTCATTTTATTAGATAAATAATAGTATACATATTCATCGGTCAATTGTCTATTAATTATTGAATTTCCGTGGAATCATACATTTCACATAGCCGACGAGTGATCCAGGTCACAGAGATGATTGAATGTATTCGGTCATGTCGACCCTTGAGAAGATTTGGAAATCAATGGGATATCTGACGTTTTAAGTTCAGCACTGATATTCAACTGGTGCTGCGCACAGAAGGTTCTCATTCCTGCGATTCCGGAATCAGCGCCGGGAAATACATGGAGATGGTGGTGCCTTCCCCCGGGGTACTATCCACGTGGATGCTGCCATGGTGTTGATTCACTATGCCGTAGACTTCGGATAACCCCAGACCGTTTTTCCGGGATCCTTTGGTTGTGAAGAACGGATCGAACATTTGCTCTCGTACTGTTTTGGCCATTCCCACGCCCGTATCCACTATACCAATCTCGACCTGGCGTCCCAGTTGCTGAGTCCACAATCGCAGCACACCGCCGATTTCCATCGCCTCAATCGCGTTAAGTGCGACGTTCAGGAATGCATTCCGCAACCGATCCCGGTGTCCCTCAATCCGGGCCACTTCCCGCAGCTGCGTTTCAATGGTAATTCGGATACCCTCCTGTTGTCTGATCCGGGCAGTCCGGGTTTCCACATATTGCTGTACATCCCGGATCAGTGCGTTCACTTCCACCGGCGCAAACTGATCGCCTTCCTCTGCCATTTGGGCTCGTGTAAAATCCTGGAGACGTTGAATGATATCTGTGCTATCAAAGGCCGCCGCTTCTATAGTTCGTAAACTGCTACGCACTTCCGGATCCGTGGTGCGTGACTTCAACAATTGCACCCGACCAAGAATAACGGTCAATCGGTTGTTGAAATCATGGGCCAAACCCGATGCCATCTGTCCCAGCGCTAGCAGCTTCCTCGTCTGTGCCGTCTCTCCTTCCCGCCGCCGGCGCTCAGAAATCACCCGGGTCAGAATCGTGAAATCCTGCCACCGGCCGGTCTCTGTTACGTGCGGATAGGTGCGGATTTCCAAGAACTCCCGCAGTTGCCGATCGTAAAACTCGGTCGGTATTAGTCGACCTGTTTCCAGGGTTGTCGGCAGGGGGCAATCTGCACAGGGGTGGTTCCGTCCCCGCAGCACCTGGTAGCACTTACGGCCTTCCACAGGCTGCAGCCCTCCATATACCGCCTGCGCCGCCCGGTTCGCGCGAACAATCGTATAAGTCGGATCGCATACCAGTACAAAATCCGTGATCACATCAAACACCTGGGGTGGCGGAGCAGCTACGTCAGTCTCCGGGGCGTCCTGCGCAAGCGGGACCATGGTCACCGGGAGATCCGTTGCCACCGGCTGGGCAGGCAAAAAACACATCAACTGGTCCGGCTGCCCATCATCGAACGAGGTAACTGCCGGAATTATCGCCGGTGCCTCCGGTGTGAGGTGACCCTGTATCGCTTCGAAAAACGAGGCGCCCTCCGGTTCGGCCAGGTATCGGTCGATATGTGATCGCTGCCCCGGATCTGCCCACGAGTCGAAGGTGGCATCCGTCGCAGTGATCTCTCCCGTCTCCTGGTCAAGCCAGACATGCCCGATAAAGCTCGTTTCAGTGTGCCTCCGGTTGTCCACCTGAGGTACCCTCCCCTGATATTAAAAGAAAAAGTTGCGGCGACTCACTTCCCCATCTTCACGACAAAGTCACTATCATAACTGCAACTACAGTGGTTATTCTGACTGGTATAACCTGCTTTCGTACAACCGGTCTAATCCGGTGATCTCACCTGGCAATGAAAAGGGGGAGGCGAGACCATCACTCACTCCTCCCATTGACTACTCCCTGCATTTATCTGATCCGGAGCGCTGGCATTCAGGATTTACCTGCTTTATCCAGGTGACACTATCCATGGGAGACAATCTCTGTTGTTACGGAATAATATGTACCTGTGGCATTGTAACCTGATCCACAATGCACGGCTAAAATGACAACACGTGCCCCGGAAGTAACAGGAATCTCAACTCTGCTGTTTATTACCATGTTCCAGCCGAGGTACCAGATCCCGGCTTCGATAGTATTTCTCTTAATCTACAACGGATATGCAAGAAAGCAAGTGCTCCCTGACATATATTTCTGAAATTTTACAGCAATGTTTTTCCTGAAAACGAAACTACACTCTGAGACTTATCGAAGGGAAACTGTAAAAACTTACAATAAGAATGTTTCCTGAAAAGGTATGTGACGGGCCCGTTCTGCCGGATTCGGATCGGTGACCGTCAATTGCGCATTCTGAACGAAGAAGGTTCCTGCCTTCTCCCGGGGTCTATCTCCCGTGACACTTTTTATATTTTTTCCCACTCCCACACCAACAGGGATCATTTCGGCCTGGTTCATCTTCGACGGTCCGGGGTTGAATTTTACCTTGCTGTTGTGGTCCCCCGCCGGCCATTTGTTGTTCTGCGGCCATTTCCTGCGGGGCGGGTTGCATGCCCATTCCGCTGGTATCTTCGTGTTGTATACCGGTGATTTTGGTGCGCATATGCGGCCGGAATCCATCGCGTTGTTTCTCTTCCCGGGTGATCTGTGCGCGGTAGAGCGCCTGAAGGGTTTCCTTATTAATCCGATCCAGCAGTTCCAGAAACATCTCATAGCCGGCTTTCTTATACTCGATCAGCGGATCTTTCTGGCCGTAGGCGCGAAGGTTGATTCCTTCTTTGATCTGATCCATTTCATACAGGTGATCCTTCCAGGACTCGTCGATAATCCGCAGGTAGATAAACCGTTCAATCTGCCGCATGATCTCATCCGGCACGATTTCTTCCTTCTGCTGGTAGACCTCTTTTGCCTCGTCGATAATCCGGTCCCGCATCGCGTCAATGTTGAACGTCTCAAAATCATCCAAGCCCAGATCGATAGTTAACACGGACAGCAGTTCCATCCGGATGGATTCCCAGTCCCATTCCTCGGGATACTGGGATTGCGGGGTATATTTCTCCAGGAAGGCATCCACGTAATCTTCCAGCATTTCCATGATCTCCTGCCGCAGATCTTCGCCGCGCAGCGCATGGTTTCGTCGGCTGTAAATCACTTCCCGCTGCTGGTTCATTACATCATCGTATTCGAGGAGATGCTTCCGTATGCTGAAGTTTCGGGCCTCCACTTTTTTCTGGGCGCGCTCGATGGATTTGGAAATCATCCGGTGCTGGATCACTTCTCCTTCTTCCAATCCCAATCGATCCATTACATTTGCGATACGCTCGGAGCCGAATAAGCGCATCAGGTCATCCTCCAGTGAAAGATAGAATTGCGAGGATCCGGGATCCCCCTGGCGTCCGGATCTTCCTTTCAGCTGCAGATCGATCCGGCGGGCTTCGTGTCGTTCCGTGCCAATGATATGGAGCCCACCGACTTCGCGTACCCCTTCACCCAGTTTGATGTCAGTCCCGCGGCCGGCCATATTGGTGGCAATGGTGACGGCGCCTTGCTGCCCGGCACGGGCCACCACCTCGGCTTCTGACTGATGTTGCTTGGCATTCAACACGTTGTGGGGAATACCGGTACGTTTCAGCATCCGGCTTAATTTCTCCGACACCTCCACAGAAACCGTCCCCACCAGCACGGGCTGATTGCGATTGTGGCAGTCAACAATATCCTCGATAACGGAATTATATTTTTCCCGCAAGGTTCGGTAAATCATATCATCGCGATCGTCGCGAATCACCGGACGATGGGTCAGAATCACGGTAACGTCTAATTCATAGATTTCTTTGAATTCGCCCGCTTCCGTCGCGGCCGTGCCGGTCATCCCGGCCAGCTTCTGATACAAGCGGAAGAAATTCTGCAGCGTAATGGTCGCCAATGTCTGGGTTTCTCGTTCGACCTGGACACTCTCTTTCGCTTCCAGCGCCTGATGCAAGCCGTCGCTGAACCGCCGGCCCGGCATCACGCGGCCGGTGAACTCATCGACAATCTGCACCTTCCCATCCTGGACCACGTATTCCACATCCTTCTCAAAAAGTGTAAAGGCCCGGAGTAATTGGGTGATATTGTGAATTCGCTCGGACCGTTCACTATGTTTCCGGTGCACGTCCTCCCGTTTCTCCATCTTCTCTTCGGGGGAAAGATCGGCTTCCTCAATCTTGGAAATCTCTTCACCCAGATCCGGAATGACGAAGGTCTCGGGATCCTCCGGAGCCAGACTTTCCCGTCCTTTCTCGGTTAAATCGATTACATTACTTTTTTCGTCAACGCTGAAATACAACTCATCATCGATCTCATGCATTCGTTTGTCCCGCATAAAATCGTTTTCGACCGACCGGGCCAATTTTTTCAGGGAGGGATCCTCGAACATCCGCATCACCTGCCGATGCTTCGGGAGTCCGCGAGACGCTCGCAGCAGTTCAATACCCCCCTGATATTCATCGCCATTCTCCAACTGCTTCTCAGCTTGGCTGACCAGTTCACTGACCAGTCGGCGTTGCTGGCGCACCAGCCGCTCGACCTTCGGTTTGATATCCGAGAACTTATCCCGGTCATCCTGCTCCACCACTCCCGAAATAATAAGCGGCGTTCTGGCCTCATCAATCAGCACGCTGTCCACCTCGTCGACAATCGCGTAATGGTACCCGTGATGCACCTGGTCTTCCTTCCGGATGGACATGTTATCCCGGAGATAGTCAAAACCGAATTCGTTGTTCGTTCCATAGACAATATCCCGGTTGTAGATCTCTCGTCGCTGTTGGGGGTTCATTTCATTCTGAATGGACCCGACCGTCAAGCCCAGTCGTTCGTAAATTTGTCCCATCCACTGCGCATCGCGTCTGGCAAGATAATCGTTCACCGTCACTACATGGGCTCCCCGGCCGGTGAGCGCGTTCAGATAGAGGGGCATGGTGGCTGCCAGTGTTTTTCCTTCCCCGGTCTTCATTTCCGCAATATTCCCCTGATGCAGCACAATCCCGCCAACAATCTGGACATCATACGGAATCATGTTCCACTCAATTTCCTGCCCGGTCACTTTCCACTTCTCACCGACCAGCCGGCGACAGGTCTCCTTGACCATTGCAAACGCCTCAGGTAAAATCTCGTCCAGTACAGGCTGCTGGGCTTGGTGGATCTCATCCAGCATTTCATCATAATCGAGTACACCCTCATACTCGTCGCGTACCTGCTCCTCTATTTCCCGCAGGCGGGCCTGAAATTCCCTTGTCCGCTCGACCAAATCTTCCTGTGGCACGTCAGTCAGCGTGGCATAGATCTCATTGATTCGATCGACGGTCGGTTGAATCTTCTTGATATCTCGTTCGGACTTGGTACCGAATATTTTTGTTAAAAAGTCAAGCATAATAAATGATTACCTCTTTATTTCCATTACAAATCCAGAGCTCTCGTCATTCTTCTGAATAGTTGATAAATACTAAATTGTTGTCCCTCGTCATTCCAACCGGGCACCATATAGGTTACTGCCCTTGATACAACCGATATCCCAGTCTCTCCGGCAGTCCTGCTTCAAAAATGCCGCTGGCAGCCTTATCAATATCATACTTTCCACGCAACAGTTCCACGGTATGTTCCTCGGTATCATATAATGCGCATGCCCATCGCGGATCGCCATCTCTGGGCTGCCCGACACTGCCGGGATTAATCAGATATTTGCGTTCTTCCAGGATGTCTATGGTACCTTCAAAATACTGGTGACCCTCGGAATCGTACACTACCTGAATGTGCGTGTGACCAAACAGACACACCTGCTCTTCAAACGTCCCGAACAATGTCATCGCCTGGCTGCTGCTCATAATGTAGGTCCATTCGGAAGGGTGCAGCGGAGAGGCGTGCACTAACCGGATTCCCTGCACGACTTTTTCCATGGGCAGCTCGGTGAGCCAATCCAGATACTCCTGGCTTAACTGGGCCCGGGTATAGGGGATTGTCTCTCTGGCATAAATGTTAAAAAATTCCGGCGTCTCCTTCCCGACAATCACCGCATCATGATTCCCCAGCACTGCATGCCGAACATGCGGTATTGCCCACTCCATTATAAACTCTGGATCCGCACCGTAATTGACAAAATCTCCAGGTGACCAAATCTCATCAACCGCTTGACTGTCCAGCACTTCAATGACCGACTCAAGCCCCTGTCTGTTCCCATGAATATCTGAAATAATGGCGATGCGCATAATTACTCCACAAAGATCCGCCCTTCCGCTCGCAAATCGTGTAAAAAAGAATCTAAAATACCATTGATGAAGCTTCCGCTGTTCTCCGTGCTGTAGATTTTCGCTATTTCAATGGCCTCAGAGATACTGACTTTCGGGGGAATATCAAGGTAGAGTATCTCGCACATGGCCATCCGCAGGATAATCTTATCCAGGGTGGCAATCCGGTGAAAATCCCAGTGCTCGGCTTTTTGCTCGATTGATGTATCAAACTCTTTACGATGGACCTGTGTTTTGAGGGCTAACTTCCGGGTAAAATCCCGAGATTCCTCCGATAACTCCTCTTTCGCGACAATATCATCTATGAGGGTCTCCAGCCGCTCCTCGTTAAATTCGGAGGCATACAAAATTTTCAGTACACATTCTCGTGCTGCACGACGACCTCGCATAATCTCTCAGCTTCCTCATCGCCATCTGATGATGAAGAATGTCCTCCTTCACTCACTGCCGCTGTCATCGGACAGTATTTTCCTATCGATCAGTAAGTATATAAAAACATCCACCAGCAATTCAATTACTAAAATGTTCCCGGTTTAAGAGTTTATGCGCGATGAATGCCCGCTGTGTTTCAGCGCTGCCACCGAAAATTTCCATCACTTTGGCATCACGCATAAGGCGCTCAATCCCGTGTTCTTTCAGGTAACCATATCCGCCATGAATTTGCACCGCTTCGTTGGCGGCGTTCATCGCCGTAGTCGTGGCAAACAGTTTTGCCATGGAAGCCAGCGTCGGCGCAGTGTTGCCCGCATCAACATCGGCGGCAGCCTGGGAGGTTATCGATCGTGCCGCTTCAAAATTGGTTCCGATGTCCGCCAGTTTATCCTGGATGACCTCAAACTCGGCAATGAACCTGTTAAACTGCCGGCGTTGTTTAGCATAGGACACTGATTTTTCAAGGGCGGCCTCGGTGATCCCCAGAGCCTGGGCGGCAAGACCGATATTGTTAAGCAGTTCCAGCTGCCCGGCTATCTTTCTGCCGGCTCCTTCCTCCCCTAATCGATGATCGAGTGGAACAACGCATTCGGCCAGTTCTAGCTTACTCAGGCCGGCACTTCGTAATCCCAGAAGATCTGCCTGCGGAGAGGCGGTAAGTCCTTCCCGATCCTTTTCTATCATATACATTGAAACATCATCCCCACCTGACTTTTCTCCGGAACGAGCAAAGACGAAAAACAGGCGGGCAGACTCACCATGCGAGATCCAGGCTTTCGTCCCATTCAAGCGATACTGGTCACCATCCCGGTGGGCTGTGGTCGCCACACTCTGCAGGTGTGAACTCCCATATTGATTATCCTGTATTGCATAGGATGCCAGAATCTCACCATTAGCCAGGCGTGGTAAATATTTATTTTTTTGCTGTTCCGATCCCCATTGCGCTAATGCCGTCTGGCACAGCAGACTGTGTGAAATCAGAATCAGTGCAATGCCGGCGTCCACTCTGGATATTTCCCGGATCGCCTCTGTAAAACCACGGAGATCATACCCCAGGCCTCCCAGTGCTTTCGCGATAGTGAATCCCAGAAATCCAGCCCCGGCTAATTTCTGAATTATCGCCTCTGAAAATCGAGCGTGCTCATCCCGGTATCGGGCTCCATCGGCTAACACTTTCTCGGCAAATGCTCTCGCCCGTTCCCGAAGTTCCACCTGTGCGGGAGTAAACGTCAAGTCCATGGCGGTGATCCCTTTTCCAGTTCCTTCATCGATCCAGTTTAGTACATTTCATTTCCAATTTCCATAACGATAACACCGGCGTTCTTCTTGCCGGATGATGGTCCGGGTAATCCAGAAACAAGAGCTATCCCCCGGAACGAATACTTCAGCTGCAGGATGGTGTCCCTCCTGATTATCAGCAATCAGGGGGCTCCCTATTCACTCGAATGATTATCATACGCACGGATAATATCCTTTACCAATCGATGCCGCACGACATCCCGTGGTGAGAGGTAAATAAACTTAATCCCGTCCACGTTCATCAGAATTTCCTGGCATTGAATAAGCCCCGACTCCTGATATTCAGGTAAGTCGATCTGTGTTACGTCACCTGTGATAATCGCGCGGGAATTCACTCCCAAACGGGTTAAAAACATTTTCATTTGCAGGGGAGTGGTATTCTGCGCCTCATCTAAAATAACGAACGCGCTGTTCAATGTTCGACCGCGCATATAAGCCAGCGGAACAATTTCGATAATTTTTTGCTCCATGAATGTCCGGAGTTTCTCAACCGGCAGCATCTCGTACAGGGCATCATAAAGCGGTGTGAGATAGGGATCCACTTTCTCCTTGAGATCGCCGGGCAAGAATCCCAGACTTTCTCCTGCTTCCACAGCAGGCCTGCAGAGCACAATTTTCGAGACTTCCCGGTTTTTAAATGCGGCCACGGCAATGGCCACCGCCAGATAGGTCTTCCCGGTCCCCGCCGGTCCGATTGCAAAAACAATATCATTTTCTCTGGTATACTTCCAGTAGAGCTCCTGTCCCTTTGTACGCGGCTTAATCACATCATTCTTTGTGAAGAGTATCACCGAATCCAGCCCCTCTTCACGATGCTCCATTTTTCCGGACTTTTCCAGCCGGACAAGCGTCTCCACATCCTGTTCGTCCAGCGTACCCTTCTTCTTCAAAGTGTATACCATTTCCGTGATGATGTTTTCGATCTGATCGACTTCGGATTCAGATCCTTTCAGATACATGGTGTTACCCCGGACGATAATAGATGCTTCAAAATTATGGGTAAGTACTTTCAGGTTGGCGTCATTCACTCCCAATAACATCAGGGGTTCAACCCCGATGATGGGAATTTCTATTTCTTTTTCATTCGACATCCCAAGTTCGCCGGCACTCCCACTTTCAATAAAAAAAAGCCTTCGGTTAAAACTAACCGAAGGCTTTTATAATTTATACTTCTCAGAACTTCACAAAGAAAACGACACCTCAGTTTTGCGGCACGTTCAAGATCATATGCGGGTAGATTGTATTGGGATCCATGATGACTCTCTTATTAGCATCATACAGCTTCTGCCATTGAAAGGGGTCACCATATACTTCCCCATACCCGGCGATCCTGGCGAGGCTTTCACCACGCTGCACCACGTATTTTCCGGGACCAAGCCGCCGCGGGATATCGAACCGCTGATTCGGATAAATCAAATTCGGATTATTAATCTGATCCCGATTGGCAGTCCAGATTTTCACCCACTGATAGGGATCGTTATAAATATCCTGCATCCCGGAAATTCTCCAGAGATAGTCGCCACGCATAACCGTGTACACATCGCTCATTGCTTTCGGCATCTTCGCGCGGATTCTCTGGAGCAGATCCTCGGCGGTACCGATCTTTTCCTGAGCTTCGTCCAGCGCCGAAAACGGATTCTGTTTCAGCTGATCCAGATGGTTTGCGTGCTCATCGACTTCCGCTCTTCTCTGGAAGAGTTCTTCCGGAGCGAGTGCCAGCAAGCCTCGCAGATCCCGAATCAACTGGTCAAGGTCAGCTAAATATTTCTGCAGAGCCTGTTCCGTCTGTTCGATACTCTCATACTGCCTGCTCAGGAGTTTCAGTGTTTCCTGGCGAATGCTGGCAATCTGATCCTCAACGTTGGAGATCTGTTCTTTGAGGCTGGCGATCTCCTGTTCTTGCTGCGCAACACAGTCATTGGCCTCCTGCAGCCGCTGCTCCCACTTCTCGAGTTCGGCGTTATACTCTTCCATACTCATTTCCGAAGTATAACCATAGTTCTGCTGTGCCCCAACCTGTGCGACGCAAAGGAGACTCAAAATACCTAAAACCAGACCGAGTGTTAGTATCCGTTTCATGATTACTGCCCTCCTTCGCTAACTGTCCGTTCGACACGGGATCTTTCAGCTTTTGCACGGGCCAATTCCTGCTGCTTCTGTTCGAGCTCCGCCTGCAAGTCCTGTACCTGCTGCTGAAGTTCCTGACACTGTTCCTCGGCTGCTTCTGCAGCCTGGCGTGTTTCAATTAACTTCTGCAACTGCTCTTCAGAAGGACCTCCCGCACAAGCCGCTAACAGGAGGGACAAACCAGCCAAGCCGGCTAGCACAATATTTCTGAATTTTTTCATACCTCTTTACCTCCGTCCGTTCAAAGTAAAGTTATTTGGCCCAAGGGCAATCAACTCTATATTACTAACCTGCATTATTCTTGTCAAGGTGAGATTAAAAATCTCCGCCCTTAAACAATTATTTTTTAAAGCGAATGAATATTAAGTCTGCGCTTATTAAGTGCCTGCCAACCAGTATATGCAAATCACAATTAACAGTGTGAAGTCTTTTGTTGCACGATTGTAATCTTAATAAATTTTAAGTCAATGATCCATGAAATAATTGATAAGAACTGATATTTTTTGCACTTCCACGGAAAATGACTCCGGTTGGCTCCGCCATCGGCTCCTTTTGGTTGTAGCGAGAGATTCAAAACGATTGTTTGGGAGATTCCGGAATAAGCGGCGCGTTCGCATACGCCTCATATTCTTTGCCGGGATCCGAGGGGTCGGCGATCAGGCCACTCAACATTCGCAGGGTCTCATGACGGATTCTGGCAATCTCTTGTTTGGTTTCCGTAATCTGCTCTTGGATCGCTGCGATCTCTTTTTCCAGCTGTGCTTTTTGTTGCAGTTGCGATTGTATTTCAGACTGCCAGAACTCAAGTTCGGCATGGTAGTTCTCCACACTCATTTCGGAGGAATAAAAGTAATCCTGAGCCTGCAGCGAATTTGTGTTGGAAAGAAGAATACCGGCTACGGCCAGTATAACGAAACTCAGTTTATTCATAAGTACTATCCCTCTCCGTAGTCTCCATGTTGGTGATGCGTTCCACTCGCTTGTACTCCGCTCGTGCGCGCTCCAGTTCGTGCTGTATCGATTGCAGTTTAGTCGAGAGTTCCGCTTGTCGCTTTTTTAACGATTCCAGCTCTTGCTGCATTTCCTCGGATGTCTGGCGCGTCTCCTTTAACTCCTCCATCTGGGTTTCCCGGATCTCACGGGCGCAGCCTCCGCAAAACCCGATTATTCCGATCCCTGCAATTAGAACCCACCTTTTTAATGTCCTCATTTGCAGCTTATCCCAATTTCAGTGTCAGTCACTACCGGAGGAATTCTGAACGATTTGCAGACCCAACTCCCGCAGCTGACCTGCGTCCACCTCGCTGGGAGCCCCATCCATGAGTGATAACGCCGAGGTGGTTTTTGGGAAGGCAATCACATTTCGAATTGACTCTGTCCCGGAGAGCAGGGCGACGATCCGGTCGAAACCGAATGCAATGCCCCCATGCGGTGGCGCGCCGTATTCCAGGGCTTCCAGCAAGAATCCAAACTTCTCCATCCGTTCCTTTCGCCCAATCCCTAACAAATCGAAAATTCTCTCCTGCGTCGCCAGCTGATAATTTCGAATACTCCCTCCCGCCACTTCTTGTCCGTTTATTACCAAATCATATGCACGAGCTCTGACCTCCGCTGTATTATCGGACAGGTTGGGAAGATCTTTAGGTAATGGCGCTGTAAACGGGTGGTGCATTGCCTCCCACCGATTTTCTTCGTCATTAAATTCAAACATGGGGAAATTCACAACCCAGACCGGGACGACGGCATTATTGTCGATCAACCCCTGGGTTTGTCCCAGATACTCACGGAGCTTGCCCAGCGCCGGATACGCAATTTCGGGCTGATCGGCTATAAACAGCAGGAGATCCCCGGGCTCCGGTTGAATCTCCCGCAAGAGATCGGCAATTTCCTGTTCAGCAAAGAATTTGCTTATCCCGCCCTCGACGCCATCTGAGGCAGCCTTCATGAACGCAACGCCCTGGGCCCTCACCGGCTTGACCTCCTCGGTTAACCGGTCAATGTCCTTGCGGCTGAGATCGGCATCCGGGAGACAGAGTGCTCCGATCACTCCTCCCCGCTTGTACACAGATTGAAACACCCGAAACTCAGAGTCGCCCAGTATATCGGTGACAGTATAAATTGGCATCTCAAAGCGAAGATCCGGTTTATCCATACCATATCGGCAGATCGCCTCCTGATACGTCAGTTTCCGGAAGGGGCGCTCCAGGGCAACTTCCACGAGATTCGAGTATAGAACGACGGTGAGCACCTCGGCAATTTCCATCACCTCCTCTTCATTAACGAATGACATCTCCAGGTCTATCTGGGTGAATTCAGGCTGGCGATCGGCGCGTAAGTCTTCGTCCCGAAAGCACTTTACAATCTGGAAATAACGATCAAATCCGCTGATCATCAGCAGCTGTTTGTAGGTTTGGGGAGACTGCGGTAACGCATAAAACCGGCCTTTATGTAACCGGCTGGGCACCAGGAAATCTCTGGCTCCTTCGGGAGTGGATTTCATCAGAAACGGGGTTTCGATTTCATAGAATCCGTGATCGACCAGGGCAGACCGTACACATTGATACGCCCGGTTTCGTATCGCAAGGTTCTGCTGCAATTTCCTGGTCCGGAGATCCAGATACCGGTATTTCAGGCGCACCTCTTCGCTGGCGGATTCGGGTTCCGGAATCAAGAAAGGTAACGGCTTTGATTCGTTCAGTATCTCCACCGTCTCTGCTACGATCTCAATGTCGCCGGTATTCAATTCAGGATTAATATGTTGTTCATCTCTCAGTGCGACAGTTCCCGTCACCGTGATAACCCACTCGTGGCCGATCTTCTTCGCTGTCTGAGCCATCTCTTCCGAAGTCTCCGGATTGACCACCACCTGTATCTTGCCGGCGCGGTCCCGCAGCATGAGAAAAATGATTCCGCCATGATCACGCGTCGTTTCCACCCACCCATGCAGTACGGCCGACTGCCCATGGTCCGATCGACGGAGGTCTCCACACAGATGGGTTCGCTGTGGTATTCTCATAGTCTCCTTCCCGTTAGTCCCGTACGTAAAAAAACCGTCCAGTCCGATATTATCGAGCTAGACGGTTCACAAATTCAAGCACAAATTTACGGATGTCAGCCGCGTTCCTCCACTATGGAGAGCCGATTCAGGGCTCTCTGGAGGGAGTGACGGGCACGATCGGGATCGATATCGGGATTCCTGTCTGCGTCCTTTAACCGCCGGCGTGCACGCTGTGCCGAACTCTTGGCGCGTTCCACATCGATTTTTGTTGCCAGTTCGGCAGTTTCCACCAACAATACGACCCGGTCACGATGAATTTCCGCATATCCGCCACTGGTGGCCCAGTATTGTTGCCCGCTCTGTTGCTCAATTCCGATTTCCCCGATATCCAGAGCGATCATCGCTGGGATATGCCCGGGCAGCACCCCGAACAGCCCATCCACACCGGGCGCACGAAGATAGGACACCTGACGCGTTTCTTCCGCACTGGTGGGAGTCACAATTTCAACGGTTAACTGATCACGGGCCATGTCATCTCAATTTCTTAGCTTGTTCCACTGCTTCATCGATGGTCCCGACGAATAAGAATGCTCTTTCCGGCAGATCGTCGAATTCGCCGTTCACCAGTCGTTCGAAGCCATCAAGCGTATCCTCCAATTTCACGTATCTGCCGGGCGTTCCGGTGAACTGTTCCGCCACGAAGAAGGGCTGGCTCAAGAAACGCTGAATTCGCCGGGCGCGGGCCACGGTGACCTTATCTTCTTCGGACAGCTCCTCCATCCCCAGAATGGCGATGATATCCTGGAGATCCTTGTACTGCTGCAGTATCTCCTGCACTTCCCGGGCAACCCGGAAGTGCCGTTCTCCGATGATATTGGGGTCCAGGATTCTGGACGTCGAGTCAAGCGGATCGACGGCCGGATAGATACCTAATTCAGAGATGGACCTATCCAACACGGTGGAGGCGTCCAGATGGGCGAAGGTCGTTGCCGGAGCGGGATCGGTCAAATCATCTGCCGGAACATAAATCGCCTGGACCGAGGTGATAGACCCCGCACTGGTGGAAGTGATGCGTTCCTCCAGTTCGCCCAGATCGGTACCCAATGTTGGCTGGTAACCCACTGCAGACGGAATCCGGCCGAGCAGCGCAGACACCTCCTGTCCCGCCTGAACGAATCGGAAGATATTATCGATGAACAGCAGGACGTCCATGCCCTTCTCATCTCTGAAATACTCCGCAGCTGTGAGCGCGGTGAGTCCCACCCGCATGCGGGCCCCCGGCGGTTCGTTCATCTGCCCGAACACCAGGGTCGTATTATCCAGCACCCCGGATTCGGTCATCTCGAGAATAAGGTCATTCCCCTCCCGGCTCCGCTCACCCACGCCGCCAAACACGGAATAGCCGCCATGCTCATAAGCAATATTCCGGATCAGCTCCTGGATGAGCACCGTTTTGCCCACGCCGGCGCCACCGAATAATCCTGTCTTTCCGCCCTTGGTATACGGTTCCAGCAAATCAATGACCTTAATACCGGTTTCGAACATTTCCGTTTCGGTGGAGAGTTCTTCATGTTTCGGCGCCGGTCGATGAATGGGTAACCGGATCTCCCCTTTGACCGGCTCTTTCCCATCGATGGGCTCACCGATAACATTGAATACCCGGCCCAGAATATCATCGCCCACCGGGAGAGAAACCGGCTCTCCCGTATCCACCACTTCCTGCCCCCGCACAAGCCCATCTGTGGAATCCATGGCGATTGTCCGCACCATACTTTCTCCCAGATGATGGGCCACCTCCAGCACTAACAGGCCGTCTTCACCCCGATCGATCTCCAGGGCATTCAGGATATCGGGGATCTCACCGTCTTCAAAGATCACATCGACAACCGGCCCTTTAATTTCAGCGACTTGTCCGGTATTCTGTGCTCGACTCATCATTACTGCGTCCCTCTTCCTTCAGTACGTTCAATTATTCTGCCATTGCTTCGGCGCCACCGACAATCTCTGAGATTTCTTTGGTGATAGCTGCCTGCCGCGCCTTGTTATATTCCATCTGCAGGTCTTTAATCATATCCTCCGCATTGGAGGTGGCGTTGTCCATGGCGGTTCTGCGCGCACCCTGCTCCGCTGCGTTCGACTCCAGCAGCATGCGCCACATCTGTACATTCAGATGCCGCGGAATCAAGGAATCAACAAAGGTCTTCGCATCCGGCTCGAAAATGAATTCATCCAGAGAGTCCATCTCCTCGTCTTCTTCCACCACCAGCGGCAGAAACTGCTCAACCACCACATCCTGCTGAATGATATTTTTAAATTCATTATATAGAATATCGATCCTGTCCAGATGATTTTGCAGAAAGGCGTTGGTGATGACCTCCGCAATAGATGTCGCACTGGAAAATGTTAACGCTTTGAAAAAGTCAACATATTCTCCAATGATCCGGTGATCTCTGCGCTGGAAGTACCGCAGACCTTTCTTGCCAATACAAATTAAACTGACCTGTTCAGAAGTGTATTTTTCGATTTCCTGTTCCGCTCGCCTGATAATACGGCTGTTAAAGGCTCCGCATAATCCCCGATCCGCGGTGATGATCACCAGTCCCACCGTTTCAACCGGCCGGACTTCCAACAGCGGGTTCAACTCCCGGTCGATCTGCGGCAATAACTGACTGAGCGCATTCCGGATTTTATAGGCATAGGGCCTGGCCTGCTCAATTGCCCTCTGCGCCTTCTTCAACTTGGCATCAGCCACCATTTTCATAGCCCGTGTGACCTGCTGAATACTCTTAACGGACTGGATTCGCTCTTTAACTTCCTGTGCTTTTGCCATAGAACGCTACCCCTTCGTCCTCACTCTTCGCTGAATGTTTCAAGAAAATGTTCGAGGGCTTGAGCCAACTTCTGCCGCAGCTCCTTCGTCAACTCCTGTTCCCTCCGGATGCCCTCCAGAATTTCCCCGTGCTGGGTTTCGATATACTCCAGGTACTCTTCCTCGAATCGGCTGACCTTCTCCATCGGGAGTTCATCCAGATATCCTTCCGTCCCGGCGAAAATAACCACAACCTGTTTCTCCAGCGGAAGTGGCGCATGCTGATCCTGCTTTAATATCTCATAGAGGCGCTCCCCCCTGGCCAGCTGCTTTCTGGTGGATTCATCCAGTTCCGCACCGAACTGGGTGAACGATTCCAGTTCGCGATACTGGGCCAGATCAAGTTTCAGGGAGCCGGCGACCTGTCTCATGGCTCGCAGCTGAGCATTGCCACCGACCCGGGATACGGAAATACCCACGTCAATGGCCGGGCGCTGTCCGGCGTAAAATAAATCGGGTAGCAAGTAAATCTGGCCGTCGGTAATTGAAATCACATTGGTCGGAATGTATGCAGAGACATCTCCCTGCTGGGTTTCAATGATGGGCAACGCAGTAAGACTTCCGCCGGTGTCCGGAATTTTCACCACGTCGTGATCATCTTTGCCCAGTTCTTCCAGATCGTCTTCCAACTGTTCCTTGCTCTGTTCAAAATGGAGGCGATACTCTTTCTTATTCACCCGGTCCTCAGCATTCTCAGATCCTTTCGGGACAATGACATACCGCTCTTCAATTTTGGATGCTCGTTCCAGCAGGCGTGAATGCAGGTAAAAGATATCGCCGGGATAGGCTTCTCGTCCGGGTGGCCTTCGCAGGAGCAAGGAGAGCTGTCGATACGCCCAGGCATGTTTGGTCAAATCATCATAGATGACCAGGGCATGCCGGCCATGATCGCGAAAAAATTCTCCCAGAGTCGCTCCGGCATACGGTGCAATATATTGGAGCGGAGCCGGTTCGGAGGCATTCGCCGCAATCACTGTGGTATAATCCATGGCGCCTTCGTCTTCAAAGATCTTGACCACCTGAGCAACGGTGGATGCTTTCTGGCCGATGGCCACGTAAATGCAATATACGTCGCTGTTTTTTTGATTGAGAATCGTATCGACCCCGATGGTGGTCTTTCCGGTCTGCCGGTCACCGATAATCAATTCACGCTGCCCCCGACCGATAGGAATCATCGAATCAATCGCCTTGATACCAGTCATCAGCGGTTCCTTCACCGGCTGTCTGATCATCACATTGGGGGCCTTGCGCTCCACAGGACGGCGCTCGGTATATTCAATGTCGCCTTTGCCATCCAACGCACGGCCGATAGGATTAATGACCCGTCCGGCGACCTGTTCGCCAACCCCGATTTCAACCACCCGGCCCGTGCGTTTCGCCGTATCCCCCTCGTTCACCAACCGGCTTTCGCCGAACAATACCACACCAACGTTATTTCGCTCCAGGTTCAATGCCATTCCGACCACATCATTGGGAAATTGGACCAATTCACTCGCCATAATATTTTCTAACCCGTACACATGAGCGATCCCGTCCCCGACACTGATCACTTCTCCCACTTCTTCCACATCCATACTCACTTCGTATGACTCGATCTGCTCCTTGAGTAACGAAGTGATTTCGTCTGCTTTTATCTCCATGGACTACTTTGCCTCCTTATATGACCGTCACACCGAGATGACGTCTCAACTCAGACTCTTTCGTAATTTCTGTAATTGATGGGCGATGGACCCATCGTACACAGTATTTTCGATCTGGATTCGTATACCGCCGATGAGTGACTCATCAACCCGTTCAGTTAACTCGATTTTCTTCCGGAGCTGCTGTTCGAGCAAGGCAACCACCCGGTCGCGCAGATCCCCGGACAGCGGAATGGCTGTGACCGCATGCACCAATTCGATATTCTGATGGATGCGCACCTCCCTCTGAAATGCCAGCGGGAGTTCTTCCACCAGACCGTACCGCTGATTTTTCAACAGGGTGGCGAGAGCATTCAGTACAAATTCATCCAGCTCATCGGCAAAGATATTCCGTATGATCCGGGCCTTCTCCCCGGCGCGCATTCGGAAGGATTGCAGAAAACGCCGAAGTTCCGGATACTGTTTTAGGGTCTCCCTGAACCGGTGCAGGCCGGCGGAGACCGTTTCCACCCGGCCATGTTTCTCAGCCGTTTCGTACAGAGCTGCCGCGTAGCGACGAGACACCGGATCCAACCTCACTGGGCATCCCCTCCCATATCCTGCAACGACCGCTCAATAATATCGACATGTGCCTGTTCATCGAGCTGTCGACCGATGATCTTGGAGGCCGCAGATATAGCAATATTCGCCACGGATTCCCGGATCTCCTGGATCGCCTTCTCCCGTTCGGCATTTATCTGCCTGCGCGCGTCATCGAGCATATGTTGTTGCTGCTCCTGCGCCTCTTTCACAATATCATCCCGGATCTTCTCGGCCGATTCCTTCCCTTCCGCGATGATATTGCGGGCCTCTTTTCGGGCTTCGGCGAGCCGCTGTTCATAGGCCCGCAACTTTTCCTCGGCCTCGTTGCGGGCTTGTTCCGCCTGGTCCAGGGAATCCCGAATGGTCCTCTCCCGCTCGTCAATCATGGTCAGGATCGGCTTCCAGGCGACCTTACGTAACAGGAACAACAGTATGACAAACGTGATAATCGTCCAGATGATTAATCCTGGATCAACGCTTAATAATCCCATGGTATCATTCCAGATCTGTGATCAAGTTATTTAAGCGCCAGAATAATACAGACCACTTCACCAAAAAACGCAATTCCTTCGATGAGTGCTGCAGCAATAATCATGGACGTCCGAATATCCCCTGCGGCTTCCGGTTGTCTGGCGGATCCTTCCATGGCAGCTGAGGCCAACTTCCCGATTCCGTATCCTGCCCCTAATATACCGAGTGCCGCTCCAAATCCGGCAGCTAAATACGCTAAAGCTAAGTTCCCCATCATGTCCTCCTATTTTTCATCATTAAGTAATTTCCTGCTCTTCTCATGCCGCATTGAAATATCGTGGTTAATGTTCCGGATGTGCTGCTATCCCGATAAACAAGGAAGCCAGCATAGTAAAAATATATGCCTGAATGAAGGCCACTAAGATCTCCAACAGGTAAATGAATAACGACAATCCCACCGAGATAGGTGATACCAGGACGGATCCGAAAATA